>Ga0073899_10003162_pt1 | contig 14683 bp, 7 predicted proteins | sample KloWWTmetaKNB5Ph_FD_88975 | JGI IMG/M metagenome (GOLD analysis project Ga0073899, IMG submission 88975) | Active sludge microbial communities from Klosterneuburg, Austria, studying microevolution and ecology of nitrifiers - Klosterneuburg... | ecosystem: Engineered > WWTP > Aerobic digester >...
ATCCACCAGGCGCAGCGCGATGGCCTCGACCCGCTCGGCGTCGCCGCCATCCGGTTCGCCGCAACGGTCCAGCCATGCGAAGGCGTGCAGACTGCACCCGTCGCTCGCCAGCGCGGCGGCAAGCACCCGCCCGTCGATCAGGTCACCGAGCAGGAAGCTGCGCTCCCAGCGCTGGCCGTCGAACGACCACAGGTCGAAACACTCGCTGCGTTCCTGGTCGGACTCCCGCCCCGGTTCGCTGCCCTCCTCCGCGGCAAGCTCCGATCCTGTCCTGCCGAACAGCCACACCCGCCCCCCGTGAACCACCGGCTGGGCGCCGCCGCGCGGACGCTCGCGCGGCCCCCCCGCGGGCTGCTCGTTCCAGTCCAGGGTCGGCCCCGCGGCGTTCTCGGCAGGCTTCTCGTCCTCGGCAGGCGTCCAGACGGCGGCCTCCTCGGCAGGCTTCTGCATCGCCGCCCAGGCGTCGCAGAGCGGCGCGCCGGCGGAGTCGATGCCGCCGAACACCCACAGGCGATCCTCGAACACCGCCACGCCATGTGCCCGACGGGCGCACCAGGAGGCCTCGCCGTGATCCCGCCAGCGCGGTTCGCGGGCACCGACGTCGAGGCTCCAGACCTTGTTTCCGCAGCGCCCCTCCGTGCCGGACATGCCGCCAAAGAGCCACAGGCGACCGCGGAACAAGGCCCCGGGCAAGCGCTCGCAGCCAGGCGGGAAGGCCACGAACGGGCCTGCCCCCGCAGTTGCCCCCTCGGTCACCCCCTGCGCACCCACCGGCTCCCAGGGCCCCAACGCATGGTGCGTGCGACACAGCAGCACGCGCGAGCCGCCCCCCCCGGGCAACGCGACGCTCGCGTACAACTTGCCGCCGGCAATTCCGAACAGGCGCAGCGGCACCGCTTGTGCGCTCGTATCGGCGAGGGCGGGCATGGCCAGCCTGCGGCCCTCCCGCGTCGCCAGCACGCAGGGCCAGCGCTGCCAGCCCGGCCGCAAGGCGCGCACGCGCAATCTCGCCTCGTGACGCTCGCCCGCCCCGTCCCAGCCCCGCAGTACGAACTCCGCATCCGCAACCCCCACCACGACGCGCCGCCCCCCTTCGTCCGGGACGTCCTCGGCGATGCACAGGCCGTCACGCAGCAAGCTCAGGCCCGCCAGCCCGCAGGTGCGCCAGCGCAGCTCGACGACATCGCCGGGCAGGTTCACCGCGGCCTGGTCCGGCACGCAGGCAAAGTCGAGCACGCCCGCGGCCGATGCACGCTTGGCGAGCCGCAGCGCAATCTCCACCGCGGCTACCGCATCGCCGCTCGCCTGCAGCCCGAGCGCGAGCGCCGCAAGGCCGGGCTGCGCGTCCGAGACCGCGCCCGACAGGACCACCTCGAGGGCGTCGCCGGGCCGCAGCAGGACTTCGCCGCGGCGCAGCAACCATAGCTCGCAGCGCTCCGGCCGCTGCGGCGGCAGACGCCACTGCGCCACCCAGCCCGCCGGCGCCTGGCAGGTCCAGCGCCGCAGTTGCGCCGCGCTCCGCACCAGGTCGCCCTCCCCGCCGCCGACCCCGCCACGCAGGACGAGCGCCGGCCAGCGCGTGCGCGCAAGCGCCGCGTCGCCGCGGTAGTCGATCCGCAGCGTCAGCCGATTGGCTGCCGAACGCGCGCCGACGACGAAGTCGCCCAGGCTGTCGAGGCGGGCCAGCAGCCCCATGGCGTCGTCCGTCATGCCCGCCTCCGCAGTCGCAGCGCCACCTCGGCGATGCGGCACGCCGGTGGCGAGTCGCGGTCCGAGGTGGCGAGCCGACGCCATGCGCGCAGGCGGTAGCGGCCGGCCTGCGGATGCGCCAGCACCCAGGTCGAGGGCAGGGGCGCCAGCGCGGTGCACAGCAGCACGCGCCCGTCCGGTGCGCTCAGCTCGATGGCGTCGGCGCCGCTCACCGTCCACACGAGCGTGGCGGGCACGCCCCTGGGAAGCTCGAAGCCCTCCGCCGCATCCTGCGCGGCCCCGCCCGCCGACGCGGCGGTCGCAGCTTCGACCACCCCGAAGCCGTCGATCGCCAGCGCGACCGCTTCGAGCCGCAGCCAGCCCTCGGCCAGCGCGAGCCCGGACGGGAAGGCGACGCTGCCGCTCGCCGCGGTGTCGATGATCTCGCGCTCCTCGCGCACGCCCACGCGCGGGTGATGGTTCCACGACCACTGCCCATAGAGGTCCGACGGCCGCGGCATGCGCAGCTCGTCGCGCGCACCCAGCACCGGGCCGGTGAAGAACATCAGCGAACGCGCACGCACGCGCTCGCACGCGCCGGGCGGCCGGAAGCTCGCGCGCGGGAGGACCGCGCTGGTCACCGTGAAACCGCGCTCCGGGTCCATCAGGAGGATGAGCTCGAGCGGGCGCTCGATGCTGACCACGGGCTGGGCCCGGTCGCGCAGCTCGGGCCTTCCCCCGCCGGTGCGCAGGCCCCAGGCCGGGTGGAAATGCCCCGGCTCGTCGGCCAGGAAGAAGCCCGCGAGCCCGTCCCCCGCGCTACCGTCGAAGTCGCCCAGGCGCAGCGGAAACTGGATCGCCCCGACTCCGCCGCAGTGGCCTCCACCCTGAACACTCGCCGGGTCGTGGGCAGGTGCGCCATCGAGCTCGAGCCGCAGGCGCGCGCGCAGCAGCGCCAGCGGCCGTCCGACGAGAAGCCCGACAGCGGGGTCGTCGGCGTCGGGCAGGAGTTCGCCCGCCGCCTGCTGCAAGGTGTCGAGCAGGTCGGCGAGACGCGCCCCGCTCGCCCCCTGCCAGCGCAGCAGCTCGCGCACGACTGCACGGACGACCGGATCGGCGCCGCTTTCGGCCAGAGGATCGGCCGGGTCGAGCATGGCCTCGCCCTGCGCCTCCGCTGCCGTGGCGGCGTGCGGACCGCGCGTCGTGACCCAGCGGAAGCCGTCGATCGGGCGGGCGCGTCCACCGACGCCGTGCGCGTCCGCCTTGCCGCGCATCGCCTGCAGGGCCCCGAGCAGATTGCCCGCGCCGTCGAGCACCACGAGCGTGCCACCGACCCGATCGGGAAGGATCCAGCCGCACGGCTCGCCCTCGCCGGGCTCCTCTGCGGCGTCGTCCTGCTCCCGCGCGGTTCCGCCGCGCTTGCTGCCCTCGTCGCACCCACTTGCAGGCCATTCCACCACCAGGCGGGCGGCCTGCACCAGACGCGGCTCGAACAGCGCAGCCCCGCCGGGCCCGCGCAGGCGTTGCGGCAGCAGCACCGGAAGGGCCCCGCCGCCCTCGGGCCGCAGCTCCATGAACTGGCCGAAGGCGTCGATCACCCGCAGGCGCTCGATGCGCAGCAGGCCGGCGCGCAGCGGCAGCAGGCTCGCGTTGCGCAGCGGCGACAGCCATTCTGCAGCCTCGAGCTGTGCGGCATGCGGCGCGGGACGCAGCGGCCCCGCCGGGCCGTCGGCCTCGAGCGGGGGAAGTTCAGGTCGTGCGCAGCGGGCCAGCAGGCCGTCCAGCAGGCCGTCGAGGTTCTGCCCGAGGACGTCGATCGCGGCCACCTCCATTCCGGCCTTGGCCAGGCGGCGCCGCAGCGCGTCGGCCACGCCGGGGGTCATCAGCGAGGTGCCGGTGAAGACGTGCTCGCGCCCGGGGACCGCCTCGACGCTGCGCTCGAACCCGTTGCCGCGCGCATCGAGCCGCCACCCCGCGAGCGCCTCGGCCCCCTCCCCGGCCCCGGCGAGCTCGCTCCACGACACCCGCCACTGCAGCAGCAGCGGCAGCCAGGGGTTGCCACGCCAGCGCGTGCAGGCGATCGCCGCGGGGGCCAGGTCCGCGCTGCCGGGAGCGCCGGTTCCGGACCCGCCGGCGGGTGGCGCGTTCGAGGGGCCGGCGTCGGTTGCATCTGCACGGGGAACGACTGTCCCGTCTGCACGCGCGATGCGCATCGCCTCGCGCAGCAGGCCCGCCGCGGGTGCCGGAATGCCACGGCGCTGCAGATCGAGACCCGCCATCGCGCCGATCACGGCCTCATCCTTGGCGGCGGCAGGGCCGCCCTCGGCGAGGCGGGTACTGGTCCGGCAGTGCAGCCGACCATCGGCGCGATGGCGACCGTCGGTGCCATGTCGCCCGGGGTCGGCAAAGGCCGCTCCGGCGAGCAGCAGGACCGGGTCGCGCGGGCGATGGAAGCGCACACCGTCGACCCGTCGCAGCTCATGGCCGGGCAGCAGGCACTCGACCAACGCGCGCACGCGCTCGAGCGGACGCCCGCGCGGCATGCCCTGCGCATCGACCCGCTCGGCGAGGCGCTCGCGTTGCAAGGCGATCCTCGCGCGCAGCACGGACTCCTCGGCGCGCCAGCGCTCGACCGCCTCGGCGTCGCAGTCGAAGCTGGCCAGGCCGCGCTGGTACCAGGCGAGGTAGAACGCCTGCCCGAGGCTGTCCAGCTCGCGCGCGACGGCGTCGGCCGCGCGCTGCTGTCGCTCCAGGGCGGCGAGCGCACGCCGCACGATGCCGGGGATGGCCTTGCGTGCAGGGCGCCCGGCACGCAGCGGGGCCGGCTCGCGCTCGGCGATCTCCCAGCCGGAGGCGCGCGACAGCGGCTGAAAGCGGCGCGCATGCAGTTCGTGGGCGAGGCGCTCGGCCCCGCCCGGATGCTCGAGCAGCGGATCCAGGTCCTGCTGCAATGCCTCGAAGTAGGCGGCGTGCTCGGCCGGCACGCCGGGCTGGGCGCCGAGCAGCGCCGCCATGGCCTCGGCGCCGTCCTCGCCCAGCGCCGCGCGGAAGGGGGCATCGCGCGGCGGGCCGCCGTACACCGCTGCCGGGCCGCGCCAGCGCAGCCCGGCGAGGAGGCCATGGCACAGGATCTGCCCCGGCAGGTGGTGCCAGGCCGTGTCGAGCTCGGCCTTGCGCGCCTGCGCCTGGCGCCGCGCCTCGACATACTCGCTCGCGAGCCAGCGCGCCGCGTCGCGCGGCACGGCACCGCGGCGACGCTGTGCGACGCGGCGGGCGTGCGCGCTGGCCTGCAGCGCCCGATCCTCTGCCTCGAGCCGCTCCTCGTGCTTGACCAGGAGTTCATCGAGCCCCGGATACACCCATGCGCAGCCCTCGAAGAAGGCTTTCCATGCCCCCCAGTCGCGCGCCGAGCGCGCCTTGTGCAGGCAGACGGCGAGCGGATCCTCGTCCTTGGCGGCGGAGTACCAGCCGAGCACGAGGTAATGGAGTTCGCCCTCGTGCAGGGCGCACACGTCCTCGTCGTGGAAGCCGAGCACCCCGCGCCCGTGCGGGAAGCTCGCCGCGAACACCGGATCGCCATAGCCGAGCGCGGTGATGCCGGGCTGGCGCGCGGGGAGGCGTTCGGACCAGGCCTCGAGCGGCACGCAGCGCCCCAGGTGCACGAGCAACTCGTCCGGCCCGAGTGGCGCCGACGCGTCGGCGACCCTGCGCGGCCAGGCCCGCCCCGCGCGCACGCCGACCAGGGTGTCGCTCTCGACCACCCAGCCCCGGCACGCGGCATCGGCAGCCCCGAAACGCAACACGAGCCAGCGGTTGGGAATCGCCGGCATGCGCTGCCCGACGGCCTCGCCCTCGCCCGACTCCGGGGCGTGGGTGAGGCCGTCGGGCAGCGACCAGTGCAGATAGACCCCGGGCGCGAGCGCTTGAGGCGTCTCCTGGAAAGGCTCGCGGGCGAGCAGGCTGCCGAGGCAGGGCCCCCCCTCGGCGAGCGCGGAAAAATCGGCCGCGAGATCGATCGCCGCACTCGCCGCGCCCACCGCGAGCGCCTCGACGTTCATCGGCACGAGCAGGAAGGGACGGGAGGGGTCAGCCGACACGCGCACCTCCGGCAACGATCTGGAAACGGAAGGCCCCCGCCGCCTCGATCATCTGCATCGCGAAGGCGCCGGGGCCGAAGGGCTGCGCGGCGACGACTCCGTCGGGCACGGCGCCGCCAGCGGCGGCAGGTGCGGAGGCGGACGCGGTCGGCGCGACGCCAGGTGCAGACACCGGACGGAGCACACCGGCGAGCGCATCGATGTCGATCACCCCCGGGGCCCCGAGGACATTCGCGCCTGGCTCCGGCACGCCGCGCATCGGCACATCGATCGGGCGCCCGACGAGCGCCGCGCCGGTCTGCGGGTCGCGCCGCGTGCGCGTGAAGCCACTGCCACCGACCGTCGGGCTGAGCCCGAAGTGCAGGCCCTCGCGCGGCTGGCGGATCTCGACCGTGTCCGGCATGCCGTTGAAGAGCGCGAGCATGACGTCGTCGGCCAGCTGCTCGATGCGCAGCGCAGGCAGCTTGTTGCCCCCCTGCCACGCCTCGACCTCCAGGCCGCGCCAGCCTTCGACCACCGCCGAGCGCAGCAGGAAGCCACCGAGCGGCCAGGCCAGGCCGGCAGGCGACGCTGTCGAGGCCTTTTCCGAGGCTTTTGCCGAGGCCGTTTCGCGCCCCTCGCATTCGGCACGCAGGCGCGCGCGCACGCTCGCCGCGGCGCGTCCGGCCTCCCCCGCGGCGCCCACCTCGATGGGCAGGTCGGTCTCCGCGGCGGGATCGCCCACCGTGGGCGACAGGCAGAAGCGCATCACCCGGTTGACCAGAAGATCGCCGCAATCCGCGTTGCCCACGCTGCATGCCCCCTGCACCAGCGCCTGGATCCAGTTCGGGTCGAGGAAGAAGAAGCGCAGGGTCTCCGGCGGCAGCATGTCCTCGTCGGGCACCAGGTTGTGCAGCGGCACGCCGTAAAGCAGCACCAACCGGCCGAGCCAGGCGCTGGCCTCGGCGAGCATGGCCTCGAGTTCGGTCGCCCGCAGCACCGGTGCTGCCACGGGCGCCGACGCCGCGGGCACGATGGGGGTCGGCCCCGGCCCGAGGCCGGCACGTCCGGCCCCGACGCCAGCCTCGATCGCCTCTGCGCAAGCCAGCGCAAGCGCCTCGCGCAGCCGCCCGGGCCGCCCGCCATCGTCGGGCTCGCCGCGCACGCCCGCGCAGCGCACGAGGCTGGCCAGGCGGGCGGCGTGGCGCAGCTCGGCGAGCCGCCGCCGCAGGCCCAGCCGCGCACGCTCGAGCGCGAGCACGAAGCCGCGGTTCTGCAGTGCGAGCAGGCGACCGAGCTGCCAGGCACCGGCGTAGGCGGTGTCGAACATGCCGCACTCGGGGTCGTAGCGCAGGAGCTCGTCGCTGCAGCGCACCAGCCGCTGCACCAGGCGCGGCTGCGGGTATTCCAGAGGCACGAGCGGACCGCGATACCAGGACACCGTCCGCTCACCGTGGCGGAGCCGATGATCGAACGCAGCGTAGCCGCGGGCGAGCGCGCCATGCACCAGCGCGGCCGGCGTCGGCGCCTCTCCGGGCAGGCGCGCCGGCGCCGATTCGGCCGCCAGGGCCGGCTCGGGCAGTGGCAGGTGAAGCCAGGCGTCGACCCCGGCTGCCGTCCTTTCGGTCCCCGCTCCCTCGCTCCCGGCGCGCTCGCCCGCGATCCGTGCGCGCTCGAAGGCCCCCGCATCGAGCCCGCGCATCCGTGCCTTGAAGTCGCCCTTGCCGACGCACTCGAAACGCCAGCTCGCGAGCACCGCGAGGCGCACGCTGGTGTAGCCGTCGAGGCGGCTGAAGTCGGCGAGCACATCCGCGAAGCCCTCCAGCGAGACCAGGAAGGCATGATGCGCACCCCCCGCGCCCGGCATGCGATTTCCGATCGCCACCGCATACCAGCCCTGGTCGTGCCCGCGGAAGATCTCCTTGTCGCCGGTGTCGATCAGCCGGGCATGGGCCAGCCAGGGCAGGTCCACATCCCGGGGCGCGATCGCGGCGAACAGATTCGCCGGCAGGTCCAGCGCCTGGCAGCGCTCGCCAGCGTGGCGGGCCAGCAGCCGCTCGTGGTCGGGCCCCTCCTGGCCGAGTGCGGGGACCCGGATCCGGGCAGGATTCCGGCCCTGCGGGTCGCGCGCGAAGAGCAGGCTGTCCTCCTTGCCGTCCGCACCGCCGCACACCGGCAGCGGACGAGGCGGGACACAGGCTGCCACCGCCCTGCCCTCGCCCTGTTCCACGCCGGCGAGCAACTCGTCCTCGCCGAGCAGCAGCACGGCGAGCCAGGGTCGTGGCGGATCGCCCTGCGGCCCCCCGTCGAGCGTGCGCTCCCAAGGCAGCGTGCGGCGGGTGAACACCACGTGTGGCAGCGCGTCGGCGAAGGCGCCGGCCGCACCCGGCGGTGGATAGGTGGCGTGGATGTCCGCCGGCTCGAGGCGGAAGCGCGGCCCATCGACGCTGAACAACAGTTCGGACGCGTAGGGCACCGAGTGCATCGGCAAGGGAACGAGGGGCGCCGCGCGTACCTCCTGATCCATGCGCAGGCGGTATTCGCCCGCCGCGAGCGCGGGCAGGCAGGCATCGGCGAAGCGGATCTGCCCGGGCCCGACACTTGACGACGGAACGGCGGCGGTCTCTTCCACGACAGCGGAATCTCCCATATCGAGGCGATCAGATCTCGGCGAACATGCGCGGCACGTCCTGGCCGATCCGCGCCATCAGGGGCTCGACGTCGAGGACGTGCTCGGGCGCCGCGGCGAGGATGGGCAGTTCGGCGTCGGCGCTCAGCTTGCGCACGCCGCGGCCGGCGTTGAGGCAGTCCACGATTGCCCTGCGGCGCTCGACCACGACGCCCGCCATGAGGGTGTCGCCCAGCCTCGCCGCGCTCCCGGGCAGGGCCGTCGCCGGGCGGAGCGCACCGACATCGCTGCAGGGATACTCGACCCGATCGTACGCGAAGGTCTCCAGCTCGAGCGCCGGGCCGACCCTTGTGTCCGGATCGACCCGGCCGCGTAGTTCGATGCCCACCGGCGCGCCGTCGATGAGGGTTTTCCCGGACAGGATGTCGATGCCGGGCGGGCGCGGACTCCACAGCGCGCTGGGGACACTGACGGTGAGGGGCGCGAGGTCGAGTTCGGCCTGCGCGTCTCCCCGGACGCTGCCATCCGGGTGGAGCGCCTCGAGCGTGAGCTCGATCCGTGAATGAAAGCGCCCCAGGCCCATCGGTTGCACGCCCAGCTGCGGCCAGGTACCACCCCCGCGCGGGTGCAGCTCGCGGCCGTCGAAGCGCAGCTCGGTCGCCGGCACGCTGCTCTGGCAGCGCAGGTGCAGGCAATGCGCCTGCAGCACCGGGCGCCGGGGCGCGCTGCCCGGGGGCGCGGCGGGCGTATCGAGCAGGCCATCCACGACCGCGATGCGGGTGACGTCGGGGTTGCCGAGGAAGCTGTGCGCAAACGAGCGCTCGGGGTCGTCCGACTCCCAGACCATCGGCGGCGGCAGGCTCTTGGGCGGCCCGAAGCCGACCGTGAAGCTGACCACGTAGAGCGAGATACGCACGCTGCCGGCGAGCGGCGGACCATAGAGCGCGATCGCCGCGCCGAGCTCGATCGACAGGCGGATGCGCACGAACCAGATCTTGATGTTCAGCTGCACGCCCAGCGAGACCGCAACCGCGGCCTCGTAGTGGAGCGGCTTCCACTGCATCAGGAAATCCGCGCGCGCGACCAGCCAGGCGCGGATGCCGCCCGAAGCGTAGACGATCGACAGGCTGCCGCCGGCCATGATCGCCGCGGGACACAGGGCGAAGTAGCACTGCCCGCTGATCGTGACCTGACCGATCTGGCAGTTGAACTCGACCCGCTCCGGTCGCGGGTAATGCGCCGGAACCTGGAAGGATGGATGGTAGCCACCCACCGAGACGACGAAATCACCCGCATGCGGGCCCGCGTACCAGGCGAAGAAGGCGAAACCGCCGCGCAGGTGGAAATCGCGTCGCAGCACGAAGGAGTTCTCGGTGAGCCGGCCCTCGACCGCGACCAGGCCGTCGTCGGGCGCGATCACCACACGCAGTTCCATCTCCACGCAGGCCATGGCAGCCTCGCCGCCCGCCTTGCGCGGCAGCTGCAGGCGCGACAGGCCGAGCACGCCGATCTCCAGGCGGTTGCCGAAGGCGACCGACAGCATCGCCACCGACTCCACGATGCCGAAGGAGGTGAAGCGCACGCCGCCGGCGATCCACATGCTGTCGCGCTCGGGGGCGAGCCAGGTGTCCACCAGCGCGCCGATGCGACGCGGATCCGCATCCTTGCCGAGGTAATCCGGCTCGGCCGCGGCGCGCAGCAAGGGGAAGCTGTGCACCTGCTCGATCGGCGGCAGGGTGAGGCGGCGGTGGATGCCGATGCCCAGGCACAGCCCGGTGACGAAGAAGAAGGGCGGACCGCCGATCTCCTTGTGCAAGGCGGCGAAGGCGAAGAAGGAGTGCGCGCCCTCGATGCGCTCGTAGGAGCCTATCGCGCTCACGCTGAGCACCGGCGTGCTCACGCGCAGGCTGCCGTCCAGGCGCAGCGTCTCTCCCGGCGCGCGCGTCAACCCGCCGCTGATCGCGATCGCCCCGGTCTCGAGCCCGAGCATCGCGCCCTCGAGCCGGACGCCGAGGCCGTCCATCGCCGCGTGGGGCCCCTTCAGCAACGCCGCGATCGGGCAATCGACGCCGAAGCCGACCAGCTCGAAGGACAGGCCGCCGATGCGCAGGCCGGCATCGAGGGCGATGGCGAGCCGCGAGGACTCGTAGACCAGCCCGACGCGGCGGAAGCTCAGCGGACCGATGCGCTTGTCGATGCGCTTCCAGAACGCCTTGCCGCGCGCCGGCAGGGGTGCTTCGGGCGCGGGCGATGCGAGCGCGGGGGCGGCTGCGGGGGCAGGCTCGGCGGCCGGGGCCTGTGCGTCGAGGGTATTGCCGGTGTCGTGCCCGAAACCTTCGAGCAGATCGACGCCACCGATGAGCACTCGCCCCGACAGGTTCAGCCCCGCGTGCAGGCTGCGGCCCTCCCCGGCGCGCTCGACGAGGGGCGCGAAGGCGCCCGGCGCGGTCGCCGGCTCGAGGTGCAGCCCGCTGCAGTCCCGGCTCGCATGGAAGACGCCGAGCCGCTCGACCACGATCCCGCCGATCAGCTCCGAGAGGCCCTTGTCACCGATCGGCCGCGGTTCGAGCTCGAGCTCGAAACCGGCCACCAGGCCGCGTTCATCCTCCGCGCGCCCGGGGACGGGAAGGAGCTTCGCGACGACGATCCGGGTGTGGCCGACCCCGACGCCCAGGGTGGTGTTCAGCACGACGCAGGGCGTTGCGGTACTGCGATAGGCGAGCTCGACCGCCTCGAAATGGATCGCCGCCAAGGCCCCCCCGCCCAGGGCATCGAGCGCCGCGCCGGGGCCGGCGAAGGCCTCGCCGAGACCGGCGAGCAGGCCGCCCAGGGTATCGGTCTTCTCGCCGCGCAGTGTCCCCGCGAGGCCCGTCAGCCCGCCACCGGTGAGCGTCCCGCGCAACGCAAGTGGACGGCCGCCTACCCTGAGTTCGAGTTCGAGCTCGACCGTCGTGGGCGTGTCCGGCCCGGGATCCTCCGTCGCGCTCACCCCGCGGCTCCGCGGCAAGGCGGATGGATCGCCCTCATCCGACGGCTGCCGGCGTGTCGGCTGCGCCCGCTCCCTGCTCCCCCCCTTCCTCGGCGGTCGGCGCGGGGGGCGCATTCACGTCCTTGGGGTCCTTCTGTTCGGAAGGAGAGGACGGCAACGCGGACACGGCCTTCCAGTAGGTTTCCAGTTCCTCCTGGCAAGCCTCCGGGCATTTCAACACCCGCAAGGACACGCCCTCGACGTCGAACAGCTTACCCAATTCAGGACTATTGGTCAGCGCCGCGATGAGGCCCCCCTTCTGCTCATCGGAACACTTCAAGGCAATGCTCAGCAGCATCGGTCCGCTATCGCGGTAATAGAAGGCCGCGCAGTCGAGTTCAGCCCTCTCGATCACATTGGACTAGGATTCGGGAACCGTCGCGACCTGGGTGCCAAGATAGTCCTTGAGATGTTCGAACTTGACCTTCAGTGGATGGGTGAGACAGACCGAAGTCCCCCCGCCTTGCACCGTCCCCGTTTCGCCGGGGTTATCGATGAGCAGGCTGGCCGGATGACCATCCGTCGCCAGATCGATGCTGGCACTGAAGTGCGTCTTGCCGTCCGCGCCGGCATTGGGCGAGAACAAGCCTTCGCCGATGCCGATCGGGGCCCCGGCGGGTGCTGCGGCGACGGGGACTTGCGAATCGCTTTGCTTGGGAACGGTCTTGGGCATGAGGAAGACTCCTGTCGGAATGCATGCGATGAGAAAGCCGCAACACGCGCGACGCCCTTGCCACGGAGCATCGGCGCTTTTATTCAGCATAGACGGCCCGACTCGGAGCATCCAGTCGCACTTCTGCGTGCGCTGGACGACGGTGCTTGCTCACGCCTGAAGACTGTATAAAATATCAGCCTCAGAGAAAGGCAAGCATGAACACCGATCAACTCTCCCTGTTTGCAGCACAGGCGTCGTCGGCGTCTCCATCGCTTCCGCAGCGCCGAACGCGCAAGCCACGGGCGGCTCCGCATACGGACGCGGTCATGCCAATGCCGTCCGACGCGCCATCCCTCACCATCTCCATCGCGCTCGAGCTCCCGCTCGATGCGCCCCGTACCGATACCACGCCCACGGCCCTCATGACGAACCCCAGCCTCCCCGACCCCGCCCGGGACGAAGCCCAGACCCTCTTCACTCCGCCCCAGCCCGACGTGCCCGCCTTCCGCAGCGACCGTCTGTGGCAGCTCGACGGCTGGACCGCGCGCGTGATCAAGAACGAGGACGACGACGGCTGGGCGGTCGAGATGCTGCAGGACGGCGAGGCCGAGCCGGCGCTGGTGGGCCCATGGACCATGGGGCGCGACAAGAAGAACCCCAAGCCGCTCGACCAGTCCGCCTTCAACACCCTGGTCAAGACCGCCGGCGAGGTCCTGCAGCGTCACCGCCAGCAGGCGCACGCGATGCTGCACAAGCGTCTCACGGTGTTCGCGCTCGACGCGCAGTGGGACGTCCGCCTCGACGTCACCCCCGACGAGTACGAGCCCTACGCCACGCTGAGCGCCTTCGACGCGCTCGGCGAAGAGGTCGCGCAGGTGCGCGTTCCGCCGGACTTCCGCCTCGGCGTGGCGAGCGCCACCGCCTGGATCACCGGCGGCTTCGCCCGCCCGACACAGGCCACGCGCGGTTTCGAAGGCTGGAGCGAGTGATCAGGCAAGCGCACCTTGCCCGGCTGTTCCCCCCGACGCGGATTGGCCCCGAACCGCCGATCGCGACTTGCACCGCTCCTGCGGGAATCTCGGCAGGCGTAGTGGTCATGTAGGAGCGACGCAAGTCGCGATCGGCGGTGCGAAAGTCGATGAGCGTCGGCAGGCCCGCAGCGGCTGCGATCGCGACTTGCGTCGCTCCTACGGAAAACCGCTGCGCTTCCGGAGCGGCGACGTGGGCGACACAAGTCGCGATCACGGCGCCCGCGCCCGCCTGGCGCACGCACCAGTGCTGCCCTGGCGCAGCTTCCGACGCCACACCCACGCATACACCGCCAGGTTGACGAGCACGACGAAGCCGGCGAGCGCGAACTGCAGCTCGCGGGTGAGCGCGGCGGGATAGATCAGCGGAAGAACATAGTGCTCGATGAAGCCGCCCGCATAGCCGGACTGGCCGGCCAGCACGCGCAGGCGGTTCTCGAGCGGGGTGAGCGGACACAGGCCGCCGCTCGCTTCGATCCATGCGGCCCAGGCGACCGCGGGCAGATGCAGCCAGGGGGCAAGCCGCCAGCGCAGCGCGAGCAGCCCGCCCAGCACGGCGAAGGCGATGAAGCCCAGGTGAAGCAGCAGCACCGCGTCGGCGGCGAGGCGATAGCCCATGGCGCGGCGAGCTCCAGGCCGGGGGATGGAACGGAACGCGGAGGGGAACGCGGAAAGCGGCGCGGAAACGCGGCTCGACCGAGGTCGATAACGCGGCGCGCACGGGTCGCCCCCTGCGCGCCGGGGCACATCCTCAGTCGATGATGGTCTGCGCCTCGCCTTCGCGGCGGGTGTCGATGACGCCGATGCGATACACGGTCTCGCCCGCGGCGGCGAGCTTCGCCTCGGCGGCCTCGGCGTCGGCCGCCGACACGATCACCACCATGCCGATGCCGCAGTTGAACACGCGATACATCTCGTCCTGGTTCACCCCGCCGGCGAACTGCAGCCAGCGGAACATCTGCGGCAGCGCCCAGGTGTCGCCGTCGATGCGCGCGGTCAGCTCCTCGCGCAGGATGCGCGGCACGTTCTCGGTGATGCCGCCGCCGGTGATGTGGGCCATGCCCTTGACCACGCCGGGCATCGCGCGCATGAGCTCGAGCATGGGCTTGACGTAGATGCGGGTGGGTTCCATGACCACGTCGCGGAAGGGACGGCCGTGGAAGGGCGCCATCATGTCGGTGCCGGCGCGCTCGACGATCTTGCGGATCAGCGAGTAGCCGTTGGAGTGCGCGCCGCTCGAAGCTAGGCCGAGCACCACGTCGCCGGGGACGATCCGGCTGCCGTCGATGATGTCGGCCTTCTCGACCACGCCGACCGCGAAGCCGGCGAGGTCGTATTCGCCCTCGGGGTACATGCCGGGCATCTCGGCGGTTTCGCCGCCGATGAGCGCGCAGCCGGCGAGCTCGCAGCCGCGGGCGATGCCCTGGACCACGTCGGCGGCGGTGTCGACGTCGAGCTTGCCGCAGGCAAAGTAGTCGAGGAAGAACAGCGACTCGGCACCCTAAACCAGGATGTCGTTCACGCTCATCGCCACCAGGTCCTGGCCGACGGTGTCGTGCTTGTTCAACTGGAAGGCGA
>Ga0073899_10003164_pt1 | contig 14678 bp, 13 predicted proteins | sample KloWWTmetaKNB5Ph_FD_88975 | JGI IMG/M metagenome (GOLD analysis project Ga0073899, IMG submission 88975) | Active sludge microbial communities from Klosterneuburg, Austria, studying microevolution and ecology of nitrifiers - Klosterneuburg... | ecosystem: Engineered > WWTP > Aerobic digester >...
CCCGGTGGCCGTCATCGCCACCGCGGACCAGGGCACCGAGAGCGAGGCCAAGAAGGCGCTGGTCGCCGGCGGCGTGCCGGCCGACGCCATCAACACCCTCACCTTCGATCCGGCGCTGGTGAAGCTGGGTGTCGACGACGCTGCCGACACGGTCGGCGTGCTGTTCCGGGTGGCCTTGTTCGACGACGCGACCCAGGGCAAGGCCTATCTGAACGCCATCCCCGGCGAGCTGTGGCGCGCGACGCCCAAGGCCCAGAAGACGCCCGCCCCGCTGCCGTCGCCGAGCGCGCGGCCCAAGAACACCACCGACACCGAAGCCGCGCTGGCCAGCGCGCTGGATGCGCTGGAAGCCGCCGTCATCGCCAAGCACCCGGGCCTCACCTCGAAGACCCTGTTCGTCAGCAAGGGCACTCCCGATCCGCTGGCGTGCATCCAGGGCAAGGCCTTCTGCGCCGGCGACAACCGCGACACCAACTATCCGACCACGTTGCCGCAGCCCTTGTTCTCGTCGCCCGACGATTTCTTCGTCGTGATCGGCGTGAACCACGCGTTGACGGGCAAGACCAGCTACTCCAACTTCAGCGTGTACGCCGTCGAGCACCTGGTAGGGGTCGCTTCGGTCGACAACCTGAAGTACGCCGGCAGCGCCGCCGCGTTCCTGCCGTCGCACCCCGACGCCTCCAAGCTCTACGCCTGGAAGGTGGCGCGCAGCTGTGCAGGTGACCCGCAGTGCCTGGCCATTCCCGACGCCGGCTGCCCGAACGGCGTCGGCGCGGGCAAGAGCGGGACCATCACCTTCCGCACCTATCTCGAGCCCAAGACCAAGACCGCGCCGGATCCGAGCACCCTGGTTTTGGATCGGGTGATCCGCTTCACCAAGCCCTGAGCGTCACTCCACCGATTGCATCGACTCGGGGGATGACGGATGATGGAAGGCGTGCGTCGTCTCGGACGGTTTCTCGCGCTTCTGATCGTCTCGTGCAGCGATTCCGGGGGTGGCTCGGGGTCGGCCGCGGGCGGGGGCGCGTCGAGCGGGGGCGCGTCGACCGGCGGCGTGAGCAGCGGCGGCGTGAGCAGCGGCGGCGTGAGCAGCGGCGGCGCGGCGGGCTCGAGCGGTGCTGGCAGCGGTGGCGCCCCGAGCGGCGGCGCCGCGGGCGCGGGCGCCGCGGGCGGCTCGGGCGGCGGCGGTGCGGGCGGCAGCGATGCAGGCGCCGTCCCTCTGCCCGGGTTCGGCAAGCTCTTGGGGGACTGCGGGCCGCTCGACGCGACCGAGATCCTGTCGCCCAGCGCCTTTTCCTTCCAGAACTCGCTGGACTTCGGCTCCGCCGCCTTCGACGAGAACGCGCTGTCGCCCGGCGGGAAGAAGATCTTCGCTGCCGGCAACCTGGGCGGCAGCTCGCTGCACTCCGAGATCTTCAGCTACGAGGTCCTGTATCGCTGCGAGCTCGCCACGCTGCTCAAGACCGAGGCCGAGGTGACCTACACCGACGTCGGCGGCAAGAAGACGGACCTCTTGGTGCAGATCGACGGCTACAAGCTGGGCGTCAGCGTGACCCGCGCGTATGCCTACCCGCCGGGGACGCCGTATGCCGAGAGCGTGGCGAAGGCGCTGCTCGAGAAGAAGCTGGGGGACATCTTGCTCAGCAGCAAGAACGTGGTCCCCGCGGACGCGTGGAAGAAGCAGATCCTCCACATTCTGGCGTACGACACGCAGCACCGGGATGCGCTCGCCAATGCCTACCCGCAGGTGTCGCCCACCACCCGCGCGGACACCATCGTGATGGTCACCGTCACCGACGGCAACGACGGGTTCGTGTACTGACCGTGGCGCGCGCGTCTCTCGCCGTCGCTCTCTTTGGCCTGGCGCTCGGGGCGTGCGCCGAGTCGAGCAGCGACGCCGCCGAGGGCAAAGACGCGGGTCTGGGGGGCGCCGGCGGATCGGCCGGGTCCCCTTCGGGCGGGAGCGGCGGCGCGGCGGGCAGCGCAGGCGCGGCCGGTGCGGCGGGCGCGTCCGGTGCCGCGGGCGCGGCGGGCACGGGGGGCACGAGCGGCGCCGCCGGATCGGGCGGCGCGCCCAGCGGTGGCGCGGGCGGCACGGCGGGCACCGGCGGCGTGGGCGGTGCCGGCGGCACCGGCGGTGCGCCGGTCGATCCGTGTCAGGGCAAGACCGTGAGCTGCCCAAGCCTCCCACCGGGCTTCGCGGCGGGCAGCGGCCTCTCGGCCATCGAACGCTGCGCCTTTCCCATCGACGAAGGCGCCGAGAAGACCCAGTTCGCTCCGTTGGTCGACTCCCTGGCGAAGGCCCTGCCGAACAGGACCGTCAGCGATCTCGCGGGCGATCTCAATCGCAGCGCCGTTGCGGTGAGCAGCGTGCCGGGTGGGCCGCCGGGCGTGGTGCGAGCGTTTCGCTGGGAAGACGCCGAGAACGACAAGCCCTACTGGATCCCCCAGGGGATCTCCGGGTCGGCCGACGCGCATGCCAGCGGGCTGGTGGCCGGCCGGCACTGGGTGGTCGTCAGCTTCTATTACGACAAGGCCTCGCACCCCGGATCCACCGGCGAGAAGGGCGTGCGCCTCGCGTTCGTCGACGTGACTCCGAGCGGCGCGCCGAAGTACCGCTTCGTGCTCTTGGTGGAGCCCACGGGCACCGCGAGCGCGCCGAGCTTCAAGGCGATCCCCATCCACGCGGGTGGCATCGCTTGGTTCGGAAACCTGCTGTACGTCGCCGACACCTTCACCGGCTTTCGCGTGTTCGACACCTCGCGCTTCTTGCAGGTGGCGACCGACCAAGACGTGATCGGGTGCAGCGCCGGCACGTGCCGCGCCGGGCTGTACAAATACGTGCTGCCGCAGGTGGGCACCTACCGCGAAGCCTCGAGCTGCGCGCCGCGCTTCTCGTTCGTCTCGGTCGATCGCAGCTCGACGCCGCCCAGCCTGATCTCGGGGGAGTATTGCAGCGGCAGCTCGTGCAGCGCGGCGCTGTCGGGCCGGCTGTTCCGCTGGCCCTTGGACGCAGCCAGTGGGGCGATTGGCCCGGGCCGTCACTGGCCAGCTCAGGCGTTCTTCGGGGGTCAGGTCCAGGTGCAGGGCGCGGGCGCCAAGGACGGAACCTTCTTCCTCTCGTCCAGCGCGCCCAGTGGCGCGGGTGGGGCGCTCTACCGCGTGACCCCGGGCAAGAGTGCGACCAGCAAGTGGGTCGACGCCCCCGAAGACGTGGTCATCGACGGCCCGCGCGACTTGATCTGGAGCCTGAGCGAGCAGCTCTCGTCGCGCGTGGTGTTCGCGGCAAAGCTCGCTTCTTATCCCAAGCCCTAGCGCGGGTCTGGCTCGCTGCGCCGTGCGCGCTCGACCCGCTCGAGCTGGGCCAGCGCGGCGATTGCATCGAGCACGCGCCGGCCGACGGCAACCTGCGCTCTGAGCCGATGCGGGTCGGCGTCGAGCAACTCGCCGAGCTCGACCGGCGCCCCGAAGGCGATGATGATCGGGATGCCGGTGCCATCCAGGGTCGAGCGACACTCGTGGATGAAGTCGTTGGCCATCCCGTTCACGAACACCGGCACCACGATGGGGCGCGCGCCCAGCACCACCCGACCGAAGCCCGGCTCCGCGGGCAACAGGTCGTACGGGTCATCGCCCTTGTTGCGGGTCCCCTCGGGGTGGATGCCGACCACGGTGCCGGGCCTCTGGAGCTCGGCCGCCAGAAAGTCGAGCCCCGCGCGCGTCACGCCCCGCTTCTCCGTCTCGCGATAGATCGGGGGATACATGCTCATGCCGCTGGCCATCAGGTTGGTCACCACGCCCAGCGGGTGGTCGTACCAGAACGCCGAGCGCACCGGGAAGTACGTGCGCCGACACCAAGGCACCTGCGTGTGCAGGTGGGTGAGCACCATGTACATGTCGAAGAAGCTGCGGTGGTTCGCCGCCAGCAGCACGCCGCGATCGGGGTGCAGCGCCTTCACGTGCTCCAGGCCCAAGAGCACCATGCGGCGATCGGAAACGAAGTGCATCCACCGACCGGTGACCACCTCGTTGAACAGCCGCGAGACCCGCTTGGCCCGCGGCGACTCGTTGACCGCGGCGCCCAAGCGCAGCGCCGCTCGCTCGAACCGCGTGAGCAGAGAGAGGTCGGTTCGGGTCACTCCCACGGGCGTGTTCGTAGAGAATTGGCCCGGGTTCTGCAACGGTGATCGTCGACGTGCGGTCACGCCGCGGGTGTGAACCGGGGCGCGATGCGCCTGGCCTTTTCAGCGGAAACCGTGGCATTCTGCCTGGCACACCAGTTGCTGGAGGGAAGCTTCATGCGAGCGGCACTGCGACTATTGGGCACGGGTTTGTTCGTCTCGGTGGTGGTGGGGGCCTGCGGCGGCGAGAGCGACGCGGGCATCGACGATCAGGGGGTGCCGATCGACGACCTGCCGCAGCTGTATGCGGGCGCGGCCTGCAAGTCCGTGCAGAGCTGCTTCGGGGCGCTGTATTCCGTGTTCTCGGGTGGCGAAGACTGCGAGAAGAACTATGCCACCGCGCTGGGCGACGAGCTGCCACGCCTGAAGCAAGCCATCGAGCAGAAGAAGGTGGTGTACGACGGCACCCAGGTGAAAGCCTGTCTGGCGGCGATCGAGAAGGTGGGCTGCAACCTCTCGGGTGAGCCCGCCGAGTGCACCGCGGCCATCGACGGAACCGTCGAGATCGGCGGCGACTGCGAGCTCGATGCGGAGTGCAAGGGCAGCGACACGCTCTGCCAGGTGGGCGCCGCCTGCCCGGGGAAGTGCGCCAAGAAGGGCCTGGCCGGCGCGGCGTGCAAGCACAACTCGGACTGCGCTGCGGGGCTCTCGTGCTCCGAGGCGACCGAGAAGTGCATCCAGCCGGCCGCCGAAGGCGCTGCGTGCGAGGGCGGGGGTGTCGCTCCCGAGTGCGCCATGGGCCTGTTCTGTCTCGGCAGTGACGACAAGGCTCAGAAGCCCGGCAGCTGCAAGAACCTCACCGACGGCTTCTCGGGGAAGTCGGGGGACGCCTGCTGGTTCCAGGGCAAGCCGGGCTGCGCCACCGATCTGCGCTGCATCGTCGAGAAGGTGGACACCACCACTGGGCAGATCGACGCGAAGTGTGGCGCGCCCTTCGGCGCGGGCGCCGCGTGCAAGATAGCCATCCCCGACGGCTGCCCCACCGACCAGTATTGCAAGGTCCCGACCAACGCCTTCGCAGGAACCTGCACGCCGCGGCCCAAGTCCGGGGAGCCCTGCGCCAAGCTGTTCGACGACGACCTGTGCGGCGCCGACACCCGCTGTGAAAGCGGCACCTGCAAGCCTCGTCAGAAGCTGGGCGGGCAATGCAGCACCGACGACGTCTGCTTCAGCGAGAACTGCGTGAACGGCGGCTGTGCGCCCAGCGGCGGCTGCAAGTAGCGCAGCGCGGGGTTCCGCGCCCGGCGAGGTTCGGCTAGCGTCCGCCCGCCATGGCGAAGAATGTCGTGAAGGTCGGCCTGGTGCAGGCGACGGCCGTCGAGGACCGAGCGGCCAACCTGCAAAAGGCGCTGGCCGCGGTGAAGCAGGCCGCCGAGCGCGGGGCGCAGATCGTGTGTCTGCAAGAGCTGTTCGCGTCCCCTTACTTCTGCCAGGTGGAAGACGCCGCGCTGTTCGATCTGGCCGAGCCCATCCCCGGCCCGACCACCACCGCCATGGCGGCGGCGGCGAAAGAGCTGGGCGTGGTGGTGCTCACCAGCATGTTCGAGCGTCGCGCGCCGGGGCTGTATCACAACACCACGGTGGTGCTCGGGCCCAGCGGCGAGGCCCTGGGCACGTATCGCAAGATGCACATCCCCGACGACCCGGCGTTCTACGAGAAGTTCTACTTCACGCCGGGGGACCTGGGGTTCATGAGCGTGCCGACGCCTTTCGCTCAGGTCGGCCCGTTGGTCTGCTGGGACCAGTGGTACCCGGAGGGGGCGCGGCTGACGGCGCTGGCGGGCGCCGAGATCCTGTTTTACCCGACGGCCATTGGCTGGCACCCGCACGAGAAGGCCAGCCACGGGGCGGCACAGCTCGCGGCGTGGCAGACCATGCAGAAGAGCCACGCCATCGCCAACGGTGTATTCGTGGTGGCGGTCAATCGGGTGGGCCACGAAGGGCCGAAGGAGGGCGGCCTCGAGTTCTGGGGCCACTCGTTCGTGTGTGATCCGGCGGGCGTGGTGCTGGCCGAGGCGGGCACCGGCGAAGAGACCCTGGTGGTCGAGCTGGATCTGGGCCGCATCGAAGAGCAGCGCCGCGGCTGGCCGTTCCTCCGCGATCGCCGCATCGACGCCTACGGCGGCCTCTTGGCGCGCTACCTGGATCAAGGCCGGCGATGAGCAGCGGCTTTCGCATGCCGGCCGAGTGGGAGCCCCACGCGGCGACCTGGCTCGCCTGGCCCCACAACGAGACGGACTGGCCCGGCAAGGGCTTGATGGTCGAATGGGTGTTCGTCGAGATGGCGCGCCTGCTTCACCGGCGCGAGCGCGTGCGTCTGATCGTGGCGAACGCGGCCGAGCGCAAGGCCGCCAAACAGAAGCTCTCGCGCGAGGGGGTCGATCTGGGCGCCATCGACTTCCACGTGGCACCCACCGACCGCTCGTGGACCCGAGACTTCTTGCCCAGCTTCGTGCTCGACCGGCGGCGCAACCTGGCGGCGGTCAAATGGCAGTTCAACGGCTGGGCGCGGTACCCGGACTGGAAGCGTGATGATCAGGCGGGGGACGACATCGCCGCGCGCTACGCCTCGCAGGTGACGCGCCCGACCCATCGGCGGCACGGCAAGCCCGTGCGCGTGGTGCTCGAGGGCGGCGCCATCGACGTCGACGGTGACGGCACGCTGCTGGCCACCGAGCAGTGCTTGCTGAGCGGTCCGCGCGCACGCAACCGCGCCCTGGGGCGCGAGGGAACTGAAGGCGTCTTCCGCGACGAGCTTGCCGTGACCAAGGTGCTGTGGCTGCCCGACGGCATCGAGGGTGACGACACCAGCGGTCACATCGACGACTTCGCGCGGTTCGTCGCGCCGGGACGGATCGTGCTCTGCCAGGAGAAGAACCGCCGCGATCCGAATCACCGGATCTTGTCCCGGGCGGCGGCTCGGTTGCGGGGCGCCACCGACGCCAGGAATCGCAAGCTCGAGATCGTGCCCTTGCCCATGCCCGAGCCGGTGGTGTTTGCCGGCCAGCGGTTGCCGGCCAGCTATGCCAACTTCTACATCGCGAACGGCGTGGTGCTGGTGCCCACGTTCAACGACCGGAACGACCGCACCGCCCTCGGCATCATCAAAGAGCTGTTCCCGAAGCGCGACGTGGTGGGCGTCTACTGTCGGGATCTGGTGCTGGGGCTCGGCACGCTCCACTGCAGCACGCAGCAAGAGCCGGGGTGAGGCTCGCGGCTAGGCGCGCGCCGCCCGGCGAAGCAGGAACGCCAGCACCAGCAGCGACCACGCGCTGCCGCCGCCGCGCCGCGGCACCGCGCACCCGCAGCCCGAGTCGTCGTCACCCGTGCTGCCTGCCGCACCGCCGGCCGTTGCGCCGCCCGCGCCGCCGGCGCCCCCCGCACCCGCGTCGGGGATGGGCGGTGGTGTTCCCGTGCCCGGCGCCATGCGCAGCACGAACACGCTCTCGTCCACGTCGTTCACCGCAACGAACACGTTGCGCGTCGGCACGTAGCGGAAGCGGCCGAACACGCCCCCGCTCGCGGTGATCTTGCCCGGCGTGGCGCCGGTGGTCGCGTGCTGCTCGAAGGCGAGTTGGCTCGGGTCGAAGGTGTACACCGTGGCGCCACCGCCCCAGAGCACGAACTTCTTCAGGGTTCCGTCGAAATCGATCCCGGGTGCCGCGCCCCCGAACAGGTCCTTCGCGGTTGCGCCGCTCAGGGTCACGCCCTGTTCGTACTTGTCCGTGTCCAGGTGATACAGGTCGACGCGCCCTTCGCCCACGATCACCATCAGGCGCGCCTCGGGATCGAGCGCCGCCGAGACGTTGGCCGCCCAGAAGCCGCCGTTCGACTCGGCGCGGGGCGTGTGGGTGTCGGCCACCGGATCGTACTCGTGCATGCGGGCGTTGCCCCGCCGAAACACGTGCCCGGTCTTCGGATCGTACACGGTCGGATCGCCGTAGCCTTGCTCGCCCGGGCCGTCGGCCTTGCGCGCCCACTTGCCCGCCGCAAACCCGAAGCTCCAGACCCCCTGGCCATAGCCGCCGCTCTGCCAGAGTGAGCCGCCGAACGAGAGCAGGGCGTCGGTGGGCGCCGGAACGTACGCGAGGCCCGAGTAGGTGTGGCGCGATCCGGGGTTTCCGTCGTCGTACTGCTCGTGGGTGCCACCCGAGGGGATCTGCGCGTGAGGCGTCGGGCCCCAGAGCCGCGACCACGCCAGGGTCCCGAGGTCGAATGCATAGACCTCGTTCCCCTTGTAGTCGGCGTGCCCGCCGCCCCAGACCAGAAGCCGGCCGCGCGAGCCGTCGAGGGCAGCGCCGCTCCATGCCGACATCACGCCCTTGCAGTAGAAGCTCCACTCGTACCCGGGCTCGTCGGGCGGGCACACGCCGCGCAGCTTGGAATTCGGAGCTTCGTACCAGCTGCCCGGCTTCAGATCGTCGATCGCGTCGGCGTGGGCCGCCGACGACACACCCACCAGGACCAGGGCGCAGGCGAGGGGAACGAGGCGCATGCCTCAGCCTAGCCGATCTCGGCGGTCACCCGTGGCAGCGTCGACAGCGCCGCCACGCACTGGCGCGCCGCACCCAGGCTGGGCGCGGGCACCTGCACGGTTTCGCCGTCGAACACCGCTCGGTTCACCGCCGCCAGTGCATCGCTCAGACTCAGCCCCAGGCGCTGCTCGAGCGTGCGGATCACGCGCACCGTTCCCACGCTGACCGGCCCGCACAGATCCGGATCGATGCTGAACACCACCGTGGCCATCAACGGTTCTTGGCGCAGCGGAACCCCAGGGTCACGTCGCGATAGCTGACGGCATGCGACGCGCGCTTCTCGGGGCGAAGCGCCCCGGGCTTGTCGCTCTCCCAGTGGCCGCCGCGCACCACCTTCTGGTTCTGATCGGGGGGCGTTCCACCGTAGGGGCCGTAGGCCGTGCTGGTCCACTCGCTGACGCCGCCCGCAAGGTCGTGAAGCTCGAAGGCGCCGGATCTGCGGCTGCCCACGCGGCACGGCGCGCGCCGATTCCAGCATGCGTTCTCGTCGGCGGGCAGCGCGGTGCCCCAGGGCCAGGCCAGCTTGTCGTCGCCGCCGGTCGCCGCCCACTCCCACTCGGCCTCGGTGGGCAGGCGCAGCCCCTTCCACGCGCAATAGCGGGTGGCGTCCTCGAAGCTCACGCACGTCGCGGGCAGGTCGGCGTTGTCCGCCAGATTGGCGCCGCACAGCGCGCTCTGCGCCTGGTGCTCGGCCTCGGGCAGCGGCGAGAGCAGGCGCACCTGGGTGGGCAACGGTTCGCAGGCCTTGTTCTTCGCGCACGCTTGGTACTCGCCCACGCTGACCTCGCGCTGGTGCAAGCAGTGCTCGGCGATCTCGACCTTGCGCTCCGGGCGCTCATCGGGTTCGCCCTGCCCCTCGGGCGAGCCCAGCCACAGCGTGCCGCCGGGGACCGGCAGCATGCCTTTCGGACAGGCGCCCTCGGGCTCGTGTTCTTCGCTGCGCGCAGTCACCGGTGGCGCGGGCCTGCTCGGGGTCGGCGGCGGGGGCGCGGTCGGGCTCGCACACGCAAGCGCGAGAGCGGCCGCCGATGAGGAAAAGCGACGCATCACCCGCCGAGTGTCGGCAACCCCTGCGCGTTTGGTCAAGTCGCGCGAAGCTCGCGAGATCCAGCAGGTTTCGCCAGGCCGCCCGCGTGTCGCCCGGAAATCGTTGCCACTAAGTTGAAAAACGCGGGTTCGTGGGCCAGGGTGGGACCCACTCATGGCAACCCCGCGAGACTTCTTCCGACGCGCAACCGGAGCCGTGGCGCTCGTGCTCGGTCTCGGGCTGGCGTTCCCGGCGAGCGCAGCGACCGACACCGATGCCCCCAAGGCGGGCGCCAAGGCCGGCAGCAAGGCGCGCACCAAGGCCAAGGGCAAGAAGGCCCAGAAGGCCGCCAAGGCCGAGAAGAAGCGCACGACCGACAAGCGGGGAGAGGCCATCGCCAAGGCGGCGCAGAAGAAGAAGGCGGGGGACGACGCCAAGGTCGCGTCGAAGGGCAAGCCCGCGCTGGCCAAGGCCAAGCCGGCTGCCGAGCCCAAGGCCGAGAAGACCGAGAAGGCCGACAAGCCCGAGTCGACGGACAAGCCCGAGAAGAAGACGGACGACAAGGAAACCAAGGCCGCAAACTGGGTGATCGAGAAGCCATCGGCCGACACGCAGACCCAGAAGACGGTCGACGAGCGCGGGATCAACCCCTGCAACACCCCCGACAAGGGCTGGGGCGTGTACGACAAGTGGAGCCGCGCGCCGTCGATGGGTCAGATGATCTCGCCGGGCAAGGGCGGCGTCGCCGCGAACGGCGGCTTCGACGTGATGTTCCATTTCCACGGGCACGAGCCGGTGCGCAAGGAGTGGACGCAGGTCATGGACGGGGCGGTGCTGGTCGGGATCGACTTGGGCATCGGTTCGGGTCCGTATGCTTCTGCGTTCTCGTCACCCGAGGCATTCAAGAAGCTGGTCGACAGCGTCGAGAAGGCGATGGCCGAGAAGACCGGCAAGAAGAACGCCCACGTGCGCAAGGTCGGGCTGTCGGCCTGGAGCGCGGGGTACGGCGCGGTGGGTGAGATCTTGCAGCAGCCGCTGGGCAAGAAGCTGGTCGACACCGTGATCTTGCTCGACGGCCTGCACAGCGGGTACGCCGGCGATTCGCTGAACGAGCTTCAGCTTCGCCCGTTCGTCGACTTCGCGAAAGAAGCCACCGCTCGTCACAAGTTGATGTTCGTCAGTCACTCGTCGATCATTCCGCCGGGGTACGCCTCGACGACCGAGACGGCGAAGTTCCTGATCGAGAAGGTCGGTGGGAAGCCCAAGAAGACCAAGCCGCGGGGCGCGGATCCGATGGGGCTGGATCTGAATGCCCGCTTCTCGAAGGGCAGCTTCCACGTGCGCGGCTACAACGGCAACGACAAGATGGACCACTGCGCGCACATCGGTCTGCTTCGCGACGTGCTGAAGGTGCACGTCAAGTCGCGCTGGGACTCGCCCAAGGGTCACGCCAAGAACTGACGATGACCGTCGTCGAGACGCTGGCGGACTGGGTGTGCGCCACGCGGTACGACGACGTGCCGGAGCGCGTCCGCGAGCTGACGCGCGCGCAGATCGCCAGCGTGGTCGGCGCCATCTTTGCCAGCGCGCACAGCCGTGACGCCGGCGCGGTGCACCGGGCAGTGCGGGCCTGGGCCGCGCCGGGCCCGGCCAGTGTGCTCTCTACCGGCGAGCGCTGGTCGGTTCACGATGCCGTGCTGGTGAACAGCGCCCGATCGATGGCGCTCGACTACGACGACTACCTCTACATGGGACACACCGGGCACTCGGCGGTGCTCGCCAGCTTGGCGCTGGGCGAAGCCGAGGGCCACGCGCCCCGAGAGGTGCTCACCGCCATGGTGCTGGCCAACGAGATCGGCGGGCGCGTCGGCGCAAGCGCCGTGCTCGGCCCCCAGAACGGGCAGGCATGGAGCTTCATCCACGCCATCGAGGGTGCCGTGGTCGGCGCGAAGCTCTGGCGGCTTTCCGCCGGGCAGACCGCCCATGCGCTGGCCATCGCGCTGTATCAGCCCACCTTCACGCTCTGGCCGGGCTTCATGGGGCCGGGCAGCAAGGTGCTGACCGCGGCGCATCCCACCGTGGTCGGCTTGCAGGCGGCGGCCTTCGCGCGTGAGGGCATGACCGGTGCCCGCGAGATCTTCGAGCATCGGCGCAAGGGCTTCTGGGCTTCGTTTTCCTGGGCGCCGCTGCCGGGCATGCTCTCTCGGCTCGGGGAAGCTTGGGTCAGTGACACCCTGGCGTTCAAGCGCTACCCCGGTTGCGCGTATGTCGACACCACGCTCGATGCGCTCTTCACGGTGCTGGACGAGGTTCGTGCCGTCACCGGCAGCGCTCTGCGCGCCGAAGACGTCAGGCGCGTGGTGGTCGAGGCCAGCTTGCTCAGCGTCGAGATGGACAACCTGTCGAGCGAGCACCTGCACGCCAACGAGCCGCTGTCGCCGGTGAACGTCAACTTCTCGATCCCGTTCAACGTTGCCATTGCCATCGCCATCGGGGCGCACGACGGCCGCGCGCTGAGTCAAGAGACGCTGGACGTCAGCGCCGGCGTGATTCGCGAGCTCGCGCGCAAGACCGAGCTGGTCCACGACTGGGGCATGAGCCTGGCCGTGGTCCGGGCGTTCGACGGTGTCTCGGGCGGAGCCCTGAAAGCGCTGCGGCCTCGGCAGGTCGCGGGCCTGATCGCCGGGTACCAGAAGCAGCTCGGTGGCAGAAAGCGCACCGGACTTCGCCCCGGGGGTCTGCTTGCCGAATGGGGAACGCTCGCTCGCATGGCCCGCGCGACGAACGTCAAGCGACCGCGGGGTGACTTCACCGGCTTTCGGATGGCCTTCCCCGCACAGGTGACGATCGAGACGCAGGGCGGGCGCTGCTATCGCGCCCGGCAAGACGTCCCCATCGGCGCACCGGGGCAGCCCGGCCGGATCGAAGCGGCCTACGAGAAGCTGGCACGCGAGGCCCACTTGCCGCCACCGCGCACGGCAGAGCTCGCGGCGGCGCTGCGCGGTTTCGAGGCGCGTCCGGTTGCGGAGACCGTTCGCCTGGCTTGCGCCGGGTGACGCGCGCCATGCGCCTCCGCTAAGCTCGCCCCCCGATGGACGAGGAAGCCCCCCGATCGATGCGCCGCGTCGCGCCGACGGCGTCGATGTTCCTCAAGCGCAATCCCCCGGTGGGGGCTCGGCCCGGCGCGCTGGCCATTCCTCAAGGTGCCGCCAAGCCTCGCATCCACGTGGTGGCCTACGACGCGGACCACCTGCACGAACACGACGTCGACGACGTTGGCCGCATCAAAGAGCTCTTAAAGTCGCACACCGTGACCTGGGTCGACGTGCAGGGTCTGGGTGACGAGACGGTCCTCCGTCAGCTGGCCGACGTCTTCGCGCTGCACCCCCTGGCTCTGGCCGACGTGGTCAACGTGCCCCAGCGACCCAAGACCGAGAGCTACGAAGGTCAGCAGCTGTTCATCTGCGGCATGCTGCGCCTGGCCGAGGATGGCGACTTGCACAGCGAGCAGGTGAGCATCTTCATCGGCAAGGGCTACCTGCTGACCTTCCAAGAAGAATACGGCGATCTGTTCGACCCAGTGCGCTCCCGGTTGCGAGACAACGTGGGCATGCTGAGGGAGTCGGGCGCCGACTATCTGGCTTACTCACTCATCGACACCATCGTCGACGGCTACTACCCGTTGCTCGAGGTCTTTGCCGACGAGCTCGAGGCGCTCGAAGAGCGCGTGATGCGACGCCCGCACCCCGCGCTCTTGACCCGCGTCCACGACGTGAAGCGCATCTTGCTGCTGGTGCGCCGCGCGGTGTGGCCGCTGCGCGACGCCCTGGCGACCCTGATCCGCGACCCCGTGCCCATGGTGACGGATTCGGCGCGCGTCTACCTGCGCGACACCTACGACCATTGCGTGCAGGTCTCGGAAATGGCGGAGAGCTACCGCGAGCTGGTGAGCGAGCTGACGAACACGTACATGTCGGTGATCTCGAACCGCACCAACGACGTGATGCGGGTGCTGACGGTGGTCACCACCATCTTCATCCCGCTGACCTTCATCGTGGGGGTGTACGGCATGAACTTCCAGAACATGCCCGAGCTGACGTGGCGCTACGGCTACTTCGTGGTGCTCGGTCTGATGGCCGCCCTGGGCATCGGGCTGATGGTCTTCTTCAAGCTCCGCGGCTGGCTGGGGGATCCGGGGCGCGAGGTCGAAGTGGACGACGAGAAGTAGGGCTGGCGAGGTTCGAGAGTGCACGACCAGGGACTCGAGCCCACACACCTTGCGGTGCCGGAGCGACGTTTCCGACGATTCGCCGACGAGTGGAGGCGTACGAGGGGCCGCCGCTTACCGTTCCCCCGTCTCCGATCCGACCTTGTCGCCGTGCAGCCCTCGCAGCTTGGCGACCGAGCCTTCGAGAGCTTGAGCAGCCGGTCCCGGACCGAGTGGGCGACGTTCTTCGTCACGACAGCGACTCGATGTACGGCTTGATCACCCGGGCCACCCGGCAGACATCGGCCGCTCGAAGAAGTTCGTCCATGGAGCGGCCCCGCTTGCTCAGGTAATCACGGAGCGCTTCGATGGCCACGTCGATGCCGATCTTGTTCCGGTACTTGAAGCAGTCGGCCACGGTCTTCGCCCTCGACGTGGCGAGCACCTCCACGCCCTCTATGACGTGCTTCTCGACGCCAAACGTTCGAGCCCTACCGGAGAACCGCACGATCCGGATCGGAGGCCAATCCGCCTTCGGCTTCCGAGCTTTCACGTCGATCGCGAGCCAGACCTGGTGAGGGCTCTGCGTCGTCATCCCTCGCAGGGCGCGGTCTGTCGCGACCAGGACGGGCCACCGCTCGTCCGCAATGATCGCGAATCGTCGGCATATCGTCGGCAGCCTTGACTGCCACGATCAAGAACCGCTGACGCCGTCATCGACAACGTCA
>Ga0073899_10003166_pt1 | contig 14673 bp, 10 predicted proteins | sample KloWWTmetaKNB5Ph_FD_88975 | JGI IMG/M metagenome (GOLD analysis project Ga0073899, IMG submission 88975) | Active sludge microbial communities from Klosterneuburg, Austria, studying microevolution and ecology of nitrifiers - Klosterneuburg... | ecosystem: Engineered > WWTP > Aerobic digester >...
GCGATCAGGGCGATGCGGCCGAAGCAGTGGGTCAAGAACGTGCTGGTGTTCTCGGCCCCGCTGGCCTCGGGCCAGCTCTTCCGGTGGGAGGTGTTGCGCCCCACCCTGCTGGCCCTCGTGGCGTTCGCCCTCGTCAGCTCGGCGGTCTACCTGCTGAACGACGCCCGTGACGTCGACGAGGACCGCCAGCACCCCCGCAAGAGACACCGGCCGATCGCGGCGGGCGAGCTGTCCATCCCGGCGGCGATGGTGCTCTGCGCGGCGACCTTCGCGGCCGGCGTGGCGCTCGGGTTCGTCACGACGCCGGCCCTCGGTGCGGTGCTCGTGACCTACGCGGTGATCCAGGTCGGCTACACCACCGTCCTCAAGCACCAGCCGATCATCGACCTGGCCATCGTCGCGTTCGGGTTCCTGCTGCGGGCGATGGCCGGCGGCGTGGCCAGCGACATCCCGCTGTCGCAGTGGTTCCTGTTGGTCGCCTCGTTCGGCTCCCTGTTCATGGTCGCCGGCAAGCGCTACTCCGAGATCGTCCAGCTCGGCGCCGCTGCGGGTACCCGGGCGTCGCTCGCGTCGTACACGCCGGCCTACCTGCGCTTCGTGTGGATCTTCTCGGCGGTGCTCGTCGTGGCGTTCTACAGCCTGTGGGCGTTCGACCAGCGGCATCTCTCGGTGTGGGGCGTGCCGTGGACCTGGGTGTCGATCGCGCCGTTCACGCTGGCGATCCTGAGCTACGCCCGCGAGGTCGACGCGGGACAGGCGGGCGAACCCGAGAGCGCCGTCCACGACAAGGTCCTGCTCACCCTCGGTGCCCTGTGGCTGGTGACGACCGGCCTGGCGGTCTTCGGACGCGGCTTCTGACCCTGCCCCACCTGGACCGGACCGAGCGTACCGAACTGGACCTGTACGTCAGGATCTGAGCCATGCACGGGTCAGATCCTGACGTACAGGTCCAGTTGGGTACGGGGTACGGGGTACGGGGGTACAGGGGGCTCAGAGGACCGGTGGTGCGCCGTCGGGAGAGCCGGCGGTGAAGATGCCCAGGAGCTCACCGACCTCGTGCGCTGCCGTGGCAGGGTGACGGAAGTGGCGGTGGGCGTCGACCGTGTAGTGGCTCCGCCGACCGACCCGGGTCCGACGGAGGTAGCCCGCCTCCTCCAGGTCATGGAGGATCGCCAGGGTCGCCCGGGGTGTGACGCCCACCTGGGCCGCGATGTCGCCGACCCTCAGGTCGGCCGAGTTCGCCACCGCGAGCAGCACGTGTCCGTGGTTGGTCAGGAACGTCCACGATCGCTGCGGGGGGTCGGCGAGCCCTGCGCTGGGGGGTGCGGAGGCCATGTGGTGAGTCCTTCCTGTCGTGGACGAGATCAGTGTCCGCGCCCGGCCGGAGGCACGGGAGCCGACGCTGTGGCCGCAGCCCGGGACCCCCACAGCGGCTCGAGCTCGGCGTCCTCGGCTTCGGTCGCCACCCGGAACGGCGGGTTGTCGGGGGCGACCAGGGCCCGGCGGCCCTCCCCGCGAGTGGCGCGCAGGCTCGCCACGATCGACACGGCGATGATCAAGGCCACCACCGCCAGCGACACGCTGGTGGGAATGTAGAACACGTCGATCTTGAGCAGCATCTTCGTCCCGACCCAGATCAGCACCAGCGCCAGGCCGACCTTGAGGTAGACGAACCGATGGACGAGGTCGGCGAGCAGGAAGTACATCGCCCGTAGCCCCAGGATCGCGAAGGCATTGGCGGTGAACACGAGGAACACGTCGTCGGTGACGGCGAAGATGGCCGGGATGGAGTCCACGGCGAACACCACGTCGGTGACCTCGATGAGCACGAGGACGGCGAGCAGCGGGGTCGCCAGCACCGCTCCCGACCGTCGGACGACGAGCCGCTGCCCGTGGAAGGCGTCGGCCATGGGCACGTACCGGCGGAACAGCCGCAGCACGGCGGAGCGCTCGGGGTCGAGGTGCTCGTTGCGCTGCCGGATCATGCGATAGCCGGTGTAGAGGAGGAACGCGGCGAAGAGGTAGAGGATCCACGAGAAGTTCTCGATCAGGACGGCACCGGCCCCGATGAAGACCCCGCGGAACACCAGGGCGCCGAGCACCCCGAGGAACAGCACTCGGTGCTGGAACTCACGGGGAACGGCGAAGTAGGTGAAGATGATGGCCCAGACGAACACGTTGTCGACCGCGAGCGACTTCTCGATGAGGTACCCGGCGAAGTACTGCTGACCGAATTCGGCTCCCCAGACGTTCCAGATGAGGGCCCCGAAGCCCACGCCGAACGCCACCCACACCCCCGACCAGAGCGCTGCTTCCCGTACTCCGATGACATGGGCCCGGCGATGAGCGACGAGATCGATGACCAACATCGCCACGATGAAACCCAGAACGGCGAACCAGACCCACCATTGAACGTCCACGACACCTCTACCTTCCGATCGATTCGATCGGAGGTCTCTCCCGGCCCGTGGGGCCCGCTCGCCGGGCCCGTGGGCCGTCGTGACGACGAGACGTTGGTGGGATACTCCCCTCCCTGTGCGATCAGTGAAGCACACTTCACCTATTCACTCAACATCGCCGTCCGGAGTGCACGTCCCGACGACCCCTCGACCCCACCTGGACGACCCAACTGGACCTGTCCGACGACCCCACTGGACCACCCAACTGGACGACCCAACGGACGACCCACTGGACGACCCAACTGGACCAGTCCGTCAGGATCTGACCCGTGTAAGGGTCAGATCCTGACGGACAGGTCCAGTTGAGGTTCTCGATAGCGCCGACACGGACGGGCTGACGCCGTCACGGGGCGGGGAGTCGGTTGATCTCGTGGTCGAGAGCTGCCCAGAGGTGCTGCGTGGCGTAGGAGCGCCATGGCTTCCAGGTCTCGGGGGCGGCGCCCGGGAGCCGTGCCAGCGCCTTCCGTACGCCCAAGTCGCCCGCCGGGTAGGCATCGGGATCGCCGAGGCCGCGCATCGCCACGATCTCGACGGTCCACGGGCCGATCCCGGCCACTCCGGACAGCTGCGCGCGAGCGTCGGCCACATCGGTCAGCCGGACGGAGCCGTCCGCGAGGAGTCCGGCCAGGCGGACCACCGTCTCCGCCCGTCGCCGGGGCATCGCCAACTCGGCGGGGTCGATCCGGGCGATCACCTGGGGGGACGGGAAGAGCCGCGTGAGTCCGCCGTCTGGATCGTCGACAGGGGTGCCATGGCCGACGGCGAGCCTCGCCGCCAGGGTACGGGCGGCCGCGGTCGAGACCTGCTGGCCGAGCACGACCTTGAGTGCCAGCTCGCACGGATCCGTCGTCCCCGGGAGGCGCCGGCCCGGGGACGCCACCACGAGCGGACCGAGCAGCGGGTCGCGGCCGAGCACGCCGTCCACCACGGCCAGGTCGGCGTCGAGGTCGAGGAGCCGGCGGCAGCGCCGGACGGCTTCGGGCTCGTCGTCGGCGGCAGTCAGCCAGAACCGGGCCCGCACCCGGCCCGGCAGGACGGTGAGCGACACGATGCCCGGTCCTCCCGGGAGGGCGACCGTACGCCGGTAGGCGCCGTCGCGCCACTCCTCCACGCCCGGGGTGGACGTGGCCACCAGATGCCCCAGCACGCTGCCGCTCGCGAAAGCCCCGGCGTACGGCAACTCCGTCCGGACCTCGTGCACGACGTCGAAGCCTGACCCAACTGGACCTGTGCGTCAAGATCTGACCGGTGCACGGGTCAGATGTTGACGTACAGGTCCACTTGGCACGTCGACGCCGGCGTCCAGGGTCACCGAGCGGGCCGGGCGGCCCGGGACAGAGTCAGCCGCAGCCGTCGCAGCCGCCCAGATCGCAGCCGTCGCAGCCGTCCGGGAGAGCGAGATCGGATCCCGAACCGACGAAGTCCGCGACGCCGCCAACGAGGTCGCCGAAGTCGCCGTCGGGGAGGCCGAGCCCGTTCCACAGGTCGGATGCGTCGCCGCCGAGCGCACCGAGATCGGCCAGGTCGACCAGCGCCGCACCGCCCTCGAGGAGCGGGCCGAGGTCGAGGTAGCCGAGGTCGGTCCAGGCCAGACCCACCCCATCGGCGCGGGCGCGGCGAGCCACCTCGGCGAACGTGGTCGCCCACCTGTCGGCCACCCCGAAGGCGATCGCGTAGGGCAGGTAGCGACTGAAGATCTGCTGCGCCTCCTCGAACCTGATCCGGTCGGCTTCCGCGGTGACGAGGTACTCCTTGAACCCGAGCGCCTGGATGCGCCGGGCCGTGCCGAGCGCCGTCCGAGGGGTACGACCGCGGCCCGTCAGCGCGAGGACGACGCCGCCCGCCAGAACCAGCGCCCCGCCCATCCATCCGTACCAGGAACCGCGCTGCGACCACGTGAACCCCAGGAAGCCGAGCAGCCCGATGCCGATCGCCACCACGAGGTACCCGAGCATCGCGACCCGTGCGTTCTTCGCTCGCGGATGGCTCCGGTAGTAGCCACCGCCGACGACCCCGCGGTAGAGCTCGACCTGGGCCTCGCGCATCGCCTGTCCGAACCGCCCCTGGGTCAGACCGCTCATCAGCACGACGTCACGACCGCCGAACAGGTCGCGCAGCAGGGCGCTCTCCCAGTCGGCCCAGCCGTCGCGCTGCACCAGCGTCAGCCGCCAGTCCGGCTTGCCGCCCTCGGACGCCGGCGGCACCGCCGTGATCGTGAGCGCCCCCCGGACGGCGAGGTCGAGCAGCGCGGCCGTCACGTCGCGGAGGTCGGCCCTCCCGTCCACCAGCGTGCCGACGATTCCTGCCGTGAGCCCTGGTGGCGGCGTGAACTGCACCGCCACCGGGCCGTCGTACGCCCCCGACGCCCCGCCCACCCGGACCGTACGCTCGGGCATCCCCGCGGCCGGAGTGAGTCCGGGCGTCACACCGGCGAAGATCTCGTCGCGTCGGCGGTACCGGACGACCGCCGCGACGACGATGCACACCACGAGCACCCCCGTGGTCGCAGCCAGCATGGCCAGGTCGTCGGGCGCCATGGCCCGAGGGTAACGGACCTCGGATCGAGACCCTCGGACCCGCAGCGGGACTTCCGGTCCCCGGCCGTCCGCTACCCCCGGGACGGCTTCCGCCCCGGTCCGGGACGCCCCCGGCCCGACCCAACTGGACGTGGACGTCAGGATCTGATCCGACCCAACTGGACCTGATCCGACCCAACTGGACCCCGGCCCGGCCCAACTGGACCTGGACGTCAGGATCTGACCGGTGCACGGGTCAGATCCTGACGGACAGGTCCAGTTCGGCCCGTCAGTGACCTCGGTCGAGCCACTCCTGGAGCTGGGGCGCCTCGTCGCCGATGGTGGTCGGGTCGCCGTGGCCGGTGAGGACCATCGTCTCGGACGGGAGCGTGAGCAGCTTCTGCTCGATGGAGCGGACGATCGTGTCGAACGACGAGTACGAGCGTCCCGTCGCTCCCGGCCCGCCCTTGAAGAGGGTGTCGCCGGTCAGGACGATGCCCAGCTGAGGCACGTACAGGCAGCAGGCCCCGGGCGCGTGGCCGGGGGTGTGCAGCACCCGGACGGTCACTCCCCCGACCGACAGCTCCTGGCCCTCGGCGAGGTCGACGTCCGGATGGTCGTCGACGGTGAGGTCCCACAGCACCCGGTCGTCGGGGTGGAGGTGCACCGGTGCGCCGGTGGCCGCGCGCAGCGACGGCACCTGGTTGATGTGGTCGTCGTGGGCATGAGTACAGACGATCGCAGTCACCGTACGACCGGCGACGGCGTCGAGGATCGCCTCGGTGTCGTGGGCGGCGTCGACGACGAGGCACTCGACGTCGTCCCCGAGCAGCCAGACGTTGTTGTCGACGTCCCACGTGCCGCCGTCGAGGCTGAACGTGCCGGAGGTGACGACCCGCTCCACCCTGACGCCGTCGACCGCACCCGGGGTGGCCACGACGCCGCCCATCAGAGCACCACCACCGAGCGCAGCACGTCGCCGTGATGCATCTTGGCGAAGGCCTCCTCCACGTCGCCGAGCCCGATCGTCTCGGACACGAACGCATCGAGATCGAACCGGCCCTGGCGGTAGAGGTCGATCAACATCGGGAAGTCGCGCGACGGCAGGCAGTCGCCGTACCAGGACGACTTCAGGGCGCCGCCGCGACCGAAGACGTCGAGCAACGGCAGCTCGATCGTCACCCCCGGCCGGGGGACGCCGACGAGCACGACGGTGCCCGCCAGGTCGCGGGCGTAGAACGCCTGCCGGTAGGTCTCGGGCAGTCCGACCGCGTCGATGACCACGTCGGCGCCGTGGCCACCTGTCAGGTCCTGGATCGCCTGCACCGGATCGTGCTCGCGTGAATTGACGGTGTGCGTGGCCCCGAACCGCAGCGCGCCGGCGAGCTTGCGATCGTCGACGTCGACGGCGATCACCGTGGTCGCCCCGGCGAGCACCGCCCCGGCGATGGCAGCGCTGCCCACGCCACCGCACCCGATCACCGCGACCGAGTCGCCCCTCCGCACTCCCCCGGTGTTGACGGCCGCACCGAAGCCGGCCATCACCCCGCAGCCCAGCAGTCCGGCCGCGGTGGCCGGAGCCTCGCGCGACACCTTGGTGCACTGGCCCGCCGCGACCAGCGTCTTCTCGACGAACGCCCCGATGCCCAACGCCGGGCTGAGCACCGTGCCGTCCACGAGGGTCATCTTCTGGGCCGCGTTGTGGGTGGCGAAGCAGTACCAGGGCTCACCCTTCGCGCAGGCGCGGCACTGTCCGCAGACGGCCCGCCAGTTGAGGATGACGTAGTCGCCGGGCGCGACCTCGGTCACCCCCGGGCCGACGGCCTCGACCGTACCGGCGGCCTCGTGGCCGAGCAGGAAGGGGAAGTCGTCGTTGATGCCGCCGTCGCGGTAGTGGACGTCGGTGTGGCACACGCCGCACGCCTCGACCGTGACCACGGCCTCGCCCGGCCCCGGGTCCGGGACGACGATGTCGGTCACCTCGACGGGCGCGCCTTTGCTGCGGGCGATGACGCCCTTGACGGTCTGGGGCATGGGTCTCCTCGTCGTGACCGGGTGCTGCGGTGCGATGGAGCCCACCCTAGTGACATCCGTGGGGCGCCGGACGGGACGGCGGGAGCGGGGCCGGCGGGTAAGGTCGCGCCCATGGCGGCCGGCGGTTCCCGTGTGCGTGATCTCGACCTGCTCCCGAAGGCCCACCTCCATCTGCACTTCACGGGCTCCCTCGACGTGGCGACCCTGCGTCGACTCGCCTCGGCCGCCGACCTGGACCTGCCCGGCCACCTGCTCGACGCGGAACCGCTGGAGGTACCGCCGACCGAGCGCGGGTGGCACCGCTTCCAGCGCTCCTACGAGCTCGCGCGGCTGGCCGTCGTGGGTGAGGCCGCGATGCGCACCGTGGTACGGGCCGCGGCCGAGAACGACGCCCGGGAAGGCTCGCGCCGCCTCGAGTTGCAGGTCGACCCCCACTCGTACGCCTCGGCGGTCGGAGGAGTGATCCCGGCCCTGGAGATCGTGCTGGACGAGGCGCGCGCCGCCGCCGCCGACACGGGCGTGTCGATCGGTGTCGTGGTCGCCACGTCCAGGCTTCGGAACCCGCTCGACGCGGCGACGCTGGCACGCATCGCCGTCCGCCATGCCGGGTCCGGGCCGGGGCACGTGGTCGGGTTCGGGCTGTCGAACGACGAGAACGCCGGCGTCACGGAGGAGTTCGCCCAGGCGTTCCGGATCGCGCGGAACGGTGGGCTGCCGGCCGTGCCGCACGGCGGTGAGCTGTGCGGTCCCGATCACGTGCGACGGATCCTCGACGCCCTCCACCCAGTGCGGCTCGGCCACGGGGTGCGGGCGGCGGAGGACCCGCGCCTCTTGGAGCGCCTCGTGTCGGCCGGCGTGGCCCTCGAGGTGTGCCCCCTCTCCAACGTGCACCTCGGAGTGTTCGCGACGGAGGCGGACGTGCCCCTGCGCACGCTCGTGGCAGCCGGGGCCACGATCGCGCTGGGCGCCGACGACCCCCTGCTGTTCCTGGCCCGGCTGACCGCTCAGTACCGCATCGCGCGAGAGGTGCACGGGTTCGACGACGGCGAACTCGCCGATCTCGCCCGCTCGAGCATCAGGGCGTCGTTCGCCCCACCGTCGGACAAGGCCCGCTGGCTCGCCGAGGTGGACGACTGGCTGGCCTCGTGACCCCGCGGGGGGTTTTCGGACGAGCGGGTCAGGGGAGCGTGTCGATGCCGAACGTCTCGTGCCAGTCCTGGGCGAACGCACCGACCGCCTGGGTGATGTCCGGCGACGACAGCGCCGCCCGCAACAGCGACGGCGCACGGTCACGGCATGGGCGCCGGCGTCGAAGGCCGCGCTCACCTGGGCGACGTTCTTGAACGAGGCCGCCATGATCTGGGTGCTGCTCTTGTCACGCTCGATGAACCGGGCGAGCGACTTGATCGTCGACGAGATGTCGATGTCGAGGCTTTCCATCCGGTTGAAGTACGGCGCGATGTAGTCGGCTCCGGCGGCGATGGCCAGCATTCCCTGGGCCTTGGAGTAGATCGCGGTCGCGGTGACGTTCACCCCCCGACGCTTCAGGATGCCGATCGCCTTGAGCCCCTGCTCGGTGACGGGGATCTTGATGTAGACCTCGTCGTCCAGCATCTGCCGGATGCGCTCCGCCTCGGCGAGGATGCCGTCGGCGTCCTGGGCGATCACCTGCACGTGGAGGGTCCGGTCGGGGCCGAGCACCTCCCGGATGCGCCTGAAGTGCGGCCAGAAGTCGATGCGGCCCTCGGCCTTGATGATGCTCGGGTTGCAGGTCGCGCCCGCGACGGGGTAGACGTCGGACAGGGTCTCGATGGCGTCCAGGTTGGCGGTGTCGAACAGGATCTCCATGGCGGTCACGTTAGCGCCCGGCGCGCGGTCGCGGGTCCGGGCGGACGGTTGCCCGGGCCGGCCTGAGGGTTACGTCGCGGCGCGCACCTGGCGCAACGCGTCGGCCAGGGTGGGGCACTCCACCCGCACCTGCCCCGGAACGGCCTGATGCAGCATCTCAGCGCGCAGCGGCTCCATCAGCAGGGCGGTCCCGGCCTTCGACAGCATGCCGAGGTCGTTCTGCCCGTCGCCCACGGCGAGCACGTCGGACCACCCCAGACCCAGGTCGGCGAGCAGCAGGTCGCCACCCTTCGTGGCCGCGCTCGTGGCGAGACAGATGTCGTTGTAGCCCGGGTAGGACTCGACGACGGCCAGGTCGGCCCGGCCGTCGAGCTCGACCAGCAACGAGTTCTGCTCGGGAGTGCGGGCGAACGCCAGCAGCTTGATCACGTCGTCGCGCACCGTCAGCCGCTCGACCAGCACGGGGGTGGCGTTGGTGAACCCCATGTCGCGCGTCACGCGGTACGAGAGCTCCGTGACGATCCACGAGTCGAGGGTGTAGGCCCACAGCTCCATGCCCAGGGCCTCGGCCCGCTGCTCCACCTCGGCGACCAGGGCGGGGTCGAGGAACCGGGTCCCGACCGTCGTCCACGACTCGCCGACCCGCTTCTGAACCAGCGCGCTGCTGCCGGCGGCAAGGTGGGAGACCTCGGCCCGCTCGGCGGCCAGGCCCAGCAACGACTCCAGCGGACGGCCGGAGCAGAGCGCCAACGGCACGCCCGTCGCGGCGATCGCGTCGAGCAGGGCCAGAGCACCCGGCTTCCACCCCCCTTCGTCGCGGAGAGTGCCGTCGACGTCGAGCATGGCGAGCCGGAAGCGCATGCCGTCAGGGTAGCCAGGCCGTGCCGGCCGGGCGGCCGTCCCGTGAGATCCCGTGGGATCCCGGGAGATCCCCAGGGACGCCCGGAGACCGTCCCGAGCTCCCGTCGGACCCGTCAGATCCAGTCGTACTTACGGAAGAGGAGATACAGCCCCACCGAGCCGATGAGAATGGCCGCGATGCTCTGGAACATGCCGAACGGCTCGGCGAACCCCGGGTACGGCACGTTCTGACCGAACCAGCCGGTGACGGCGGTCGGGACGGCGATGATGGCGGCCCAGCCGGCCAGCTTCTTCATGATCGTGTTGAGGCGGGCGTCCTGGAGCGAGAGGTTGGTCTCGAAGATGCTGGCCAGCATGTCGCGCAGCGACTCCGTCCACTCCGACGCGCGCAGCACGTGGTCGTAGAGGTCGTCGTACCAGCCGTCGATCGGCGCGTACAGCGCGGCCGGCAGGGGTGGTGCCGGCGTCGCCGCGGGGTGATCCAGCGCCGGTACCGGTCCGCCCTCCAGCGCCACGGCGATGCCGCCGGAGCCTGCCATCACCAGCCGCCGGCGCAGGATCGACGCCACCACCTCGCGCATCGGCAATACGATCCGCCGCAGCTCCACCAGCTCGCGCCGCATGCGGTAGACGCTCTCCTGTAGCACCTTGGGCGCCCGGTCGTCGGCGAACAACGCGTCCTCGATCTCCTGGATCGCGTCGTCGAGGTTCTGGATGGTGTCGAAGTGACCGTCCACGATGGTGTCGAGCAGACCGTGCAGCAGTCCGCCCACGCCCTGCTCGCACAACAGCGGATCGTCGTCCCACCTCGACGCCACTCCGTCGATGTCGAGGGCCGAGCCGCGCCTCACCGTGATCAGGCCCCGGGGCAGGACGAACACCGAGACCTGCGACGTCGTGACGCGGGAGTGGTGCGGAGCGTCCGCGTCGGTGGCGATCCTGGTCGCGTAGGTGGTGATGAAGAGGTGGTTGGCGTGACGGGACAGCTTCACGCGCTCCCCCTCCTCGACCGCGTCCTCGACGGCGTTCGGGTCGAGGCCCAGCTCGAGGGCGAGGCTGTCGAGGGTCACCCGGTCGGGATCCTCGAGGTCGAGCCACACCAGAACGCTCGGGTCGCGCAAGAGCCCGTCGAGGTCGTCGAGCGGGTAGTCCCTGGAGATCACCTGGCCGCTCCGCCAGAGCCGCCCGCGAAGTGTGGTCACGGCGTCAGTGTGGCACCAGTGGCGGTGCTCGTCGGGGATCGGCACTAGGCTCGCGACTGTCCCCGTCGCACAAGGAGGATTCCGTGGGTATCCGCAAGGTCCTGGTCGCCAATCGTGGCGAGATCGCAGTCCGGGTGGTCAGGGCGGCGGCCGACGCGGGGCTCCACAGCGTGGCGGTCTATGCGGACTCCGACGCCGACTCCCTCTTCGTCAAGCTCGCCGACGAGGCGTTCGCCCTGTACGGGGCGACGCCGGCCGAGACCTATCTCGACATCGCCAAGATCCTCGACGTCGCCCAGCGGTCCGGTGCCGACGCGGTCCACCCCGGGTACGGCTTCCTGGCCGAGAACGCCGGCTTCGCCCAGGCCGTGATCGATGCCGGACTCACCTGGATCGGGCCGCCCCCGGCTGCCATCGAGGCGCTCGGCGACAAGGTCAAGGCACGCCACATCGCCCAGCGGGTCGGGGCCCCGCTCGTCCCGGGCACCGCCGACCCGGTCGCCGACGCCGACGAGGTGGTCGCCTTCGCGGCCGAGCACGGCCTCCCGATCGCGATCAAGGCCGCCTTCGGCGGTGGTGGGCGCGGTCTCAAGGTGGCCCGCACGCTCGACGAGGTGGCCGAGATGTTCGCGTCGGCCACCCGCGAGGCCGTCACGGCGTTCGGACGCGGCGAGTGCTTCGTGGAGCGCTACCTCGACAAGCCGCGCCACGTCGAGACGCAGTGCCTGGCCGACACCCACGGCAACGTCGTGGTCGTGTCGACCCGCGACTGTTCGCTGCAGCGGCGCCATCAGAAGCTCGTGGAGGAGGCACCCGCGCCCTTCCTCACCGACGACCAGTTGGCGCAGCTCTACCGGTCGAGCAAGGCCATCCTCCGTGAGGCCGGCTACGTGGGGGCCGGCACCTGCGAGTTCCTCGTCGGCCTCGACGGCACCATCTCGTTCCTCGAGGTCAACACCAGGCTCCAGGTGGAGCACCCCGTCTCGGAGGAGGTGACTGGCCTCGACCTCGTGCGCGAGATGTTCCGCATCGCCGACGGCGAGGCGCTGGGGTACGACGACCCGCCGGTGCGCGGCCACTCCATCGAGTTCCGCATCAACGCCGAGGACGCCGGGCGCTCGTTCATGCCGGCCCCGGGCACCCTGGTCGTCTGGCATCCGCCGGCCGGACCGGGGGTGCGGGTCGACGAGGGGTACCACGCCGGCATGACCGTGCCCGGCTCCTTCGACTCGCTCGTCGCGAAGGTGATCGTGACCGGAGCAGACCGCCCCACCGCGATCGCCCGGTCCCGCCGCGCCCTGCGCGAGCTGCGCCTCGAAGGGATGCCCTCGGTGATCCCGTTCCACGTCGCCGTGCTCGACGAGCCCGCCTTCACGGCGGCCGACGGCACCTTCGGCGTGCACACCCGCTGGATCGAGACCGAGTTCGTCAACGCCATCCCGGCCTATGCCGGCGTGCTGGGCGACGCGGCCGAGACGTCCGAGCGCACGTCGGTCGTGGTCGAGGTCAACGGGCGGCGGGTCGAGGTGACGCTGCCGGCCACGCTGGGTGCGGCGCGTCCGGGTCATGGGGGCGCCACCGCCAAGAAGCCCACCAAACGTGCCCGGGGCGGCGCCAAGGTCGCCGAGGCGAGCGGCAACTCCCTCGCCTCTCCCATGCAGGGCACCATCGTGAAGGTGGCGGTCGAAGAAGGTCAGGCGGTGGCCGAGGGCGACCTCGTGCTCGTGCTCGAAGCCATGAAGATGGAACAGCCGATCAACGCCCACCGCACCGGCACGGTGACCAAGCTCGACGCGGTGCCCGGCACCACGGTGTCGTCCGGCACGGTGTTCTGCGAGATCGTCGACTGACCCCGGCGGACCGGCCGCGTCACACGGTGATGTTGGTCATCGCGGCATGACCGTGGAGGCGTCTGGCTGCCTCGGCGATCGAACCCGACACCGACGGGTACACCGTGAAGTCGTGCGAGAACTGGTCGACGGTGATGCGCTCGGCCACGGCGAGGGCAACGGCGTGGATCAGCTCGCTGGCGTGGGGCGCCACGATGACACCGCCCACGATGATGCCTGTGATCGGCAGGCAGAAGAGCCGGACGAAGCCGTCGGTGATGTCCTGCATCTTCGCCCGGGCGTTGCCGCGCAGCGACACCATGACGCCGACCGCCGTCGACGACCCGGCGTCCACGTCGGCCTGGCTGACCCCGACGGTCGCGATCTCGGGTGACGTGAACACGTTCGACGACACCCGGTGCAGGTCGAGCGGGGCGACCGCGTCGCCGAGGGCGTGCCACATGGCGATGCGGCCCTGCATGGCGGCGACCGACGCCAGGGCGAACACGCCGGTGACGTCGCCGGCGGCGTAGACCCCGCGAGCCGACGTCCGCGACACCCGGTCGACCTTCACGTAACCCCCGTCGAGGGTGATGCCGGCCTCCTCCAGTCCGAGCCCCTCGGTGTTGGGGACCGCTCCCACAGCCATGAGGCAGTGCGACGCGTGCAGCTCCTCCCCGTCGGCGAGGGTGACCACGACCCCGCCAGCAACGGCGCGGACGGCGTTCGCACGGGCCCTGGCCCGGATGTCGACGCCCCGCCGCACGAAGACGCTCTGGATCACACGGGCGGCTTCTTCGTCCTGGCCGGGCAGCACCATGTCGCGCGACGACACCAGGGTGACCTTGGCGCCCAGCGCGTTGTAGGCCGACGCGAACTCGGCGCCCGTGACGCCCGAGCCCACGACCACCAGATGCTCGGGGAGCTCGGTCAGCCCGTAGACCTGCTTCCAGGTCAGGATTCGCTCGCCGTCGGGCTTCGCGTCGGGGAGCTCGCGCGGCCTGGTGCCGGTCGCCACCAGGGTGATGTGAGCGGGGATGCGCTCCTCGCCCGCAGCCGTGGTGGCGATCACCGCGTCGGTCCCGTCGAGACGGCCGCTGCCGTTGATCACGCGCACCCCGTTGGCCGCCAGCGTCCGCGCGATGTCGCCGGACTGTGCCGCGGCGAGGCCGAGGACGCGCCGGTTCACCGCGGCGAGGTCGACCCGTACCCCGGAGCCGATCAGGCCGAGGGTGGCCGCCGACTCCATGGTGGCCATCACCTCGGCGGTCGCGATCAGCGTCTTGGACGGCACGCAGTCGGTCAGCACCGCCGCACCGCCCAGCCCGTCGCGGTCGATCAGGGTGACCTCGCCGCCGAGCTGCGACGCGACCAGCGCCGCCTCGTACCCACCAGGGCCCCCACCGATGATCGCCACGCTCGTCACGGGCCCATCCTGGCAGCCTCGCCGCTCGCGCGAGCAGCGCACCGGAACGAGGAGCCCGAGCCGCGCGGCGGCCGGGACCCGGCAGGACCCGGACGGGTAGGCTGCCGGGATGCCTCCTCTGCGCCGCAACGCGATGGTCGCCGCCGGGCTCGCCCTGGTGCTCGTCGTCATCGGCATGTGGATGGTCGTCGCCGGCTGGCCGATGGAGACCCCGGGGCAGCTCGCCCTGATGGACCTCGCCCAACTGCCCATGTCGGCGGCCGTGCTGGTCGCGATCGTGCAGATGACCGTCGAGCGGCGGCTCTGGCGGCGGGAGCCGCGCGTCCGCTTCGCGGCGGTCTTCGCCCCCGGCGCGGTGCTGTTCCTGGTGGGTCTGGTGATGCTCGTGGTCGCCTTCGCGCTGCCGGCGCGCGATCTCGTGGGCCCGGCGCAGCTGCTGATCTGGAGCGGGCTCGGACTCGCGTTCGTCTATCTGGCCGTCGACTCGGTCAGGCGGGA
>Ga0073899_10003167_pt1 | contig 14669 bp, 12 predicted proteins | sample KloWWTmetaKNB5Ph_FD_88975 | JGI IMG/M metagenome (GOLD analysis project Ga0073899, IMG submission 88975) | Active sludge microbial communities from Klosterneuburg, Austria, studying microevolution and ecology of nitrifiers - Klosterneuburg... | ecosystem: Engineered > WWTP > Aerobic digester >...
CATGGCGAAGGCGCGAGGTATCACGCGCAGGCGCCGCGTTGCAACATGGCGGTTCTTCCCGTACGCTCGAGAGACCGGCGCAACACGGGAAAAATCCATGGGAATCTTCTCGAGACTCGGCACGCTGATCAAGTCCAACATCAACGACCTCATCACCAAGGCCGAGGATCCGGAGAAGATGCTCAGCCAGGTGCTGCTGGAGATGCAGCAGCAACTGGCCGACGCCAAGAAGGCCGTCGCGGTCGCCATCGCCGACGAGAAGAAGCTGCAGAAGCAGACCGTCGTCGAGCAGGACAAGGCCAAGGAGTGGGAGCGCAAGGCGATGGTCGCCGTCCGCGGCGGCGACGACGGCCTCGCGCGCCAGGCGCTCGCGCGCAAGCAGGAGCACGAGAACGTCGCCGGTCAGTTCCAGACCCAGTGGGTCGCGCAGAAGCAGGCCGTCGAGAAGTTGAAGGACGCGCTGCGGCTCCTCAACAACAAGATCGAGGAAGCCAAGCGCAAGAAGAACATCCTCATCGCGCGGAAGAAGCGCGCCGAGGCGCAGCAGCAGATCGCCAACACGATGCAGGGCCTGGGCGACACCAGCGCGTTCGACACGTTCGACCGCATGGCCGACCGCATCGCGCTGATGGAGGCCGAGGCCGAGGCTGGCGCCGAGCTGGCCGGCGAGCTGTCGGGCGACACGCTCGAGTCGAAGTTCCTGGCCCTCGAGGCCGGGGGCGCCAACGACGACGACGCGCTGTCCGAGCTCAAGGCCAAGATGGGCCTGCTCGAGGCGCCCAAGAGCGCCGACAAGATGCTGAAGGCCGGCGACGACAAGGACGAGACGCCGGGCGCCAAGGAGACGGTCTCGGCCGGTGGGCTGTCGGCCGAGGACCTGAAGGAGCTCGAGGATCTCGACCTGTCCGACCTCGAGCCGAAGGCCGAGGCCAAGTAGCGTCAACGGACCGTCACTCCGTGACGGGGGACCGCGGCGGGCGTGAAACACCGACCACACCGCACATGCTAACGCCCCGAGATCGTGATCGAGCAGGCCCGCCGTCCGGCGGAACGCCGCTTGCACATCCCGGCGCCATGCGCGTCCGTGCCGCTGCGATGTTGCTGGCGCTCCTCACCGCCGGGCCGGCCCTGGCCGAGGATCGCCCCCGGCAGCGCGTCGGCAAGGTGACCCTGCGCGTCACCCAGGTCTTCCCCGAGACCCACCAGGCGCTGGTCTACGACAAGGCCACCAACAAGCACGTCGTCGTCACCGAGGGTGAGCAGCTCGGCAAGTACGAGATCGTCGAGGTCGGCGACGACGAGCTGATCGTCCGGGTGAGCGGCCGCGAGCTGGTGCTGCCGGCAGAGCAGCCGACGACGCCCGCGGCGCCCGCGGCGCCCGCCAAGCCGGCGGATCCGGGGCTGCTCGACCCCTACGCCACGTCGACCCCGGCGCCTCCCGCCGCGGCGCCGTCCGGCCCCGGCCCGCTCGACCCGTACGCCGGTATCGCGCCGACGCCCGCCGAGATCCGCGTGGTCGTCGCCCCCGCGGCCCAGCGCGCCGGCGGGAGCGCGGCGCCGCTCGACCCCTACGCGCCGATCGCCACCCCGGCCACGCCGACGCCGGCGCCCGCGAAGCCCGACGCCAAGCCGCCGGTGGTCGCGAAGCCCGCCGCCCCGCCGCCCCCGCCGGCCCCGCCCGCGGCCCCCGCCGTCGAGGCCATCCGCCTGGAGTCGATGACCCTCAAGCGCGGCGAGCTGGCCAGCGCGCTCGGCGACTTCGACTCGCTGCACAAGGCGATCGGCTTCGTGCGCACCGGCACGGGTGTGCGCCTGACGACCATCGCGCCGGGCTCGTACTTCCACGGCATGGGCCTGCGCTCGGGCGACGTGGTCACGGCGATCAACAACGCGCCGCTGCGCACGCTCGATGACGCGGCCGCGGCCTACGCCCGGCTGGGGTCGGCCAAGAAGCTCGACCTCGCGGTGGTGCGCGCCGGCGAGCGCGGCACGTTGCACTTCGCCCTCAAGTAGCGGGTTCTGGTATCGTCGGGGCGTGCGTGTCGTCCTGCGGCTGGACTCGCCGTCCGAGTGGATCCGGGTGTTCGACCCGCGCGACGGCACGCTCGCGGTCGCGGCGGCGCCCAAGCCGGCGATGGGCGACAGCCTGCGCGTCGACCTGATCTGCGGCGACGGTGGCCCGCGGGTGATCTTGCGCGGCCAGGTGATCGGCCACCGCGGCGAGGGCGTGGCGCTGGTCGGGCTGGGGCCCGCCGAGCGCGAGAAGGTGAACAACATGAACGGGTTCGTCCGCGGCGGGTTGCTCAACCTGCGCGAGCGGCGGCGCATCCCGGTGCGGCTGGCGGTCACCTACGGCGGCCTCAAGGGCCCGGTGAAGACCCACACCCGCGACATCAACGATCAGGGCGTCTTCGTGATGACCGAGGAGCCCCTGCCCGAGGACGCCGAGGTGCACCTGATCATCACGATCCCCGGCCGCGGCGAGCCGCTGTCGGTGGTCGGGCGGGTGACGCACACCGTCGTGCCCGAGGACGACGACGTCGCCGGCATGGGCATCGTGTTCCGCTCGAGCCCGACCGACGCCGCGATGATCGCCAAGACGATCGACGCGCTCGAGCAAGAGTTCCTGGCCGGCACGCTGCCGGAAGACACGCTGGCGTAGCGCCGCGGTCAGTCGACGATCAGCCAGCGCGTCGCGTGCGCCGGCACGTCGAGCGCCAGCGCGCCGTCGACGGTCGCGACCGGCGCGTCGGTGAGCGCGTCGCGCAGCGCGGCGCCAGCGGGGATCGCGACGATCGCGCGGGCGGCGCGGGCGGTGCGGTTGGCGACGAACAGCGCGCGCACCCGGCCGTCGTGGGCGGCGAAGCTCGCGGTGGTGACGCCGGCGGGGCGCGTCGCGATCCACTCGTCGCGCGGGGCCAGCGCCGCGAGGTCGGCGGCGAGGCCGGCCAGGTCGTCGAGCGAGCCGGGCCGCATGCGGCCGGCGCGCCGCGGCGGCGCGAGGTCGTCGCCGAGCGGCTGGTCGAGCTCGTCGAGCGTCGGCGCGTCGGGGCCGAACACGACGACGCGGCGATCGGCGGCCAGCCGGTGCAGCGCGCGCCACAGCCCGCGATCGATCCGGCGCAGCGTCGGCGCGACGAACGCGCGGGCCGGGATCGCCGCGAGGTCGGCGTCCTCGGCGACCACCGCTGCGGCGACCTGGCCGAGCGCGAGCGCGTCGGCGATCGCGTCGGCCCAGCGGCGGGCCCGCGGCGCGTCGGCGTCGGCGCACAGCTCGGCGGCGCCGGCCGGGCCGAGGCCGAGCAGCTCGAGCGCGACCGGCGGCACCGGCGCGACCAGCGACGAGGCGCGGGCCACCCGGGCGTCGGCCCGGGCCGCGATCAGCGCGACGTCGACGACCCGGCGCAGGCCGGGCAGGTCGTGGCGGGCGATCGCCGCGAGCAGCGCGCCGACCCGGCGGCCCTCGGCGGTGACCGCGCCGGCGGCGTCGACCAGCCCGCCGATCCAGCGATCGCGCGCGAGGCCGGCGGTCCAGGTGGCGCCGCGGGCGCCGGCGGCCAGCGCGGCCAGCGCGATCGCCGCGCGATCGTCGTCGGTGGTCGGCGCGAACAGCGGCGAGTGCCCGGCCGGCAGCCGCACCAGGTGCGGGGCCCGCGCGGCCTGCACGCGCGCGGCGATCGCGGTGGTCGGCTGGGTGCCGCTGGCCAGGTCGACCTGCCGCGGCCACGGCGTCGCGTCGTCGTCGTCGCGCGGCGCCACCGGCGGGGCCACGCCCACCCGGGCCACGCCGGTCAGGCCGGCCTCGTCGAGGATCGCCGACCACCGCGCCGCGGCGCGGGCAGCGGCCTGGCCGTTCCACCGCACCCACGCGGCGCAGGTCGCGGCGTCGTCGGCGGCGAACCGGCGCGGCGGCTCGACGTCGCGGTGCGCGCGCCACGCGGCGATCGCGTCGGGGTGGTAGTCGAGATCGTAGGCGCCGCTGCGCGCCAGGTACGGCCGCCCGGCGTCGAGGCCGATCGCCACCACCGGCCCGTCGGGGGCCAGCCGCGGCAGGGCGATCGCCGCGACCCAGCGGTAGAAGCCGGCCAGCGCGTCGGTGAACGCGGTCGACGCCAGCGACGGCAGCGGGAACGCCCGCGGCACCAGCGGCGCGAACGCCGGGCCGCCGTGCGCCGCGCGCGCCCACATCGCCTCGTCGCGTACGACGGGCTCGGGCAGCCCGGCGTACGTCTCCTCGAGCGCCGCCAGCGGGCCGAGCTCGAGGCACACCGCCAGCCCGGCGGCGGCCGCGGCGTCGATCGCCGCGCCCAGGTCGCGCTCGCCGCTGCCGTCGAAGCCGCCGCCGCGGCGCGCGTGCACGCCCCAGGTGACCGGCAGCTCGACCAGCGTCAGGCCCAGGCCGCGCAGCGCCGCCAGCGCCCGCGGCCACGCGGCCCGCGGCGTGCGCGCGTACGCGAACGTGGCGCTCCACCACGGCAGCGCGCGGTCGCCGACGATCAGCCCGCGGTCGTCGAGGTAGGTGCGGCGATGTTCTTCCACGTGCGATCCTCGAGGACGAAGCGGCTGGGCCCGACCGCCAGCGGGTGATCGGCCGGCATCGGCGCGCTGTCGCCGGTGCCGTCGGTGGCGTAGCCGGGATCCCAGGGCAGGAGCAGCGCGAAGCCGCCGCCGGCCAGCGGCGCCATGCGCGGCATGATCGGGTGCGGGTGCCGCGCGGCGGCCTGGGCCAACGCCAGCGCGTCGTCGACGCTGGCGGCCGGCGCGAGGTCGGCGAGGATGCGCACCTGCGGCGGCGGCAGCGCCAGCGCCTGGGCCCGGGCCAGCGCGTCGGCCGGCGTCGCCCAGGCCTCGTCGACGGTCTCCTGGGCGTCGAAGCTGGGCCGCTGCCCGTCGGGCAGCACCGCCAGGTAGAACCGCGCGGAGAACCGCTTGCCCTCCGCCGACGGCGTGATCCAGTGCGCGTAGTAGGCGAGCCGCTCGGGCGCCAGCGTCAGGCCGGCCTCGGCCAGGAGCGCCGCCATCGACGCGCCGGCCAGCAGCCGCGCGCGCAGCGCCGCCACCGTCGCGTGGTCGACCGGCGCGCTGGCCAAGAGCACGCCCGCCTCCTCGAACAGCTCGCGGGCCGCGGTGACCCGCAGATCGCCGCCGTCCTCGGGATCGGCCGCGCCGCCGGGGAAGACGAACGCGCCGCCCATGAAAGACGCGTTCTTGCGGCGCCGCAGCAGGAACACCTCGAAGCCGGCCGCCGCCGGGCGGAGCAGGATCACGGTCGCGGCGTCGCGCGGCGTCGGGTACACGCCTGGCTGTATCACTCCGCGCGCCGGTCGCGCAACGCGCCGTCGCGGCGCGCGCTCACGGGCACGCGTTGGCGCTGCCCGGCGTCGCCGGGGTGGCGACGAACCCGCCGGCGCCCTCGGGGCAGCGGCCGGCCGACGCGACGTGGGCGGTCCACACGTGCTGATCGACCCGCACGTCGTACGGCGTGTACAGGTTGGCGGCGTCCGCCGCGCCGAGCCCGAAAGTCAGGCGTAGCGCGGCGGCGCTGGTGTCGGCCTCGACCAGCAACCGGGCGCCCGGCGCGATGGTGGTGCCGATCGGGAAGACCATCACGTGGGTCGGGTCGTTGTCGGTGAGCTTCCAGCCGCCGAGGTCGACCGCGGTCGCGCCCGTGTTGATCAGCTCGACGAAGTCGAGCGGCGTCGACGCGACCTCGTTCAGCTTGATCGTCGCCTGGCCGGCCACGGTCGGCGGCGTGCAGTCGTTGGCGACGCCGGGCGTCGGCGGTGTCGGCGCCCACATCGCGGCGCTCGCGTCCGTCGGGCAGCGGCTAGCCGCGGCGACGTCGGCGGTCCAGGCGTAGCGCGCGACCTCGGTGCCGGGCGGCGTGTAGACGACGATCGCGTCGGCCGGGTCGAGCGCGAACGGGAGGCGCAGCGCGGCCGCGCTGGTGGCCGCGTCGATCAGCAGGCGGCCGCCGGCGGCGATCGTAGTGGCGGCGGGGAGCTGGTAGACGTGGGTCGGATCGGCGTCGGTGAGCCGCCAGCCGCCGACGTCGACCGCGGTGGTGCCGCGGTTGAGCAGCTCGACGTAGTCGGACGCCGAGTTGACCTCGCTGATCACGATCGACGTCTGGCCGGGGACCGGCGCCGCCACGTACTCGACGCCCAGCGCGCCGGGGTCCAGCTTGACGAAGTACGTCGGCGCCTGTCCCCCGGCGTTGTCGTTGGTGACCCACAGCCCGCCGGCGCCGAGCGCCAGGCCCTCGAGGTTCTCCTGATCGAAGCGGAAGCGGTGGGCCAGCAGGTCCACGGCGAGCGCCTTCTCGACCGGGTCGGCCGGGGCTCCGGCGGTGCCGCTGCCGAGCCGGAACACCCGGACGGTCTTGGACACCGCGTCGCCGGCCCAGCCCTGGTCGCGCTCGATGACCGCGAACTTGTCGCCGCCGAGGTGGAGCAGCTCCGACAGCGACTGGACGCCCGCGGCGCCGCCGCGATCGGCGTCGAGCGGATAGAAGAACCAGCGCCAGGTCCGCGCGTCGAGGTCGTACTCGCCGATGCGCGCCAGCTGGCCCTCGGTGGTCAGCGCGCGCTGCATCGCGACGTAGACGCGCACGCCGCCGGCCACCGCCGGGGTGGTGTCGACCACCGCCACGCCTTCGAAGCCGTTGGCCCGCACCGCGGTCCAGTCCAGCGCGCCGGGCTGCGCGCCGCACGGCAGATCCACGATCCCGCCGGCGCCGTACGCCGCGTCGAGGCGGCCGGCGGCGTCGAAGAACAACAGCCGGTTGCTCTGCGCCGAGCCCACGCACGGGGCGGTGGCGCCGTTGCCGGCGACGCCCTCGCTGGCGACGACGTGGCCGCCACCCGGCAACAGCGCCAGCCCCTCGGGGTCGTAGCCGACCAGCGGCGCGCCGGCCGCGTCGCGCAGCGGCAGGTCGCCGACCAGCTGCAGGCGGTGGCTGACGTGGTCGACCCAGAACGACCACAGCCGCGGCGCCGCGACCGCGCTGTCGGGCACCGCCAGCACCAGGCCGCTGGCCGGATCGACGGCGAGCGCGCCGAGCGCCGCGAACGGGACGCCGTCGGACCGTGCGTCGTAGGCGTCGGCGCCGTTGCCCGCGTCCGCGGCGTCGGTGACCGCCTGGTAGATCCACAGGCCACCGCCGGTGCCGTTGCCCTCTCCGGCCGCGACCACCAGGCCGCGCTGCGGCAGCGCGAGCACGCTCTCGGGGCGCATCGGCGCGCCGAGCATCTGGCGGATGACCGGCGCGGTCGGCGTGCTGACGTCGATCACGAACAGCGCGGCGTTGCGCTCGCCGGTCACGAACGCGTACTCGGTGCCGCCGAACACCCCGGTGCCGCAGCCCTCGGGCTCGATGCCGCGGTTGGCCGAGCGGCCGTCGGGGTACGCGCCGCCGCGCAGCGCGTACCACTCGAGCGCGTCGCCGCTGTCGTAGACCCGCGCGCCGTCGGCGCGGAACACCGAGAAGCCGCGGCCGCCAGAATAGACCCCGGCGCCGAACGCGTTGTTCGCGACGTCGCCCTCGTTGGCGGTGATGAAGAAGCTGCCGCCGGCGAACAGGCACGCCGCGTCGGGCTGCAGCTGGCCGACGAAGCCGGTGGCCGAGAAGTCGATGGCGCGGTTCGCGGTGAGGTCCGCGCGGGCGTGGATCGACGAGCCAGCGTCGATGTAGCGGGTCACGGTCGCGGTGGCCAGGTCGATCACCGCGATCAAGTTGTTCTCCTGCAGGGTGACGAAGGCCGTGGCGCCGTCGGGCGTGACGTCGACGTACTCCGGCTGCGGGTCGGTCGGCTGGTTACCGATGGTCGGGGTCAGCGCGATGGTGACGACCGTCGACGCGCCCGGCGTGGCGGTGTTGATGGTCAGGACCTGCACGCTGCCGGGGCGCGCCTGTGCCACCTGGTTGCCGTCGGGGTTCTCCTCGTCCTCGATCGCGATCACCGCGCGGGTGCCATCGGGAGTCAGGTGGATGCTGTCGGGGCCGACCCCGACCGCGACGGTGCCGACCACGGCGCGGGTGGTGAGGTCGATGAACGCGACCGCGCCGGCGTCGGCGCGGCCGATCGGATCGGTGGTGTCCTTGACCGTCACCAGCGCGAAGCGGCCGTCGGGCGTGATCGCCACCGACGTCGGCTCACCGGTGCCGCTGGCCACCGCGGTGCTGACGTCGATCGTCGCCAGCGCGACCGGCGCGTCGGCGCGGGTGAGGTCGACCAGGCCGATGGTGCCGGCGGGACCGCTGGTGTACGCCAGGGTCAGGCCGTCGGCGGAGGCGGCCACGATCTCGGCGATCGGGCCGGACGGGAGCGTGAAGCGCGCGAGCTCGCGGAAGCCGACCACCGCCGGGCCGCTCGGCGCACCGTCGCACACGTACGCGGTGGTGGTGATCTCGGCGGTGTCGAGGGTGCCGTCGCGATCGCTGTCGAGGCCGGTGTCGACGCGGCTGCCGCCGAACGTGCAGTTCGCGCCGGGCGCCTCGGGCCGCACGTCGATCAGCACGGTGACGCCGTCGGTGCCGTCCATCCCGTCGATGCCATCGGTGCCGTCGGTGCCGTCGGTGCCGTCGGTGCCGTCGGTGCCGTCGGTGCCGTCGGTGCCGTCGGTGCCGTCGCAGACGTAGGTCGTCGCGTCGACTTCACCGGGGTCGAGCGCCCCGTCGCCGTCGTCATCGCGCCCGGCGTCGACGCGGGTGCCGCCCGCGAGGCAGTTGTTGCCGGGAGCCTCGTCGGAGAACGCGAGCAGCGGTCCGGGCGCAGCATCCTGGCCACAGGCCGCGACGGCCAGCGCTCCAGCGATGAACAACAGCGATCGTCCTGGCGACATGGCCGAGACCTTGGCGGCGCTACGTGTGCGCACGATGCGGCGCGCGTGACGCCCTGGCGACAGTTCGGTTGAGCGATCGCCGCACCGCCTGCCGCGCGGCTCGCGGTCGTGGTACGTCGAGCCATGGCCGCTCGCCTGCTGCTGGTCGCGTCGGCGCTCGCGCTGTTCGCGGGCGGGTGCAAGGACCGCAAGCCCACCCGCGGCGCGGTGCGGGTGGTGGTCGACGCCGGCGCGGCGCCGGTCGACGCCGGCGTCCCCGACCTCGGCTTCGTGCGCGGCGACGTCGTGATCGATCAGCTGCGCGACGGTCGCCACCAGCCGGCGCGGCTCGATCCCGCGACGCGGAGCTGGGTGCTGCTGGGCGACGGCGTCGGCGATCTGTACGTCACCGGCCACCGCCTCGGCGACGGCCTGCTGGCGATCGCCACCGTGGGCAGCCACGAGGACGACCACCAGGAGCAGCTGGCGATCGTGATCGGCGCCCGGGTGGCGCGGTTCGGCCCCACCGCGAAGCAGGTGCGCCACCCCAGCGCGGCCGGCGGCGCCGTGGTGTTCGCCAGCGACCTCGCCAGCTACAGCGATCTGTACGCGATCACGCCCACCGCGCCGCCGCGCCGGCTCACCGACGACGCGGCCGGCAACTTCGAGCCGGCGCTGGCGCCCGACGGCGCGCGGGTGGCGTTCGCGTCATCGCGCGACGGCAACGCCGAGCTGTACGTCCAGCCGGTGGCCGGCCGCGCCGCTCGCCGCCTCACCGACGCCAGCCGCGACGACTGGAACCCCGCGTGGTCGCCCGATGGCAGCCAGCTGGCGTTCCTGTCGGATCGCACCGGCAGCGATCGCGTGCACCTGATCCCCGCCGCCGGCGGCGAGGCGCGCCGGCTGTCGAGCGAGCCGGGCACCACCGCGATGGAGGAGCAGCCGGCGTGGTCGCCCGACGGCCGCGCGGTGGCGTTCGTGCGCATGGGCGGCGGGCGCGCGGCGATCACGATCGTCGATGTCGCCACCGGCGCGACCCGCACGCTCACCCCCGACGGCGACGCCGACCGCGGCTTCGCGTGGAGCCCCGACGGCCAGGCGATGATCGTCGCGCGCCGAGCGGCCAGCGGGGCGGCCACCGTCGTGCTGGTGCGGGTCGCCGACGGCGCGGTGCTCGATCGCTGGCCCGGCGACCCCGCCTACCTGCGGTGGATCGCGCCGTCGCCGGTCACGCCAGCTCGGTGAGCCCGGGGCTGGCGAACCGCGTGCCGGCCGGGAACGTCAGCCCGAACTCGCCGGCCAGCGTGGCCAGGAGGGCGTCGTAGCTGGGCAGCGTCTCGACCACCGTCGCGCCGTCGTGGGCGCGGCGGGTCAGCGTGCGATCGACCAGCGTCAGCCGGCCGGTGGGCGTGGCGCGCGCGACGATCAGCCGATCGCGGAAGTGCGAGCGCGGGTGCGCGCTGGTGTACCAGTTGCCGACCACCCGATCGATCTCGGGCATCTCCTCGAGCGTGAACTCGTTGACGTCGGCCCACTCGTCGCCCAGCCGCACCTGGTGGAACAGCCGCGCGTCGGGGCTGCGCCGGGTGAAGCCGTCCCACGCGCCCTCGGCGATGATCCGCCGCGGCTCGTGCGGCGTCGGCTGCGGCTCGTCGAGGCGCAGCCGGATCGCCGAGGTCAGCGACCACGCGCCGACGCCGACGTCGCACAGCCACGGCCCATCGTCGAGCTCGACCCGGACGAAGACGTGGGTGCGCGCCGGCGTGAACTCGCGGGCCCGGCCGATGCGCACCCGCGCCGAGATCGGGCGCGCCGCGAAGCCGAGCGCGGTCAGCACGTGCAAGAACAGCGAGTTGTGCTCGAAGCAGTAGCCGCCGCGGCCGGCGCCGACCAGCTTGGCCTCGACCGCCGCCGGGTCGAGGTCGATCCCGCGGTCGAGCAGCACGTCCGCGTTCTCGAACGGGATCGTGCTGACGTGGGCGTGCGACAGCGCGTGCAGCGTGTCGACCGTCGGGGGCGTGGGGCCGGCGTAGCCGATCCGGGCGAGGTAGGCGGCGAGGTCGGGGCGGTAGGTCACGTCACGCCGACGGTAGCTCGCCGGGCTCGATCACGGTAGCCGCGCTGATGCGATCGAGCCGGAACTGCCGGTCCTCGCCGAGCTCGAGATCGACGCAGTTGAGCAGCGTCAGCTCGCGGTCGAACACCAGGTTGCGGATGCGCACCAGGCGCGGCGCGACGGTGTACGCGTTCTTCTGGTAGTGGATGCGCAGCGCGCGGTCCTCGAACCACGCGGTCTCGACGGCGCGCCGCACCGGCGGCGTCACCGGCAGCGCCGGCACGCCGACGAACTGCAGCTTGTCGAGCAGGCCGAGCAGCTCGCGCTGGGCCGAGGTCGACAGCGCGCCGCGCACCTTGTCGAGCGCGGCCTCGAGGTTGTCGGTGAACGGCAGCAGGCGCTGCTGGCTGGCCATGCGGCCGAGCGCGACCAGCAGCGCGGCCTCGCGCGCGGTCAGGTTGATCGGCGGCAGCTGGTAGCTCTTGTCGAGCGCGTAGCCGCCGCCACGGCCGCGATCGGCGCGCAGCGGCAGGCCGGCGTCCTGCAGGGTCGCCAGGTCGCGGTAGATCGTGCGCACGGTGACGCCGAACCGCTCGGCCAGCGCCTCGGCGGTGACGCCGGTGCGGCGGGCGCGGAGGGCCTCGGCCAGGGCGAACAGGCGGGTCTTGCGGTTCATGTCAAACCTGACAGAAGGCTGTCAAATGCCTCGGGTAGAAGCAAGGGCATGTCGAACACGAGCAATCCCAAGCCCTACAACGCCATCAACTGGTTCGAGATCCCGACCCGCGACATGGACCGCGCGGTCGCGTTCTACGAGCGCACCCTGGCCCTGACGCTGAAGCGCGAGATCTTCGGCGGCATGCCGCACGCGGTGTTCCCCTCGCAGTGCCCCGCCGGCGGCCACGCGGTCGCCGGGGCGATCGTCGCCGACGGTCCGCACCTCACCCCCGGCACCGCCGGCACGGTGATCTACCTCGACTGCAAGGACGGCGTGGCCGCGGCGCTGGCCCGGGCCACCGCGGCCGGCGCCAAGGTCGTGCTGCCGCACATGGGCATCGGCGAGAACGGCTTCATCGCGATCGTCGACGACCTCGACGGCAACCGCGTCGGCCTGCACGCGATGACCGCGTGATCACGCCAGCGCAGAGGGTTGGTCAGAACTCGGATCCCCGCGCACGATCTCACGTATCGGGTGGGGGACCCACGGGGGCGTGACCCCGTGGGGGAGGGTTTGTCGACAAACCCTCCTAGTAGTCCAGCGCGGCGCGCAGGCCGTCGGCGGTGAAGCCGACCACCAGCGTGTCGCCCACGCGCACCGCCGGCGCGCGCAGGTTGCCGCTGGGGCCGATCACCAGCGCGCGCAGCGTCGCGTCGTCGGGCCGGTCGCGCGCCACGTCGATGGTGACGGTCTGCTTGCCCTTGGCCACGACCAGGCGGCGGGCCTGCCGCACCAGCGCCAGCGCGGCCGGCTCGGCGATCGGCGCCTTGTCGGCGCGCACCAGCTCGCGGATCTCGATCCCGTCTGTCGCAAGCAACTCTTGCGATCGTTTGCAGCTCGTTCAACCGTTGCGATGGAAGTACCAGTCGACTGCCTTGGGCATGTGACACAGGTACCACGGCGACGGCATCCGCTGGCAACGCCTCGGCCGCGTGATCGAGTAGCCGCGATCACAGCTGCCTAGGATCGGACGCGACCCGCGACCGGCCTGCCCAGTTCTGCGCAGGTGGCTGCGCGATCCTCCACGGGGGCCCCCGGCGAAGCCGGTCCTGCGCCGGTCGCGCGCTGGCGCGACGGTTGCTACCGCCCGCGGTCAGGAGGACTGACCGATGAGCATCACGACGCGAGGTACCCGGGTTGCGCTGCTGGCGCTGGCGCTGGCGGCATGTGGCGACGACGGCGGCGCTGGGCCGATCGACGCCGGGGACGCGGCGGTGTCGCCCGACGCCGCCGACGGCTTGACCGCGGTGGCGACCGTGCCGACGGACCTGAACCGGGCGCTCGACCTGCTGCTGGTGATCGACAACTCGGGCTCGATGCAGGAGGAGCAGCAGTCGCTCGCGTCCAACCTGCCGCAGCTGATCAACATCCTGAACACCGCGCCCGGCGGGCTGCCCGACGTGCACATCGGCGTGGTGTCGACCAACGTCGGCAGCGGCGGCGTCGAGATCGGCGGCTGCTCGTCCGCGACCCGACCCCAGGGCGACGACGGCAACCTGCTGACCACCGGCTGCCCCGGCCCGCAGGCCGCGTTCCTCGAGGACCTGCGCAACCCCGACGGCTCGCGCGCACGCAACTACAGCGGCGACCTCGCGACGGTGCTGAGCTGCATGACCCGCCTCGGCACCACCGGCTGCGGCTTCGAGCAGCCGCTCGAGGCGATGAAGCGCGCGCTGTCGCCCGGCCGCAACCCGGGCTTCCTGCGCCCCAACGCGATGCTCGGCGTGCTGATCGTCACCGACGAGGACGACTGCTCGGCGATCGACGGCGGCGCGATGTTCGGCGATCCCAACGCGACGATCTCGTCGCCGCTGGGGCCGCGCACGTCGTTCCGCTGCTTCGAGTTCGGCGTGCAGTGCGCCGGCGACACCAACCCGCGCGCGTTCGGCACCAAGACCGGCTGCGCGCCGCGCGTCGGCTCGCCGTACATGCCGACCGTCCAGCCGTACATCGACTTCGTGCGCGGGCTCAAGGCCGATCCGACGCAGGTCGTGGTGTCGACCATCGCCGGCAACGTCGACGACGCGCGCACCGCGGTGATCGGCGCCGATCTCGACGACCCCACCCGCCCGAGCTTGCAGGCGAGCTGCTCGTCGGCCTCCGGCATCGCCGCCCCCGCGCTGCGGCTGCGCACGTTCCTCGAGGGCTTCCCCGAGCGCAACGCGGCGTCGACGGTCTGCAACGACAACCTCACCGACGCGCTGACCGCGTTCGGGCAGCTGGTGCGGCGCGCCCAGGGCGACGCCTGCCTCCGCGGCACGCTGGCCGACGTCGACCCCGCCGCGCCCGGCGTCCAGCTGCGCTGCGAGGTCACCCAGTACACCGTCGTCGGCGGCGTGCGCACCGACCCGGTCGGGCTGCCGGCGTGCGGCGCCGGCGGGCCGCCGTGCTGGCAGCTGGTCGCCGATCCGCTGCACTGCCCGGCCACGCCGGAGCACCAGGCGCTCGAGGTCGTGCGCACCGGCGCGGCCCCCGCCGGCACCCTGGTCGAGGCCCGCTGTCAGGTCGAGCCGTAGCGCCGCTACCGCATCTGCAGCTCCATGCGCTCGAGCTCGCGGGCCTGGTCGCGCAGCGCGGCGGCCAGCTCGAAGTCGAGGTCGTCGGCGGCGGTCTTCATCGCCGAGCGCAGCTTGTCGATGGCGGTGCGCAGCGTGCCGAGGTCGCTGATCGCGGGCAGCTTGGCGACCCCGGCGGCGCTGGCCACCGCGCGGGCGCTCTTGCCCTTCTTGGGCATCGGCTCGGCGGCCTGGACGTCGAGGATGCTGCGGGTGGTGGTGCGCGGCGTGATGCCGTGGCGGGTGTTGTGCTCGAGCTGCAGCGCGCGGCGGCGCGCGGTCTCGCTGACCGCGTGCTCGATCGAGTCGGTGCGCTTGTCGGCGTAGAGGATGACCTTGCCCTTCACGTTGCGGGCGGCGCGGCCGATGGTCTGGATCAGCGACCGCGTCGAGCGCAGGAAGCCCTCCTTGTCGGCGTCGAGGATCGCCACCAGCGACACCTCGGGGATGTCGAGGCCCTCGCGCAGGAGGTTGATGCCGATCAGCACGTCGAACTCGCCGCGGCGCAGGTCGCGGA
>Ga0073899_10003168_pt1 | contig 14668 bp, 16 predicted proteins | sample KloWWTmetaKNB5Ph_FD_88975 | JGI IMG/M metagenome (GOLD analysis project Ga0073899, IMG submission 88975) | Active sludge microbial communities from Klosterneuburg, Austria, studying microevolution and ecology of nitrifiers - Klosterneuburg... | ecosystem: Engineered > WWTP > Aerobic digester >...
GAGTTGATGTTTCACCAGTCAGGCGGCTGCTGCGACAACAGTGCAGCCAACTGTTACCTGCCTGGTGAATTGACCATCGGCGCCGGTGACATTCACCTCGGCGATATTGGCGGCGTACCTTTCTACATGAGCAGGTCGCAATACGCCTACTGGAAACACACCCAACTGATTATCGACGTAGTCGATGGCCACGGTGGCACTTTTTCCCTGGAAGGCCCAGAAGGCAAGGCTTTCCACACTCGATCCCGACTCTTTACCGATGCCGAATGGGCTGAACTTGAAGCCAGCGGCACCGTTTAAACGCAACACCGATCAAAAGGAACCGATATGAATAAAAAACTCACCACTCTGCTCCTGCCACTACTGGCCGTTACCGCGCTGGCCACCGCGACACCCGCCAAAGCCTCTGACGCGATTGTCAAAAAGGCCCGATGTGTTGCCTGCCACACCGTTGATGCCAAACGCGTTGGACCGGCCTACAAGGATGTCGCCGCAAAATACCGTGGCGATACCACGGCTCCGGATAAACTGTTCGCCAAGGTACGCGCTGGCGGTAGCGGCGTCTGGGGTGAAGTCCCGATGATTCCACACGGCGCTGACAAGATTAGCGACGACGACCTGAAAGCAGCAATCAAGTGGATTCTTGCGCTGGAATAAAGTAAGACCCCGAAGTAAGGCCCCGCGAATCAAGACGCCGCGCCACAAAAAAACCGCAAAATTTAAAGTTTGCGGTTTTTTATTTTCTGCCGATGGCCATCACTTCTTACCCGATGGCCATCGCAAAATTGATGATCAGAAACAGTGCAACTTGATCAGTTTTTGAACATCCCGCCGGGCAGCATGCGTTGCAGCATTCTGTCCCGCTTGATGACATGTTTCAGAGCCCCCGCAACATGTAACACGATGAGGCCGGCGCCTCCCCAGACAGCTATCAAATGAAGTTGCTTGAAAAACGCATTCAGCGACTCATCCGGCCAGCCTGCTTTAGGAATTTCGACGCCAAAAAACTTCAACGCATACGGCGTAAAAGAAGATGCAAGATAACCCGCTAGCGGTGCTAGAAAGAGAAACACATAAAGAGCATGATGGGTCGCCTGAGCAAGATAGGCCTCCCAACCGCTCGCCGCCAACGGCGGCGGAAGCTGCCGCCGACGCCAGGCAAGACGGGCGATGACCAGCAACAGCATCAGCAAGCCGAACGACTTGTGCAGACCGTAAGCTGCGCTACGCTCCGCCCCTTTGGGTAGATCGGTCATCGTCCAGCCCATCCAGATCAACCACAGGATAACGACCGCCTGCGCCCAGTGCAGCACTATGGCCGGCAAATTGTAGCGTTGCTGGCTCATCCGGCGCTCACGTGCCAGCGGCAAGCTGGCAAAAATTTGTTATCCGGCAATTGCTCTAGGCTTGTTTTATCGACCAACGACACACCGCTCGCCCCAATGGTGGCACTGTAAAAACCAACACCATTGGGAGCTAGCACCGGGGAGTGCAAATTCAAAATGGACATTTATGCCTTAGGCCGGAAGATAAGATATGCCGTACCGCTTGAATATCGCAGCAACCGTACCATCTCGCTTCAGATCAGCCAAAGCACTACCAATTGCCTCGGCCAGAGCTACTTCCTCGACTTTGACGGCCATGCCTAGCGGCCAGCTATCCACCTTCAGCTCAGCAAACTTCGCAACATCGATGACAAAGCTGCTTTGACCGGCCAATGCCGCTTCCAGCTCGGCACGCGGTGCCAGGATAGCCGAAATGTGTCCATCAGCCAAACCCCTCGCCGCCTCGGCAATCGTCTTGAAATGCACTACATTTTCCCGCAACCTGCCGCTGAGCACACCAAGCAAAAACGAATCGGCCAGACTTGCGGTTTCGACGCCAATTTTTTCCCGCGTGAATATCTCAAGCGACACCGCTGCCGAACCGGAGAGCTTGGACACGCGCTCGGGATTGCGCGCCAGAGCGAGCGACTCGCGATGATAAGCACCAAATATCCGAACCTTGTCATTGGCTCGCGCCAGGTTCGCATCCACCGGTACGTGCAACATCACGTCAGCCGGTTGCGTACCGAGATAATGGCCTTTCCAGACCATGTTCCGCAGGTCATCGTTCATATCCTCGTCGGCATTGAAACCGACGATTTCCGGTGCCAGACCGAGCTTTTCAGCAATGGCTCGACCAATATCTGCATCAATACCCTTGCCGCCGCTCATTGCATACGGCGGAAAGTCGTTATAGACGGCAATGCGCAACCTGCCGCGCTGGCGAATGGCTGCCATATCGTCGGCGCGCACCGGCAGCGTGGCAAACAACGGAGTAGCGGCCAAGGCTTTGAGCCAAAGGCGGCGATCACTCTTCATGCACGCTTTCCAGCCAGGTGCGAATCGCCCACATTGCTTCCTGGCTCAGCGTACCTTCGAACGGGGGCATATAAACCCGGCCGTCACGAACGGCACCCTTGCGAATACGCGGCAAGAACACTTCGTCGCCATCGTTACCGAGCGGCAAATAACGAAGATCCGGTGCAATACCACCCGAGACGCCACCCAGGCCGTGACAGCGGGCACAGTTCTGGTTGTAGGCGGAATCTCCGATACGAATCGCTGTCTTATCTTTGCGATAAGGGTTCGAAGCCTGCCAATCGGCGCCGAGGTCTTTCAAGCCGGTCGTATCGACTGCTTGTGGAACGACGTCACCGTGGGCAAAAACTTGTGGCGCGGTCGCACCGAGGAAAGCGACTGCGGCAATAGCGCAGAAAGAACGGATGGGATGTTTCACATTGGCTCCTTTGGTAAGTACGAGTAACTGATTTTGTCGATTATCTTTTGCAAACCCTGTGCCAGGGAGACGGCACTTGCAGTTTCCGGTGAATTTAACTCGTCAGCGGCAATGAAGAGACGCTCAAGAGGCCACAATGGGCTTAATATCGTCCAATCTTGGCACGCCACTTGCTGACTCAATTCACGAATTGTTCAGCACATTGCTAATAAACGGTGCAGGTGTTACGTTATGAAACAACAAGAGCAAAAAAATCAAAATATTGTTGAGAATACTGGAGGAGAGATGGGTCAATTTCAGCCTATTACCGAAATGCATGGGCGACAACTAGAACAGGCAAGGCAGCTCTTCTTTGATCGTGGCGTGTTACCAGAAGGTCTGGTCAAGCCGATGATAATACGTTCCTGGGAGCGTTGCCGACGTTTCGGTTTGAGCGAAAACGGCTATTTGCCGGGCGTTGAATCGCTTGACCGCGTTGCACTGAAAACCGAGCAGGAGCGCAATCGCTACCTTCTTCTCCAGGGCAGGCCGATCATGGAGCACGTTTTCGAGCATATTCGTGACTCGGGAAGCATGGTCGTTCTCGCTGATGCCAATGGGCTGTTGCTGGAAACCGTCGGCGATGCCGATTTCGTTGACCGTGCCGACCGCATTGCGCTAGCGGCAGGCGCCTCCTGGGATGAAAACCTGCGCGGCACAAACGCCATCGGCACCGCGTTGACCGAAGAGTCACCAACCGAGGTTCTCGGTGCAGAGCACTTCCTTGAACACAATGGCTTTCTGACCTGCTGCGCCAGCCCGATCTTTGGACCGGATGGTCGGTTGATCGGTATTCTCAACATCTCTGGCGACTATCGCGCCCAGAAACATCACACCATGGGTCTGGTCCGTCTTTCCTCGTTGACTGTCGAGAGGCGACTCTTTGAAGCAACCCACGCCCGCGACATTCTCATCTGCTTTCACAATCGTGCTGATTACCTGGGAAGCCCCAAGGAAGGTATCGCCGCCGTATCGCCGGATGGTCAAGTGCTGGCGATCAACCGGGACGGCCTGAAAATCCTCGGCATCCGCCAGGTCGATGCGGTTCGCCGAGATTTTTCGATGGTCTTTGAAACCAGCCTCTCGACTCTCGTTGACCGTCTGCGCAACAGCCCGCAGGGAAATTGTGAATTTATGGTCAATGGTAAAGCCATCCACGTTCAATTGCGTGGCCAACTTCCCCCGCCCACGTTGGCCGGCCGTGTTTATGACGAGACGCCCGCCCCTCGTCCGGTAAAGCGTACGGAGATAACACCCACCCCCGAACTGAATCTGGACACGCTTAATACCGGCGATGCTCGCTTGCAGGCGGCCATTGACCGAGCGCGGCGCATTCTCGGACGCGACATTCCGATCCTGATCCAGGGAGAATCGGGCGCCGGCAAGGAAATATTTGCCAAGGGTTTCCACAACAGTGGCCCCCGCCAGAGCGGCCCTTTTGTCGCGCTAAACTGTGCTTCGATCCCGGAAACCCTGATCGAATCTGAACTCTTCGGTTATCAGGGCGGCGCCTTTACCGGCGCCCGCAAGGAAGGCGCACCCGGCAAAATTCAGCAGGCGCATGGCGGCACGCTTTTCCTTGATGAAATAGGTGACATGCCACTCAACCTGCAGGCTCGCCTGTTACGCGTACTGCAAGAGCGCTGCGTCACGCCACTTGGCAGCACACGAGCTATTCAGGTTGATATTTCGCTGGTCTGCGCCACCCACCGCCGACTGCGCGAAGAAGTCGCCCGAGGCAGCTTCCGTGAGGATCTCTATTACCGTCTGAACGGTTTGTGCGTCACGTTACCGGCGCTACGTGATCGAACCGACATCAGGCAGATGGTCACGAAATTGGCTACCGCCGAGGCCAGCTATCGAGAACCGGTCCAGTTCTCGGAGAATGCGCTTCAGGCAATGGAAAAATACGACTGGCCGGGCAACATCCGCCAGCTTTTCAATGTCATTCGGGTCGCCATCGCACTACTCGACGATGGTGAAACCCTGATTACCGAAAGCCATCTTCCGGAAGAGCTATTCGAAACCAACCCATTCTCGGGTAGCAGCACCGCTGCCACCTCTAGCGATCCATGGGCAGCCGCACCACTTGAAAGCAGCGCCGGCAGCCTGGAAGAAATTGGGCGTCAGGCAGCACTGCGAACGCTGGAGGCAGCCGGTGGCAATATTTCGGCAGCGGCGCGTCAGTTGGGGATCAGCCGCAATACCCTGTACCGCAAGCTCGGAAAATTCTGATTGAACTGATTACTCTTTACTCGCGCCGGGCTAAAGAACGATCAGTGCGTTGCGGGTCAGGGCAACGCTGACGATATAGGCGTAGCTGAGTAAGGCCAGGACAAAAAATCGGGTGCGAATCGCCTTTGTCTTACCGCGCTTGAGCGCCATCATGCCAAGCAGTATGTAGGCGAGCAGCCCGAAAAACTTGGCGGTCAGCCAGGGTTGAAAAAATGGGTATTGGCCACTCATTACAGCCATCGTTATTGCACTGCCGAGCAGCGTGCTATCGATCACATGCGGTGCAATTCGCGTCAGGCGCCGGCCGAGCCTTGGCGAATCACGCAGCATCCACCAACCACGGAGAGCGAAACCCAGTCCACTGAGAACAACGCAGGTGACATGCAGATGCTTGAGCAACAAATAGCTCATCGGGCCGCTAGTATTACCGCGAGTTTCGCCTCGATATCCGCCTTGTGTTCAGCGTAGCGGCGCATTGCGCCAAGCAGGTTAAGCCACAGCCAGCCGCAGGCTATGGCAAAAGCCAGGCCCGCCGGACGACTCAACCACTCGGGCTGCAAGGCGGCAGCGAGTAGCAGCACGACCGCAACGGTATAGGCTTTCATCTGCCGCTCCATATTTATGGTGGGCAGTATCTTGTTCATGTTCGGTGCCGGCACCTTGCTCTGGCCGAGATTTTGCAAGTGCAGCCAGGTCAGAAAAGGCACAATCTTGTAGAGCATACCGATGATAAAGGCCAGGAAACCACCGGGAATCAGCAGAATGCCGAAGACCACCGTCCAGCCCTGAAGCTCGCCTGCGGCCGGCCAGATTGCTGCGGTCAACAGCATAAAAAGAGCAAAAACGCTGCCCACCAGGCCGAGTTGCCAATAGCGGTAGGTCACGTCGGCGCGGGCCCGGCGGCGCTTGTGTTGCAGGCGTAGGGTCAGTCCGGCAAAAGCAAGGCCAGCCAATGCGGCCAAGGCCTGACTAAAGCGAATGATCCCCGGCGAACCAGCAATTACAGCACCACTCCACAAGAGCAACAAGACGAGCATGGCCACCGGATACCACCAACTGGGCCGCGCCGGATAACCCGGCGTCAGCTGAAACATCGGCACCACGACATAGGCGATTGCCGCCAGCAGAACACCCGCCCAGCCACCGAGCCCCCAACCGGCATGCAGATCAGTCAGCACGGGCAAGGGAAGCGCCCAGCCGTTAGCCAGCGCCTGTGCCATCAGCACGCCCAGACTGACCACAACCGCGAGAGCAAACATGGCCAGTTTAAGGCCACGAATCGTCGGGCTGGTCGATGGCACGCCGATCAGGGCTCGCAACACCGCGGCCAGAAAAACAATAACCGTCAGTGCAAGCAGCCCGGCCGCACCGCTGAGCAAAGTTGGCTCGCCAAAATAAAGACCGGCAGCCAGCAACAGCGCACCAATGGATAGGCCGGCATGGACAATCGTCGCCACCAGCAAGGGTCGGGGCAGATTGGCGCCAGCGACCACCGGCAGAATCTGGATCAGCGCACCGAACATCATCTGCAACATGAATCCCAGGGTCAGCAGGTGCGTTACCGCCAGCGCCGCCGGCATCCAGCGTGAGACGAAAATATCCGCCCCCTCGAAGGCGATGAGCAGGCCAGCCAGGACCGCAAACAAGGGAGCGGTCAGAAAGAACCGCAGCGGCGCCGCATAAGGCGGCGCACTTTCGAAAGACATTAGCGCTTGCATCGGAGCTTACAAATCAGGCTGGTAATTGTAAATTCAGCGTGAAATCAGTATTTCGAAGGTGCCATCGGGCAACAGCTCGGTTTCGTAAGCATGTCCATTCTGCTTGAGCGCCCGGTAGAGAGGATGCGGTTCACGAAAGAGCAGAAGCAGCATCTTCTCGCCTTCTTTGAGCAGATCGAGCATTTCCATGGTTTTGACAAAAGGCTCGGGCGACTCCATATAGCGAGCATCAAGCACGTGGGGAGTTTTTGGGTGCGTCATGCTTCGGCAAGCTCGGTTTCAAGACGCTGGAGAAGGTCCGGCAGCTCGGCCGTCAGGTACTGGTCACACATTGGATAGAGCATGTTTTCCTCTTTCATATTGTGCTGCTGCATCATGATCAGCAGGGTTTCGGCTTGGCCGAGGTAATCGTCGGTTTTTCCCGCTTTCAGGGCGTCGACCGCATCATCCATCATCGAACGCATCTGGGCGTGTTCCATGCGCATGACGTGGGTAGGCCCCATGGTCATGCCGGTCTTGGCCTCAAAGTTTGGGAAAAGTGTTTTTTCCTCGGCATTGAAGTGCGCCAGTATGCTCGTATGGAAATGCTCAAAGGCAGCCAGGGCAGCCTCAAGATTATTTTGGCCGATGGCCTGCTCGGCGTCGGCGAATAGATCATCGCAATGGCGGTGATCTTCGGTCATAAAAGTGCGGATATTGCTCATGGTTCGCTCGCGGCGGTTGGGTGCTTCATTCTCGGGGCACGCCCCGAGGAGGCACCTTGACCGCCGTCAAATCTTGAAAAATCAGGCGCTAACAATGCCTACCTGAAGTTCGTCGAACCAGTTGATGAAGCGCTGGACATCCTCCCCACGGTAGATAGCCCCGTGCTGCGGGCAGAGCATATTAACGTCCATCTGCGAGATGCGTTCACACCAGCGACGTTTGGCCTCGTTTGAACCCATCCAGCGCTTGTGGAAGCCTTCGGCATGGCGGATATGAGCGTCGAAATTTTCAACGAACAAGCCATCCGCCCCCGAGGGTAATAGCGCTGCACCAACATCGCCAGAGAAGAGCACCTTGGCGACCTTGTCATACAAGTTGAAATTGCCGGAGGAATGCAGGTAATGCGCCGGAATTGCCTTCAGCATCAACCCTTCCAGCGAAATATCCATGCCTTCGTCAGGAATTGGCAGAAATGTTTCAGCACTGCCGCCGAAATGGGGAATGAAGCCACTCCACATCCAGCTAATGTAGCAACGCATACTGGGGTTGAATTCCAGCCAGAGCGCCAACGAGGAACAAACGTCCGGATCCTGATGCGAAGCGAAGATGCCGGCCAGTGCCGAGGGGTCGAATTCGGCCGACAGTGCCGAAAAAACAGCAGGAAAAATCTCAGCACCACCTGGATCAAGCACGAGGCCCTTGCCGCCATGCGTTACCAGGTATTCGTTGGTATCGATCAGGTAATTCGGCTTTTGCGGGTCGCGCACAATCGCCACCCATTTATGGTTACCATCCTGAAAAATTGTCTTTGTTGTTTTCACTCACCCCCTCCAGTTTTCCCGATTTCCGGTAAAAAACGCCGAGCGGCGCAGCGACTCCAGCGAACCACTAATTTCCTCGACAACGCCATCAAACTCGCCCGAAACCTGGGCCAGCGAAGCAGCAAAACCTTGCCCGTAAGCCGCTTCAATCTTGGCGGATTTAGCTAGCACGCCTCCCAGCTCAACCATTTGAAAGACATCTTCCAGGGCGCCCTTGAGTTGCCGACGCAAGGCGCCTAGCCGCTGGGCGCGCCGCTCGATTTCCTGCTCGTGACCACGAAGAATACGAGTGATGGAAGCCTGCTGCGGCGCCAGCCTGGCCGCCTCGCTCAATAATCGGCCCTTGCGAATGCCCTGCAGGCCAATGGAAACCTGGTTAACGCAGGCATGAATCAGACCGTTAAGTGATTCCATGCAACTGCGAAGATCCTGGGAAAACACCCGCAATTCATTCGACAAAACACCAAAGCCCAACGCTGCCGTACCTGCCCGCTTGGCGAGAAAGATGGCGTTCAGCGCCATGATATTGATCTTGACCGAGACGCCAACCACACGCTTGATCTCTTCGTTGATATGGACAATACGCAGCAGATCAGCACCGGCAGCTAACGGCTTGGCGGTCATTGTCGTGGTGGCTGCCATCTTCGTGCTGCAACCTACTTTTCCATGACGTAAGTACCTGGTGCATCGGCCAGCGCCGGAAACTTTCGGTTGCTGCCCGGATAAGCCTCAACCAGATCGCCTGAGCGTTCGCCCAGCCACTGCGTCCAGTCCTCCCACCAGGTGCCCTGCCTCTTCTCGGCACGGCCAAACCAGTGTTCCCAGTGTTCGTTACGTTCCGGTTCGGCGATCCAGTAAGCCCGCTTGGGCGGGTTTGCCGGCGGATTGACAATACCGAGAATATGACCTGACGTGGACAACACAAAACGCACCGGTGCAGTCACGTTGATATGCTTGCGGATGCGATAGCACTGCTTCCACGGTGCAATATGATCGTCTTCCGCAGTAACCACATAAAGCGGCTGAACGATGAGATCGAGGTCAATCGATTCGCCGGCGATGTTCAGTTTGTCGCGCTTGATCAGGTTGTTTTGCAAATACATTTCGCGCAAATAGTAGGAGTGCATGGCCTGTGGCATGCGCGTCGTATCGACGTTCCAGAACAGGACATCGAAAGGTGGCAGCGCCTCGCCAAGCAGGTAACTATGTACCCAGTAATTCCAGATCAGGCTGTTCGAACGCAGCATGCGGAAGGAAGTCGCCATCTCGTTGCCATCGAGATAGCCTTTTTTGGCCATTGTCTCTTCCAGCGCGCCGATACTGGCTTCGTCGATAAAGACATCGATATCACCAGGGTGAGCAAAATCGGTCAGCGTGGTAAACAGTGTCCAGTGCGCCACCGGCACCTTGTCAGTACCAAAGCGCTTGTTGGCCCAGGCCATGTAGGTGCTGACCAGCGTGCCGCCGATGCAATACCCGACCAGATGTACCTTGGGCACCTTACAGAATTCACAGGCAACGCGCACTACCTCATCAACACCTTCGAGCAGGTAATCGTCGAGACGAACCTCGGCAAGCTCCTCGCCCGGGTTCTTCCAGCTGGTGATGAATACCGAGAAACCCTGGTCGGTAAGGTGCTTGACCATGCTCTTTTTGGCGGTGAGGTCGAGAATGTAGAATTTGTTGATCCAGGGCGTGATGATGACAATAGGTGTTGCCCGCACCTTCTCGGTGGTCGGCATGTAGTGGATCAACTCAACCAGACGATTACGGAAAACCACTTTGCCCGGCGTTATCGCCAGATCTTTACCGACCGTAAAGGCATCCGGTTCGACCATCTGGATATTTTTGGCCTGAACATCGCGCTGGAAGTTTTCCCAGCCAGCTTTCAGGCTTTCGCCATTGGTCTGGACGAAACGCTCCATCGCCACCGGGTTGAGCCAGAAAAAATTGGAAGGCGCCACCATGTTCAGCCAACTACGCAGCCAGAAGGCAGAACGCCGACGCTCCTTGTCGGATAGCCCCGGCGTTTCGAAATACATGTCTTCCAGCCGATGCGTGAAGGCCAGATACAACTCTTTGACGATGTCCCAGCTCGCCGACTCGGTCCACACCGGATTGGCAAAACGGGCGTCGTCAGCATTCGGCTGAATGACGTCGGCCGAAGGAATGCCCATCGCCCGCCGCGTCACATGCGACTGCAAGGCAAAAAGATCGCCAGAAAGCGCGTTGACCGCACGCGTCAGTTCTTGCGGGTGCATTAACCACGCCATCTGTGCATTGAGTAGCGACATCGTGACGCCGTAGGGATCAATAGCCTTGCTGACAGCTTTACCGGCCGCCTCAAGCGGGCTCAACGTACTGATATCAACGCCATTGTTTCTTGATGACATGTTTCCAGACATCTCAATTTTCCTTCACTAAACATCCATCTGAGTTTTATTCGCATCTTACAGCGTCACGTACTCGCCGGAATGCGGCATACGCACACCTTGCCAGCCGAGCTTATCCTCAATCGCCTGGACAAAATTGGTTGATGCACCTAATTCACCATGCACGACAAACGTCTGCCCCGGAGCCTTGTGAAATCCCTCCAGCCACTTGAGTAGCGCATTCTGATCAGCATGCGCGGAAAGACCGCCGACCGTGTAGATTCTGGCCCGCACCGGCACCGACTGGCCAAAGATATGAACCAGCCGCGCCCCATCGACCAGGCGCCGCCCGAGCGAACCGGCCGCCTGAAACCCGGTGATCAGGACGCTGCACTCGCTGCGCGACAAATTTTCACGCAGGTGATACTTGATACGCCCCGCCTCGCACATGCCACTGGCCGAAATAATCACCGCCCCGCTGCGAATATCATTCAGCTCCTTGGAACGCTCGACATCAGCCACGAACTCAACTTTCATTTTTGCCGGATGCGCCTCTTGCCAGGCAATCAGCTCTCGGGTTTCGGTATCAAGCAACTCCTGATGCGCCAACGTGATGCTTGTTGCCTTGTTGGCCATCGGCGAATCGACATACACCTTGAGCGGACTCAGCCGTTTGCGCCGGACCAGATCGGCCAGGGTGTAGAGCATTTCCTGGGTGCGCCCGACGGCAAAGGCAGGAATGATCAGATTGCCGCCGACGGCATGAGTCCGCTCGAAGGCAGCGACGATCTCATCTTCAGTTTCGGCTAGCGAGCGATGCAGACGGTCGCCATACGTCGATTCAATCAACAGCACATCCGCCGCCGGAACCGGCTTTTCCGGGTCGTTCAGTACCGGGCGGTTGGACATGCCAAGGTCACCGGAAAAAACCAGCTTGCACTGCCGACCCTCGCCAGTCACCGTCACCTCCAGCCAGGATGAACCGAGAATATGCCCGGCATCATGGAAACAAACTGTGACCGTTTCAACCGGCTTGATCGGCGCACGATAGGCCACCGGCTGAAGCAATTTGAGCGCTGAGAGTGCCTGTGCCACCGAATACAGCGGCGCGGGAATGCCGTGCTCGGCCCGTCCACGGCGATGCCGATGACGCAGTTGCCACTCGGCTTCTTTTTCCTGGATATAGGCGCTATCCGGTAGCAGCACTTCGAGCAGGTCAATGGTTGCCTGCGTGGCGTAAATCGGCCCCTTGTAACCCAGCATGGCCAGGCGCGGCAGCAGGCCGGAATGATCGATATGGGCATGGGTGAGGAGAACGAAATCAATTTCACGAACATCGAAACCGAAATTGAGGGCTCGCAAATTCTTCGAACGCGCCTCCGGGCCACCTTGAAACATGCCGCAATCGACCAGAAAGCGAGTATCTCCCGTTTCCACCAGGGTACAGGAACCGGTTACCTCGCCGGCCGCACCGAGAAAACCGAGTCGCATGTTTTATTTCCTCCTGACTTGGCGTAGCATGAACTTCAAGAAGGCAGAATGCAATGCCAGCAGACAGTTTCAGGAGGTAGACCATGTTCAAGCATATTCTTGTCCCGACCGACGGCTCCGAACTCTCCCAAGCCACAGCCAGGCGAGCCGTTTCGTTTGCCAAAGAAGCGGGTGCCCGCATCACCGTTTTCTTCGCCAAGCCGGAATATCCGATTGCCTACTTCGGAGAAGGTGCGCTGATTGACCCGACGACGCCGGAAAAATTTGCCGAACTGGCTGACCAGCAAGCCACCCAGTATCTGAGTGAAGTTCAGGCCTTGTGCGCTACCGAAGGGGTTGAATGCGCGCTTACCTCGGCCACCAGTGATGTGCCTTACGAGGCTATTATCGAAGCCGCTGAAAAATCAGGCTGCGATCTGATTTTCATGGCCTCCCACGGTCGACGCGGTTTTAGCGGCTTTTTACTGGGTAGCGAGACCAACAAGGTGCTGACCCATTCCAAGGTGCCGGTACTGGTCTATCGCTGAGCGCTTGACTCAGCGCGCCGAGCAGCGCGCCTGCCCCGGCAGGATACGGCAGAGGATGCGGCCGCTGCTCGTATCAACAAAATCAACCTCATCGAGCGCTCCCATCAGGTAGCGCTTTTTCAGCGTGAAATCGGTCGGCTTGCCATAGGTTGCCTTCCAGAAAGTCGTACTTTCACTGATCACCGGCTCGATCAGATGCGCCCTCGCCCGCAAGCCGAGGTGGCCTGCGGCGCTGGCTGGCAGTTCGGCACTGAAACCGGCATCGTCATCGACAGCGCGCGGATAGAAATCATAGAGATTTTCAAAGGCCAGAAAGTAGTCATAGCGCCAACTCACTTTCATCTGTTGCGTCACGCCAATTTTGTCTTCATGCGGATACTCACCGCGCTCGACGGCAACTGATTGCAACGGCAGAAATTTGTACTGGTAATAGTCGTCGACCGCAGGATCGGCCAGCGGACGCCAGCTCCAGCCCTCGGCAATCTGGTTGAAGGCCATCCGGTAGCGCGCCTCGACCCGCTCACCGACTACCTCCAGAGTAAAACCCGTGCTTGCCGAGAGATCGATATCAACCTCGATTTGTTCTCCAGGCTTGGCATGCAGGCCAGCCGGCGGCAATTGTGCCAAGGCGTCGAACTGCCGGTCAGCCGGCTCGGCTGCCTGAACCGGGGCGAAAAAGGCGACGGCCGCAGTCACCGCAATGACTTGTCTGAGGAAAATCATCTCGATCATGAAAGCAGCCATCAGGGCAAATGAAAAAACACGATGTTGGCGGCGCATGGGGTTGAAGCCCATGATACGCATCAACGAATCGTGATACATCTAGCCTGCTCCATCGCATTTCGGCGCGAGTTCGTTCAGGCGACCGGCAAGCCACCCGAATTCTGTTGATCGGAAATTTAATCATTGCTGCGCTCGGCAGCGCACTCGCTGGAACTATCCATCCCTTGTCGGTCTAATGTAGAAAAACAGGCTCTCCAACCAGGTCACCGGTCAGTGCCGTTTTAAGTCGTTGCGTTTCTGCATAAGGGGAGGCAAACCGATGAAAACGAACAAAATGCCTGAACGGCGAAAAGGTACGCCAAGGGCGTGGGTTATGCGGCAAATTCGTCTACCGCTGATCATGGCTTCTGTTTGCTGGTCGATGGCTCATGCCGATAACGGACAGGAGTTGTCGGACAAGCCATCGGTCAACAGTCGGAAAATGGGCCTCAATATCAAGGTTGAGGGCGGGGGATGGGGTTCCGCCCAGCCTGAGGCCATCGAGAGTGTGCTCTATTCGGTAGCTGACGAATTGATGGCACGTTTACCGAACAAACTGACTGCCCCCATCGTGGTCACCCACACCAACAAAAACCCGGTCGCGCTCTATGACCGTGGCTCGAGTGGGGAATATCGGGTCAACCTCCACGCCACTGGTCAGAACTGGCATCTCTATGTTTACGAATTCGCCCATGAGTTGTGCCACATCCTCTCCAACTATGAAGAAAATGTCGGGGCGGATACCACCAAATACAATCAGTGGTTTGAAGAAACACTATGTGAAACTGCCTCTCTGTTTACGCTGAAAAGCCTGGCGGAAACTTGGGAAAAATCGCCAACAAGTCCGGAGATGCCGGGACGAGGCAGGAATCTGCGGCGCTTTTTCGAGCACCTGATTGGCGAAGGGCATCGCCAGTTACCGTCTTATTCCCCGTTGGCCAGTTGGCTGGAGGACCACAAGGATGAACTGCGCAAGAATCCGTACATGCGTGACAAGAACGAGGTGGTAGCCAATCTGTTGCTTCCACTATTTCAGAGCAACCCACAGAACTGGGATGCTCTGACTTATCTGAACCTTGATCCGAAAGACGCGCGGAGCAGTCTGCAAGACTACTTGCGCCACTGGTATCAGAACGCGCCACTGGAGCACAAACATTTTGTCGCCAGCGTCCTGTCCTTGCTATGGGCCGACGACAGCATTGCCGCCAGTCTTGCCA
>Ga0073899_10003169_pt1 | contig 14667 bp, 9 predicted proteins | sample KloWWTmetaKNB5Ph_FD_88975 | JGI IMG/M metagenome (GOLD analysis project Ga0073899, IMG submission 88975) | Active sludge microbial communities from Klosterneuburg, Austria, studying microevolution and ecology of nitrifiers - Klosterneuburg... | ecosystem: Engineered > WWTP > Aerobic digester >...
CGTCTCCTTTGGGCGCGAAACCCCGTCAGAACTGCGGGTTTTCGATCCCATGGGTGCGGGACACCGTCAGTTGGCGCGTACCGATGGCCAGTGTCTAGAGGGTGTTCTCGTTGTACTTGCTCGCCACCGCACCCGACTGACCCTGGTACTTGCTCTTTAACTCGGGATGACCATAAGGGCGTTCTGCGGGTCGGTCGAGCTTCTGGAAGACGAGTTGAGCCACCTTCATGCCCGGGCGGAGCAGGATGGGCAGGTTGGAAACGTTGGACAACTCCAGCACCACAGTGCCCTTGAACCCGGGATCGATGAACCCCGCCGTGGCGTGCACCTGGATGCCCAGCCGGCCGAGGCTGCTCTTGCCGTTGACCACACCGACGATGTCATCGGGGCAGCCGACGGTTTCGAGCGTATGACCGAGTGCGAACTCGCCGGGGTGGAGAACGAAGGGCTCGCCCTCGGGGACCGTGACCGTGTCCATGAGCTTGGTCTGGGGTTCGAACGGGTCGATGTGGGTGATACGGCTGTTGCGCATGACCAGGAATTCGGTACCCAACCTGACGTCGACGCTCGCCGGTTGCACCAGATCCGGGTCGTAGGGATCGAGCAGGATTCGCCCTGAGCCGAGGAGTTCACGCAAGGTTGTGTCGGAGAGGATCACGTGGCGAATCTAGTGCCCGGGAGCGATAACCTCTCCGACGCTTCGCGGGTGTAGTTCAGAGGCAGAACATCAGCTTCCCAAGCTGAGAACGCGGGTTCGATTCCCGTCACCCGCTCCATTGCGATGTCACGAGACATAGGAAACGAATCGAACAACGGGCACTCGCTCGGCATGCCTCGCGGCATGCTACGAGCACGAACAGACGGCCGCGTTGAGCGAGCCGGGGTCGTTACCCGGTGCTCCGAGTGGTGAGCGTCTGCCACGCTTCGAGGGCGTCGGCGCGCAGAGCTGCATCGACGCGTAGCCATGGGTCCTGCGTGACGGTGTGTGGCATCCCGACACGGCGCAGCGCTCGCAGTTCCTTGCTGTCGAGCGCAGCAGCGAGCGTCATCGGGTCGTCGACAGCCGCGCAGAGTTGGGCCAGGTCAAACTGGTGCCGACCACGGTCGCGGCTGTCAGCGACGAAGGCGCGAGCCTTGAGGACGAGTGCCCCTTGCAGATCGGGGACCGGCACGATCGCCTCACCGGCCTCCGTACTTATCGCGCACTCCGCGGCCCGTTGCAGCGCCCGGTAGCCACCCTCGATCGGCACCGGGTCACGTCCTGCCAGGCGCCGCAGCAGGTGCTTGGGCATGTGGTCGGGAACCATCACATCGAGCACCAGGTTGTCGTTGCGGAAGCGATGCTGGCGGCGGTTGTTCGCCGTCGGTTGCGCCGTGAGGTCGAGGGCGGACGCGGCGTCACGGCAGGCGAATAGGGCGTTCGGGTTGAGCAGCACATTGGCGACGATGTCGATGTCGGTGGTCGCGCGCCCCGGCGTGATGCCTGCGATGTGGCAGTGCAGAGCGACCATCTGGCCGCCGACGAGCACCCAATCGGTCGGCTGCAGATGGCGGGCAAATTGAGCCAAGTGCGCCCACAGCTGCCATGCCGGCGTGTTGCCGGTCTTCAGGGGCACCGGTGTCTGGGTGAGTCGTTCGCTCATCGGCGGTCTCGGCTCGCTTTCCGGAACAGCGCACGTCCGGCCGCGCTCGTTCGCTCGTCGCGGTCCTCGATCAGATCGACCGCTATCGCCAGATCGGGCAGCGGCGAGCCGAGCACCACAGCGAGCTGGGTGCCCTCGAGTGCGACGGCGCGCAAAGTCACGTCGCCGTCCTCGGCAGGACGCAACTTGAGCTCGCTGACCAGTCGCTCGATGGTCGACTGTGCCGCGTACGCGTCGAACCTCGCGGATGTCTCGGTGAGCCCTGCAGCCGCCGCAGTGGTGGCCGACAACCCGGCGCGGACCAGCCCTGGCGTCGCCCTGAGACGCTCCAGATACGCGGGGCGTGTGTCGTAACGATGGACGTCGGCACGGCGGCGCGCCAGCCACCGCCAGTCGTCGAGATCGCGGCCGGCCAGCGCCAGCAGCCGCCGGCGGCGCTCGTCCTTCACGTCGAACGTTTCGCGCACTTCCGGACTTACGTCGGCAGCGAACCGCGACAACAGCGCCGCCCACGCGGTGATCGCGGCAAGTGCCCGCCCACCATGGGGTTGGCGCACATGACGATACGCGGCAAGCGAGACCGGATCGACCAGCCACACAGAGCCGACCTTCGTACCGGACAGCTCGCCAGCAGCGAGCAGTGCGCGGACGCGCTGAACGTTGACCCCCAGCAGCGCTGCTGCGTCAGCCACGACCAACTGGTTGTCGCCCATGTTCATCACCTCACACTACTATAGCGACGCCGCTTCAATAGTGTGATTTCGCCGTGCCATATCCGTGCCACAACGGAGCAGAAAAGGGTGTGGCGTGCGAGACATAGGAAGCGATCTGAACCCTCATCGGGGTTCCAGGCGGAGGTTTCCGATGAGTGAATGCGGTGAAGTGTTGGTGCGCACAACGATAGGTACGATGCGGGCATGTCCAAGGCCGCCGCCGAGGTACTCGACGCACTCGCGGACCTGCAACCGAACATGTTGAAGCTGCTCGGCGACCTGGTTCGAATTCCGAGCATCAGCGGCACCGCCGAGGAGAACGATGCGCAGGCGTTCGTCGCAGGTGTGTTGGATCGTGCTGCGTTCGACGTGGATCACTGGCGCATCGACCTCGACGCACTCGCTGACGATCCGGAGTTCCCCGGCATGGAGGTGGAACGATCCGAGGCGTGGGGTCTGGTCGGTCGACGCCCCGGCACGGGCGACGGAGCGACGCTGATGTTCAACGGCCACATCGACGTCGTGCCGATCGGTGACCCCGATGCATGGGAAACTCCTCCGTTCGCTGCCCAGGTACGCGACGGCCAACTGCACGGTCGCGGGTCCTGCGACATGAAGGCCGGGCTGGTCGCTGCGCTGTGGGCGGCGGAGGCGATCCGCATCGCCGGGGTGCAGTTGCGCGGGGATCTGCTCGTGGCATCGGTTCAGGGCGAGGAGGATGGCGGTCTGGGGACCTTCGCGACGCTACGTCGTGGCTGGCGCGCCGACGCGTGCGTGATTCCCGAGCCGACCTCCCTCGCCACGATCCCCGCCAACTCGGGAGCGTTGACGTTCCGCCTCCGCGTCCACGGGAGCGCGACGCATGCGGCGCGTCGGACCGACGGCGTCAGCGCGATCGACAAGTTCTGGCCGATCTGGCGCGCGCTCGCCGATCTGGAACAGCGCCGGCACGAGGTCGTCGATCAGCGGATGACGCGCTGGGCGCTTGCGCACCCTCTGTCGATCGGCACGGTGCGAGCGGGCGACTGGGCATCATCGGTTCCTGATCTGCTGGTAGCGGAAGGCCGAATGGGGGTTGCGATCGGTGAGCCGGTCGCCGACGCCCGGCGGGCGCTCGAAGACGCCGTCGCCGAGGTCTGTGCTGCGGATCCCTGGCTGCGCGACCATCCGGTCTCGGTGGAATGGTGGGGCGGTCAGTTCGCGTCAGGTGCCTTGAGCGCTGGCAGCGATCTCGTCGATCGAGTCGCCCGTGCACACCGCCGAGCGACCGGAATCGAGCAGGACCCCGAAGTCTACGGCGCACCCTATGGCAGCGATCTGAGGCTCCTCACGGGCTTGGGAGGGGTCGCCACCGTGCAGTACGGACCGGGTGACGCCAAGCTGGCGCACGGCCCGTTCGAGTCCGTCCCCCTCACCGAGGTCGTCACGACTGCACAGACGCTCGCTGTGCTCGCGCTCGACATCTGCGGCGTCGCCTGAGAGAGGGCCGGTCAATCGATGATTGAGTCTTAGAACGATGCTTAGCCGTTTGCTCCAAGCTCGCGGGTGAGCAGAAACACCGCCTCAGCAACGACAATTGCTGTGGTGACCAACGGCCCGGGCGCAATCACGAGAAGGTCGACGCAGACAATCCGTCAGCGACTCCAGCAGCGCTACGGTGCGGCCCGCTGGAACGCATGCCTGCCGGGTCCGGATTTCGCGACGCGCATAGACGAACGAACAACAGCTTGCTGTGGATGAACGGCAGAGATCTTGTATATCTTGGAACTGTCCAATATATTCTTCCTATGTCCGAGCTCTTGCCCTTAGCTGATGCGGCCCACCTTCTTGGAGTGTCGGTCGAGCGCGTACGCCAGCTCGTGGTCGGCGGTCAACTCCCAGGACAACGCTTTGGCAACGTGTGGGTGGTGCCAAGGGACGCAGTCGCCGCCCGTCGGCACTCGCCTGGGGTTCGAGGGCGTCCACTCGGCGCGGTGAACGCGTGGCAGGAGATTCTCGCCGGGTCAGTCGATCTTCACTATCCGGGTAGGTATCGGCGCCGCGCGAACGTCATTCGCTGCGAGATGAGCCGAGCCGACGTCGCCGCGCTGCCACCAATGGTGGGCGCCCTGCGGGGAGGCGTGCACGCCGCGATAGCACTCGGCGAGCAGTTGGCCGTCGATGACAACGTGGACCTGTACCTCTCGGCCAAGTCGTTCGCCGGCCTCGACGAACGTGTCGCCTATGTCCCCGATGGGGCGGGGCGCATTGCGCTTCGAGTAGTCGACGATCGGGCTTGGGGGCTTCTCTCGAATGGTGCTCTCGCGCCCCGAGCGGCAGTGGCTCTCGACCTCCTCGAGTCAGGTGATCCACGGCACTGGATCTCCGCCGAACACTTGGCTCACGGCAATGGATGAACCCGTCGTCGTTCGCCTGCCACCGTTGGCCGGCGGTCAGGCAGAGTCCTGGCGCGCCCTCATCGAAATCGCGCCAAAGCTCGGCCGCCCCTGGCTGCTGATCGGCGGCCAGATGGTGTTTCTCCACGAGGTGGAGCGCGAGTCGACCGACGTTCGCCCCACCAACGACATCGACCTCGTTGACCACCAAGGAACGCTCGACGCTCGTACGGATCGCCGAGCATCCCGACCTCAGCCCCTTGGCTGCGCGATCGACTCAACTGGCTACCGCGGCACCGCACGTTTAAGTTGCGTGCCATATCCGTGCCACAACGGATCAGAAATGGGCATCACAGGGCAATACTGGTAGAAATGGACAACACCGCTTAGCTGGTGTTTCTAGAAACGGTGCAGGTAAAATCCCTGCCGGAATCGATTTCCAAGCTGAGAACGCGGGTTTGATTCCCGTCACCCGCTCCATGTGATGTCGCGAGACATCGGAACGATCTGAACCCTTTCGGTGGTGGCGTGGATGACGCTCAGACGGTGGTCCGGCGACGCCGACGGACCAGCAGAAGACCGAATGCACCGGTCACCAGCATCGCCGCAGCAAGCTCCAGACTCGAGTCGAAGTCGGAGCCTGTTGCGGGGAGCGTCGCCGAGCCCGCCGAAACGTCCACCGGTTGGGCAGCCGAGTTGTCGGCGGGCTGGGCATCGGAGGCTTCGCTCTCTACGACCACCACGTTGACCAAGCGGCCGGAGGTGGCGGTGATCTTCACCGTGTACGTCACCCGAGCGACGGCACCCGGGGCGAGATCACCGATGGCCCACGTGAGCTGGCGGGTGCCGGCGTAGGTCATCGATCCGGGCAATGACACCGGTTCCATCCCCGCCGGGAGTGTGTCGACTGCGACCGCCGCAACGGCCGGGCCCTTCCCGTTGTTGGTGACGGTGAGGGTGAAGTCGACGTTGGCACCCACCGCCACCGTGGCGGCGTCGACAGTCTTGATGATCATCAGGTCCGGCGGTAGCGCCGGCACCTCCGTGAAATCGATGATGGCCCGGTCGTGGTCGTCCTCGTCACCTGTGACCTGGTCGATATCGACATCATCGGTGTCGACCAGGTCGTCGTTGGTCATGTCGCTGTCAGGGTAGGAGTCGGAGTCCTGGACGGAATCACCCGAGCGTGAGTACGTCGACGCCCCATCGCCGGCGATCTCGGCCATGTTGGTGAATGGGCCCAGCTTGGGGTCGTCGATCGTGACCGTCAACGTGAGCGTCTTGACCTCGTTGGGCAGCAGATTGGTGATCGACCAGGTAACAACCTGACCGGCATTGACGCCGCCGTCAGACGCCGACTTGAACACCAGGCCGGCAGGCAGCACATCGCGCACGGTCACCACACCGGAGCTGACGTTGCCCTGGTTCTTCACCACGATGTCGAAGACGGCGGGGCCACCACTGCTGAACGTCTGTCCCGCAAGCAACACCTTCACCAGCGCCAAGTCGTAGTCGATGACCACGGCAATAGGAGCGACGTCGTGATCGTCCTCGTCGACGTTGCGATCGTTCTTCTGATCAGTCGGCAGCAGTGTCTGATCGATCAGCGTGTCGTTGTGGGGATTGATGTCGGGCAACGAGTCGTCGTCTTCCACATCACCGGCAGTCAATGTCTCGTAGCCGGTCGAGTCGAAGCCATCGGCACCGTCGCTGCTGATCTCGGCCACATTCACCCACGGACGAGTCGCGAAGTCGGCGACTCTCACCACAACGGTCACCGACGCGGTCGCACCTGCAGCGAGACCGGTGAGACCCCAAGTGACGGTCTGACCCGAGATCACACCGGCGTTGCTCGCCGAGATCACCTGTAGGCCTACGGGGACCGAGTCGACCACCGTGAAGTTACCGGACGGCACGTTCCCCTGGTTCTTGATCTGGATCGTGAACGTCGCCGAGCCATCACCGTCGATGGATGGCGGACCGGTCTTCACCAACGCCAAGTCGTACAAGACCCCAACATCGAGGAACGCCACATCGGCATCGTCCTGGCCACCCTCGGGGTCACCGATGGATTCGGTGTCGTTCGTAGGGTGCTCAACAGTTCCATAACCGTCGTCGCCGGCGCCGGTGGAGTTGTTGTCGTCGGTTGTGGTGCTGTTGGGCACCGAGTCGATGTCCTCGACATCGAGTAGCACGGCACCTGAGACGTCGCGTGTGTCGTACTCATCGGCACCATCGGCCGAGACCTCGGCGATGTTCTTAAACGGCCGCTTGCTCACGTCGGTGATGTTCACCGAAATGGTCACCGAGCGAGAAGCGCCCGGTGCCAGACCTGTGAGCGACCACGTGACGTTGGCCGACGCGATGACACCACCGTCGGACGCCGACACGGCCTGCACACCGGCGGGCAGGGTGTCGGTGACCGTGAAGTGACCGGAGTCGACATCGCCCTGGTTGTCGATGGTGATCGTAAAGGTCGCTGTGCCGTCAGGGTTGATCCTCGGAGCCGAGGCAACCTTCGCCAATGCCAAGTCATAGACCAACACGACCGACGCATCTGCGATGTCCGCGTCGTCCTCGGGATCCTCCCCCACGCCAGCGCCGAGGATGGACGTGTTGTCGACACCAGGGGTGTCGTAGTCGCCATCGTTGCCCGTAGTTTCGTCGGGAGTCGAGTCGTTGTCACCGCCCCACAGCGCGCCACCATCAGTCGCGATCTCCGCCGTGTTGCGATAGGGACGCTTCGTGAAGTCACCGACCGTCGCCGACCAGGTGACGTTGCGCGTGGATCCGACCGTCAACCCCGACAGCGTCCAGGTGATCGTGCCCGACGCGTACACACCATCATCGGAGATCGACGCAACGTCCACCACCAGACCTGCGGGCACTGTGTCGACCACCGTGTAGCTGCCAGAGTCAACCGTGCCTTGATTGGCGACCGTGATCGTGTAGTCGATGACTGTGTTTGCCCCCGAGCCGGTGACCGTGTTGGTCTTCGCCAGCGCGAGGTCGTAGATGTCGGAGGTGAGGTTGGCTTGCGCGTCGTTGTTCGTGAGAGTGCCGCTGGTATCGGTGGAGGTGTTCGGCGGCGTGCCCAACGGGATCATCTCTGGCGCTTCGCCCGGCGCGGGTGAGATGAATGCCACGTTGTGTGCGTCACCCGCGAAGTCGTCGTTGATCGTGACGGTGACGATGATCGTCTCCGCTTCTTCACCCGCCGCCAACGGGGTGGAACTGGTACAGACGACACTGAGGCAGGTGTAGATGCTCGGGTCGTCTGAGCCGACCATCGACACCAGGGTGAGCCCGCTCGGCAACACTTCGGTCACCTTCCACAGGGCAAGGGCGTCGGCCGGGCCGAGGTTCCTCGGGGTCAAGGTGTACGTCAGAGTCTTGCCCGGGTAGTAGTTCGGTGCCGTGTCGAGTTGCTTCTCGAGGGTGAGGTCCAACGTGACCAGCCCGGCATCGATCGTCTCTGCATCTGCCGACGCCGGCGCCGCGGAGTTCACGCCCGCCGCAGGGGTGACCACGTTGGCCCGCCCGGTGACGACGTGGGCGTTCGAGTCGGTGGCGACATCACCGGTGAACTGGGTGGTGAAGCCGTAACTCGTCGGCCTCACGAACTCGACTACGTAGTTGGTGGTCGGCAACAGATCGGTGAAGGCGTAGTAGCCATTCACGTCGGTGGTGGTGCTATTCAAGAGTGTGGTGCCATTGGCCGCGTACAGGTTCACGACAACACCTCCGATGGGTGCTTCCACAACTGGGATACCCTGCTGCCCGTCACGGTTCACGTCGAGCCACACGTAGTCGCCGATGGAGACCAGAGAGCCGATCTCGGCATCGTCATTGTCGTCCTCGTCACCAACGGCAGACACGTAGGGGTCTGTCAGCTGGGGAATGCCCACATAGCCTTCGGTGGGCGGCGGAGTCCCGTCCTTGCCGATACCGTTGCCCTGTACCGATTCCGGCGTCGAGTCGCTGTCGTGCACCGGCACGCCGGGCGCCGAAACGCCGTAGTACGCGGCTGAGTCGGTACCGATCTCCGCCCAGTTGCGCCACGGACCGGACGTCCAGTCGGTGATGGTCATACCAATCGTGACATCGAGATGAGCACCGGGGGCGACGTTCGCGATGGTGCAGGTGACGGTTGTGTCGCCGTTGTCGGCACAACCCGGATTGCTGGTCGCAGCGTCGAAGGCCATTCCCGTGGGGATCTGGTCGACGACGGTGACCTGTCGCGACGGCACGTTGCCGTCATTGAACACCCGGACCGTCCAGCTGGCCTTGCCGGGGTTGACGATCGGGTTGACCACAACCACCTTGGCGAGCGCCAGGTCGTAGTTGACGGTCACATCGAAGTCAGCGATGTCGGCGTCGTCCTCCCCGTCGGCAGCATCGTCGCCTGGATCGGGCTTCGCCGAACTGCCGGCTTGGGTGATGTTGGCGTTGTCTGCATTCGTGTTCGGAGCGCCGACCAGGCCGTAGGTCGTGTTGTCGTTGGTGATGTCGGCAATTGGATCGGGCGTCGAGTCGGCGTCGATCGTCGGGGTGTTCACGCCGCCGGTCACAGCGTTTGCCGAACCGTCCGCGCTGATCTCCGCGAAGTTGCGGAACGGCCTATTCAGGAAGTCGTCGATCCTGGCCCTGAACGTCAGCGTCAGCACGCTGCCCGGAGCCAGGCTCGCCAGACCGCTCCATACCACCGTCGTGGGGGTAACCGAGGTGGCGGCGATCGAGCCCGAACCGGGCACGTACGACATTCCGGCGGGCAGGAGGTCCGTAATCTCAAAGGCTTGGGAGGCAACGCCGCCCTCGTTCTTGACGATGATCGTGTAGGTGACCACGCCGGTGGCGAGAGCATTGCTCGTGTTGACCGTCTTGGCGAGTGCAAGGTCGTACTTGATCGAGTTGTAGCTCGAAGGATCGGTGTCGGCCACGGGCAGCACACCGGCGATGGGGGAACCGTTGTCGAGCACCGGAGTACCGACCACAGCCGCCGAGTTGGAGTAGTTAACGGAACCAGAGGTACCGACTGCAGTGCACCGCATGACGGCGCCGCGGTTGAGCGCGATCGCTCCGAGCACTGCCGAACTGGAGAGACGCGGGATGGCTGAGTTGCCACCGTCGTCGACGATGGCGCAATCGGTGACCGAGAAGGTGGGGGCGGGTCCGCCGTCGTCGTCCAACTGGACGTTCTCCAGGCGGCTGTTGCCGGTGTTGGTGACCGTGTATATCCAGGTCAGCGCGCGACTGGGCAAAATGTTCACACCATCGCCGGCTGCAGTGTCCGGCCAGGCGGTGTCCTTGGTGACCTTCACCACTTCGATCGAAGCGAAAGCGTTCCACAGACCCGCATCCCACATCAGGTCGATCTCAACCCCGGCGCCGCCGAGGGTGATCGAGGTGGTCTCGTAGTAGCCACCGATACTGTTGCTGCCCAGCGGGGGGCTGTATGGGCCGACCACAGAGCCCATCGCGTCGGAGTCGGTGACGTCGAGCGGGTTCGTCTGGTTGTCGTCGACGACGGCGCCAGTCGAGTTCGGTGGCGACACCTTCCAATCGGCGCTCGGCAGGTAGAAGCGGACTTTGTAGTCACCGTCGGGGAGGCCCTCCGTCAGAGCATCGTTCGTAGGGAACAGGTAATCCCCGCTGTCGTCGGTGAAGGTGTAGCCGTAGAGGTCGAAGATGCCCAAAGCAGAATCCCACTTGTAGAGCTCGACGTACACGAAGGGCACACCGCTCTCGCCGGCGTCCTGCACCCCGTCATAGTCGTTGTCGAACCACACGCGATCGCCAAGAGCATTCGATTGCACCGGGGCACTCACACGAACCTCCACTCGCGGTGGCTCCGAGGTCAGCCGACCCGGGTTCGGCACGCCCACCGGCAACACGGCATCGACGCCGTAGGCAAAGCTGTTGACTGCGCTCGGGCAGTGCAAGTTGTCGGTGATCGACGAAGTTGCGTTGCAGCCGTTCAGGTACTCGTAGGGGTTGGTGCTGCTCGAGCCGTTCTTGTCATACGCAGAGGCGTAGACGGGCGCCCGCGTCTGCCACTCGAAGCTGAACTCCTCACCCATTGCGATGTCGTCGCTCGTGCTGGAGATCGGAGCTACCCCGATGTATGTGAGCTTGATCGACTTGTAGGTGGGCAACTCGAACAGGCTGTCGTTGGTGGTCCAGATCACGGTGTCGCAGCCGCCGCCTGTGGGGCCCCCGACCTCACCACGGCAAGGATTGCTGGACGTGGAGTACTCCACCTTCCAACCCGCAGGGGCACTGATCGGTGTCACGAGATACGGGCGATACTCGGTGAGACGGTTCTGGTCCGTGCGGATCACGCCTGTATCCCCGATGTACGGAAACACATCGATGAAGTTGACGTTCTCCCCGGCGACGTTGCCCTCGTTCTTCACCTTGAGCTGCCAGGTCATGGTGCCACCCGGCTGGGTTTGGCCGATGACGCCGAAGTTGGTGTCGAAGTCGCCCTTCACGAGCTTCTGCGAATTGAGGGTGGCGACGGCCGGCACCGTCAAGGTGGCCGACTGCGCACACTGGCCGTAGCAATGGTCGAAGGTGCCACCGGCGCTGGTGCGCACCGCTGCGGTGTTGGTGTAGTTGCCCGGCGGAATGATCCCCAAGACACCGAACGGAGTGGCGAGCGCCTGGTATGAGATCGTGCTCGAGCCGCCAGGGGTCAGCGTGCCGGTGTAGTGGAACTCGAGTCCAGTGCCCAAGCAAACCGGGCCGTTGTACGACCCGTTGAGCGCCCAGTTCGTACCACTGACGCTGCCGGTTTGGAAGATGAGCTTGGCGGGCAGACAGTCGTACACGATGGGGTCGACCAGATCGCCAGTGGCGTCGGGGTTGTTGCGGACGGTGATGAGGTAGTCGGCTGTTTCGCCTGGGTAGAGCGTGGTTGGCGAGACGCTCTTGGTGAGGCCAGGGTCGGGCTTCGTGGTCTCCACGAGCACCGACGCGCACGAGGGGCTCGGGTTGGTGGGATAGTCGACAACTGTGCCGTTGACATCGCTGGTGGCAGTGGAGTCGGCACAGTTCTGGTACGGGGTGTTGGACACCATGTTGTCGACCGTGCCGATCAATTTCTGACCGGTCGCGACGAAGTCACCTTCGATCGGCCCAATCCACGACCAACGCACGTAGCGATACGTGGCAAGACCGCTTGACACGGTCACATTGGAGGTGCCGTCCAGACCAATCATCGTGGCGATATCCGCCCACGCACTGCCGTTGACCGAGCCCTGCACGGTGCCGGTTACACCACCCGACCAGGTACCACTGTGAATCGTGCCCAATGTGAAGGGCAACGGCAGCGGGCCATCGGTGAGGGTTACGGTGTCCAGGACCGGATCGGAATCGTTGGTGAGGCCGAGGTTGAACGTGACGGTGTCGCCGTCCTGGACGAAATAGTTGCCGTTCGAGTTCTTCGATTCGGAGAAGACGACCTGCGGTCCAAAGAGCGTCGTGGTGACCGACACCGGTCCCAGGGACTGGGTCGCGCCCTGGCCATCGGCGCCGGTACCGGTGGCCGTGTCGGTCTTGGTGGCATCGCCAACATTCGAGGCGTCGGTGGTCGGATACCGAACGGTGACGGTTTGGCTGAAGCAGGCGCTGCCGTTGAGCGCCGGCAACGGGTTGCCTGCGCCATACGTCCAGGTGATCAGGTCGTCGACACCATCGGCCACGACGTCGCCGGTGTAGACACCAGCGTTGGAAGCGCTCACGAACTGGGCACCCTCCGGCAGGGCATCGACGATGCTGTAGTTAGGCCACAGCGCCGATCCCGATGGGCTCGGGCAGGCGGTGATCGCGTACGTCACGTTGCGGTTCATGCGGGTGGTTGAGGGACCCGACTTCGAGAGCACCCAGTTCGGTGGTGCCGCCTGAATGGTGGTGGTGGCCGATGTCGAGGTGTCGACCACGCCCAACAGAGAGATGGTGGCTTGATTGGTCAGTACCTGCGCGACGGCGGGGATCGTCCCCAACGGAAGCCGAACCGTGATCGTGATAATGCCCGAGGCGCCGGCCACGAAATCGGCGTCGGCAGTGGCCACGACGAGGTGACCACCTCCCGGAAACGAGGCGGAGGCCGGTTCGGCCGGGTCCGCTACGAGCTGTACCGAGGCGCCGCTCCAGTGACCGCCTGTTCCAGGCAGCGATGGAAATCCGGAGCTGACGTAAACGGGCTCGATGGTGTTGCCGTACACGTCCAGAAAATTGGGCAGCGGGTCACTGAAGGTTGCGCCCTCGCAGGTATCGCCTTGCCCCGTGCTCGGGCACGAGTAGCTGATGGAGTAGACGAGCGTGTCGCCGGGTGCAGCAATGGTCTTGTCGACCACCTTGTTCCCCAGCTCGGCGACGCCGGCCGCCAACGCAACCGGTGCAGCGACCGGTGCAATCACCACCACTGTTGCCAACAGCACCCCCGCCAGCATGCTGATGCCGCTTCGACTCCCTGACCGTCTGAATTCCACGTTCACTTCCCGCCTGTTGACTGGTGCGCGCATCGCTCGCCGATGGTTCATCGGCTTGGAGTGGTGATACTTGACGACTCTCTGACGATTCCGTTCAGGTTTCTGGTGAATCCGAGCCAACCAACGACGCTGACCAGCAGTAACGCCGCATGTCCTTAACGTCAGTTGGTCACCAGCGCGGCTAGGGCCGCAACGGCGACGACGAACCCGACTGCCGCCATGGCGATGCTGCGACTCCGCGGCGCCTGGGTGAGATCGCCCGCCTGCTTGGGCACCACCGGTGGCCTGACCAGCGCCATCACGTTGCCCGCGAACAGGGCGCCACCGAGCGCCAACAGAAGCCAGACGATGAGGTCCTTGCCCAAGAACATGGCCCCAGTGTGCCGTCAGCGACACCGGCGCAACACAGACGGGCGGGAGAAAGCGGAGTGTGGCTGGACCGAGCGGGTCCGGCCTCCTCGCAGCTCTCGTCAGAAACTGCCAGGAGGCCGGATCACTTCGACGGGGACCGGTCAAGGATCGCCGAGGTGTCGTGCCCGTTGATCCTCTAGTCGACACGTCGGTGGGAAAAGTTCCCGACCCCGAAAGAAAAGTCAGACGCCGCGAGCGGCGTTTCCGAACTTCGCGTACTGGGCGCGGAACACGAGCCGGGCGACACCGGTGGGACCGGAGCGGTGCTTGGCGACGATCAGCTCGGCGCTGGCCTTGTCGGGTGAGTCGCGGTTGTAGACCTCGTCGCGGTAGAGGAACATCACCACATCGGCGTCCTGCTCTAGGCTGCCGCTCTCGCGCAGGTCGGCGAGCATCGGGCGCTTGTCGGCACGGGTTTCGAGGTTGCGGCTTAGCTGGCTGAGAGCGACGATCGGCACCTCGAGCTCGCGGGCCAGGATCTTCAGGCCGCGGCTGATCTCGCTCACCTCCAACTGGCGGTTCTCGGAGTTGGAACCGCCGCTCATCAGCTGGAGGTAGTCGATGAGCACCAAGCCAAGGCCACCGTGGCGAGCCTTCATCCTCCGGGCCTTGGCGCGGATCTCCATCACCGTGACCCGCGGGTTGTCGTCGAGGTAGAGGGGAATGGTGTCGATGCGGTTGATCGCTCGACCGATCTTGGTCCAGTCGCTCTCCGCCAACCTGCCGGTGCGCAACTTCTGCGACTCGACCTCGGCCTCGCTGGACAGGATGCGTTGGGTGAGCTCGGTATGGCCCATCTCGAGCGAGAACACGAGCACCGGCTTGTGGGTGGTCTTGCCACGTGGGTGGCGATACCCAAACCGAGGGCTGTCTTGCCCACCGCAGGGCGGGCACCGACGATATTGAGGGTGCTCGGTTGGAGCCCGGACAGGATCTCGTCGAGGTCGTTGAGCCCGGTGGCCGTGCCAGTGATGATGTCGCCGCGCTCGAAGGTCTCCTGCAGCTTGTCCATCGCCATCGGCAGCAGATC
>Ga0073899_10003173_pt1 | contig 14661 bp, 16 predicted proteins | sample KloWWTmetaKNB5Ph_FD_88975 | JGI IMG/M metagenome (GOLD analysis project Ga0073899, IMG submission 88975) | Active sludge microbial communities from Klosterneuburg, Austria, studying microevolution and ecology of nitrifiers - Klosterneuburg... | ecosystem: Engineered > WWTP > Aerobic digester >...
ATCTTGCAAACCAGCCCGTTCTGCCGGGCCGCCGCGGGTGGGGGCCAGCACAATTTGCCCGTGTTCGCTGGCCCGCAGCGTTGCGCCAATGCCGCCAAATTTTCCACTCAGTTGTTCGCGCTCGCGCGAGCGGCTTTGCGGCTCCACAAACACCGAGTAGCGGTCGTTCAACGTGGTCATCATCCCGCGAATTGCGCCGTAATTCCGGGCTGTGTCTGATGGCACTTGCCCCACAAAACTCTCTTGCACTTTGGCCCACGCCTCTTGCAAAATTTTGTAATCGGCGGCGCTGGGGCTGGGGGTGTTGATGGCAACCGGGCGGGGCTGGTCTTGGCGAGGTTGCGGCGCGGTTCGCTCGCGCAAAAACCATCCGCCCGCAAACGCCAAAACCAGCGCAGAGGCGATCATGGCTGCGCGGGCGATTTTGCCCAGCCGCGTGTGTTGCTGCTCCATCCGGTGGGTGATTGTAATGCCGGGCGCATTTGCGAACCCCGCGGCCATCATCTGGGCGCGCCGCATAAAGAAACACGAGTTTTGGGTGCGTTTGTAGCGCGCTCAGAAGTCGGACTGCTAAGAGACCACCTTAAACACCGATTTCCAAATAAAAAATTCCCCTCTACGCGTAAAAGGGCGCGGTAGGGGCGAGGCATGCCTCGCCCCTACGTCTAAAACCTTCAGTTTCGTGTCAGAACAGACGGCGAAAATTGTTTGATTCACCGCAAAATTGACCATTTTGCTCACTTCTCACAGCATCAAGAACTGAACACAAACCAGCACAATTCATTTCGCAACCGCTGGTCGTCCAAAACCAGCTCGCGAATTGCAGTTGGCAGGTGTTCGCGCTGCCACGCGCATTCCAGCCGCCCGGCGCGCTCACCCGCATCTTTTGGGGCGGCGGCTTGCGCGGCTTTGATGGCATACGCCGCAGCGCCAAGCTCGTGGGCGGCCACATGCGCCACCACCGCCGCCTGACCCGCGGCATACGCGGCGAAGCGAGCCGCGCCGCGCAAATCTCTGGCCGCGCCCATGGCGTGACCGCCCGCGGCTCTAGCCTGCATCATGCCAGCCTCTCCCCGCGCCCACGCGCGAGCATTGGCAATGGCGTGACGCGGGCGCGGGTCGTCCGGGCGCGCCTGCTCAAACAGCGGCAACACATGCTCGGCGCAATCGGCAGCCCACAACGCCAGCAGGTGGTGATCCTCACCCGTGAGCGTGCCCCCGCGCCGCAGGGTGATGAATCGCGGGTCGCGGAATTTGGGGAGGATCATGGGTGAATCAAGCAGTCGGACTGCTAAGAGCAGTCCGACTGCTAAACCCGAAAGCGGATCAGCGTTCCAGCGGGATTGCGCCCGCCCGTTCGTAGGTCACCAGAATCACGCCCTTGGGTGTGACCGCGCTTTCTGTCACCTTGAACGCCGCGGGGATCGCGCCCGCGCCAAACAACCGCTTACCCGCGCCCAACGTGACGGGGTAAATCATTAACCAGAACACATCCACCAGATCGTGTTGCAAAAGCGTTTGGAGCAGCGCGCCGCTTCCCCAAACGTGCAAGTCTGGCCCGTGTCCCTGCTTGATTTTGGCGACTTTTTCCGCGACATCCCCGTTTAAAAACACGGCGGGCTGCCAGTCGCCAGAGGTCAATGTGTTTGAGGCGACATACTTGGTGGCGGCGTTCACGCGAGGCCACGCGTCGCCATGATGTGGCCAATACGGCGCCCAAATATCAAAAGTCTTGCGCCCTATTAACAGGTCGAAGGGCAAATTCATCTGCTTGCGCAGGGCCGCGCCCAAAACCGGGTCGCCATACGGCGCGATCCAGCCGCCCTGCGCAAAACCGCCGCTGGTGTCTTCGTCTGGCCCGCCCGGGGCCTGAATCACGCCATCCAGAGAGATGTGTTCAAGCACGATGATCTTTCGCATGACTGAGTTCCTTCAAGACTGAATTTTTATCTGGTCGTCTCGTTTGGCGTTAACCAAGCGCGCACGTCTTGCTCGTGGTCATCGCGCAAGTGGTCAAAAAAATAACCGGGTTGGACGTGCCGATCACCAAGATGCACAAGATAATACTTGCGTTCTTCCTGCTGTATCGTCTCAATTTTGACATCATCCGGCAATTCTTTAACCGCCGCGAAGAGTTGCCGAAACATTTCGCGCGACTCATCCAGAATTTCGCTCGCCGAACGCGCGTGGCTGGTCTTATAAATCCACGCGTTGATCTCGTCATCGGTTTGTAAGTTGGCCGGCCACGGCGGAGGCGGCTCTGGTTCGTTGTGTTGTATGGCGCGCAAGTTGGCGATGCAACGCAACCCATCGGGCGTCAGGTGCGCAATCAAATCCTTGAACGACCATTGGCCGTTTAAGCCCGCTTGCTCCATGCGGGTTGGGCCAACTTGGTTAAGCAACGCTTCCCATTGCCGATGTTCTTCTTGCAGCCACGCCAGAAATTCGAATTTGTTCATGCGGATTCCCTCGGAATATGCATTTTATGCGCGCAACAAAAGTGTGAGATGGATGCGCAGGTACCACTCTTGAAGTTTGAATTGCACTCCTTAGTTGCGTTCAACGCCAATCCCGTTCCCATCCGGCAAGCTTATTTTTGCGCCGTGATAGTGAAGGCCGCGATAAGGGTCATTCTTGATGAGCAACGGCCCGTCCAGGTCAACGGAATCACACAAAGGCGCGAGGTGCGCGGCGGCTGTTACGCCCACCGATGACTCGACCATGCAGCTCAACATGATCAGCATATCGTGGGCGCGGGCGGTGTGAATCATCCGGAGGGTTTCGCGAATGCCTTCGCTTTTCATGGCTTTCACCACAACCCCATCCACCGCGCCAGCCAGCTTTGCCACATCCCGTGAGTTTTTTGCCGATTCATCTGCAAAGATGGGCGTCTTCACGTTCAGGTCGCGCAGTTTTTTCTTTAGCCAGAAATAGCCTTCCACATCGTCAACCGCCAGCGGCTGTTCAATGTGCTCAAGGTCGTATTCCACAAGTTTTGGGATGATTTCAAGCGCGCCATCGCGCGTCCAGCCCGCGTTCGCGTCAACGCGAATTTTTGCATCCGTGGCCTTGCGGATGGCGGCAAGAACGGCCTCATCTTTTGGCCCCCCCAATTTTATTTTTAAGATGGGGTATCCGCACGACTTCGCTTGCTCCGCCATGATTTCTGGCTCGTCCAGGCCAATGGTAAAAGATGTGGATGGAATTCGCGCCGGGTTCAGGCCAAACAATTTATACAACGGCTGCCCCAGCTTCTTGCCCCACAAATCATGCAGGGCAACATCAATGGCCGCGCGAGCCGCGCGTAAGCCGGCGGGGCGTTTGGCGAGGACGGCGTCCATGTCAAATGGGTCATCGCCCAAATTGGGCAATGACTTTAGATATTCGATGATGCCTTGTTGCGTCTCGCCGTAATACGGCACGGCGGGCGCTTCGCCCACGCCTTCATCAAGATATACCAACACATTGTGCCGCTGGTCACTCGCGCCGTGCGCAATGCGAAAGGTTGTGCGTAAGTCGAGGGTAATGGGTTCCCAGTGAAGTTTCATTGTTTGTGCGGCTATTATCCGCTGGATGGGTAGCGCATGAGCAATCCGTTTATTGAGATGACGACTTTTTCCGTTGGATCACCTTCAGTCTTTTGTTTGAATATTCTTTCTGCTTTCACAAGTTGCCTGTTTGAAGGCTTCACACGTTCTTGCGCGATTTGTGCGCCGCCTTAACCAGCCTTATGAGCGCCACCTGATTCAGGTCAGCCAGGTGTTTCACCCAGATGCACCCGCCCTCCGACGCAACCTTTCCGAGTTCTGCCAGTTGCGCCTCGCGATCGCCTTGGGGAAGCTCCAAATACAAGGCAAATTTCCCTTTTCGCGCCGCAAACCCAACCGCGCAGGTGTCGCCCTCTCTGCCGCTTTCATACTTGTAATGGTGTGTCCCAAATCCTACGATTGACGGCCCCCACATCTTTGGCGCCTCGCCCGTTGCTGTTTGCATGAGGTCAATGAGCTGCTTTGTTTCTTCACGCACGGCATCGTTTCCGAGCTTGCTTAAATACACTGCAATCGGCTCATCTGTCTCAGTCGTTTTGTTGCTGGATTTTGCTTTTTTTGATGTCGCCATGGACAAATCTTACAGCCATACCCGAATTTTTGCTTCGCTGCCCAGTCAAAATTTTTGGTAAAGAGCAAAAACAACTTCTCGGCAAAAATCGCTTTTTTGCTGTGTGGGCTGATTAATGACATTAGCTTGCGCTGTGGACATGACCATAGAGCCTCATACGGCTTAAAAGCCGGCAACCATTTCCATCGGCACTAGGCTATGTTGTGCAAGTCTATGTAGACAACCACATGTTAATAGTCTGAGGTGTCTGGCGGCAGAAGACTATATCTTTTGAATCCTTTATGCCCGAAATCGGGCTAAAGCGAGCCGCTAGCAATCCGCCTCATTTGTTGTGTCATGTATTGATGAAATCCATCCGAAGTCATCGTCGCATGGCGGCCATCATATGTATCATTGTTTCCATTGTAGATGGATGTTTCAGCAACGATAATAAATGCGCCTTCTAAAACGCGCCGAACATCTCTGGTTGTTGATGGATGTTCTGGATCGGGGAATGGTTCAAAGTGATTGTATTCAAGCTCTGTCACTTCCTCCAGAAAGTATCTGTTTTTGCGAGTAGATTCAGAGTGTATTCGATCACGAATCGGTTCCTGCTTCTCTGTTTGAATCCAGAAATATTGCCAGTTTGGATCACTACTTAAGCAATGTAACTCTATATGCGCAATCTTGGCAATCACCCGAAGCTGACTTAGCTCAAATAATCGCTCAGTTCGATCATATATCTCTATGCCTTCAAAGTGCATCCCTCCGCCGCTGGGGTACATTATGTGAGCTCCGGATGACCGCGTTGCGATGTGGTTAAGCACCTTATTAATTTCATCAATATTTGTCCACTTAGCGATTTGCGGTACGCCAAAAGAAAACAACTCACGAATAGTTTTGCCCCACAGATCCAAGTTGTATGAGTTGTAATTCTTAGATAACTTTATCCATTCCTCTAAGCGCTTAGAAAATTCACGTGCAGTTGGGCGATCATCAGGTAAATTTGCAGTCGAGCGCTCGAGAAGTTCATCAAGCAGAGATACAGAATCCGGTTTTTGATAAAACTGTGTCAATGTCAAGGAGGGATCATCACGTTTGTACGGCCCATCAAAACCATCCTCTTTATTTGCTAATAGCATCCATAGAGTCTTACCCATCAAGTAAATATCGGCAGATTTACCATCGGCGTTATGTGCATTTCGGCGCATTTCGGGAGCCATCGAAAGATTTGGGCCAACACGCTCGCGGGTGGAAGTTAGGTCGACTTTTTTGTCGTAGCTCACAAGGCCAAAATCCGCAAAGCACCATTTGTCCGAATACTCTAGGATATTCTGTGGCTTAATGTCTCGGTGCATAATACCTTGATCATGTAGGTCTGAAAGCGTTAGAGCAAGTCCGTGCATTTGAAAGACTATTCGCTCCACATCGTCCTGACTCAAATATGGTTTACCAGTTTGCGGGTTTTTTCTATGTGAAAGATCGGGCTTTGCACCAGTTATCTGCGTCGCAAGTGGCATGACATACCAGCTGGGGATGGCTGGATCTTCAGACGTGTAACTATCAATCACTGGTAACACTCTCTCTTTTCCGCTCAAGATAGTTTGAATCTGTATCTCATTCGCAAATCTTCGGCACTTTTTCGAGGCACTCTTTGGTAGCAAGATTTTGAGCGCAGCCCGCTCTTCACCTTTTTCACGCACCTCATAAACGAACCCGTTTCCGCCAGAGCCAATTTTCTTTACTATCTCCCATTTCCCAAAGCTGTCCCCCACGTTTATTTTCGTCATTCGCTAATTTTACTGTGTAAGTCGAAATAAAGACGGGGCGATGTCGCAGATCGGCTTCTATCGGTGCAAATTTCCCAATAATTATCACATTACGCCCCCTGCATACTCCCCCGATTTGCGTTTTATGCTGCAAATTATTTCGTTATCCCATCCCGCATAGCTTTCTTCGACTACCCATTTGCAAATGGTGAGTTCGCCCGGCCCAAACCGAGCGCCATCGTTAACGCGCGGCGAGGCGTTCACAAACGTCTTCATTTTGGAAGACGGTCAAAATTTTTGGTAAAGAGCAAAAACAACTTCTCGGCAAAAATCGCTTTTTTGCTGTGTGATTAAGCCTCAGAATTGAGTTTAGTAGCGATGAGCAGACCTGTAGCCCAGCATAATTTGGTGATGCTCAAGTCCGCACGATTCTCCAGCTCGGCGATAAGGCGGGGAACCTTGGGGGCGTGATCGTCCGGCCAACTGGGTTGGGGCAATAAATCGTCAATGAGGTAGAGCCCACCTGGGGCGAGCAGAGCCAACGCCTCCTCTAAATGGGTGAACTTGCCGGGCCAGGTATCCGCGTAAATGAAATCGAATAGTCGGCCATGCGCTCGCCGCAAAAAGGCCGCGCCATCCTCGTGATAAAACGTCACTCGGCGGTCGTGGGCCAGGTGTCGCTGTGCGACTGCGAGCACAGCTAAGTCGTTCTCCACCGACTCAAGGCGCGAGCCAGCGTCCATGCCAGCAAGAATCCAGGCCGTGCCGTAGCCCGTGCCGGTGCCAAGCTCAAGAAATCTCCCGTGAGGTTTGGATGCGGCAAGCGTGCGAAGCAATGACCCAGTTTGCGGCTCGGAAGCCATTTTGAATCCGAGCGCCTGCGTTTCCACAGAAATCGCGGCAAGAGCTGCTGGCTGATTAGAAATCGCGTGATCGTTCATGGCAAAACGTGAATGAAGCCCAATATACCCGACTGCCCGCTGATACACTCACATTCCATGGGACAGGACTTACCAATCGTGACTTTCAAAGACAGGGGCGCACTCCATCAGTGGCTCATTGACAACCACGCTATCTCGCCTGGAGTAATGGTGCGTGTATTCAAAAAGCATTCACACATCGTCTCGGTGTCCTTTGAAGATCTACTTGAAGAAGGGCTTTGTTTTGGCTGGAGTGAAAGCAAGCGTCTATCAGGCAATGCTGATTACTACTTGCAGCAATTCACGCCTCGAAAGACGCGGGGGACAGCCTCGGCTCGCAACATGCGCATTGCAGCCAAACTGATCAAAGAAGGTCGGATGAATCAGGTAGGTCTGATTGCCTTAAACATAAGCCACCTGGATTCGCAGTAGGTTGATTATCAGTATCGCAATGCTCCGTTACCCGATGCCAAGCAGTACAACGGTCTCGGCGTCAGCCGCCCGCCATCGTCCCGATTACCAATGGTCAAAACTGACGCCCAACTTCGGCAGCTGGGCGGGTCGGCTGCACACCGCGTTGGGCGCATTTTGCAAAGCGTTTTTGCATTTGCCCTATCTGTATGTGCATCGAATAGTTGTTAAATGGCTATAGTAATTTCTTGATATCAATTCCAATGCCACTGAGATTGGGTTCCAACATAACCGCATCGGCAAATCGTCTGATTCCATTCTTGTTTATTTGCTTTGCAACAGAAAATCCAGATAGTTTCTTTTTCTCGCGGATATCTGAGAAAATTCTCTTGATTAACTCCACTACATCTTCTGGCGATTTGCACGCCGATTTTAATGGGATCAATAGTAGTTTATCTGCAAGCTTACCTGATTTGTGCTTCCTGCCATCATTCTCATTATTCTCTTGAAAATAGGAAGGGGTTAGAGTGGAAATTAAAATAGCGGGCAATATTTCTTCGCCCTCCTCACCGTTAATGCCATACCATGAAAACACTTCATTGGCAAAATGGATTGGTTCAATCCCTGCAACTACCACGGATTTAGATTGTGAAGCCATTCGAGCCATATTGTTAAAATTCTCTCTGAGTGTATCGGTCAGTGGCTCTTTCCATCCATAGTCAAGAACATAGATGAAATAATCTCTTCCATCGACGGTATTGGGAAGATTGCCAAGGTTGTGAACATATAGTCCCATGTGTAACTCTCCTACTAAGCGCCCAACAATTTTTACATTGCGTCCACAACATAATACCCTAATTGGGTTTTATGCTGTAAGTTATTTCGCTATCCCCTCACCGCATACTCGCCTTCGCCCACCCACTTGTAAATGGTGAGTTCGCGCAGGCCCATGGGGCCGCGGGCGTGCACGCGCTGGGTGCTAATGGCGACCTCGGCTCCCAAGCCAAATTGAGAGCCATCGTTAAAACGCGGTGAGGCGTTCACGAACACCGCGCTGGAATCCACCACGTTGAGGAAACGCGCAATGTTCTCCGCGCTCTCAGACAGAATCGCATCGCTGTGCCCCAGCGAGTGCGTCTGAATAAACGCCAGCGCCTCATCCAGCGAATCCACCACCTTCACGCCCACGATGAGGGCCAGCCACTCCACATCCCAGTCGCCCATCTGCGCGGGGACGGCGTTGGCCGCGCCGCGCAAAAGCTCCAACGCGCGGTCATCGCAGTGCAGGGTCACATCCGCCAAACGGGCGGCAACGGCGGGCAAAAATTGCGCGGCGATGGCGCGGTGCACCAGCAGCGTACCCAACGAATTGCACGCGCTGGGTTTTTGTGTTTTGGCGTTGTGAATGACCTCGATGGATTTTTGCTGGTTCGCGGTCTCATCCACAAAAATATGGTTAATGCCCATGCCGCCGGTGATGACCGGGATGGTGCTGTTATCGCGGCACATTTGGTGCAGTTGCGCCCCGCCGCGCGGGATGATCAAATCCACAAAATCGTTCAGCTTGAGCAGCTCCAAAATGCGGGCGCGGTCGGGGTCGTCAATAAACGCCACCGCCTCGGCGGGCAGGCCGTGCGCTTGCAAGGCCGCGTGCGCGCAGGCCAGCAGGGCGCGGTTGGTCGCCAGCGTGTCGCTTCCGCCGCGCAAAATGCAGGCGTTGCCGCTTTTGATGGCTAACGCGCTGATGTCGGTTGTGACGTTGGGGCGGCTCTCGTAGATCACGCCCAACACGCCCAGCGGCACGCGGCGTTTGTGCAGGCGCAGGCCGTTTGGCAAGGTGGTGTGATCAAACTGTTCGCCAATCGGGTCGGGCAGGGCGGCCACGCTGCGCACATCGTTGGCAATGTCCTTCAGGCGCTTGGGGTTCAGGGTGAGGCGGTCAATGTAGGCCTCGGTTTTGCCTGCGGCGGCGGCCAGGCGCACATCGCCCGCGTTGGCTTGCAGGATGGCGCCCTGGCTGGCCTCAATTCCATCGGCCAAAGAAAGCAGGACGGCGTTTTTTGGCGCCGTGCCCGCCCGCGCCAGCAGCTTGCCCGCCGCCCGTGTTTGCGCGCCCAGCGCGTGAAGGGATGTTGTCATGGGGTGTATTATCCAGCGTGAAAAATCAAAATCAACCTGAGTTGACCATACAAATTATCCGACAAGGTATTGTTTAAAAAATGGTTGAATTTAACGACTTGATAGTTTTTGCGCGCAAATTTCCAGATGTAGGGGAAAGCACTTCATACGGGACGCCTGCGCTCAAGCTTAAAAATAAATTGCTTGTTCGCCTGCGAGAAGATAACGCAACCATTGCCATGGTGGCATCTGGTCAAGATATTGAAGCTTTGCCGCAAATATCTCCCGACATTTTTTCTGTGCCGCCACACTATGCCGGATATGGAATGCTGGTAATTGACCTGCGAAAAGTGCAAAAACAGGAATTAGAGAATTTATTTCAAGATGCTATAAAGCTGGTTGGCAATTCTCTGGCAAAGAAAAAGACAAAGAAGACAAACCCAGTTGGAATAAGGCCTGCCTTTGCGAAGAATTTGAGTAAAACACCAAAAACCTGACCGGTGGCACATGAAATATTTCAACCAAGACAGGCGTTGCACATGCTACCGGTCAGCTTTTGCGCAATCTCAGGAATAATTGAAATGCAAGTTTTTGAGACGATTGTGGAACAAGAAGGAAAATTTGTTTTTGTGTCTTTGCCATTCGCCCCCAAAAGTATTTGGGGCGCACAACCACGATTTAATGTTGTGGGTTATATCAATGATTTTCCAGTGCAAGGGTGTTTAGGGGCGTTGGGAACAAAATATTTTTTAAGGCTGAGCGCAAAATGGCTGAAACAAGCCAGTTTGGATATTGGCTCGCAGGTAACAGTCAAGTTGTCGCTGATAAACGGGTCGTAACACGTGCCGATGATCTTCACCTTCACCGCAAAAATCTGGTATTGGCGCGGGCCATCGCCATACTACTTTGTCACCGTTCCACCGGAGCAAAGCGCAACCCTCAAAGCCATCATGCGCGAGGTGACGTATGGCTGGGGCATGATCCCCGCGCAGGCCAGGGTGGGCAGCACCGCGTGGGCGACCTCCATGTTCCCCAAGAACGGCGGCTACATCGTGCCGCTCAAAGACAAAATTCGCAAAGCAGAGAATTTGAGCGAAGGCGACGAGATTTCTCTGACGTTGGACATTAATTTTTAACGTTAGTTTTGAATAAGCGTGCGGTGCGCGCAGAAGTCGGACTGCTCGCTGGGCAGGTTTGCGGCTTACCCAATCCTTAGCAGTCCGACTTCTTAACTTTCGCCTTTTGAGTGGCTATTTTTTAATTCAACGTTGCCGTTGACCGAGATTTTTGAGCAGGCGCCATCCGCAAGGGTAAAATTTACTAAATAGGTGGAAACGCCAGCTCGCGCGAATTTTCGCTTTGCCCACATGAGGCGCGGGTTTGCAGGCTGATTTGACAACCAAATTTAATCCGAAAAATTAAACGGCAGGTATATTTGTAAATGTTTCAAAAAAAATTATTAAAGAGCGGTTTTGTGTTTTCTTTGGTGTTGGCTGCATGTTCTGCGCCCAGCACGCCCATTCCTTTAACGCCGTTTATCACGGTATATCCCACCGCCACACCGATATTGCCCACGGCCACGCCGCCGCTTCCCACGCCAACACCCGCCCCAGAAACAAGCTTCGTGGCGAGCGTGTCCGCCTCCAAATACGATCAAATACGGGTTTATTCCGAGGAAAACGTCAACTACGATGGCCGCGCCAATCTGCGCATTTCCTATCCATTCACCGAGAATGACCTGATTAACCAGAGTGTTAAGAAAGTGGCCGACCAGTTTGTGAATGACTTTCACCAAATATCTGATGAGCAAAACAAATCATACGAGGAATACGTAAAAGCCCACCCCAATGATCCTCCTCCTCCGATAATAACTGATTACCGCATGTTTTTTGATGTCTCATCGGCCAATGCCAGATACATCATGTTTTTGTTTGATTATTTTCAAACCACGGGCGGAACAAGCGCGCAAAACTCACTCATTCAGATTTACAACCGAAAAACCGGCGAATTGATCCCCATTTCTGGTTTGTTTAAAGACAAAAGCTATTTGGATCGCCTGTCCCAGCTTTCTCGCGCGTCTTTGATGGATCGGCTGGACAAAAAAATGGCCGCAACCACCTATGATAGCGATGAGGTCAAAAAAGAGCAACGCGAGATCGGCACCTCGCAAATTCAGGAAGGGACAGAGCCAAAGGAAGACAACTTTAAAACCCTGATTTTTGACGGAAGCAGCGCCTTCACGATTCGCTTCGATAAATATCAGGTTGCCCCGGGCGTGGATGGCGTCATCGCGATTTCTCTGCCGGTCTCATCAATACAAGATTTGGTCAAGCCGGAAATGGCGGATATCGTAGGCGTGACTGTTCTGCCAGCCGCATCGCCAACGCCTCGGCCACCCACTCAAACACCCCAGCCCCCAGCCGCCACGCCCCAACCCAGCGCAAACCTGCCCGCTGGTGAGGTGAACTGCGCGGTTGAAAAATGCGTGGCCCTTACTTTTGATGATGGCCCCGCGGCATACACCGACCACCTGCTGGACATCTTGAAAGAAAATCAAGTCAAAGCCACATTTTTTGTGGTGGGCCGCAGCGCCAAAATTCAGCCAACAACCATTTTGCGGATGGCGCAAGAAGGGCATCAAATTGGCAATCACACGTGGGATCACCCCGATCTAAGAACACTCTCTGGCGAACAAGTGGCGCAGGAATTTGCGCAAACGGATCAGTTGATTGCCCAGATCACCGGGCAGCCGCCCATAAGCATCATGCGCCCGCCATACGGCGCAATCAACGATCAAGTTAAAAAAATCGCTGGCCGCCCCGTCATTTTGTGGGCTTTGGATCCGTTGGATTGGAAAGACCGCGATTCAGCCATCGTGACTGCCAGAATGAGCGCGGCGCAAGCTGGCATGATCATCCTTGGGCACGATATTCATCGAACAACCGTTGACGCGATCCCCGCTGTCATTCAAGCTTTGCGCGCCAAAGGCTTTAAATTTGTGACCGTGAACGCTTTGTTTGCGCCCAATGCGCTGCAAGCGAACAAAACATACACAGCGCGCTAAATAAAGTTAATTTTCAAATAAAAGCGCGGCAGGGGAGAGGTGTATCCCCGCCCCTGCCGCCTAAAATTTTCCATCCACCACCAGCGTCTAGCGTCTGGTGTCAATATCACCCGGATACGAAAGCGCGTCCTTGCCGTGCTCGCCGGTGCGAATGCGAATCACATCTTCTACTGGATAGATGAAAATGATGCCATCGCCCTCTTTGCCCGTGCGGGTGGCCTTCACAATTGCGTCCACCGTTTTGTTCACGTTGTGGTCGCTCAAAATGATGTTGACCTGCACTTTGGGCAGCATGTCCTGGATGTAGGTCGTGCCGCGCCAGGTCAGCTCCACGCCGCCAGAGCGCCCATGCCCGCGCACAGAGACGGCGTTCATGCCCACAATGCCAATCTCGGTCAGCGCGTCCTTCACGGCGTCCAGCGCCTCTTCTCGAATAATCGCTTCAATTTTCTTTGTCATGGTTGCCTCCAGAATTCTGAATTCAGAATGCAGAATTCAGAAAAATATCGCTCATCACGCTTCTTTCTGCACTCTGACGTCTGAACTCTGAATTCGCGGCGTGGCCACCTTCACTTTCACGCCCGGGATGGAAAGCGGATGCCGGTCGGATGGGATGTGCGCATATTCAGGATACGCCACCGCGCCGTGCTCGTGAATATCAATGCCCACCAGCTCGCCCTCGGCAGAAACGCGCAACGTTTTGGTAACGTTCACTGCCAGCATGAGCAAGAACGCCGCAACGCCAGCCACCACCGTGTAGGTCAGGCTGCCAATCAACTGCGTAACAAGCTGGGTTGCGCCGCCACCATAAAACAAACCGGTCACCACGCTGGTTGTATCTGCGCCGGTGGGGGATGGCAATCCGAACTGCCCAGTGGCGAACAACCCCAGCGCCAGCGTGCCCCAAATACCGCACCCCAAATGCACCGGAACGGCGCCAATGGGGTCATCAATGCGCCCATATTCCAGGGCGTCCATCACCAAAACCACCACAAACGCCGCCACCGCGCCAATGATGAACGCGCCAAACGGGTCTACCCAATAACACGGCGCGGTGATGGCGACCAGACCGCCGAGGAATCCGTTGACCGTGAGGCCAAGATCCCAAATTTTGTTGCGGGCGTACCCAATCAACAAAGCGGCCATGCCAGCGGCCACCGCGGCCAGCGTGGTGTTAAACGCCACGCGCCCAATGCCCTGAATATCCATCCCAGACAATGTGCTGCCGGGGTTGAAGCCATACCAGCCAAACCACAAAATGAGGCCGCCGCTTGCGCCAATGATGATGTCGTGCGCGGGCCACGGGCCGCCGCCATCGCGCTTGAACCGCCGCCCAATGCGCGGCCCCAGCACAAGCGCCCCCGCCAAAGAGATCACGCCGCCAACGGTGTGCACCACGGTTGACCCCGCAAAATCGCGGAAGGGCGTGCTCATGGTCGCCAGCCAGCCATCTGGCCCCCAGGCCCAGTGCCCCAAAATGGGGTAGATGAAACCGGTTACGCCCACGCTATACAAAAGGTCGCCCAGAAAACCGGTGCGGCCCACCATCGCGCCAGATGTGATTGTGGAGCAGGTGTCGGCAAAGGTGAACTGGAACAGCCAAAACGCCAGCAGGGGAACGCCCGTTGAGCCATACGTGGCGGGCAAGCCCTGCAAAAAGAACCCGTGCGCGCCAATAAACGGCGTGCCATCCATAAACATGAAGGCAAACCCCCACGCCCAAAAGGTGATGCCGCAAATGCAGGTGTCGGCAATGCCTTCCACCAAAACGTTCACCGATTCGCGCGAGCGGGCGAACCCGGCCTCGAGCATCACAAAACCCACTTGCATGCAAAACACCAACGAGGCAGACACCAGAACCCACACCGTGTTGATGGCGTTTACCGGGTCAACGACTTCTGCGGCCACCGCGGCAAGGGCGCGCGTGGGCAACATCCAACTGATGAGATACGTAATGATGGCGAGACCGAGCAGTTTGCCGGTCATCAAAACAGCCACATTCTTGCGGACGATGGGATTCTTGGCGGCTTTTACAAACCGCTCGACCAGCGAGCCGGTTTGGTTGTCTCGCATCCATCCACGACTTGGAGGAAGGGGCGAAGAAAATGCTTTCTTGAGAAGCATGTCAGGAACTCCTTTTTAATTTGTTTTTCCAAACGTGACGATCACGGTCACCTGCGATTGTTCACTTGGGGGAAAACAGGTCGTGCATCCTGGCAAGCTGCTTTTGCTATGCGTTACATGATTTTTTTGCTCCTTGCGAAAAAGGCCAAATAAAAAA
>Ga0073899_10003175_pt1 | contig 14656 bp, 13 predicted proteins | sample KloWWTmetaKNB5Ph_FD_88975 | JGI IMG/M metagenome (GOLD analysis project Ga0073899, IMG submission 88975) | Active sludge microbial communities from Klosterneuburg, Austria, studying microevolution and ecology of nitrifiers - Klosterneuburg... | ecosystem: Engineered > WWTP > Aerobic digester >...
CCGTTCACCACCCTGTATCCGAACCTCGGCGTGGTCTCGATCAGCCGCGACCACAGTTTCGTGATTGCCGACATTCCCGGCGTGATCGAGGGTGCGGCCGAAGGCGCCGGGCTCGGTATCCAGTTCCTGAAGCACGTGTCGCGCACCAGTCTGTTGTTGCACGTGGTCGACGTCGCGCCGATGGATGAAGCGATCGATCCGGTCGAGCAGGTCAAGACGATCGAGCGGGAATTGAAGAAGTTCGACGCCGAATTGTCGAAGCGCCCGCGCTGGCTGGTATTCAACAAGATCGACCTGATTGCCGAGGAAGACCGCGACGCGCGTCTGAAGGACCTGGTCAAGCGCCTGCGCTGGGGCCGCAAGCCCTGGTTTGCGGTGTCGGCCGCCACCGGCGAGGGCTGCGATGCGGTGGCCAAGAAAGCGATGGCCTTCATCGAAGCCGAGAAGCGCAACGCGGCGGACGTCGAGGCCTGAGTTGATGCCGCAGACAACAAAAAAGCCGGCTTGCGCCGGCTTTTTCGTCAACACGAAGCAGGGCAGCTTCGTCTCATGCCATCGCGCGGATGCGGGCCGTGATACGGCTCTTGTGGCGCGCAGCCTTGTTCTTGTGGATCTGGCCGCGACCGGCAAAGCGGTCAAGCAGCGTTTCTGCCGTCTTGTACGCGGTCTCGGCACCGGGCTTGTTGCCGGTCTCGATCAGCTTCAGCACGTTCTTGACGGCCGTACGCATCTGCGAACGCTGACTGTTGTTGTGCAGGCGATGCTTTTCCGCCTGAACCGCGCGCTTCTTCGCGGACTTGATATTGGCCACAGCTGGACTCCGGTGTTCGGGGGGTTGAAAAAGGTCGCGAATTATCCGGGCAGCAGCGACGCGAGTCAATCGTTTGTGATGAGTGCCTGTTCATGAAGCTGCTGCGCTCGACCCTGATGTTCACCGCGATGACCTTGCTATCGCGGATTGCCGGCTTCGCCCGCGACATGCTGCAGGCGACGCTGTTCGGCACTGGCGGCGCGATGAGCGCGTTCATCGTTGCTTACCGCATCCCGAATTTTCTGCGCCGCGTGTTCGCCGAAGGCTCGATGGCGATGGCCTTCGTGCCGGTGCTGAACGAGATCCGCGAGCGCCGGGACCCGGCCGCATTGCGCGACTTCATCGATCACATGGCCGGTTCGTTGGCGGCGGTGGTATTCGTCGTCGCCGGCATTGGCATGCTGGCGGCGCCATTGATCGCCGCGGTGTTCACTCCCGGCACACTCGATGAACCGGAGAAATTTGCGCTCACCGCTGAGATGTTGCGCATCACCTTTCCGTATCTGGTGTTCATCTCATTGATGGCGCTGTGCGCTTCGGTACTGAATAGTTTCGGCAAGTTCGGGCTGGCAGCGTTCACACCGGTGCTGCACAACCTCACGGTGATTGCCGCCATGCTGCTGCTGGCACCGCACATGGAGGTGCCACCAAAGGCGCTGGCGTGGGGCGTGCTCGTCGCTGGTTTTCTGCAACTCGCGTTGCTGTGGCCGGCGCTTGCGCGGTTGGGGTTGCGGCCGCGCTTTAAGCTCGGGTTCCAGCATGCGGACGTGCGCCGTGTCGGCCGCTTGATGATCCCGACCTTGTTTTCGTCGTCGGTGGCGCAGGTGAACTTGTTAGTCGGCACCGTGTTTGCATCGCTGCTGGCCGATGGATCGCAGGACTGGCTGTATTACTCGGACCGGCTGATCGAATTCCCGCTTGGATTGTTCGGGGTCGCGATCGGTACCGTGATCCTGCCGCATCTGTCGCGCCGCTTTGCCGCACAGGACCACGCCGGTTATTCGCAGTCGCTGGATTGGGGTTTGCGGCTAGTGCTTCTGGTCGGTTGGCCGGCCGGTCTTGGCCTGATGTTTCTTGCCGAACCGATCACCGCGACCGTCTACAACTACGGTCGATTTACCGGGCATGACACGCAAATGGCGGCGTGGAGCCTGACCGCGATGAGTATTGGCGTGCCTGCGTTCATGGCCAGCAAGGTCCTGTTGCCGGCGTTCTATGCGCGTCAGGACACGAAAACACCGATGCGCGCGGCACTCTGGACGGTGGCCGCGAATGTCGGTCTGACGGTTGCGATCGTGACGCCGCTGGCGCTGAACCACACCGTTGGCGGCCACGCCGGCATCGCATTCGCGACCGGCATCGCCGGATTGGTCAATGCGCTGTGGCTGTTCGTCGCGTTGCGCCGGCAGCAGATTTTTACCGCACAGCCGGGTTGGTTGCTCTATCTACTCAAGCTCTTGCTTGCGGGTGCAGCAATGGTGACGACCTTGCTCACATTGCGTCTGCACATCGGCGACTGGTCCGCATTGCATGCGCTGCAGCGTGTGCTCTGGCTGGTCACCGCGGTCACCGCTGGAGCCGCGTCCTACGCTGTCGTCTTGCTGGCAACGGGGTTGCGCCTCAGTCATTTTCGCGACCATTGAGCAGGGATTCGATGTCTGCGTCGCTATACTCCGTGGCTCCATGAATTTCCTGTTTCGCGATACGCGCGGGCCGCGCCTTTGCCCGCGTGGCGCAGTCATCGCCATCGGCGCGTTCGACGGTTTGCATCGGGGTCATCAGACCCTGATCGGGCGCGTTTTGGCGCGCGCGCATGAACGTGCATGCGATGCCGTTGTACTCAGTTTCGAACCACTGCCCCGCGAATACTTCGGGCGCGGCGAGCGATTGCCGCGATTGAGCACAGCGCGCGAGAAGATCGAGATGACGCGTGCGCTCGGTGTAGACCGGCTTGGCTTGCTGCGCTTCAACGCGGCGCTGACGGCGACTTCGGCGGAAGATTTCGTCGAGCAAATTCTGGTGCATCGCCTGGGTGCATGCGAGGTCTGGATTGGCCCGGATTTCCGTTTTGGCCACAATCGCCGTGGCGACGTCGCGATGTTGCGCGACATCGGTGCGGAACTTGGCTTCACGGCGCATACAATCGAGCCGGTATTGATTGATGGCGAGCGCATATCGAGCACCCGTGTACGCGCCGCACTGCTCACGGGCGATCATGCGCTTGCACAGCGCCTGCTTGGTCGTGACTTCGCAATCGGCGGTCGCGTCATCCACGGCCAGAAGCTTGGACGCACGCTCGGTTATCCGACCGCCAATATCTCGCTCGGACGGCGTCGGCCGCCGGTGCATGGCATTTACGCGGTGCGTGTGAGCGGTGCCGGCCTGCGCGACTGGCCCTCGGTCGCGAGCCTTGGCACTCGGCCGACGGTGGATGGCCGTGAACTGCTGCTCGAAGCGCATCTGTTCGACTTTGACGGCGACCTGTACGGTCAGCGCTTGCGCGTCGACTTCATCGCGAAGATCCGCGACGAGGCCCGTTTCGCAAATCTGGATGATCTGATCGAGCGCATGCATCTCGATTCGATCGAAGCGCGCCGCATCCTTTCCAATCTCCCATCGAACCAGCGAGAACTCGCGTGAGCATCGACTACAAAAGCACGATCCATTTGCCCGAAACCGCCTTCGCGATGAAGGGCGATTTGCCAACGCGAGAACCGAAGGCGCTGGCGGCGTGGCAAGCGAGCGATTTGCATGCGCGCATCCAGAGTGCGACCGCTAACCGCCCGAGCTATGTGCTGCACGATGGACCGCCGTATGCGAATGGCCAGATCCACATCGGTCATGCGGTCAACAAGACGCTCAAGGATATTGTCGTCAAGGGCAAGCTGCTCAGCGGCTTCCATTCGCCCTACGTGCCGGGCTGGGACTGCCATGGGTTGCCGATCGAGCTCGTGGTCGAGAAGGAAATCGGCAAGGTCGGTGTCAAGGTCGATGCGCGCACCTTCCGTGCCAAGTGCCGCGAATATGCCGCCAAGCAAATCGACAGTCAGCGCGAGGATTTCAAGCGTCTTGGTGTGCTCGGTTATTGGGATGCACCCTACCGAACAATGGATTTCACCTTCGAAGCCGACATGTTGCGTGCACTCGCGAAGATCGTCGAGCGCGGGCATCTGGCGCGTGGCGCCAAGCCGGTACATTGGTGTTTCGATTGCGGTTCGGCGTTGGCCGAGGCCGAGATTGAATATGCCGATAAGGTTTCGCCAGCGATCGATGTCGCCTATGACGTCGTCGATGTCGATCGCCTCGTCAACAAGTTCGGCGTAACGCAGACCAGCGCCATCGTCGCGCTACCGATCTGGACGACGACACCTTGGACACTGCCCGCAAGCATGGCAGTGACATTGAACGCCGAGTTCGATTACGTATTGGTCGAAGGTCCGGCGCGTGATGGTCGGCGTGTGCTGCTGGTGCTGGCGGAAGCGCTCGCCGAAGCAGCGTTGAAGCGCTGTGGTGTCGGCAGTCTGACGGTGCTCGGCCGCACTCGCGGTGCCGATCTTGAAGGGTTCAAATTGCAGCATCCGTTCTTGTCGCGGCAGGTACCCATCCTCCTCGGTGAGCATGTCACCGCTGACGCCGGCACCGGTGCCGTACATACGGCGCCGGGCCATGGCCAAGAAGACTTCGTGGTCGGTCAGAAATACGGCATCGAAGTCGTGAATCCGGTCGGCGGCAATGGCGTCTTCGTCAGTGGCACCGAGTTTGTCGAGGGCCTGCATGTCTGGAAGGCAAACGACACGATCATCGAACTGTTGCGTTCGCGCGGCGTGCTGTTGGCTGCTGACAAACTTGAGCACAGTTATCCGCATTGCTGGCGGCACAAGACACCGGTGGCGTTCCGAGCCACACCGCAATGGTTCATCGCGATGGATCAGGCCGGCTTGCGTACGCAGGCGCTGGCGGCGATCCAGCAGGTGCAGTGGTTGCCGGACTGGGGCAAGGAACGCATTACCGGCATGATTGCGAACCGCCCGGACTGGTGTATCTCGCGCCAGCGCACTTGGGGTGTGCCGATCGCGCTATTCATCGACAAGGAAACTCAGGAACCGCACCCGGATTCAGTCGCATTGCTTGGAAGGGTTGCCGAGATCGTCGAGCGCGATGGCGCCGATGCCTGGTACGAACTCGATGCGGCCAGGTTACTCGGCGCTGACGCTGCAAAATACGACAAGGTCACCGATATCCTTGATGTCTGGTTCGATTCCGGCGTGACCCATGCGGGTGTGCTGGATGCGCGCCCGGAGCTGAAAGGTCCGCGTGTCGGGACCATGTACCTCGAAGGATCCGATCAGCACCGCGGCTGGTTTCACTCGTCGTTGTTGACCTCAGTCGCGATGCATGGTCATGCGCCCTACACCTGTGTGCTGACGCACGGCTTCACCGTCGATGCGCAGGGCCGCAAGATGTCGAAGTCGCTCGGCAACATCGTGGTGCCGCAGAAGGTGATCGACCAGATGGGTGCAGACGTGCTGCGCTTATGGGTGGCATCGACCGACTATCGCAACGAGATGACCTGCGGTGACGAAATTTTGAAGCGCGTCGGCGACAGCTATCGCCGTATTCGCAACACCGCGCGCTTCCTGCTCGGCAATCTGCATCGGTTCGATCCGGCGAACGATCGCGTGCCGGCGAGCGACATGTTGTTACTCGACCGCTGGGCGATGCAGCAGGCCAAGCGCGTACTCGAACTGGCACAGCGCGTTTATGGGCCGGTCGCGCGTGCGGCGACGAACATCAGCCGCGACCTCTGCGAGTTCGCAACGCTGGTTCAGGAATTAATGCGCTTCTGCACGATCGACATGGGCGCCGCCTATCTCGATATGACCAAGGATCGTCTCTACACGATGCAGGAGACGGCCACGGCGCGACGTTCGGCACAAACCGCAATGTACGCCGCGCTCGAAGTGCTGGTGCGTGCGCTGGCACCGATCAGCAGTTTCACTGCCGAAGAAATCTGGGCACAGATGCCGGCGCGCGCGCACGACTCAGTGTTCTTCACGACCTTCGCCGACATCGAAGCACTGTTCGACGGGCTGGTCGTGTCGGCCGAAGAGTCGGCTCTGCTGGCTGACCTCACCGCCCTGCGCGGCAGTGCGCTGAAGCGCATCGAAGAACTGCGCAATGAGAAGAAGCTCGGTGGTTCGTTGGAAGCCGAAGTCGATGTCTATCTCGACGCGGCATCAGCAGCGCGTGTGGCTGCATGTCGCGACGAGTTGCGTTACTTCTTCATCACCTCGAGCGTGCGCGTGCATGATCTCGCGGTCGCGCCGGAAGATGCGCTTGTAGCCAGCTTCGGGACGAGCGCGGCAAAGTTCGCGGTGACGCCGACGCCAGCAGCGAAGTGTGTTCGCTGCTGGCATCACCGCAGTGATGTCGGATCGATCGCGGCACACCCGCAGCTCTGCAGCCGTTGCGTGACCAATGTCGATGGCGAGGGCGAGCGACGTGACTGGTTCTGATCGCCTCGGTGTCGCCGGATTGCTGCGTTGGCTGTCGTTGTCGACGGTGATTGTCTTGCTCGATCAGATCAGCAAGTGGTACGCCGTCCAGCATCTCGGCTACGGCGAACGGGTCACGGTCATCGCCGGCTATTTCGACTGGACGATGGCGCACAACACCGGCGTTGCCTTCTCGATGTTTGCCGACGGCGAACATTGGCAACGATGGGGGCTCTCGGGATTTGCGGTGCTGGTTGCAATCGGCTTCGCGATTGTGCTGGCGCGGCTGCCGAGGCACGAGCGGTTCAGTGCGCTTGCGTTCGCGCTCGTCATCGGCGGTGCCGTCGGCAATATCATCGACCGCGTGCGCCTCGGCTACGTCGTCGATTTCATCCTTTGGTACTGGCGCGACCATCATTGGCCAGCATTCAATATTGCCGACTCGGCCATCGTCGGTGGCGCGGCGGTGTTGATCTTGTTCGGATGGCGCGAAGCCAGGAAATCCTCATGATCGTCGTACTCGCCAATCCACGCGGCTTCTGTGCCGGTGTTGATCGCGCGATCGATATCGTCGAGCGCGCGATCGATGCGTTCGGTGCGCCGATCTATGTGCGTCATGAAGTCGTGCACAACCGCTTTGTCGTCGACAACCTGCGTGCGCGCGGTGCCGTTTTCGTCGAGGAGTTGCCGGAAGTGCCTGACGGCGCAACGGTGATCTTCAGCGCTCACGGTGTGTCGCAGACGGTGCGTGGTGAAGCGCGTCGCCGTGGGCTCAAGGTGTTCGACGCAACTTGCCCACTGGTGACCAAGGTGCACATCGAAGTCGCGCGGCATGCCCGAGCTGGACGCAATGTGGTGATGATTGGCCATGCCGGACATCCCGAAGTCGAAGGTACGCTTGGACAGTGGGACGCGAGTGCGGGTGGCCAGATGCGGCTGGTTGAAGCGCCCGAGGATGCGGCGGCGCTTGACCTCGATCCTGCGTGCGAACTCGCCTTCGTCACACAAACGACGCTATCGGTGGACGATACGCGTTCGATTATCGAGGCATTACGTGCGCGATATCCGGGCATCATCGGGCCGCGCCACGACGACATCTGCTACGCGACCCAGAACCGCCAAGATGCCGTCAAACGGCTGGCCGGCGAATGCGACTTGGTGCTGGTCGTGGGTTCACCGAACTCGTCGAACTCGAACCGTCTGCGCGAGCTGGCCGAGAAGCAGGGCGTATCCGCACACTTGATCGACGGCGCCCAAGACATCGACGATGCATGGCTGCAAGGCCGCCGTCAGATCGGCGTGACTGCCGGCGCGTCTGCGCCAGAATCTCTGGTTCAAGCGGTGATCGAACGCCTGCGCGCTGCCGGCGCCGACGAGGTGCGCGAACTCTATGGTGAACCGGAAAGTATCGTGTTCGCGTTGCCCAAGGAATTGCGCATCTTGATGGTGGACTGAGTCGCGGTTGCGTCAACAAGCCCGGTTCGCCTAGAATGCGCGCCCCTTCGGGCTTGGGCGCGGCAGATCGATCGCGATTTCCGGGTTCGATGGGACTCCTGCCGGTGTAGCTCAGTTGGTAGAGCGGCGCATTCGTAATGCGTAGGTCGTAGGTTCGACTCCTATCTCCGGCACCAATAAAAACAGAGGCTTGCGCGCTTCGCGGTGCGTGAGCCTTTGTCTTTTTTTGGCGTGCTCGGCGTCTGCGGCAACACGTTGGCACGGTGTAGCGGCGTGGCACGGAACGCGTGTCGCATTCGAACTCTCGGATTGCCGACCATGATCGCCGATGTGCTTGATCTCGGTGTCGGGCGGCGGCGCATGCACCGTGCTCGCTACGACTTGTAACAAAGCGCTACCGCCAGCGCCGAGGTTGCGGCATGCTGCGCGGCCATGAGCCCACGCATCGCTTTCGCCGCTAGCAAGACCGAGGAAGCGCAGTCTGCGCTGGTTGCCCTGCGCGCGGCACACGGCGACATCAAACCGGTGGACGCCGATGTCATCGTCGCGCTCGGCGGCGACGGTTTCATGCTGCAAACTTTGCACCGCCATCGTGATCTCGGTCGGCCGGTTTATGGCATGAAGCTCGGTAGCGTCGGCTTCTTGATGAATCAATTCCACGCCGAGGATTTGCTTGCGCGCATTGAACGTGCGCGGACGACTCAGTTGCGACCGCTGGAAATGACGGCAGTCTCAGAATCGGGGACGACGGTCGAAGCGATTGCATTCAATGAAGTGTCGTTGCTGCGCCAGACCAAGCAGGCGGCGCATGTGCGGGTCTCGCTGAATGGTGTGGTCAAGCTCGACGAGTTGATCTGCGACGGTGTGCTGGTTGCGACACCGGCGGGCAGTACTGCCTATAACTTATCCGCACACGGGCCGATCCTGCCGCTGGATTCGCGCGTACTGGCGATGACCGCAATCTCGCCGTTTCGGCCACGGCGCTGGCGTGGTGCGGTGTTGCCGGCCTCGGTCGAAGTGCGCTTCGAGATCCTCGATCACTACAAGCGCCCGGTCAGTGCCACCGCCGATGCCAACGAAGTTCGCGACATCGTTGAAGTGACGGTGCGCGAATCAGCCACGCGCACCGCCACCCTCCTGTTCGACCCCGAACACAATCTTGAGCAACGTATTCTCGATGAACAATTTGCGTATTGAACTTCGCTTGGCACTTGCAGCGGCATCGTTGTGTGCCAGCGCCGTTGCCGCCGCCGGTGGCTGGACCGACAAACTCGACCCGACTTTGCGCACGCAGATGGAAGCCAAGACCGCTTCGGCGATTCCGGTGCTGATCACGCCGGTTGTTCCGGCCAAGGCGAAGCTCGACATCACTGCACTATCGGCGCGCACACCGCCTTTGCAACGGCCTCAGGTGATCCACGCGGCGCTGCGTGCTGAGGCCGCCGCCACGCAGCATGATGTGCTTGATTGGCTGACGAAGAACGGTATTCGTTACCGGGCGTTCACCGTGGTCAACGCGGTTGCAGCGACGCTACCGGCAGACCGCATCGCGACGTTGGCAAAACGCGCCGACGTATTGCGCATCGACGCGGATCCGGTCATCCATCAGGTGCTGCCGAAATCGGAACCGGTGCAGTTCGGCAAGGCGGTCACCGCGATCGAGTTGGGCGTCAGCTACATCAATGCCGATGATGTTTGGGCGCTGCCTGGCAATCCGCGCGGTGCGGGTGTTGTGGTGGCAGGGCAGGACACCGGCTATCGCTGGACCCACAACGCGATCAAGGCCAAATATCTGGGCTGGGACGGCGCCGTTGCCGATCACAACTACCACTGGCATGACGCGATTCATTCAGGTGGCGGCGTCTGTGGTGCCAATGCCGTCGCGCCCTGCGATGACGATGAACACGGCACGCATACGATGGGCACGATGGTGGGTGACGATGGCGGGACGAATCAGGTCGGTGTGGCGCCTGATGCAAAATGGATCGGCTGTCGCAACATGGATCAGGGCAATGGCACACCCACCACGTATCTCGAATGCTTCGACTGGTTCCTCGCGCCGACGGATCTCAACGGATTGAATCCCGATCCATCGAAAGCGCCGCATGTCATCAACAATTCCTGGGGTTGCCCGACCTCGGAAGGTTGCAACAGCGGCAATTGGGCGACGATGCAAACGGCAATCGCCAACCTGACGGCGGCCGGTGTACTGGTCGTTGCGTCAGCGGGCAACGGTGGTTCCGGTTGCTTCACGGTCAATGACCCGCCGGCGATGTTTGCCGAGTCGTTTTCGGTCGGCAACTTCAGTGCGTCAACCGGTGCGCTGGCAGGATCGTCGAGTCGTGGCCCAGTCACGACCGATGGCAGCGGGCGCATGAAACCCGATATTGCTGCGCCCGGGCAGAGCGTGCGTTCGTCCACGGGTGCTAGCGATTCAAGCTATGACTGGTTCAGCGGCACCAGCATGGCCGGGCCGCACGTGGCTGGTGCTGCGGCCCTAGTGATGAGCGCCGTGCCGGGTCTGCAGCGCGAACCTGCACTCGTGCGCCAGTTCCTGACCCAGTCAGCAACAGCGGTATCGTCTACCAGCTGTTCTTCTGCGGGTGTGCCGAACAATCTCTATGGCAGTGGTCGCTTGAACGCGCTCGCAGCCGTGCAGTCGGCGCAGGCCTGGTGGGTCCTGAACGGGCCTGTGTTCAACAACGGTTTCGAATGAAGCAGGAAATGCCGCCAGAGCAACGCCTCATCGTCGCGATCAGTTCGCGGGCGTTGTTCGATCTCGGCGAAAGTCACACGCTGTTCGAGCGTGAAGGGCTGGATGCCTACCGCGCCTACCAGATGGCGCGCGAGAACGATCTGCTCGCGCCCGGCATCGCCTTTCCGCTGGTCGAGAAGTTGCTGCGTATCAATCGCCTGTCGACCGCAACGCCGCGCATCGAAGTGATTCTGTTATCGCGAAATTCGTCGGATACCGGTCTGCGCATCTTCAACTCGATCGAGCATTACGGACTTGAAATCGTGCGTGCCGCGTTCACCAATGGCGCGCCGACCTGGCCGTATGTGCAGCCATTTGGCGCGCAATTGTTCTTGTCCGCAAACCATGACGATGTCAGCAGCGCGCTCGAAGCCGGTGTTGCCGCAGCAACGATCCTGCCGTCGAAAGCACCGGACTGGCGGTCTGAGCAACTACGCATCGCCTTCGATGGTGATGCCGTGATCTTCTCCGATGAATCCGAACGCATCTCGCAGGAGCAGGGCCTGCAGGCGTTTCACGACAATGAAATCGAACACGCTGCGAAGCCGATGGGTGGCGGCCCATTCCGTGCCTTTCTCGACCAGTTGCATCGCATCCAGTCGGCGTTTCCGTTCGGTCAGAGCCCGATCCGTACCGCGCTCGTCACCGCGCGTTCGGCACCGGCGCACAAGCGCGTGATCCTGACCCTGCGCGAATGGGGCGTGCGCGTCGACGAGGCCTTGTTCCTCGGCGGTCGCGACAAGGGGCCGTTCCTGAAAACTTTCGGCGCCGACATCTTCTTCGACGATTCCGCACGCAATGCCGACTCCGCCCGCGAACACGTCGCCACCGGCCACGTGCCGCATGGCGTGTCGAATCCGCTCAACACTCGATGACGTTGACAGCGAGCCCGCCGCGCGAGGTTTCCTTGTACTTGTCCTGCATATCGCGACCGGTGTCGCGCATGGTCTTGATGACTTTGTCGAGGCTGACCTTGTGCTTGCCGTCGCCGCGCACCGCCATACGTGCGGCATTGATCGCCTTCACCGCGCCCATGGCATTGCGTTCGATACAGGGAATCTGCACCAGACCGCCGATCGGATCGCAGGTCAGGCCGAGGTTATGTTCCATGCCGATTTCGGCGGCGTTCTCGATCTGGCCTGGGCTGCCGCCGAGTGCGGCCATTAGGCCGGCCGCAGCCATCGAACAGGCTACGCCGACTTCGCCCTGACAGCCCACTTCGGCGCCCGATATCGATGCATTTTCTTTGTACAGAATGCCGATCGCAGCGGCGGTGAGCAGGAAGGTATGAATTCCAGCCAAGTTCGCGCCCGGACAGAATCGGTCGTAGTAATGCAGCACCGAAGGAATGATGCCGGCGGCGCCATTGGTCGGTGCGGTGACCACGCGACCGCCCGCTGCATTTTCTTCGTTGACGGCGAGCGCATACAGGTTCACCCAGTCGAGTACGGTCAGCGGATCACGCATTGCCGCTTCTGGTTTCGACGAAAGTTCGGCGTGTAGCGATGGCGCGCGACGGGTGACGTGCAAACCGCCCGGCAAGGTGCCGGATGCGCGAATGCCACGACTGACACAGGCCTGCATCGCCGCCCAGAGTTCGTCGAGGCCGGCATCGATCTCGGCAGTGCTGCGCCACGCCTGTTCGTTCGCGTAGATCAACTGCGCGATGCTGAGGCCATGTTTTGCGCATTGCGCGAGCAATTCATCGCCGGAATGAAAGCGATAGGGCAGTTCGGTTTCATCAGCAACAATGCGGTCTTCCGCGGCTTCGTCCTGATTCACCACGAAGCCACCACCGACGGAGTAATAGTCACGCGTCGCCAGTTCCTTGCCGTCCACGTCATAGGCCGCGAAGCGCATGCCATTGGTGTGGAACGGCAGCTTCTGCCGTTTGTTCATGATCAGGTCGCGCTTCTCGTCGAAGTTGATCTCGTGCGTACCGTGCAGGCGAATGCGTTTGCTGGCACGGATACGTTCCAGCGCCGCCGGAATCAGGTCGGGATCGATGCGGTTTGGCAAGTTTCCTTCGAGGCCCATCAGCACGGCCTTGTCGGTGCCGTGGCCACGCCCGGTCAGTGCCAGCGAACCAAACACTTCGGCGCGCACGCGTGTGCAGCGGGTCAGCTGCCCAGTTTCTATCAGCCAGCGTTCGACAAAGCGGGCGGCCGCTCGCATTGGCCCGACCGTGTGCGAACTCGACGGCCCGATACCAATCTTGAACAAGTCGAAGACACTGACGCCCATGGCGCGACTCCTTGCGAGGGGGCAGTATTCTAGTCACCGCTGCCCGGTCGAGGCTCTATGCACGCGTTTGAATTCATCCGTCGCGAACGCTGCTCACTGTGCGACATGGCGCAGGTGATGCTGCATCAGCTTGTCGTTGAACCGACGGCGACGAACTATGTCGACGACGACGATACCTTGGAATCTCGCTACGGCTGGCATGTACCGGTGATATTGCGCGATGACGGCCAGGACCTGCGCTGGCCATTCGATGCGGTCAAGCTGAGAGAATTTCTCGGCGATTGATCAAGGCTTTGCGATCAAGTTGAGGTCGACGTTCACTTCGACGCTGTGCCCGATCATGCCGTCGTCCGCCCAGTCGCCGGCGCCGATATCGAAGGCGAGGCGGTCGAGTGTGACCCGTGCTTTGAGGCGGGCGCCATTCGCATCGCGCTCGAATGTGAATGGAAACTTCAACGCAACGCTCTTGTCGCGAATCGTCAATGTCGCGTCGGCTTCGAACTGGGTGGCGTCGATTGCACGCACCACCGAAGTCACGAAGTGCGCCTTCGGGAAACGCTCGATCGCAAAAAAGTCATCACCTTTCAGGGTGTCGTCGCGTTCGCTGTTCTGGCTGTCGGCGCTGCTCAGGTCGATGCTGACATCGAGTTTGCTTTCGGTGAGTTGTGCCGCGTCGAACTGGATCGTCGCGCTAAAGCGGTCGAAGCGACCGTCGAAGGCTTCACCCTGTTGCTGGCCAGAAAAGGTCAGCGTCCCGGTGCGCACGACGTAGTCGGCCGCAAACGCTGGGGACGAAACGAGCAGGGCAATGAAGCCGAGAATACGCAGAATCATGGTGTGTCCGTGGATGCAGGTTGTTGTGTGCGGGCGGCTTCCGCGCGCGGTTTGGCGAACGGCAACATGCGCCGGAGCGTATCGTCGCGGTCGATGAAGTGATGAATCAACGCGCCCGCGACGTGCACGAGCAGCAGGGTAATGATGGTCCATGCGAGGACCTCGTGAACGGTGTGCGCCAGATGCTTGAGGTCTTTGTCCGGCGCCACGATGGCCGGCAACTGCAGCACGCCAAACCATTGCAGCGGAAAGTTTGAGGCCGAGTTATAGACCCAGCCCGAGATCGGCATCACGATCAAGGCGACGTAGAACAGACGATGCACGGAATGCGCGGCGAACGCGACTATCGGTGCCACGCCGGGGACAGCTTGCGGTCGTCCATCAATACCGCGCCAAGCGAAGCGCAGCAGCATCAGCACCAGAACCGTGACACCGAATGATTTGTGCAGCGCATACCAACGGAATTTGTCTGGCGATACTTTCATGTCGGTCATGGTCAAACCACCGACCAACAAACCAATGACTGCGATTGCAATCAACCAATGCAAGCATTTGGCAACGCTGCCCCAGCGCGTGGCATCACTTTTTGCGCTCACGTTTCGCTCCTTCGCGTTGACCTTCGATATCGAGGCGAATGGCGATCTCGTCACCGATCTCGGGAATGTACTTGAGCATGCCGAAATCACTACGTCGGATCGTCGTGGTTGCGGTGAAGCCAGCAGTGTATTTCAGCGAATACTTGTGGATGGCGGCACGATTGAAGCGCAGATCAAGCGCGACCGCACGAGTTACGCCGCGCAGCGTCAGTTCGCCATCGATGCGACCGTGCTCGGCGTCGTGTTGCAGCACTTGCAGGCAGCGGAAGCGCATTTCTGGATACGCCGCGACATCGAACCAGTCGGCTGCGAGCAATTTTCGATTCCAAGCGTCGTCGTCGAGATCAAGTGAGGCGATGCTGATTTGCACGTCGCAACTCGATTTCGACCAGTCGTTGCGATCAAATCTAAAGCCACCGCGAAGGTCGTGGAACTCGCCTTTGGAGAGGGTGAATCCGAGGTGGTC
>Ga0073899_10003177_pt1 | contig 14654 bp, 10 predicted proteins | sample KloWWTmetaKNB5Ph_FD_88975 | JGI IMG/M metagenome (GOLD analysis project Ga0073899, IMG submission 88975) | Active sludge microbial communities from Klosterneuburg, Austria, studying microevolution and ecology of nitrifiers - Klosterneuburg... | ecosystem: Engineered > WWTP > Aerobic digester >...
AACCGCTTCGCCTGCATGTGCAACTCGGATCTGGCGTTCCCTCGCGCGCGGCCAACCCTCTGCGGGCGACGCACCACGCTTCGACCGCCGGTGCAACCGCCGCGGTGCTCGCTGAGCGCGCAAAACGGGCGGGTCAGCGGGTCGATGGCAGCTGAGAAGGGCGAAATGCTCGCCGTGCGAGCCGAATCCCCGTGTCGAGCTGCAGACGGGCAGCGATTGATCTCGATTGCGCGCATTTCGGGTCGGTGTGCAGGCCCCTCGAAATCGATTTGCGAGAGGGGCCCCGTTGCGGCACCCATCCAAGGCAGCGAAGCGTATCGGGGGGAAGCCTACGCACGCCGCGCCGCCGCCGCGGCGCGCATTGCCAGCCGACACCAGAGCAGCGAGGGCGGCAGCTCGCCGCCGATCAGGGCGTACTCGGGGGCCGCGGCCTCGTCGCGCGGGCTGCCGGTGCGCCCCGAGAGGAACGCGGTCAGGTGGGCAGCGCCGATCTGGGAGCCCACCGGCAGTCGCCCGTTCGCGAGCACGCCGGTGCTCTCGAGATAGTCGAGCTCGGGGCGGAACGCTTGCGCCTCCGCGCGATCGCCGAGCGCGCCTCGGCAGATCCGATCCGCGACGTGAAACGCCTGCTCGAAGCGGGCGTCGGTGCGACACACCCGCTGCTCTGGCAGATGGCCCGCGAGCACCGTCTCGGCCCACTTCGCCGCGCCGCCGTGCGCGATGTAGTGATAGCCCGACGCGATCTTGCCCATGCCACCGGCGCCCACGGCGAGCACCGAGCCGGGATCGATCATGTCCTGCTGCGAGTAGCCACCTTCGAGCGCCGCGCGCTGCCACAGGTACTGCACGCCGTAGCGCGCGTCCGCGGGCGCCGCCTCGGGAAAGTCCGGGGGACGGGCCGAACGCACGATGGCGTCAGTACGCTCCAGCATCTCGCTGGCCGCGCGGACGTCGTCCGGCGAAGGCGAATAGCCCGAGCGACCCAGGGGCGAACCCTCGGCCAGGAAGCGATTGACGCTCAGCGCATCGATCGGAAGCTCGAGCGTCTGCTGCAGGGACCGCTCGAAGGACTCGGCCGTCTCTCCGGGCAACCCGGCGAGCAGATCGACGTTCACGCTCATCCCGAGCTCGTGCGCGGCGCGCACCGCCGATACCACGCGTGCGAAGGTCTGGTCCGCTCGGTTCACCCGGGCCAGCACCTGGGGCGTCAGCGACTCGACCCCGAGGCTCACGCGCTCGACGCCCTGGGCCAGCATCACCTCGAGCTTCTCTCGGGTGGTGGTGCTCGGGTGCGCTTCGACGGATCCGGGAGACGGGCCGAACGCAGTTCGCGCCGCGCCCAGCAGGCGCCGCAGCGCTACGGCGCTGAGCAGCGTGGGCGTGCCGCCGCCGACGTGCAGCCGGGTGAGCGGCAGGCCCGCCAAGATCTCGCCGTGGCGGGCCAGCTCTTGAACCATGGCCTCGACGTAGCGCTCGATGGCGCCCGCGCCGCCGGGCCGCTCGGCGCTGAGCAGGCAATACGAGCAGATCTTCGCGCAGTACGGCAGGTGCAGATAGAGCACCAGGCCCGTGTCGGGTGCGGCAAGGGCGAAGCGCCGCCACTGCTCTGCGTGCCACTGCCCGGTGCAAGGCTCGAAGTCGAGCGCCAGCGGATCACCCAACGGATCGGAGGTGCGGGCCATGGCGGAGAGCACCCGCTCGAACCGCTGAGCGAGCCGGTCCATCACGATCGCCGCCCCAGCTCGGCGCCCCAGGGCTCCGCGGCGATCAGCGCATCGGCGTCGGCGCGCAGGCGCGAGTCCAGGCGCCCGCGGGCGGCGTCAGCCAGCGCGGCCGCGAACATGGTCGCCGTCGAGAAGCGGCGCGCCCGATCTTTGGCCAGCACCAGCGCCAGCACGCGCTCCACGTCTTCACCCAGGTGCGGCGCGGCATCCAGGGGCCGCGCCGGCTGCATGTGGACCACGTTGTAGACGGTGAGCACGCTGTCCGGCGCGGTGAACGCCGGCCGCCCCGTCAGGCAGCGGTAAGCGATCACACCCAGCGAGAACACGTCGCTGCGGTGGTCCACCTCGAGCCCCCGGGCCTGCTCGGGCGACATGTAGCTGGGGGTGCCGATGATGGCGCCCTGGGTCAGCTGGCTGGTGAGCTCGCGGGCCTTCGACACGCCGAAGTCGAGCACCTTCCAGGTGCGGCGCGGCGAGTCGTCGACCGCGAACAGGTTCTGCGGCTTGATGTCCCGGTGCACGATGCCCGCACGATCGGCCGCCCCCAGAGCTTCACCCACCTGACTGACCAGCTCGAGCACCTCGGGCAGCTCGAGCCGCTTGGCCTCCCGCAGGCGGTCGGCCAGGTCCATCCCGCGCAGCAGCTCCATCGCGATGAACGGTGAGCCGTCTTCGGCGCGGCCCAGGCCCGTCACGTCGACCACGTGGGGCGACTTGAGCTGGGCCGCAACCTCGGCCTCCCGAAAGAACCGCTCGAGCAGCTCGGCGTCACCGACGATGGCGGGATTCAGGAACTTGAGCGCCACCGGGCGGTGGGTCGGCAGGTGCTCCGCCCGGTACACCTCGCCCATGGCACCTCGGCCGATGATCTCGCCCACCGCATATTCGCCCACGGTACGGTCGCTGAAGCGGCCCAGGTTCGCGCCCCGCGCAGCGTCCAGATCGGCGCGGGCCTCGTTGAGCAGCGCCTCGCGCTGTCGGATCTGAAGCGCCGCCTGTTCCAGCCGCTCGAAGGCCTCGCGCGTGGCCCGGCGACTGCGCCGCGCCATGCCGAAGGTGAGCCCCAGGAACATCTCGGCGATCACCGTCAGCGCAAAAAGCCCGCGCACGTCGGGCGTGTCGATGCCCACGATGGCCTGGTCGAGGGGGATTAGTCCGCTGATGCCGAGCGCCGCGAACAGCGCATAGCCACCGCTGAGCACGGCATAGACCGACCAGGCGGCGAGCTTCGAGTCGCTGAGGGCGAAGAAGTACACCCCCACGCAGCCGCCCATGATGGTGGGTGAGAAGATGCCGACATAGAGCGTGGCCGAGAGCACCGAGGCGACGCAGAACATGGCGTGCAGCAGCGCCAGCCGCGGGTCGTAGCGCTCGGGCTCGCGGAAGCGCAGCATCAGCCAGAGCGTGACGATCAGCGTCGAGCCGAACACCAGCGCAGCCAGCCCGCGAAACGGTGCCTGCTTGGCCGGGACCAAGAGCGCCAGCATGCCGACCGCCGATAGTGGCGCCACCAGCCGGAAGAGCGCGCGCGTGCGCGTCGCCTCTTCGCGGGTCAGGATCAGCGTTGCTTCGGCGGTGCGCAGCGAGCCGCCGGTAGTGGCGCGGACCAGCTCGGGCGTGGTGGCGCTGGTCGACGCGCCGGGTGCCAGGGACACGGTCGGCGCGGCGTCGGCCTCCGCGGGACGGTCCCGCGCCGTGGGGTCGCTGTCGCCGGCCATGCTCCGTCACCGGCTCATACCCGATTGTCGTTGACGCTGCGAGCGAGCGCCGCGAGAGACCGGTGACGTCATGGAGTACCGCTTTCTGGGGAGAACCGGGGTTCGTGTCTCGCAGCTGGTGTTCGGCACCATGTCGTTCGGCGGTGACGCCGACGAGGCCACCAGCGCCGCGCTGTTCGGGCGCGCGCGCGACGCGGGCATCAACTGCTTCGACTGCGCGGACGTGTATGCCAAAGGTCGCTCGGAAGAGATCCTGGGCGCGCTGATCGCCGGCTGTCGCGACGAGCTGGTGATCTCGACCAAGGCTTACTTTCCGACCGGCAGCGGCGAGAACGCCCGCGGTTCGTCGCGCTATCACCTGGTGCGCGCGGTCGAGGCCAGCCTGAAGCGCCTGGCCACCGATCGCATCGACATCTTCTACTTGCACCGCTTCGACGACATGACCGCCCTCGACGAGACGCTGGCGGCGCTCGAGACGCTGATCCAACAAGGCAAGATCCTCTACCCCGCGGTGAGCAATTTCTCGGCGTGGCAGACGGCGAAGACGCTCGCGGTCGCCGGGCTTCGGGGCCTGTCACCCATCGTGGCATCGCAGCCGATGTACAACCTGCTCAAGCGCCAGGCCGAGGTCGAGATCTTGCCGCACGCCCTCAGCGAGGGGCTCGGGGTCTTGACCTACAGCCCGCTGGCGGGTGGTCTGCTCAGCGGCAAGTACGGCGTGGGCAAGGCCCCGGCTCACGGGCGCGTGGTCGACAATGCGATGTACAAGACGCGCTACGGCGCGGCCTCGAACTTCGAGATCGCCGAAGCGTTCACCGCCCTGGCGAGGGAGCTTGGTCATCACCCCGCGACGCTGGCCATCGCCTGGGTCGCGGCGCAGCCCGGGGTCACGGCGCCGCTGATCGGGGCGCGCAGCCTGGAGCAGCTCGAGCCGTGCCTGGCGGCGGCGAACCTGTCGCTCGACCCCGAAACGCTCGCCAAGATCGGCGCGCTGTCGCCTGAACCCCCGCCGGCCACCGACCGCAACGAAGAGAAGTCGGCGCACAATTACGGCAGTCGCTGATGGGCAAGCGGGTGGTCGGCATCGATCTCGGCACGACCCACTCGGTCGTGGCCTGGGCCGAGCGCGCCCCCGGCGCCGAGGTGCAGGTCTTTCCCGTGCCGCAGCTCGTCACGCTGGGCGCCACCGAGGCGCGGGCGCTCTTGCCGTCGTTCTTGTATGCGCCGCTCGCGGGCGAGCTCGGCGAAGATCCGTTCGGTGATGCGCCGTGGGCCATCGGTGAGGTCGCTCGTCAGCGCGGCCGTGAGGTCCCGGGGCGCGTGGTGGCGTCGGCGAAGAGCTGGCTTTCCCACGCCGCGGTCGACCGCACCGCGGCCATCTTGCCGTGGGGTGCAGGCGACGAGACCGACCTGACCCGGCTCAGCCCAGTCGAGGCCAGCGCCCGACTCTTGTCCCACATCCGGCATGCCTGGGACGCCGCGCACCCCGATCACCCGCTGGGGCAGCAAGAGGTGGTGCTCACCGTGCCGGCCTCGTTCGATCAGACCGCGCGGCTGCTCACGGTGCAGGCGGCACGGGCCGCGGGCCTCTTGCCACGCCTGCTGGAAGAGCCGCAAGCGGCGTTCTACGACGCGGTGGCACACCTGGGGCTGCCACGCTTCGAGGCGCTCTTGGGCGAGCGGGACTCGGCTCTGGTGCTGGTCTGCGACGTGGGCGGCGGCACCACCGATCTGACGCTGATCCGCGTGAGCCGCGGGGGGGTGCTCGAGCGCGTGGCCGTGGGTCGCCACTTGTTGCTGGGTGGCGACAACATGGACCTTGCTCTGGCGCACGTGTGTGAGGCCCGCTGGGTCACGCCGCCCGAGCGGCTGGATGCGCGGCGCTTCGGCCAGCTGGTGCTGGCCTGTCGCGTGGCCAAAGAACGGCTCTTGTCCAGCGACGCGCCCGCCGCGGCTCCCATCGCGGTGGCGGGCACGGGGTCGGCGCTGGTGGGCAGCACGCTGCGCACCGAGCTCGAGCGCGAGCGGGTGAGCCAGGTGGTGCTCGACGGCTTCTTCCCCGCGTGCGCCAGGAGCGACGTCCCGCAGCGCGGGCGCACCGGGCTGGTCGCCTTTGGTCTGCCCTATGAGCACGACGCCGCCATCACCCGGCACGTGGCGCGGTTCGTCGCGACGCACACCGCCGAGCCAATCGCAGCGGTGCTGCTGAACGGCGGCGTGTTCCGCGGAGCCCGTCTGGCCGATCGCCTGCTCGAGGTCGTCGGTTCATGGGGTGAAGAGCCTTGCCAGCGCCTGCCGGAGCGCGATCCCGACCTGGCGGTGGCGCGGGGCGCCGTCGCCTACGGGCTGGCGCTGGCCGGCCACGGCGTGGTGATCGGCGGGGGCTCGGCACAAGGCTTCTACCTGGGCATCGAGGGCGCGGGCGAGAAGCGCGCGGTGTGCGTGGTGCCGCGCGGCGCCCGCGAGGGCGAGCGTCACGTGGCCGCGTCCACGCCGCTCGCGTTGCGCGTGGGGCGGCCGGTGCGGTTCGAGCTGTACAGTTCCGATCGCGCCGCCCACGCCCCCGGCGAGCTGGTGGACATCGCCGAGCTGTCGCCGCTCTCGCCGGTGGCGTCGACCTTCGAGGCGCGCGAAGACGGGCAGGACGTGAAGGTGGCCCTGGTCGGCGAGCTGTCACCGGTGGGCACGCTCGAGCTGTGCTGCCTCGAGACGGGGGGCACGCCGCCTCGGCGCTTCGAGCTGGCGTTCGAGCTGCGCGCCGGGGAAGGTGCCGGACAAGAAGAGGCTGCCCGACCCTCGCGGCGTGCACAGCCCAGCGTGCGCCCGGCCAGCCCGCGTTTCGACGAGGCGCGCGCGGCCATCGAGCGGGTGTTCGGCAAGGCCGCGGCCGACGTGAAAGAGCGCGAGGTCAAAGATCTGTGGCGCGAGCTGTCGCGCATCTTGGGCGAGCGCCAGGGCTGGAGCGGCGAGCTGTGTCGTGCGCTGTTCGACGTGCTCTCGCCCCACGCCAAGGCCCGCCGCCGGTCGCTCGACCACGAGCGCGTCTTCTGGATGCTCGCGGGCTATTGCCTGCGGCCCGGCTACGGCCACCCGCTCGATCCCGGTCGGATCCGCCTGCTGTCGCCGCTGTTCGAGCAGGGGTTGGTGTTCCAAGACGAAGCGCGAGGGTGGCAGCAGTTCTGGATCGCGTGGCGGCGCATGGCCGGCGGGTTGGCCGAGAACCTGCAAGCCCACATCCGCGATCGCGTCGACCCGTTCTTGGCGCCGCCGGGCCAGGCGGGGAAGAAGCCCAAAGGAATGAAGCCGCAGGCGCTGGACGAGATGCTCGAGCTGGCCGCGTCGCTGGAGCGCGTCGAGCCCGAGCGCCGCGCGAAGCTGGGCGAGTGGCTGATCGAGCGCACCTAGACGGAGCAGAACCCGCGCCTGTGGGCCGCCATCGGGCGCCTGGGCGCCCGGGCACCGGCCTATGCCAGCTTGCACCACGTGGTGGCGACCCGCACCGCCGAGGGCTGGCTCGATCACCTGCTGCGCGAGAAGTGGAGCGAGCTCGGGACCGCACCCCGCGCGGCCATGCTGCTGGCGCGAGCCACCGGCGATCGCACCCGCGACGTGAGCGGCGAGCTTCGCGACAAGACCGCCCGCGCCCTCGAAGCAGCGGGCGCCGATCCCAGCTGGGTGCTGGCCGTTCGTGAGGTGGTTCCCATCGAGGACCGCGAACGCGCCGAGTTCTTCGGTGAAGAGATCCCGGCCGGGCTTCGTTTGGTGGACTGAGTGCTCCCAGGGCGCCGAGGTGAGTGGCGCACCTACCTCGCACGGCCGTGGGCGAGGTGCGACACTCGGTCGTGGGGGCCGCCCTTCGACCAGCAGTACCCACCATGATCCGACGCGCACTGTTGCTTGGCCTCGCGCTCGCCGCCTTCGCTTGCTCTGGTCACGATCCCGAGCGGCCCCAACCCGGAACCGCCGCGGAAGAGATCGTGGGCGGCGTCGATGACACCGCTCACCCGGCGGTGGTGCTGCTCACCAACCCCAGCGGCAACTGCACGGCGTCGCTGATCGCGCCCAACCTGGTGCTGACCGCGCGGCACTGCGTTGCGCAGAACGTGACCCAGGGCATCGGCTGCGACATCAACGGCAAGTCGACCAACGGCGACCACGTCGGCGCCAACTACGCGGCCTCGAGCATGAAGGTGTTCACCGGGCTGCAGCCGAACCCGTGGGGCGGCACGCCGGCCGCGGTGGGCAGCCAGCTGTTCACCGTCAACACCAAGAACCTGTGCAACGCGGACATAGCGCTCTTGGTGCTGAACAAGGCCGTGACCGTGGCGCCGCCGCTGAAGATCCGGCGCGACGCGCCGCCGATCATCGGCGAGGCGGTGACTGCGGTGGGCTACGGCGCGGTCAACGACAACCAGCAAGGCTCGGGCAAGCGGCGGATGCGCGCCAACGTGATCGTGCGCAGCGTGGGTAAGGACTGGAACGAGCTGACCGGTGCCGCCGAGCTCTCGACCACGCAGGCGGTGTGCTCGGGCGACTCGGGCGGCCCGATCTTCTCGGCGGGCGGCGCGGTGATCGGCATCGCGTCACGCGTGTCGAAGTGCACCGACCCGAACGCCTCGGCCAAGTACGTGCGCCTGGACTACCACAAGGACCTGATCAACCAGGCCTTCGCCGCCGCGGTGGCGTCGCCCACCCTCGAGACCGGCACCGGGCAGAACCCCACGCCCAAGGCCGTGGGTCAGAGCCCGTGCAAGACCGGCGCCGAGTGCTCGTCGTTCCTGTGCGCGCCGGGTGGCTTCTGCACCGATTTCTGCGGCGCCATGTCGTGCCCCACCGGCATGGTCTGCCAAGACACCACCTTCCCGATCTTCACCCAGCCGGTGAAGACGTGCGCGCCGCTCGGCGGCTCCACCGCGTGTGAGCAGTGCCGTAACACCGAGTGCCCCAGCGTGGCCAGTGATTGCCTGGCGCTGGCCTCGTGCAAGGCCATCCTCGCGTGTGCCGACAAGTGCACCGACGCGGCCTGCATTGCGGCCTGCAAGGGCCCCCCGTCGGAGGGCGCGGCAGGCTACGAGGCGCTGGCGTATTGCGCGTGCAACACCAACTGCGTCACACCCTGCGCCCAGATGTGCATGACGGGAAGCGGCGGTGGCGGCGGCGCAGCGGGCGGCGGCGGCGGTGGCACCGCGGGCTCGGGCGGCGCCGGTGGCGGCTCTGCCGGCGGCGCAGGCGGCACCGCAGCCGGAGGCGCCGGAGCAAGCACCGGCGGGAACCCGCAAGCCACCAGTGACTCGGGCAGCTCGGGTGGCTGCCGAACGGCGCCACGCGGCGGCAGCCACTCTGCCTGGGCCGGGCTCGCACTGCTCGGCCTGGCGCTGGCGCGCCGTCGGCGCAACTGACCCTTCCTGAAACTCCGGCGAGCTGGCAGGCTCGACCCCGTGGACGGCGCGGGACCCATCTCATGGTTCGTGGTGTTCGCCATGGGGCAAACCGCGCCCATGGCGCTCGCCCTGGGCGTGCTGCTGTTGCTCAAGCTGGGCCGCGGGGGCTGGGACGTGAAGGACTGGGCCGTGGTCGTGGCCGCGGGAATTTCCGCTGCGGCGCTGATCATCTCGGCCCACGACCTGCGCGCACACTACCTGGACACCGTCGGCGTCGACGCCACCGGCGTGCTGTCGCGCAAGTGGATCGTCGAGGGGGACGACAGCACGACCCTCAAGGTGGCGGTGCAGTACAAGGGCTACGAAGACGACTTCGACGTGAAAGAGCCGTTCTGGGACTCGGTGGCGCCGCCGCAGAACGTGCCGCTCAAGGCCGACCCGGACTACCCGGCCGAGTTCGTGCCGAAGTTCCGGGTCGCGAGCGCTTGGCCGCCGGTGGTTGTGACGGCGCTGTTCGGCGTCGCGGCGCTGCTCGAGCTGTGCGTGTACTTGTGGGTGTTCGCCCGCGGGGTGGATCGCTTCCGCAAACCGCGCGCCTGATCAGCCCTTGGGCAGCAGGCGCACGCGCACCACGGCCCGCTCGGTGGCCTCGTCGATCAAGAGCACGGTGCCGTCGTCCAGCGTCAAGCGATCACCGGCCTGGGGCACGCGCCCGGCGCGCCTGAGGCACAGGCCGCCCACGGTGGAGAAGCCCTCTCCTTCCGGCAGCGCCAGGCCGTGCTGGCGGTTCACGTCGCGCAGCGGCACCTCGGCGCGCACGACGATCGAGCCATCGGCCCCGGGGTGCATCGAGTCGGGCATCGCGCTGTGCAGCTCGCCGAACACGTCCCCCACCAGCTCTTCCACCAGATCGTCGAAGGTCACGATCCCCGCCGTGCCGCCTTCCGGATCGGCCACCACCGCCAGGTGCGTGTGCTGCGCGCGCATCTCTTGCAGCACCAGCGACGCCTCCAGCGCGCCGCTGGCGACGATCGCCGGGCGAATCAGGTCTTCGAGCACCAGGAGCCGCCCCTCCCAGGCCAGCGGCAAGAGGTCCTTGTAGAGCACGTAGCCGACGATGGTGTCGAGATCGCCGTCGTACACGGGCAGCCGCGAGTGCGCGTGCTCGAGCACCACCCGGCGGATCTCGTCGGTCTGGGCGCGTCGCTCGATGCCCACCACGCGGGTGCGCGGGATCATCACGTGCGCGGCCGTGAGCTTGGCAAAGTCCAGGGCGCGGGTGGCGATCTCGCCCACTCGGGGGTCGAGCGTGCCCGAGTCGGCTGCTTCTTCCACCAGGGTGCGCAGCTCTTCCGGCGAGAGGCGGGTCTCGCTGAACGTGGTGGTGTCGTCGAACAGACGCAGCACCAGGTTCGAGGCCTTGGTCAAGAGCCACACCAGCGGCCGCGCCGCCCGCGACAGCCAGAGCAGCGCGGGGGCAACCAAGAGCGCGTACGGCTCGCGCTGACGAAGCGCCAGCGACTTGGGCACCAGCTCGCCCAGCACCAGCGACAAGAACGAAATCACCACCACCACCGCGGCCAGCGCCACCTCGCCGGCGTAGACGCCCAGCCAGGGGACGAGCACCGGCGTGAGGTCCCGGGCGAAGGTCGCGCCACCGAAGGCGCCGGCAGAGGCCCCCACGACCGTGATCACGATCTGCACCGTGGCAAAGAACCGTTCGGGGTCGTCGCGCAGTGCCTGTACTGCACGCGCGCGCCGTCCCCCGGCTTCGACGAGCGGCGCCAGGCGCGCCCGCTCGAAGCCCACCACCGCGATTTCTGCCCCAGCGAACAGCCCGTTGGCCAGCACCAGGACGAAAATGACCAGGAGCTCCAGCAGCATGACCCGCATGGTGTGCCACAGGTTCGAGTTGCTTGCGGCCCCTGCCGCAATTTGCGCTATGCTGCCCGCGCTTCGGCCGACTTCTGCGTCGGGGGTCAGCGGTGACGGACAGCGAACGCTATCGGTCAGGGGACCAGATCGCCGGCAAGTTCCAGCTGGTGCGCAAGCTCGACGAGGGCGGCATGGGAACGGTGTGGGCTGCGCGCAACGTGGACCTCGACGTGCACGTGGCGCTCAAGCTGCTGCGACCCGAGCTGGCCGAGACCCACGCCGCACACCGGCTGCTGGCCGAGGCGCGCATGCTGGCGCGCCTGCAGCACCCGGCGGTGGTGCGGGTGCACGATTGCGGCCGCACCGATCGGGGCGACCCCTTCGTGGCCATGGAGCTGCTCGACGGCGAGAGCCTGGCCGACCACATGTGTCGCCGCGGGCGCGTCGCCGCGGTCGATGCGGTCTCAATCCTTCTGCCCGTGGTCGACGGGCTGCGGGCCGCGCACGAAGCGGGCATCGTGCACCGCGACATCAAGCCCGAGAACATCTTCCTGGCGAAGGTGGCCGGTCGCATGCAGCCCAAGCTGCTCGACTTCGGCATCGCGCTCGCCGAGGCCGTGGCCGCCCGGCGCACCACCCACGGCGCCATCATGGGCAGCCCGGTCTACATGTCCCCCGAGCAGGCGCGCGGCGCGGAGGTGGGGGCGGCAAGTGATCTCTGGTCGCTGTCGGTGGTCTTGTTCGAGCTGGTGAGCGCGCGCTTGCCGTTCGAAGGCGACAACTACCACGCGGTTCTCCGCGCCATCATCGAAGACGAGTGCCCCAGCCTGACCGAGCTCGGTTGTGGGGACGATCTGCTGGCGGCGATCGTCGAGCGCGGTCTCGCCAAGGATGCGGCTCGCCGCTTCGCCAGCGCGAAAGACCTGGGCACCGCGCTGGCCGAGTGGTTGATCGGGCAGGGGGTGAGCGAAGACGCCTCGCACGTCTCGCTGCGCGCGGGCTGGCTGGGTCGGGTTTCGGAGCCGCCGGCCTCGCTGGCGCCAATCGTGGTGGGCTCCACGGATCGCCCACCGGCGCGGGCCTCGCTGCCCACGCTGACACCGGCGCGCGGCGGCGGCACGCAGAGCTCGCGCCATTCCGTCCCGGGCCTCAGCCTCACCTCCAGCCAGCGCGGCCGGCGCAGCCGGAAGATCTGGCTCGCAGCGGCTGCCGGCGCCGCGGTCGCGCTCGCGGGTGGGGCGTTCTGGTTTCGCACCCTCTCGGGCAGCTCAGCCGTGTCCAGCGCCAGCCCCACAGAGAGCGCCGCCCCCAGCGCCGAGCCGGTCCGAGCGGAAGTGGCGCTCCCGGTCGTCGACGCGGGCGCAGCCCCTGCCGTGCCGGAAACCAGCAAACCGCGGCCCGCACCCGAATCGCGCCCCAAGGCTCGGCCGGGCAAATCCTCCGAGGCCTATCGCCCTCGGGGGATCTGAGCGTTTTTCGTCACGGCAGCCAAGGCACTGATAGTCTCGCTCACTGCCCCTCTCTCACTCGGAGGGGCGCCACGATGACGAGCTCTCCCGACGAGCCGGTCCGGATCGGACGCTACGAGCTGGCACTTGCCCTGCCGCAGGGGCCGTTGGGCGAGCTCTGGGCGGGCGCGGCGACCGAGGGCGTCGAGCAGGGCCGCGTGGTCGGCGTCCGCCGGATCCGCTTCGGCGGGACGGTGCCAGCCTTGCGGGCGCACTCGGCCAAGGCCGCCGAGATCGCACGGGCCCTGCGCCACCCCAAGGTGGCTGCGGTTCTCGAGGTGATCGAGCGCGACGACGAGCTGGTGGTGGTCAGCGAGCACGTCGACGGCGAGCCGCTCGGCGCGCTGATGAAGCACGCGGTGAGCAGCAAGAGCCCGATCCCATCCGGGGTCGCGCTCGCCATCGTGCGCGACGCCACAGACGGCCTGATCGCCATGCGCGACCACTTCGCGAAGAGCCCCGGCGCCCCCGACCCCTTCGGCGGGTTGGTCCCCGATGGGCTGACGGTGGCGGCCTTCGGCGAAACCATGCTGACCGAACCGGGGGTGCTCGCCGCGCTGGGCGACGCGGCCATGCGCTCGAGCGCGTTGCCCTATCGCGCCCCCGAGCAGCTCGCGGCGCCGCCCAAGCACGACCAGAGAAGCGACGTCTACGGCCTGGGCGTGGTGCTGTGGGAGATGCTGGCCAACCGCGGGCTATATCGCAGCACGGCCAAGACCGAAGCCGAGGCCGAGGCCGAGCTGCGCCGCAAGATCATGACCGAGCCCGCGCCGGCCCTGGACGAGCTGCCGCGGCAGGGCGCGCCGCTGGCTGCCTCGCTGGTGGTGCTGGTGAGCCGGGCGCTGTCCCGGGACTCGGCGCAACGCTATCCCACGCTCGAAGCGTTCCGGAAGGCGCTCGACGATCTGCCGCGCGACACCATCGCGGCTCCGGAACAGGTGGCTGCGACGCTCGAGCGCCTGGCTCGCAATGCGCTCGAAGCGCGGCGCACGGCGCTGGGTCAGATGAGCGACGGCCGGCTGAGCATCAGCACCGAATCGGGCCGCGCCACCGCCCGACCGGCAGGCCCCGAGGCTCCGATGGAAGTGGTGATGCCCGCCGTGGCGCGCGTCCCGGCCCCGTCGATCGACACCTTCAGCCTGCAAGAGGCCCCCACGCGCCCGCGTCGCAAGCTGACGCCGGTGTCACTGCCCATCCCCAAGGGCCTGCCGCCGCCCGCGGCTGCCGCGCCCGAGCCCGCCGCGCCGGCCACCGCCCCGCGCGCGCGCGAGTCGACGGCCAGCGGCGTGAGCGTCAGCGAAGAGCCGGTCGTCGTGGCGCGCTCCGGCGCGCGACGCTTCGCGCCGTTGATCGTGGTGGGCGTGGGAGTGATCGCGATCGCGGTCGCCGCGCTGATGCGCGTCTCGGGAAGCGAGCCCGAGACTTCGTCCACGGCCCTTCCACCAGCGCCGACGCCAACGCCCAGCGCCGCGCCGCCGCCCACCCCGACCGCGACCGCAACCGAGGCCATCGAGCCCGAGGCAGCCCCCTCTGCCAGCGCCACGCCGGCGCCCAGCGCGTCTGCTCTGCGGCCGCGACCGCGAGACGACCGCCCCGCGCCCAGGCCCTCGGCGCACGGTGATTTCCGGCCCAAGGGGATCTGACCCGAAACGGGCGTGGTAATCTCCGAGCAGCATGGCTCGCTTTCTTCCGGTCGCGCTGCTCGCCCTCGGGCTCTTGGTGCCCCAGGCCACCCTGGCAGCGGGGGTCCCCATCGAGAAGGCGAGCAAAGACCAGCTCAAGGCCGCCCAGCGCACCTTCGAGGCGGCGGACGGGCTGTTCGACGCCAAGCGCTACAAGGAGGCGATCACTGCCTATCGCGCGTCGAACGAGATCGTGGCCAGCCCCAACTCGCGCTTGATGATCGCGCGCTCGCTGGCAGCCCTCGGCCAGCTCGACGATGCGTATTACGAGCTGGTGGGCGCGGTGAACGACGCGAAGTCCGCCGCTGCCGCCGACAGCAAGTACGCCCCGACCCTGAAGGCCGCCGAAGCCGAGCTGGCCGCGATGGAGCCGAAGGTGGGGCGCGTCGAGCTGGTCCTGGCCGACTCGGTGAAGGGCGCCAAGGTCAACGTCGGGCCGCGCACCATCGCCACGTCGGATCTCGACGAGCCGGTGGTCGTGACGCCCGGCAACATCGTGGTGGTCGCATCGTTGCCCGATGGCCGCTCGGTGCGCAAAGAGCTCAGCGTGGCGGCCGGCGCCACGGCCAAGGTCGAGCTCGACATCCCGGCCGACGCGCCCGCTGCACCGGTGGCCGCGCCCGCCGAGAGGAAGCCCGCGGCGAGCACCCAGGACACCGCTCCACCCGCCGGGAAGGCGAGCTCGCTGAGGCCTGTCGCGTATGTGGCCGGGGGCATCGGCGTCGCGGGCCTCACCATCGCCACGCTGGTGATCGTCTTCGACCAG
>Ga0073899_10003178_pt1 | contig 14649 bp, 10 predicted proteins | sample KloWWTmetaKNB5Ph_FD_88975 | JGI IMG/M metagenome (GOLD analysis project Ga0073899, IMG submission 88975) | Active sludge microbial communities from Klosterneuburg, Austria, studying microevolution and ecology of nitrifiers - Klosterneuburg... | ecosystem: Engineered > WWTP > Aerobic digester >...
CCGGACGGCTACAGCTTCACTGCAGCGGACAGCGGCAGCGACACCAGCGACAGCGATGCCGACAGCGCCACCGGCCGCACGTCCAGCGTGACGCTGGACAGCGGCGAGCACGACGGCAGTGTCGATGCCGGTCTGGTGGTGGACGCTCCCCCGCTGCCTCCCCCACTCCCGCCACCACCACCTCCTCCTCTTCCGCCTGGCCCTGGCCGCGATGATGACGACGGACAAGGGCATGGCCACGGGCACGGTTCTCATGGCAATGAGGACGGCGGCGGCTGCGGCGATGGGGACGACGACGGTGACCACGGCGGCGACAACCCGGCGCCTGCACCTGCGCCGGAGCCCGCACCGGCGCCGGCTCCCACACCGGCACCGGGGCGCGATGACCACGGCGGTCACGGGCACGGCCATGGCGGGCCGGGCCACGGTGATGGCGGGTCGGACGGCGACGGTGGCAGCTGCGGCGATGGCGACGACGACGGTGACCACGGCGGCGACAACCCGGCGCCTGCACCTGCGCCGGAGCCCGCACCCGCGCCGGTTCCCACACCGGCACCGGGGCGCGATGACCACGGCGGTCACGGGCACGGCCATGGCGGGCCGGGCCACGGTGATGGTGGGTCGGACGGCGACGGCGGCAGCTGCGGCGATGGGGACGATGACGGTGAACACGGCGGTGATACCCCCACGCCTGCACCCGCCCCAGAACCCGCACCGGCGCCGGCTCCCTCGCCGGTGCCAGGGCGTGAGGACCACGGCGGTCACGGGCACGGCCATGATGGACCGGGCCGCGGAGTTGGCGGGTCGGACGGCGACGGCGGCAGCTGCGGCGATGGGGACGACGACGGTGACCACGGCGGCGACAACCCGGCGCCTGCACCTGCGCCGGAGCCCGCACCCGCGCCGGCTCCCACACCGGCACCGGGGCGTGAGGACCACGGCGGTCACGGGCACGGCCATGATGGACCGGGCCGCGGAGTTGGCGGGTCGGACGGCGACGGCGGCAGCTGCGGCGATGGGAACGACGACGGTGAGCACGGCGGCGACAACCCGGCGCCTGCACCTGCGCCGGAGCCCGCACCCGCGCCGGTTCCCACACCGGCACCGGGGCGCGATGACCACGGCGGTCACGGGCACGGCCATGGCGGGCCGGGGCGCGGAGGTGATGGGTCCGATGGAGATGCGTCCGCTGACGACGGCGGCTGGTGTGCCACGGTGCCGGCCGGGTTGGATGACGCCTGGCCCGCGCAGGTGCTGCAGGGCCGCCATGACGGTGGCCATGGGGGCCATGGCGGCCGTGAAGGTGGCAGCGACGATGGGCGGCCTTCGCAAGAGGGAGCGCATGCGGGCTGTGATGAGTCGTCGGCATCGCCGGCCGATCAGGTCGGCGGGCTGCTCGATGGCCTGGTGCATGACTTTGCGCGTGGCGCCGACGTGCTGGCCTGGCGGCTGGTGGACCCGGGGCCGGCGACGGGCGTGGGGTCGGGCGGTGAGTCGGGCTGTGCGCCGGCCGACCTGCTCTCGGGTGGTGCGGCCGAGGGTTGGCCGTTGCCCATGTCGCTGGACCTGCGCGATCTGCTCGGCGGCGGCCGCGAGGGCGGTGCGTCGGGGCTGCTCGACGGTCTCGACCTGGAGTCGGCCCTGCAGCGGGCCCTGAGCGACGGTGGCCAGGGCGTGCCTGACGGTGGTGAAGGGGACGGCCGTGAAGGTCGGGAGGGCGGCTCGCGCGACACAGGTGGCTGCGAACCGGCGGCCCGAGGCGATGCGGGTGCCGCCGTCGGGGGGGCAGGCTGCGCTGGCGACGACGCCACTGCGGCCGAGGCCGGGCCGGGCCAGGTCTCGCATGACCTGGGATGGTCGGCGGGGAGTGCCTGCCAGTCGCCGCTGGCGGGCCTGCTGGAGCCGGCCCGCTCCCACGGGGAGGGCTGCTGAGCGACGCGGGCGGGGGATGGGTGTCAAGTCCCCGCCTGTGCGGCCGATATCAACGGGCATGAAGACGTCCACGCGCTCCCCTTTTCTGGCCGGCCTCCTGATCGGGCTGGCGGCCTGCGTGGCCGTGCCGGCGGCCGCCCAGACGGTTGCCTGGGCCGGGTCGATGGGCGAACGCGTCCTGCTGGTGATCGACGGGCGCCTCCAGGTGGCCGGCGCCGGGTCGGTGATCGATGGGGTGCGCGTGCTGCGTGTCAGCGCGGGCGCGGTGGAGTACGAGGTCGCCGGTGTGCGCCAGCGGCTGACCGCAGCCCATGCGCCGGTGGTTGTCGGGGCACCGCCCGGGGGCCGTGTGGCCGCCAGCCTGGTGCTGCGGGCGGGGGCGGACCAGCTGTACCACGTCGACTGCAAGGTCAACGGGCGCCCGATGGCCGGGGTGGTCGACACCGGTGCGAGCCTGGTGTCGATGTCGATGGCGCTGGCGTCATCGCTCGGCGTGGACTGGTCGCGTGGCCGGGCTGCCACGATCCAGACCGCCAACGGCACGGTCAAGGGCTGGTCGATCCGCCTGGAGCGCCTGAGCGTGGGGATGCTGGAGGCGCGCGACGTCGAGGCGGTGGTGCTGGAGACGGAGTTGCCCCACCTGCTGATCGGCAACAGCTTCCTGCGGCGTTACCGGGTGCTCACCGAGGACAGCCAGCTGACGCTGGCGCGCGCGAACTGACCTGGGCGGCCCAGCCCGGGCGGGCTTGTTAGCATCGACGCAGCGCTGCTGTGCCGCGCATCCGACGTTCTTGCATGCAGGAGCCTGCCATGACGCGACCCCTCGTTCCCCGCCTGTCTTTCCTCCTCGGTGCCGGTTCTCCGGCCTGGGGGCTGCTGTGTGCGCAGGTGCTGGCGCTGGCGGCGCCCGCACCGGCCCTGGCCCAGTACAAGGTGACCGAACCGGGTGGCCGCGTGACCTACACCGACCGGCCGCCGTCCTACGCGGCCGTGCCCGCGACGGGCGGACAGGGGGCGGGCGCTGCAGCCAACGGGGCCACCGGGGCAGCCGGGGCGGTGGGTGCGGCCGGTGAGGAGGCCGCCCTGGCGGCCGGCCTGCCCTATACGCTGCGGCAGGTGGTGCAGCGCTACCCGGTGCGCCTGTACACCGCGAGCGGCTGCGCTCCCTGCGGTGCGGCGCGGCAACTCCTGCAGCAGCGCGGCGTGCCGCTGCTGGAGTACGGCGTGAACCGCAGCGAGGACATCGACCTGCTGCAACGCGAGGTCGGCGCCAGCGAGCTGCCGGTGTTGACGGTCGGGCGGCAGCGCCTGGTCGGCTTTGCCGCGGCGGACTGGCAGGCGACGCTGGATGCCGCCGGCTACCCCCAGGCGGCGGCGCTGCCGGCGGGCTACCGCGCGCCCGCGGCCCGGCCGCTGGCCGGCCCGGCGCCTGGCCGCGTGGAGGCCGCCGCTGCGCCCCGTGCCATCGCGGCGCAGGGGGCGCCGTCAGCGGATGCGGCCGTCGCCCCGGCCATCTCGCCGCTCACGCCAGGCGGCTTCCGCTTCTGATACTTCCGGCCGCTGATCAGGCGGCCGGCCAGAGCGAAGCCAGCGCGCGCGTCAGCTCCGCTGCCGGTAGCTCGCGGCAGCCGCGGCGGTTCTGGCCGGCCCACAGCGGCGTGAAGTCGCTGCGTCCGGCGGCCTCGGCCTTCGCGCGCAGCGGGGTGATGGCCGCGGTAGCGAGCGGGAAGGCCGGGGCCAGCGGGCTGATCGGCCCCAGCTCGCTCATCAGCCGCGTGACCAGGCCGCGTGCGGGCCGCCCGGTGTAGAGGTTGGTCAGCGCGGTGGGCCGCTCGCCGGGGTCGGCCAGCGCGGCGCGGTGCAGGGCGCTGGTGGTCGCCTCCGGGCAGAGCAGGTAGGCGGTGCCCACCTGCACCCCCGCGGCCCCCAGCGCCCGGGCCGCGGCCACACCCGCTGCGTCGGCGATGCCGCCCGCGGCCACCACCGGCACGCGCACCGCACGCAGCACCTGGGGCAGCAGCGCAAAGCTGCCGAGCTGCGTGGCCAGGTCCTCGCTGAGGAACATCCCGCGGTGCCCGCCGGCCTCCAGGCCCTGGGCGATGATGACGTCCGCCCCGTGCGCTTCCAGCCAGCGCGCCTCGTCCACCGTGGTGGCCGAGGACAGCACCGTCGCCCCCCAGGCCTTCACCCGGGCGAGCAGGGCGGCGTCGGGCAGGCCGAAGTGGAAGCTCACCACCGGCGGGCGGAAGGCCTCCAGCAGCTCGGCGGCCTCGGCATCGAAGGGGCGGCGTCCCGGCCCGGCGGGGATGGCCGCGGCATCGATGCCGAACTCGGTGAAGTAAGGCGCCAGCGCCTGCCGCCAGGCGGCCTCGCGCGCCGCATCGGCCGCGGGCGGCATGTGGCAGAAGAAGTTGACGTTGTAGGGCCGCGGCGTTCCCGCAGTGATGGCAGCCAGCTCGTCTCGGAGGGCCTGTGGCGTGAGCATCGCCGCCGGCAGCGAGCCGAGCCCGCCGGCTTGGCTGACCGCGATCGCTAGCGCGCTGCCCTGCGCACCGGCCATGGGGGCCTGGATGATGGGCAGCTCGATGCCCAGGCTTTGTTGCAGCGTCGTCATGGCGGGGCTCACTTCAATCGGGTCCGGCGCACCTGCGGCGCCACCACGCGGTGGTCGGCCACCGCGTTGAGCTTGACGCGCTTGGGCGTGGCGCTCTTGGAGAGCGAGGCCAGCGCCACGAACCAGGCCTTGGGCATGTCGGTGGGCAGGCCGATGGGGATGCCCGCCAGCTTGGGCGTGGCGTGGTACGGGTGGCCGGGGTCCTGGAAGCCGGGCTCGGTGCAGCTGATGCAGGCGTAGCCGCCGCGCGTGCAGCTGCCCTCGCCGTTCCACAGCCGCGTGTTGCAGTCGGCATGCGCCTGGGTGCCCTTGCAGCCCAGGTGCTCCATCATGCAGCCCAGGTCGCTGGGCTTCTCGGCGCTGGCCTTGAACTCGTAGTACTCGTTGCGGGTGCAGCCGTGGTGTACCAGCTGGTCGGCGTAGAAGCGCGGGCGGGCGACGGGGTCGAGGTCCTCGGCGCCGAGCATCCCCGCGTCCAGCGCCATCAGGGTGTCGATCACCCAGCCCGGGTGCGTCGGGCAGCCGGCGATGTTGACCACCGGCAGGCCTGCCTGGTCGCGCCAGCCGGCGCCGAGCAGGCCACCGGGCCGGTCGTCGTCGTACTGCAGGCCGCAGGCCTCGGTGGGGTTGGGGCCGCTGGCGCTGATGCCGCCCCAGGCGGCACAGCTGCCCACTGCGGCGACGTGCCGGGCCACGCCGGCCAGGCGCCGCACCCAGTCGATCATCGGCAGGCCGGTGCCGGCCAGCACGTGGAAGCGCCCGCTGCCGTGCGGGCCGCGCAGCAGCGCACCCTCGATGCACAGCACGTCCAGCGCGGTGCGGCCGGCCAGGCAGTCGTCCAGCACCTGCAGCAGCTCGGCGCCACTCTCCAGGCTCAGGCTGGGGTGCCAGAGCAGGTTCACGCCGGCACGGCGCAGCATGCCGGCGAAGTCGGGCGTGTCGGCGCACAGCAGCGACATGCTGCAGCCGCCGCAGCCGCCCGATTGAAGCCACAGCACGTTCAGCATGCCTACTTCTCCAGGCCAAAACGCTGGAGTTTGGCGCGCAGGCCCACGCGAGAGAGCCCCAGCTCCTTGGCCGCATGGGTCTTGTTCCAGCGCAGGCGCAGCATGGTCTCGCGCAGCACCATCGCCTCGATCGCATCCAGGCGCTCCTGCAGCGTGCCGGTCTGCGGCAGGGCGGCGCTGCCCGCCTCGGCGGCATGGTGGCGCCCGGTCTGGCCCTGCAGCACGGCGGTGGAGAAGGCCGCGGCGTGGATCGTTTCACCGTCGCTGAGCGCCACCGCGCGGGCGATCTCGTTGCGCAGCTCGCGGATGTTGCCCGGCCAGGGGTAGCCCATCAGCGCGGCCAGCGCGCCGTCGGCGTAGCGCATGCCGGGGCGGTCGAGTTCACGGCTCACCTCGGCCAGCAGGCGCCGTGCGATGGGCGCCACATCGCCGGCGCGCTCGCGCAGCGGTGGCATCTGCAGCGTCACGCCGGCCAGGCGGTAGTACAGGTCTTCGCGGAAGCGCCCCCCCGCCACATCTTCGGCCAGCCGGCGGTGGGTGGCGGCGACCACGCGCACGTCCACCGGCAGCGAGCGGGTCGAGCCCACCGGGCGCAGTTCGCCCTCCTGCAGCACGCGCAGCAGCTTGACCTGGACGGCCGGCGAGGTCTCGCCGATCTCGTCGAGGAAGACGGTGCCGCCGTGCGCGCGCTGGAACAGGCCGATGTGGTCCTCGTAGGCGCCGGTGAAGGCACCGCGCTTGTGGCCGAAGAGCTCGCTCTCCAGCAGCGTGTCGGGGATGGCGGCGCAGTTCTCCAGCACGAAGGGGCCGCCCGAGCGCGGCGAGGCGTAGTGGATCGCGCGCGCCAGCAGCTCCTTGCCGGTGCCGGATTCGCCCAGGATCAGCACCGACAGGTCGTAGCGCGCCACCCGCGCGGCCATCTCGCAGACGGCGTCCAGCGGGCTGCCGCTGGCGCGCTCGATGCGGTCGAAGTCGAAGGCGGCGCGCGCCTGCGCCAGCCGGTCGGCGCGGCGGTGGCGCAGCACCGAGGTGCCGGCGCGCAAGTCCAGCTCCAGCCGGGTCAGCCCCTGCTGCAGCGCGCGGGCCTCCACGGCGTTGCGCACCGTCTGCAGCAGGTGGTCGGGTACCCAGGGCTTGAGGATGTACTGGTAGATGCCGGCCTCGTTGACGCCGGCGATGATGTCCTCGCTGTCGGTGTAGCCGGAGATGATGATGCGCACCGCCTCGGGCCAGCGCTCGCGCACCTCGCGCAGGAAGGCCACGCCCGACAGGCCCGGCATGCGCTGGTCGCAGAGGATGACGGCCACCTCCTCGCGTTCCATCCAGCTGCGCGCCTCGTCGGCCGAGCCGGCGCAGAGCACGCGGAAGTCCTCGTCCAGCGTGCGGCGCATCGCGTCCTGCGAGCGCACCTCGTCGTCGACCACCAGCACGAGCGGCAGGTCGGCCGGGTGGGCATCGTCGGCGGGCAGCGGGTGGTCCATGCGGCAGGTCGAGAAAGCGCGGATTGTGCCCTTCGCCTGCTGCGCCTGTCCCTGCGGACCGGCCCAGGGGCGGCCGGTGGCGGGCGCACCGATGAGTGTGCCGATGAGCGCACCTGCGCGGGTGCTCAAGCGCCGGAGCCGGGGGCCGATAACGGGCTGATCCTGCGACAGGTTTCTCCATGATGTCCTCCCGTGCCCCTGACGACACCCCCTGCGACCGGCCACGCCGCCACGTCCTGGCGCGCCTGGCTGCGTGGGCGCCGCTGGTGGCCGCGGGCGGCTGGGCCGGTGTGGCCCGGGCGGCCCGGGCGGCCCGGGCGGCCGCGGTGGTGCGCATCGGCGGCACCGGCAGTGCCGTCGATGTCGTGCAACGCTGGTGTGGTGCGAGTGGCTTCCGGGACCTGGAGCTGTCCGTGGTGGGCAGCCTGGGCAGCACCGGTGGCCTGCGCGCCCTGGACGCCGGCCGGCTGGACGTGGCGATGAGCTCGCGGCCGCTGACGCCCGCCGAACAGGCCCGCGGCCTGGTGGCGCACGAGGTGTTCCGCAGCCCGTTCGTGTGGGCGGTGGCGGCCAGTTCGGGCCTCACTGGCCTGGCCCTGGGCGAGCTGATCGATATTTACGCCGGGCGCCGGACCCACTGGCCCGACGGGGGCCAGATCCGCCCCGTGCTGCGTCCGGAGAACGACAGCGACACCATCGTCCTGCGCAGCCTGCACCCCGAGTTGTCGCGGGCCTGGTCAATCGCCCAGGCCCGACCCGGCATGCGTGTGGCCATGACCGATGCGGATGCCGTCGACGACCTCCGGCACATCCCCGGCGCGCTGGGCACCACCACCCTGGGACTGGCCATGGCCGAGGGTTCGGCACTGCGCGCCCTGGCGCTCGACGGGGTCACCCCCAGCGTGCCGGCGCTGGCCCAGGGTCGCTGGCGGCTGAGCAAGGTGGTCTACCTTGTCGTGCCGCAGCGACCGTCCGCGGGCGCCAGCCGGCTGCTGCACGCCCTCTCCCAACCGGCCGCCGCCGCGGGGCTGGCACGGCTGGGCCAGTGGGCCCAGCGCCGCGCATGAACCGCGGCGCCCCTCGCTATCGCTCGGTGTCGCTCTGGCTGGAGCGCGTCGCCGTCGGGCTGGTCCTGTTCGTGGCCACCGTCATCCCGGTGGGCTACCTGACGGCGCGCCTGCAGTACGACAAGGGCACCATCGCAACCATCGCCCACACGCGCGCCTACCTGCTGACCCAGCATGTGGCGCGCAGCCCGCAGCTCTGGCAGTTCGAGGAGCACCGGCTGACGGAGTATGTCCTCCACGGGATGCTGGGAGAGGGCGACGAGGACCACCGCATGGTGCTCGACGCCCAGGGCCGCGTGCTGGTGGAGAGCCCCAACGGCGCGTTGTTGGCGTGGCCCGTCGTGCGCCACGTTGCGCCCGTCCACGACGCCGGGCAGGTGGTCGGCAGCTACGTGGTGGAGCGCTCGGTGCGCTCGCTGCTGGTGTACACGCTGGTCGTCGCGCTGACCACGGTGGGGTTGGCCGGCATGTTGCTGGCGCTGCTCAAGGCGGCGCCCTTGCGCGCGCTGCGGCGCTTCGAATCGGACCTGCGCTTCCGTGCCGAGCACGACACACTCACCAGCCTGCCCAACCGGGAGCACTTCCGCACCCGGGTGGTCGCCGCGATCGAGCAGGCGGCGCAGGCCCGCACCTCGGTGGCGGTGCTGTTCATCGACCTGGATCACTTCAAGGCGATCAACGATGCGCTCGGCCACGACGCGGGCGATGCCACCCTGCGCGAAGTCGCCCAGCGCCTGCGCTCGACGATCCGCCAGGGTGACGTGGTGGCCCGCCTGAGCGGTGACGAGTTCGCCATCCTGCTGGAGGTGACGCACGACGCCGAGGTGGCTGCGGGTGCTGCTGGCAAGGTGGCCGCCGGCGTGGTGACGCAGTGTGGCCGGCCGTTCAACTTCGAGGGCCAGGCCCACCGCATCGGCGCCAGCGTCGGCATCGCGGTCTTCCCGAGCGATGCCGACACCGCCGACGCCCTGCTGGCGCACGCGGACACCGCCATGCTCAACGCCAAGCGTGCGGGCCGCGGCCAGCACCTGCGCTATTCCCCGGCAATGCAGGAGGCGCAGCGCGCCCGCCTGGAGCTGGAGGGCGACCTGCGCGTGGCCGTGGTCGAGAGGCAGTTCGCCCTGCACTACCAGCCGCTCATCGACCTGGCCAGCGGCCAGCTGCTGGGCAGCGAGGCGCTGCTGCGCTGGCAGCACCCGCAGCGCGGCCTGGTGCCACCGATCGAGTTCATCACCGTGCTGGAGGAAATGGGCCTGATCGCCGACGTGGGCCGCTGGGTGATGCAGCGCGCCTGCCTCGTGACCGCCCGCTGGAGCCATGAGCACGGCCGGGCGCTGAAGGTGGCAGTGAACGTGTCGCCGCTGCAGTTCGCCCAGGGCGAGGCCTTCGTCGAGACCGTGCGCGCCGTGCTGGCCGAGACCGGCCTGCCGCCGCAGCAGCTGCAGCTGGAGCTGACCGAGGGGCTGCTGATGAGCCAGAGCGAGCAGAGCCTGGCGCTGATGCACCAGCTGCGCGCGCTGGGCGTGTCGCTGGCCATCGACGACTTCGGCACCGGCTACTCCTCGCTGGCCTACCTGCGCAGCTTCCCGGTGGACACGCTTAAGATCGACCGCTCCTTCATCCGCGACCTCGGGCCGCGCCCGGAGCACATCACGCTGGTCTACGCCATCGTGCAGCTGGGCCATAACCTGGGCATGAAGGTGACGGCCGAGGGCATCGAGACCGCCGAGCAGCGATCCCAGCTGGCCGACCTTCGTTGCGACACCGGCCAGGGCTACTTCCTGGGGCGGCCGGTGCCGGAGGAGGTCTACGCCCGCCTGCTGGCCAGCGGCGAGCCGCTGGTGCCCGCCGTCATCGCGCCCGCCGTGATGCAGGCCGTGATGCCCGTCATGGTGCCCGTCGTGATGCCGGCAGCGGTGTTCGCCGAGGCGTCCGCTGCCGCCTCGGGGCCCCGGCCCCTTCATTGAATCCAGACGCCCTGGCCCGCGAGGCCTGTTTCAGCAACGCCCACTTCACCGCCGCGGCCGCGGTGGTCGCAACCGAGCGCCTGAGCGCCTGAGGGCCTGAGCGTTTGGGCGTTTCGGGCGGTTTGGGCACCCGAGGGTCAGGGGTGGCGCATGTTCACGGTTGTGCGGTGCGCCGCAGTGTGGGCAAGCCGACGCCCGCGGCGTCGAAGCCGCCATCGGCTGCCACCACCTGGCCGTTGACGTAGCTGGCCGCGTCGCTGCACAGGAAGCCCACCACGTTGGCGATCTCCTCGGTGGTGCCGTAGCGGTTCAGCGGGATCACGTCGTGGTAGTCCGAGCGGATCGCCACGCTGTGCACCAGCTTGGCCATCTCGGTCTCCACCGGGCCGGGGGCCACCGCGTTGACGCGGATGCCCACGGTGCCCAGCTCGGTCGCCTGCTGCCGGGTCAGGTGGATCAGCGCGGCCTTGCTGGTGCCGTAGGCCACCCGCAGCGTGCTGGCGCGCAGGCCGGAGATGCTGGCGATGTTGACCACCGCGCCGCCGCCGTTTTTCTTCATCACCGGCGCGACCGCCTGGGTGCACAGGAACGGGCCGTTCAGGTTGGTGCCCAGCACGTACTGCCACTCCTCGAAGCTGGTCTGGCCGATGGGCTTGAACACCGCCACGCCGGCGTTGTTGACCAGTGCGTCAATGCGGCCGAAGGTGGCCTCGGTCTTGACGGCGGCGGCGTCCACCTGGTCGGGCTGGGACACGTCGCAGTGGATCGCCAGCACGCGCGCGGGGTCGTTCAGCTCGCTGGCGGTGCGGCCCAGCGTTTCGGCGTCGATGTCCCAGAGCGCGACGCGGTGGTCGCGCGCCAGGAACCAGCGGGCCACTTCGAGGCCGATGCCGCGGGCGCCGCCGGTGACGACGGCGACACGCTGGGCAGAGGGAGCGGACGGGGAGGAGGGGGTGGACATGGGGGTTGTCTCCGTTGTGGGGGAAGGAAAAAGGCGGTGAACGCGGGAACGGTTCAATCCGGCTGCGGCAGCCCGAGCTGCTGCTGGGTCAGCTCGCGGCTGGCCTGCATCAGGCGGTTGCCCAGCGCGGCGCGACGGGCGGCGCCCAGGCGCGGTTCGATCGCGGCCAGGCTGATCGAGGCCACCGGGCGGTTGTGGCGGTCGTAGACCGGCACGCCCAGCGCCCAGCTGCTCTCCAGCACCAGGCCGGGGTTGAGGCAGTAGCCCTGGGCGCGGGTTTCCTGGATGAGCTGGCGGATCGCCGCGTCGGTGCAGCGCGGGTAGTGCGCCAGGCGCTGCTCGGCGTTGCGCGCCAGGATGGCGTCGATGTCCGCGTCCGACAGCGCCGCCAGCATCGCGCAGCTGCCCGCGCCCACGCCCAGCGGCCAGCGGTCGCCGGCCTTGACCAGCTGGTTGCGGATCGGGAAATCGCCCTCGGCGCGCGACAGGCAGATGCTCTCGTCGCCGTGCAGCACGGTGAAGAAGAGGGTGTCGCCGGACTCCAGCGCCAGTGCGTTCATCAGCGGCGCGGCCAGGCGCTGCAGCTCGTAGCTGGGCTCGGCCGCCAGCCCGACGGCGAAGGCCTCCGGGCCGAGCCGGTAGGCGCCGGTGGCGCGGTCGTGGATCACGAAGCCCTCGTCCACCAGCGTCAGCGTCAGCCGGATCGCGGTGGCCTTGGCCAGCCCCAGGCGCCGGCCGATCTCGTTCATGCGCAGCCCGCCCGGGCCCACCCGCGTGAGCAGGCGCAGCACCGCCAGCCCGCGGCGCAGGGTCTGGGCGCCCGCGGTCTCACCGCGCGGGGCGTCGGCGGCTTCCTGGGGAGAGAGTGAGGGCTCCGGGTTTACCCCGGCGGATAGGTCCATATACCGAACCGATATGTGAGCGAAGCGGGCTGGAATGGCGATTCTTGCGGGATTCTGACGATTAGCATGGCATGAATCGCCATGGAACACCAAGCGATCGATCAATTGTGGTTCGCATAGTGAACCTGCGCAGACCTGTACCAATGTGCCGATCGGCGCATCACAGACCCGGAGACCCGCCATGACCGCCAACCCGTACATCGTCGGCTGGGCCCACACGCCCTTCGGCAAGCTCGACGCCCTGGACACCGAAGCGCTGTTCGCCCAGGTGGCGCTGCCGGCCATCGAGAGCGCCGGCCTGGCGCCCGAGGACATCGACGGCGTCTTCGTCGGCCACTACAACGCCGGCTTCGTGCGGCAGGACTTCAGTGGCGCGCTGGCCGCGGTGGCGATCCCGGCGCTGCGCCACGTGCCGGCCGCCCGGCTGGAAAACGCCTGCGCCACCGGCTCGGCGGCGATCTGGGCGGCGCTGGACGCCATCGGCGCCGGCCGCATGAAGCGGGTGCTGGTGGTGGGGCTGGAGAAGATGAACGGGGTGCCTGGGGCGCAGATCGGCGAGATCCTGCTCAAGTGTTCCTACGTCAAGGAGGAGGGCGACACGCCCGGCGGCTTTGCCGGCGTGTTCGGCCAGATCGCCAGCGAGTACTTCGCCCGCTTCGGTGACCAGAGCGACGCGCTGGCGCAGATCGCCGCCAAGAACCATGCCAATGGCGTGCGCAACCCCTGGGCGCACATGCGGCGCGACGTCGGCTTCGACTTCTGCCGCACGCCCTCCGAGAAGAACCCCTTCGTCGCCGGGCCGCTCAAGCGCTCGGACTGCTCGCTGGTGTCCGACGGCGCCGCCGCGCTGGTGATTTCCAGCGAGCCGCTGCCCGGCGCGGCCGCCCCGGCGGTGCGCTGGCGCTCGCGCACCCAGGTCAACGACGTGCTGCCGCTGTCGCGGCGTGACCCGACCCGCTTCGAGGGCGCGGCGCTGGCCTGGCAGCGCGGGCTGGCGGCGGCCGGCAGCACGCTGGCCGACCTGCACTTCGTCGAGACGCACGACTGCTTCACGGTGGCCGAGCTGCTGGAATACGAGGCCATGGGCCTGGCGCCCCACGGCCAGGGCGCCCGCGTGATCCACGATGGCGTGACCCGCGCCGACGGCCGCCTGCCGGTCAACCCCTCCGGCGGGCTGAAGTCCCGCGGCCACCCGATCGGCGCCACCGGCGTGTCCCAGCACGTGATGGCGGCGATGCAGCTGGCCGGCACCGCGGGCGAGATGCAGGTGGCCGGCGCCGGCCGCGGTGCGGTGTTCAACATGGGCGGCGCGGCGGTGGCGAACTACCTGAGCATCCTGGAGTCGGTGGCGTGAACGCTGCGCAGACCGCCAATCTCTCCTGCCTGCTGCGGCAGACGGCCCGGCTCTTCCCCGACCGCCCCGGGCTGATCCAGGGCGAGCAGTCCTGGACCTGGGCGCAGATCGACGCGCGCGTCGACGCGCTGGTCGCCGCGCTGCGCGCGCTGGGGCTGAAGAAGGGCGACCGCATCCTGCAGCAGTCGCGCAACAACCTGGCAATGTTCGAGAGCGCCTGGGCGGCCTTCCGCATGGGCTGCGTCTGGGTGCCAACCAACTTCCGCCTCACGCCGGGCGAGGTGGCCTACCTCGGCGCCTCCAGCGGCGCGGTGGCGATGCTGGTGGAGACGGTGTTTGCCGGCCACGCCGCCGCGGTGCGCGAGGCCGCGCCTGCGCTGCAGCACGTGGTCTGGATCGGGCCGCAATCGGGTCATGACCTGCCCGACGGCGAGCTTGCCTACGAGGACCTGCTCGCCCAGCACGACGGTGCCGCGACGACGGAAGAGACGGTGGCGCACGACGACCCGCTCTGGTTTTTCTACACCTCCGGCACCACCGGCAAGCCCAAGGCCGGCATCCTGACGCACGGGCAGATGGCCTTCGTGGTGACCAACCACCTGGCCGATCTGATCCCCGGCACGACGGAGGACGACTGTGCCATCGCCGTGGCGCCGCTGTCGCACGGTGCGGGCATCCACGCGCTGATGAACGTCGCGCGCGGCGCGGCCACGGTGCTGCTGCCCAGCGAGAAGATGGACCCTGAACAGGTCTGGCAGCTGATCGAGCTCCACCGCGTCAGCAACCTCTTCACCGTGCCGACCATCGTCAAGCTGCTGGTCGAGCACCCGGCGGTGGACCGCTACGACCACTCATCGCTCAAGTTCGTGATCTACGCCGGCGCGCCGATGTACCGCGCCGACCAGCGCCTGGCGCTGCGCAAGCTGGGCCCGGTGCTGGTGCAGTACTTCGGCCTGGGCGAGGTGACGGGCAACATCACCGTGCTGCCGCGCCACATGCATTCGGCCGACGATGCCGACCCGAACGCCAACATCGGCTCCTGCGGGCGGCCGCGCACCGGCATGGAGGTCGCCATCCTGGATGCCGAGGGCCGGCCGTTGCCGGTGGGCGAGGTGGGCGAGATCTGCTGCCGCGGCCCGGCCGTCTTCGCTGGCTACCACGACAATCCCGAGGCCACCGCCCGTGCGCTGCGTGGCGGCTGGTTCCACACCGGTGACCTGGGCCGGCTGGACGCGCGCGGGCTGCTCTACATCACCGGGCGCGAGTCGGACATGTACATCTCCGGCGGCAGCAACGTCTACCCGCGCGAGTGCGAGGACCTGCTGCTCGAACACCCCGGCGTGGCCGAGGTGGCGGTGCTGGGC
>Ga0073899_10003179_pt1 | contig 14642 bp, 12 predicted proteins | sample KloWWTmetaKNB5Ph_FD_88975 | JGI IMG/M metagenome (GOLD analysis project Ga0073899, IMG submission 88975) | Active sludge microbial communities from Klosterneuburg, Austria, studying microevolution and ecology of nitrifiers - Klosterneuburg... | ecosystem: Engineered > WWTP > Aerobic digester >...
GCGCGTCACTACACGCAGCATGAAGTCCCATTCGCCCATCGTCGTGTAGCAGTCGAGTACTTCGGGTCGCTCGCGGATCGCCTCGGCGAACGCCGCAATCGCATCGCGTCCCTGGGTCGAAAGTTTGACGTGGGCAAAGATGGTGACGTCGAGGCCGAGCGCAGCCCGATCGAGCAGCGCGACGCGCCCCTTGATGACGCCCGACTGCTCGAGGGCCTGGATGCGGCGCCAGCAGGTGGTGGTGGACAGCCCGGTTCGCGAGGCAACTTCAGCGACCGAGAGAGCGCCTTCGCGTTGCACCAGGTCCAGGATTCGCCGATCGACCTTGTCCAAACGAGAGGGTGATGTCTCTTCCATGAAAGTGGACTCCCTGAAATGAATATTTCGCATTGCTGCAACGCAATGCAACAATTTCCGCATTCCCGCGTAACGGTCAGTAATCTACCGCGACAATCGTTCCAAAGCATCCGTAATCAAGCGAGGAAGCGATGCCCCGCCGCTCACGCCTGCACATTCCGCAACACCACTCACGTCCGGGTGAAGAGCCGGATTTCAGCTACCTGGAGACGTCGCCGGCCGGTGCCGTGGCGCGCCCCGACGTCAATGCCCGGGTTCGCGACATCGGCAACCTGTCGGTCGACCTCGTGCGCGTGCTCGACGACAACCACGTGGCAGTCGGGCAATGGAATCCGCACCTCGAGGTGCAGGACCTGCAGATCGGCCTGCGCCACATGCTGCTCACGCGCATCTTCGACGAGCGCATGCAGCGCGCGCAGCGCCAGGGCAAGACGTCGTTCTACATGCGCTGCCTCGGCGAGGAAGCGGTCTCGGTCGCGCAGGGCATGGCGCTGCGGCCGAAGGACATGCTGTTCCCGGCCTATCGCAACCAGGGTCTCTACGTGGTCCGCGGGCGACCGCTCGTCGACCTGATGTGCCAGCTGCTCTCGAATACGCGCGACATGTGCAAAGGCCGGCAGCTGCCGGTGATGTACCACTGGGCGGAAGGCCGCATCTTCTCGATCTCCGGCAACCTGACGACGCAATTCCCGCAGGCCGTGGGCTGGGCGATGGCCGCGGCGATCAAGGGCGAGGACGACATCGCGGTGTCGTGGATCGGCGAAGGATCGAGTGCCGAAGCCGACTTCCACCATGCGATGCTGTTCGCCTCCGTCTACATGGCGCCGGTGATCCTCAACATCGTCAACAACCAGTGGGCGATCTCGACATTCCAGGGCTTCGCGGGCGGCGAGCAGCGCTCGTTCGCGGCGCGCGGCCCGGGGTATGGCATGGCCGGTATCCGGGTCGACGGCAACGACTTCCTGGCCGTGCATGCCGTGACGCAGTGGGCGGCCGAGCGCGCGCGCACCGGCGCGGGCCCGACGTTGATCGAACACGTCACCTATCGCGGCGCGGCGCACTCCACCAGCGACGATCCCGCGCGCTACCGTCCCAAGGACGACTACGAGAAATGGCCGCTCGGCGACCCGGTGTCGCGACTCAAGCATCACCTGATTGCGCTCGGCGAGTGGTCCGAAGTGCGCCACCAGGCGCTGGCCAGGGAGCTGGAAGAACACGTGACCGAAAGCTGGAAGGAAGCCGTGCAGTACGGAACGCTCACGGACGGGCCGCGCCTCAACCGCGACCTCATGTTCCAGGACGTGTTCAAGGAAATGCCGGAGCAGCTGCGCAAGCAGCGCGAGCAGCTGCGGACGGAGCAGGGAGTCTGACATGCCGCAGATGAACATGATCCAGGCGCTCAACTCAGCCATGGACATCATGCTGGCGCGTGACCCGAACGTGGTCATGCTGGGCGAGGACATCGGCTATTTCGGCGGCGTGTTCCGCGTCACCGACGGCCTGCAGCGCAAGTACGGCGAGCACCGTGTGCTCGACACACCCATCGCCGAAGGTGCAATCGTCGGCGCCGCCATCGGCATGGGTGTGAACGGACTGCGCCCGGTGGCGGAAGTGCAGTTCGCGGACTACATCTACCCCGCGTGCGACCAGATCTTTTCGGAGCTCGCGCGCCTGCGGTATCGCAGCGCCGGCGATTTCTGGGCGCCCGTTACCATCCGCACGCCCTGCGGCGGCGGCATCCGCGGCGGGCAGACGCACTCACAGAGTCCGGAAGGCATCTTCACGCACGTCTGCGGCATCAAGGTGGTCATGCCATCGACGCCGTACGATGCGAAGGGCCTGCTGATCGCGTCGATCGAGGACGACGACCCGGTGGTGTTCTTCGAGCCGAAACGGCTCTACAACGGCCCGTTCGACGGCGATGCGAACAAACCGGCGGTGCCGTGGAGCACTCATCCGAAAGGTGAAGTGCCCGAAGGCTACTACACCGTGCCGATCGGCAAGGCCGAGATCGTGCGCAAGGGCAGCGCGGTCACGATGGTCGCGTACGGCACCATGATCTACGTGTGCGAGGCCGCGGCGAAGGCGCTCGGCATCGACGCGGAGATCATCGACGTGCGCTCGATGGTGCCGCTCGACACCGACACGATCTGCACGTCGGTCAGGAAAACCGGTCGCTGCCTGATCGCGCACGAGGCGACGCGCTTCTCCGGCTTCGGCGCGGAGCTTTCGGCAACGATCCAGGAAGAGTGCTTCTGGGACCTCGAGGCGCCGATTGGCCGCGTCGCGGGCTGGGACACGCCCTATCCGCATGCATTCGAGTGGGAGTACTTCCCCGGTCCGCTGCGCGTGGCTGCGGCCCTCAAGGCCGTGATGGAGGCTGCATGACGCGTTACGTCTTCAAGATGCCGGATCTCGGCGAAGGCACCGTCGAAGCCGAAGTCGTCGCCTGGCACATCAAGGTCGGCGACATGGTGCTGGAAGACCAGGTCATGGCCGAGGTCATGACCGACAAGGCGGCGGTCGAAGTGCCGGCGCCGGTCAGCGGCAAGGTCGTGACGATCAATGGGCAGCCGGGCGACATGGTTCGCGTCGGCTCCGAACTGGTCGTGTTCGAGACCGAGGCGGCGGACGACGACGTGCCGTCGACGCAAGAGGCCACTGCCGCGCCCGCGCGTGCACCCTCGCCCGAGCCGGCGCCGATGGCGAGCGCACCGGCTCCGGCCGCGCCAGCCGCGGCACCAACGGAAGAGGCCGCGGGCCGCGTGAAGGCTTCGCCGGCGACGCGCCGCAAGGCGCGTGAGGCGGGCATTGACCTGCGGCGGGTCCCGGGCTCCGGGCCGAGTGGCCGCATCATGCCGAAGGATTTCGTGACCGCGCTGAGCGGCGCCGCGCCCACCGGCACGAACGGTAGCGCGGCAGCGGCGCCGTCCCTGCTGCGGCAGCGCACCGGCACCGAAGAGATCAAGGTCATCGGCGTGCGTCGCGTCATTGCGCAACGCATGGCGGATGCGGCGCGGACGATCCCGCACTTCTCGTACGTCGAGGAAATTGACGTCACCGAGCTCGAGTCGTTGCGCACACACCTGAACTCGAAGGCGCCGAAGGGCACGCCTTCGCTCACCTACCTGCCGTTCCTTGCGGCCGCGCTGGCGCGCGTGCTCGAAGAGTTTCCCCAGTGCAACGCGCACTACGACGCCGAACGCAACGTGCTTATCCGGCACCGTCCGGTGCACCTCGGCGTGGCCACGCAGACGCCAGACGGCCTCAAGGTGCCGGTCGTGCGTCACGCCGAAGCCCGCACGCTCTGGGACCTCTCAGACGAAATCCGGCGCGTCTCCGAAGCGGCCAAGAGCGGCAAGGCCTCGCGTGAGGAGCTGAGCGGCTCGACGATCACGATCACCAGCCTCGGCCGGATGGGCGGCATCGTTTCGACCCCGATCATCAATGCGCCCGAGATGGGAATCATCGGCGTCAACAAGGCAATTGACCGACCGGTCGTCCTGGACAGCGCCATCGCCATCCGTCGCATCATGAACCTGTCGTCATCGTTCGATCACCGCTTCGTCGATGGCTACGATGCCGCGGCCATGATCCTGGCGCTCAGGGACCTGCTCGAGCACCCGGCGACAATATTCATCCCCGGTTAAACTGCCGCTCTCACCGCGCCGACCCGTCCCGAGAACACTGCAATGACCACGACTCCCCCAGCGCGTCCCGCCTTTGGCACCGTACTTGCCGACCAGATGAGCATCGCCACCTACGCCAACGGTGCTTGGGGTGCCGACCAGCTGGTGCCGGTTGCGCCGATCCCGATGCACCCGTCCGCGCACGTGCTGCACTACGCCAGCACCTGCTTCGAAGGCTTCAAGGCCTACCGTTACGCGGACGACAGCATCCACGTCTTCCGCATGGACCGGCACATGGCGCGACTGCGCCAGAGCGCGAAGCTGTTGATGCTGCCGGTGCCGGACGAGGCGCAGCTCGAGCGGATGATCCTGCAGGCGATCGATCGCAATCGGACGCAGGTACCGGAGCCGCCAGGCGCGCTGTACATGCGGCCGGTGCTGTTCGGCACGATGCCGAACATCGGTGCCGCGTCGCAGCCGTCGAACGAAGCGACGCTGATCGTGCTGGCGAGTCCGGTGTGGGATTACTTCGCCGGCGGCATGAAGCCCCTGCGCATCTACGTCGAGGACCAGAAGCACCGCACCGCGGAGCACCTCGGCATGGTGAAGACGGGTGGCAACTACGCCGCGGCCATGGGTCCGACGCTCGCCGCGAAGGAAAAGTACAAGATTGACCAGGTGCTGTTCTGTCCGGACGGGTCGGTGCAGGAAACCGGCGCCGCAAACTTCCTGCTGCTCCGCGAAGGTCACATCCTGACGCGCAGCCTCGACTCGTCCTTCCTGCACGGCGTCACGCGCGATTCGCTGCTGACGATGGCGCGGCAGATGGGATTCAAGGTCGAAGAGCGCGTGTTCGACGTTGCCGAGATGATGGCGTGGGTCAAGACCGGTGAGGCTGCGCTGTCCGGCACCGCTGCCGTGCTCGCGGGCGTCGGCACGCTGGTGCGCAGCGACGGCAAGGACGTCCGCGTCGGCTCTGGCGACGTGGGGCCGGTGACGCAGAAACTGCGCGCCGCGCTGGTCGCGATCCAGAACGGCACTGCACCCGACACGTTCGGCTGGACGCGCAGGGTCTGAGGCCAGTCCCGTGACCGCGAGCGTTCCTGCTCGGCATGAAGGCTCGTGGCCATGGCCGCATCGTGAACGTTGCGTCGACGACCGGGCCCGTGTCTGCAGTTGCAGGAGACACCGCCTATGCCGCGGCCAAGGCTGGCATGGTCGGCTTCACGCGCGCCATCGCCCTCGAAGCAGCGCCGCACGGCGTGATCGTGAATGCGATCGCGCCTGGCTGGATCGCGACCGGCTCGCAGTCTGAACGGGAGGCGGCCGCCGGACTGCGTGCGCCGGTACGACGCTCGGGCTCACCGGAGGAGATTGCCGCGCTGATCGCGTTTTTAGCGTCCCCGGGCGCGTCGTATATCGTTGGCCAGTTGATCGTCGCCGATGGCGGCAACTCGATCATCGAGGACCACAACGCCTGAGCGGCGCCCGCGATCAATCCGCCAGCAGTATCGAACCGCCGACCGGTCGACGCGCGAACACTGCGCCACAAACGGCAAATACCGCGCCGAGTGCGATAGCGAACGGCAGCGTCGAGCTCATGCCTGAGTCGACGAGGCCAAACGATTGCAGCAATCCCAGCGCGACCGACTCGAAGCCAACGACTACGCCGCCGACGACGGATCCCAGCGCCGCCGCATTCAGCACCGTTCGCCAGCCGAGCCCGCGACCCAGGTTCCGTCGCATTGACGCATATTCGCGTTCCGCCGCGGCGAGCGCTGCCGTGCGATTCGGCACCTGCGCAAGTTCGGCGATACGCTCCCGCAGGCAGGCATCGAAGTCCGGCGACAACGCCGGGCGTGGCAAGGCATCGACGAGTGCTGCATCTAGTTCGCCAAGCGCCAGGGCGTAGGCACGGCAGCGGCTGCATTGCGTGATGTGGTGTTGCACAGCGCCGGCGCGGCCGGCATCGAGCGAGCCTTCCTGCAGCTCGACGAGATCGTACTCGTGGTTGGGGCAAGGCCCGAGCGAGAGGGCGTAGTCGTGGGGATGCTGGTTCATGCGGCCTGGACCTCCTCGGGCCGGGCAAGTTCCATCAGGCGCTTGCGGGCCCGAAACAGAAGATTCTTGACCGTCCCCAGCGGCATGCCGAGCGCCTCGGCGACGGCATCGTAGGAACGATCTTCGAGATAAAAGAGACGAACTGCCTGCTGCTGGTTGCCGGGCAGCATTTCCAGCAGCCGCAGCAGGTTGTCGCGTTCCGGATCGCCGGCAGGTCCGGTGGCGATGCTGGCAGCGGCGTGCTGGGCTTCCAGTGAGTCCGGGTCGTCGAATGAGACGGTCGGTCGGCGCTTGCGCAGCTCCATCAGGCAGGTGTTCCGGGTGATGGCGTAGATCCACGTGCCGAGGGCTGCCCGGCCGTCGAAACCCGACAGGGCTTTCCAGACGCGAACCAATGTCTCCTGGGCAGCGTCCTCGGCCGCGGCGCGGTCCTTGAGGATCGAAAAGGCGAGCCGAAACACGCGGTTACGGAATTCCGGCACGATCAGGTCGAAGGCGCGGGCATGCCTGCCCGCCGCCAGATGACCTTCGATTGCCGCGTCCATGGGCCTTTATATGCCTCCGGGAGCCAGAAGGTTGCAAGACGGGCCGATGCAACCTTTCCCGTGGCTGACGCATACAAACGTCAACAGCCCAGGAGGCCCGTCCATGAATGAAGAAGTCGTCGCCGTATTCATCCCGATCGTCGCGATCGTCATGTCACTCGGTATTCCCATCATTTACCAGATCCTCGACTACCGCCGCCGCCGCGACGTCGTCGAGGCGCACCATAAGGAACGCATGGCCGCCATCGAGCGCGGCATGGAACTGCCGGCGTTGCCGGAAGCTTTCTACAGTCCGCTGGACGGCAACAAGCGTCCCCGCCATCTGCTGACCGGCATGGTCTGGCTGTTCATCGGCATCGCCCTGTTCCTGGCGCTCGGCGCCGTGGCAGGCGACGAGGTGCGGTTCTTCGGCCTGATCCCGGCCGGGGTGGGCCTCGCGTACCTGATCTACTACTTCATCGAAGGCAAGCACGAAGTCGCGGCTTTCCGGGCCAAGGAAGTGGCCCGGGACGCGGCCGCAGCCAAGGCCTGAGCGGCAGGACGCCGTGGCGCGGCCCGTCGCGACGGGCCGCGCCTTCGCTTGATATGACGTGATCGGCTGCCTGCGGCACCCGCTGAAATGCGAAAATGCCGCAGTCATCCACGTCATCCGGGAAACACCCACGTGCGATCCTTCATTGCTTCGCTCCGAGCGGTCCGCGCTCATCGCATTTCCCCCGCCTTGCTGGCCCCGGCGCTGCTGTTGTGCGTCGGATGCGCGCAGGCGTTGGACGGCCCCAGTGTCGTTGCTACCCAGAAAGCCAGGGTGGAGTTGACGATCGTCACGAGCGACCTCGAGCACCCCTGGGGTATCGCATTCCTGCCGGATGGCCGCGCGCTCGTCACCGAGCGACCAGGCCGGCTGCGTATCGTCGATCGCAGCGGCAAGGTGAGTGAGCCGCTCGCCGGCGTTCCCAGCGTCGATGCGGTCGGGCAGGGCGGCCTGCTCGACGTCGCACTCGATCCGGAGTTCGCGCGCAACCAGCGTATTTACCTGTCGTTCGCGGAACGACGCGGCGACGGCATCAACGGCACGAGCGTCGCGCGCGCGAAGCTTGGAACCAGGGGACTCGAGGACGTGACCGTCATCTTCCGGCAGCAGCCGGCGATGAAAGGTGGTCATCACTTCGGCTCGCGCCTGGTGTTTGGTCGTGACGGCAACCTGTTCGTGACGCTGGGCGATCGCAACATCGGTCGCGAGCGGGTGCAGTCGCTCGACAACCACATCGGCAAAGTCGTGCGCATCGATCGCGCCGGCAAGGCACCGGCGGACAACCCGTACCTGAAGCAGGCAGGCGCGCTGCCAGAGATCTGGTCCGTCGGTCATCGCAACGTCCAGGGCGCTGCGCTCGATCCGGCGACCGGAGAACTCTGGACGAACGAACACGGGCCGAAGGGTGGCGACGAACTGAACCGCACGCTCGGCGGCCGCAACTACGGCTGGCCGCTCGTGACCTATGGCACCGAATATTCGGGCAAGTCGATCAGCGACAAGACCGCGGCGCCGGGACTTGAATCGCCCGTGCACTACTGGGTGCCGTCGATCGCGACCAGCGGACTCGCGTTCTATACGGGGGCGGCGATCCCGGCGTGGCAAGGTAACGTGTTCGTGGGCGGCCTGAAGTCGGGAGAGCTCTCACGGCTCGAAATGCGCGATGGCAAGGTCGTGAGCGAGGAGCGGCTGTTCGGCGAGGCGCTCAAGAAGCGCATTCGCACGGTCGTGAATGGACCCGATGGTGCGTTGTACCTGCTCACCGACGAGAGCCAGGGACAGTTGATCCGGGTGACGGCGGCAAACTGATTGCGTCTGCGTCCTCGCAAAGCCTTCCCTGCGCGAGGTCATCGCGTTCTGTAGAATCCGCGGCTTGGGGGCCTGTAGCACAGCGGTTAGTGCAGGGGACTCATCGAAAGGTGCCTCCGCGGAGTAATCCACGGAGTGGACGGGATGAATTCAGGGAAACCTAATGGCGGCGGCGTCGATGGCAACCCTGAGCCAAGCCGGCGGTACACCGCCGGAAGGTGCAGAGACTACCTGAGGGCTGCAGTACCCTTAATGACAGGTTCAGCGTCCCGCACCCGACCGGCACGAGGCCGAGGGTGAAGAGATAGTCCACGCCCGAAGGAAACTTCGGGGCAGCGTGAATCCCTTGGTCCTGGGTTCGAATCCCAGCGGGCCCACCAATTTTGCCTGCGAGTTACCGGTCTGCCGCCCAGATGCTGTCGTGTGGGGCGCCGAGGACACGCCGCCGTGTTCGCCGCGCGAGGTAGGCGAACAGCAGCGCACCTGCGAGAGCGACCCCGTCCACGACCAGCGTCGTACCCCCCCAGTTCCACCCGCCGAGTCCGGGCACCAGTGCCGCAACCAGACTCGAGATGGCGATCAGCGCTGTCGCAAGCGCAGCAGCCCAAAGCAGCTCGAATGATGCGCGCGCCGGACCTCGCAGGATTGCCCAGGTGACCGCCGCCAGAAACACGGCGTAGTAGATGCCTTCGTGCCAGGTCGTGACGTCGTGGACCCGGCCCGGCAGCCACTTGGTCGCTGCGAGGCTCGCCGAGATTCCCGCCACGCAACCCAGCGCGACACCGACCGTGAGGCTGCCGAGTGCACGGGCCGAACGAGTCTGCGCAGGCAACGGCGAATCGCGCTTTGCGAACTTGCGCCTGCTTTCGATCCACAAGAGGTTGCCGGTATAGAAGACGAGGGCGCCCGTGAGGCCGAGCATGAAGTACGCCCAGCGGATGGGATTGCCGCCGTAGTTGCCGAAGTGCAGTGCAAAGAAATTCGACACGATGGCGGCATAGACAGGCTGGTGGCCGGGCAGGTAGTCGGTCTGCAGCAGTCGTCCGTCGTACGGATCCACCGCCGCGATGCCGAAGGTCGGGCCACGCAGCGCATAGCGTGGATCCGCGCCGAGCACGCGTGCGCTCACGCGACCCCCGGCATCCGTCGAGTACTCGAGACGCGTCGGTGCGAAGCCGGGTGCCTGGGCGACGACACGATCGACCAGTTCATCCGGGGTGAGCAGGGCGGCGGCGGGATCACTCTCGGGATGGGGTGGCCGCCCTTGCGCCCACTGCTGTTGCAGGTCACCTTCGTACACCACGGCATCCTGCGTGGCGTAGAAGCCGTCGTGGAAGGCGAAGACCACGACGCTGAGGGCCATGACCAGGTGAAAAGGCAGGCTCACGACACCGAGCGCATTGTGCACGTCGAGCCACAGGCGTTTCACGCTGTCGCCGAGCCGCAGCGCGAACAGGTCACGCAGCACGGTCGGCAGGATCGTGACGAATCCAGAAAACAGCGCGACACCGTACAGCAGTGCAATGCCACCGGTGACAACCATTGCTGCCTCGTGTGGCAGCGGCAGGCCGACCTGCTGGTGCAGGCGATCGATGAGCCCTGTCACCGGTGCCGCCTCCAGTCGCGCCGACACCCATTGGCCGTCAGGTGCGAGGGCGGCCCCGAACTCGACGATCGGTCCATCGTCGTCGCGGGATCGCCGTGCCTCCTTGAGCCAACTCACGCGTGCGGGAGTCTCGGGGCCCGTCGCAACGTTCACGTAGTAAGCACTGGCAATCTCTGGTCGCGCCGCGAGCGTCGCATCGAGCAGGGCCTGAGTTGCACTCAGTGGCGGCGGTGACGGCAGCGCGGAAGGCGGCGTTGCCCAGCGTTGCAGGGGGATCTCGAACATCGTGAGCGCGCCGGCATAGAACGCGATGAACAGCGCGAGTCCGCACGCGACCCCGATCCAGGAGTGAATGTGCCGGTACATCCGCACAATGTCGGTACGCATCGATGATCGCTCAGGCAAGCAGCCAGCGACCGGCGGCAAGGAGTCCGAACGCGGCCAGGTTGGCCAGTCCGAGCCCGTACCAGGCGCTGCGACTGCTTGGAAACAGAAAACACAGGCTGAGCGTTGCGACCCAGACCGGGGAGATCAGCCACATGTTGAATTGGGTCTTGCCGGTGCCGGCGAGCAGCCCGCCCGGGCCGAACCATGCAAACAGGCCGCTGACGGCAACGGCGAGGCCGAACCCGAGGGCCAGACCCGCCGAGGCCTTGCCGAACCAGTTGCGGCTGCTGAGCCTGGTCCGTGCGTTCATTGCTGCGGATCTCCGGGATTGCGCCTGGCCATCACGAACGGCAGCGCGGTGAGCACGATCATGACCACGAGGAGCAAGGCATAGACGGACTCTGCGGGGCCGAGCACGTGGTGGAAGATTGCTGCCGACGTCGTGGCGAGTAGCCCGGCCGCGACGATTGATCCGGGCCAACCGAACAGCATCAGCCGCCTGCGCTGCAGGGGTGCGGCAAGGTACATCGCCGCGGCCGCAGCGCCGGCGGCGAGCGTGCCGAGCACAGACATCACTGCAGGGCAGTCCACGTTATGTCCTGTTTCCAGCCGAATCAGAATCGATAGGACACGGCGGCCCGGATTTCGCGACCGACGGCCGGATAACCGACGTAGGTGTTGAAGTTGCCGGCGAGCCAGGTGTAGGTCGCGTGGTCGTAGTAGAACTCGTCGAACAGGTTGTTCACGGCGAGCGCGACTCCGAGGTCATCGGTGGCCTGCCAGTTGAGGTAGACGTCGGCCACGAAGTACGACTCCTTGGGCGGCGCGGTAGCAGAAATCTCGTTCTCCACTTCTTCGACGTAGCGCAGATTGGCTCCGTATCCGAGGCGCGGCGAGGCCAGAGCGCCGTCGAGTCGCGCGAGCCATGTGCGGCCGATACTGGTACCGAGGCCGAGATTGCTGTCGACCAGCGGCTCGCCATTCAAGCTGTTGTCCGCCTCCCAGACACCGACGCTCAGTCGGAGGTCGTCGGCGTCGTAGCCCAGTTCCACCTCGTAGCCGTCGACCTCCGCGTCGCCGACGTTCTGCCAGTAGCCCCAGACCGGCGTGCCGACGTAGCGAGCGTCGATGAAGTTCTCGATCGTCTGCTGGTACATGGTGGCCCGGGCGAAGAACCCATCCTTCTCATACGAGACACCGAACTCCAGGTTGTCCGCCTCCTCCGATTCAAGCGAGCCGTCGTGCACATACAGAGCGCTGAAGAAGGCTTCGCGGATCGTTACGCCGCGAAACGCCTGCGCGTAGGCGGCACGCAGTTGCAGTCCGTCGACCACCTCCCAGGTGAGGCCGATGTTCGGGCTGAGCCCGGAATCTGAGATGCTCACGCCAGCGCTCACTCCGCCGTTACCCTCGAATTCGTAGTCGTCGAAGCGGACACCAGCGGAAAGCCCCAACGCGTCGGAAATTGCCCAGTTGTCCTGCAGGTAGACTCCGAGCACCGAGCCGGATTGGCGTGTCGTGCCCCAGGCGAAGGGCGGTGTCGCGTTCTGAGCCGAGACGACGTCGTCGTCCCGGTAGTCGACGCCATAGGTAAGCGCGTGCGCACCGATCCTGGATGAATTCCGCAGGTCGAAGCCGATGCTCTCGAACTCGCCTTCCCCGTAGATCAGTCCCGTCGCCTGGCGCTGCACGCGGAAGTCGGTTGTGTTGCCGTACGCCGTGGCGCGCACGTCGAGTAACGGACTCGCCGGATCCCACTCATAATTGAGGGCGAGCGTATCGCGGCTCATTTCCTGGTCGGAAATCTGATAGGTACCGTTGAAGTTGCTCAGGTTCGGTCGTTCATAGGTAACGGCATCGTCATCGAGCTGCTCGTAGGTGAGGCTGGCCCTGTGTGCGCCGAAGTCGCCATTGAGCTTGAGGTAACCGCGACGCTGGTCATACTCGGAAGGATCGACGATGTCGCCGTTACCGTCGGCATAGTTGTCGCGTCGTCGGTCGATGTACGTTGCGATGATGCCGACATTGTCCAGCGGACGACCGAAGGCCGAGGCCACGTAGCCCTGGCCATCATCGCCGTTGAACCAGCCGGTGCCCTTGAGATACGCGCCAATGCGCTCGCCAGGCTCGAGCATGTCGAAGGCATCCTTGAGCGTGGTACGCAGAGCGCCTGTCACTGCGCCCGCGCCGTTGGTTGCGGCGCCGGCGCCGGCGTCCAGTTCGAGGGTCTTGATGAATTCCGGCTCGATCTGCACCCGGCCCTGATGGTGATACAACTCGCCCGGGCTCTGCGCGCCGTCGACCGTCACGTTGAGCAGCACGTCCTCGAAGCCGCGCACATAGATTTTCTGTGCCACCGTGGAACCACCTCCCACGGCAACCGAGGATTCGAAGGCGAAAATGTCTTCGAGGGATTTGGCCTGGATTGTCCTGAGCTGGTCCCCGGTCACTAGCAGGTTGCCGGGTTCGCGGCGCGCGGTGACGATTATGTTTTCGAGTTCCAGTTCAGGGTCGGCCGTGGCCGAGACAGCGGTTGAAGCCAGGAGAGCGGCGGCAGTCAATTGCAATGCCGTGCAACGTTTCAGATGAGTCATGAGGATCTCTTAAATACGAATACGACGCATTACCATATCTGAATGATATGCATTCGTATTTAAGAATTACAATCAGTATCTGAGCGGATTGTCGGATTCCCGCTCAAGTGTCTGATCGAAAAAGTTTTTTTAAGGGAGACTCGAGGCCAAGTCGCAAGCGCAGAGTCTGCGAGCTGCGGCGGTTGCCTGCGAAGTTTTCGGAATACACCGCACCTTCTAGGGCTGGCTGTGACGATCTGGTCGCCGATGGAGTCAGGCGTGCATTACAACCAATAGTTGATCCTGCAACGAGCGACCATCCGCCGCGGCCGGAGCGGTCACCATCACGAAACGACAGTGGCCGTTCGACGCCGCTGCCCAAACACTGCCAATCGTCTGCTTTTCTCGGGCGTCGTCGCCGGTGACGAGGTGCGCGCCTTTGTACTCGACGACGAGGACCCGGCCATCAGTCAGTTCTGCGACGAAGTCCGGATAGAAGCGGTCCGTCGAGGTCGGTAGCCAGAATGACGAGTGCTCCTGGCGTTCCAGGTTGCGGACCCAGTGCTTCACGTACGGCATCTGGTCGAGCGCGATGGCGCACGCAGTCTCTTCGCTGGTGACATCGCTGTCCAGCTCGCCGGGCGGACCGAAGAAATGTTTCTGGAAGGTATACCGGCCATTGTAGCGCCAACGAGCTGGGTAATAGCTTTCCGGAAAGCGAAACTCGAAGTGCTCATCGAGTCTGGGTTTGCGAGCCTCATCGGCGAAACCTAGCGTGGACTGAAAAGCCTCGCGCTGCGCTTCGGCCAGCAAAGACTTCACCTTTGCAGCCAGTGCGTCCGCCACGTAGTTGATGTTGCGAGCCAGGTAGGTCAGCTCGATGCCCTGGCGCACCAATGCATCAACGGCCCGACCCAACCACGCAATCATGTCGGCCTGGAGGACCCGCGTGTTGCGCAGCTTGCGGTCCAGCGTACGGATCACGTCCTCGCGACGTATGCCGTCCGTTCCTGCATTCAAGTCCAGTTGTTCAGCGACACGTTCCATGGCAACGCGCACACGCTCGCCATCCACGTCGATCAGGTAAGCAGGGGCGTCCGGTCGCTCACTGAAGCCAGGCAGGTCGGCATTGCGGTCCCGCAGCGTCAGGTTTGACAGGTCGCCAAGGATCTCCGGCTCGAAAAGAATCAGCTCGCTTTGGACTGGCAGCACAAGTTGCGGGACCGGTGTCAGGTGCGCCCCCCGATCCTGTGGCGACGCGGCAATCAGCGCACGCGCCCGATGGTGTTGCAGATGGCGACGCAGCGCATCCTGCTCGCGCTTTGGCGCCGCACCCACGGCTGCCTCGATTGCTGCTTGCGGCAGGATGCCGATGACCACCGCCTTGTAACCGGCATCCGTTCGTTCGAGTTGCACCGTGCCTTCGCTCTGCGCCAGGAGTTGCTCGGCGGCTTTGACGGAAACCTCGATAGACGTCGTGACAGCCGTGTACGCAGGGCTCGGTTGCTCGGCAACGTGGAATAAGTCGCCCGCTACCGGCAGAACTGCGCTGATCGCTTCGAATTCCTCGAAGCCCATGCCGATCAATAGATCCGCGAGTTTGTTGGCCGTGTCGAGCGTGGCCGGCGCGGAGACGTGGGCATA
>Ga0073899_10003181_pt1 | contig 14633 bp, 6 predicted proteins | sample KloWWTmetaKNB5Ph_FD_88975 | JGI IMG/M metagenome (GOLD analysis project Ga0073899, IMG submission 88975) | Active sludge microbial communities from Klosterneuburg, Austria, studying microevolution and ecology of nitrifiers - Klosterneuburg... | ecosystem: Engineered > WWTP > Aerobic digester >...
CCGATACCGGGCCGCGGAGGTGCCCCGCGCGGCGGCGGCCGCAGCCGACGCGCGAATAGGCACCGACCGCGCGCGCTCGAGAGCGCCTGCGTGGCTCGAATCGCGGCGAACGCTCACCGACCTCAGCCTTGACCGTGGGCCGCCTCCTGGGGTCTGCTAGCGCCCAATATGAGCAGTACGAGCCAGCGGGAGAGGATCGCCCTCGTGGGCGGCGGAATGGCGGGCCTCGTCGCCGCCTTTGAACTGTCACGCACGCCCGAGCTGCGGGCGCGCTACGAGGTGACGATCTACCAGCTCGGCTGGCGCCTCGGCGGCAAGCTCGCCAGCGGCCGCGACGCGAGCAAGTCGATGCGCAACACCGAGCACGGCCTGCACGTGTGGTTCGGGTTCTACGACAACGCCTTCGCCGTCTTCCGCGAGCTGTTCTCGCGCTGGGAGCGGCCGGCGGACTGCCCCTGGACCCGCTGGCAGGACGCCTTCGTGCCGCAGCGGCTGACCCCGGTCGGCGAGACGATCGACGGCAAGCTCGGCCACTGGGACGTCGTCTGGCCGCTCAACGCCGACGAGCCTGGCAGCGGCGGCGTGCTGCTGAGCCCCTGGGGCGCGCTGACCGAGATGTTCCATCTGCTCGTCGAGCTGATCCGCGACGTGCTGTGGCCCGGCGACGCCGCGCGTTCGATCGACCACCCGGTCGGTCGCGTGCCGCACGACATCGAGGCGCTGTTCGTGGAGGCGGTGCCCGAGGCCGCGGCGCTGCTGCGCCCGGCCGACCCCGCGGCCGCGGTCGGCGCGGGCGCCCTGCGCACCCTCGGCGAGATCGTCGGCTGGATCGAGCGCTGGCTGCAGGCCCTCGGCGCGCGCCTCGACGTGCTCGCCGACTCCCACCTCCACGGCGTGATCCACCTGCTCCGGCTGATCGAGCGCGTCGTCGTCGCGCTGCTCGCCGACCGCCACGACGTCGACGCCCACCGCCTGCGCAACATCGTCGACATCGGCGTCGCGTTCCTCTGCGGCCTGCTAAACCCCGCCTACCGGATCTTCCGCACCGGCGACCTCGACCGCATCAATCACCTCGAGTTCCGCCAGTGGCTGATCGAAAACGGCGGCTCGCCGACGATCGTCAACGGCTGGTCGGCCCTCAGCGCCGTCTATGACGCGTTCTTCCAGTACCGCCAGGGCGACCAGGCCCTCCCCGACTACGAGGCCGGCACCGCCGCGCGCGTGTTCCTCCGCACCGTCTTCACCTACAAGGGCGCCGTCCTGTACCTCGTGAACGCCGGCATGGGCGAGACCGTCATCGGCCCGATGTACGAGGTCCTGCGCGCACAGGGCGTGCGCTTCGAGTTCTTCCACAAGCTGCGTAACATCGGCCTCGCCCCCGGCACCAACCGCGTCGCCGAGCTGGTCTTCGAGCGCCAGGCCGCGGTCATCAATGGCCCCTATCGCCCGACCTTCCCCGGCGCGGGCCTCGTCTGCTGGCCGAGCGAGCCGTTCTGGGACCAGCTGGAGGACGGCGCCGCGCTCGAGGCCGCGGGCGTGAACTTCGAGTCGCACTGGTGCCAGCACCGCGGGCCGGCGGTGACGCTGCGCCGCGGCGTCGACTTCGACCGGGTGGTCTCGGCCGTCGACCTCGGCTCCTTCAAGCCGCTCAACGAGGTCGACGGCTCGATGTTCGCCGAGGTCCTCGCCGCCTCCCCGCGCCTCGCCAAGCTCGCCGACGCGCTGCCGATGATCCCCTCGCTCGCCTATCAAGTGTGGATGGGCCCGACCCTCGAGCAGCTCGGCTGGACCGCAGGACGCCCGACGATGGTCACCTGGGCCTATCCGCAGGACGTCTGGGCCGACATGACCGCCGTCCTCAAGACCGAGGACTGGCAGGGCCCCGACGCCCCGAAGTCGCTGCATTACTTCACCGGCGTGTGGGGCGCGAAGACCGACCTCTTCGCCCGGCCCTGGACCGCCAGCGACACCCCGCGCGAGGCCCTCGCGGACGTGACCCAAAGGACAGACGCGCAGTTCGACCGCTACGTCGGCACGATCTGGCCCAACGCGGTCGCGCCGACCGGCGGCTTCGATCGCGGCCTGGTCCGCTCGCGCTACACCCGCGCCAACGTCGATCCCTCCGAGTGCTGCGTCGGCTCGCCGACCAACACCGCCGGCCTGCGCCCGCGCGCCCACGAGTCGGGCATCGACGGCCTGGTGCTCGCTGGCAACTGGGTGCGAAACGGCATCAACTCGACCTGCGTCGAGCAGGCCACGATGACCGGGATGGCCGCCGCGCGGGCGATCACCGGCGAGCCGATCGAGATCGTCGGCGAGCACTTCCTCGCCCGCCACCCCGGCGATCTGCCCGACATCCGGCCCGCCCCGCCGGTCCCGCCGCCGACACCGCCCACGCCCACGCCGCTGCCGGCCTACGTCTCGAGCGTCGGCCACGGCGAGCAGGTGATGGCCCCGCCGGGGCTGGTCAAGAAGGGCCGGCTCTACGCCTTCGCCGTGCCCGCCGACCGCGGCCAGCTCAGCGCCTTCGCCCGGCGCTACCTCGCCGAGCCGACCGGCGGCGCGCTCGACTTCAGCGCGGTGGTGCCCTTCGTGCTCTGCACATATCTACGCAGCGACTTCCTGACCTCCACCTCGGAGCAGGTCGGCACGATCTCCGACCGCGAGTGCGCGCTGTGGATCGTGCTGGTCGAGAAGCCGCGCGGGCTGGCCCTGCCGCGCATCGTGTTCTGGATGCCCTACATCGTCATCGACACCTCGATCGGCATGGCGACCGGCCGCGAGATCTGGGGCTTCAGAAAGGAGATCGGCCCGGTCACCATCCCGTCGGCGGAGCAGGATCCGGCGCGCTTCGTCGCCCAGGCGACGATCTTCCGCACCCTGCAGACGGACACCCGCGGCCGCGTCGAGCCGCTGATCCGCGTCGAGCGCGACGCGCCGCTCGGGCCGCTCGAGCGCGCCTGGGAGACCGTCGAGGACATCGGCCTCTACTTCGCCGAGCGCCTGCTCGGCGGCCTCGCGGGCTGGGCCAGCGCGGTCCGGCGCCACAGCGGCATCTCCGGCTGGGCGCCCGCGTTCCAGCCCACGATCAACACCGTCAACCTCAAGCAGTTCCGCGACGCCGCCGATCCGAACCGGGCCTGCTATCAATCCGTCGTCTCCTCGCCGCTGCAGATCACCAAGATCCACGGCGGCGGCCCGCTGCTCGGCGACTACTGGCTGCGGATCAGCCGCTGCGAGAGCCATCAGATCGTCGCGGACCTCGGCCTCCCGGGCGAGGAGACCAAGGTCGCCTTCGGCGCCTGGCTCGAGGTCGATATGCTCGCCCTCGCAGGCACCGAGCTCTGGCGCGCGCCGACCTGAACCCGCCGGCCAGGTCGCGCGGGCGCCAGTGGAGACGCCGGCGGCGAGGGCACGGCATCACTGGCGAAGAGGGCGCCCCCTCAAGGTCAAGCGCGCCGACCCCGCACGCCGCCGTAACCGTCCCGACGAGCCCGCCAAGTGGCTCTCATGCTTGCGGAATCCCCGGAGTTGTGCGACCTACGATCAGGTAGACGATGTCGGAAGCGGCCGAAACCCTCGCTCACCATCGTGGGCAGCTCGAGAGCGGCGTGTCCTGGGCAGCCGCCATGCTGAGCACGGCACAGCGTGAGGCATTTGTCTTGACCCATGTGCGGCACGTCCGCGGACCTGTCTGGTTCGTCCGCTTGATGCCGCCACGCCATATTCAGGAGGGTTTCGGCCTCGCTCCCGAGATCCTTGTGGTTGTGGTCCGTGGGGAGGTCCAAGCGCGCGACGTCCAGGAGGCGCATGCCGAGGTCGTCCGCTCTGGGCTACGCCTCGACGGAAACTTGAGCATCGTAGCGGACATGGAGTCATCGTCGCTCGACCAACGCCTCGAGAGGATCGGCGGCCATGGACACCGCGTCGCCTGGAAGCGCCAAGAAGACGGCTCCTGGCCGCTCCTCACGACCGTCCTCCGCGCGTCGTTGCCCACGTTTGATGCGTTCGAAGAACGCGACGCCGTCCGAGGCCCACAACTCGTCGGCCGAGACGCCGAAGTCTCTGACCTGCGCACACGCGTCGTCCGCGGCGACGCCGTGGCCCTGTTCGGACTGAGGAAGATGGGCAAGACCTCGGTGATGCGAGCCGTCACCGACTGGTTCGATCCGGCGAGCGGCCTACGTGATGCGTCGAGTCGAGTCGAGGCGCCAGCAGCCGGTGTCGCGGTCGTCATTGACGCCAGCCCCATCGTCGATCGCACTGTCGATGCCGTCGCGGACGAGCTCCTCGCGGCGCTCCGACGGCGAATGAGGGCTGCCGACGAAGCGATGCCGCCGGTCCAGGCGACCGGCCTTCGCGGGTGGAAATCGGCCGGAGAGGCCCTCCTCGACCGGGATCTCCGGTTGTGCGTCGTGATCGATGAATTCGATCTCCTCTTCGAAGGTGAGGGTGGTGAGCGCTCGATCCCTGGCATCGGGCGGTTGTTCCGCCTCCTCCGTGGATGGGCGCAGACGAGGCAGGGCTTCCTGTCACTCGTACTCGTTGGCCGGGACCCGACCTACCTCCAGACACCAGAGATCGACGGCGTCACGAGCCCATTGATCGCCTGGTGCATGCCCCTGTGGCTCAAGCCCCTCCCGGCTATGAAGGCGCGGGAGCTCCTGCACAAACTTGGCCGCCGCGTCGGACTCGATGTCGGCCCCAGGAGCATTAACGTCGCGTTGCAATGGACCGGCGGCCACCCGCTGCTACATCGCCAGTTCGGCTCGGCGCTCCGAGAGGCGACGCGGAGGCACGACATCGCCTGGGGGGCACCGACGGATCCGTGGATCGAGCAAGCCGTGGCCCGATTCCAGGTACGCGACGCTGTCCTCGCCGTGATGCGAGAGGTGTACGCGCTTCTGCACAGCCGTTACCCACAGGCGCTCTCGCTGCTCGTCCGATGGGTTCAAGCTGCACGCGATGAACGGACGACCTCCCACGAGGGGTCGCTCGGTGGAGCCGCCCGCGTCCTGAAAAACTTCGGGATTGTCGACGAGAACGACGGTGTCCCCCTCGGGCTCGCATGGTACCTCAACACATTGGCGCCTCCGCTCGACCTGCGCCCAACGGGCTAACATGACCGAGAATCAGTATCGGTGGCAACATGATCGACCGACCCATGTCGTGTCGCGGCCCCGCTTGATCGACCCGATCGTCGCGGCGCTTCGACGTGGCATCGCCGTCAAGCTCATCGGCGGGCGTGGCATGGGCAAGAGCGTGTTGCTGTGGCAGATCGAGGCCCAGCTCGCGGACGCCGATACCCGTGTCGTCTTAATCCCAGAACCGCCGGTGGATACGACGGTCGCGGGTTGCCTGCGGGATCTGGCGGATCGCCTCGGCCTCGATCCCCCCATGCGTATCACGCCGGACGCGATCATGACGGCCGCCGAGCAGCAATTGGGCGTACGGCGCATCATCGTGCTCATCGACGAGGTCGATCAGTACGTCCTCGTCGACGGCACCGGGGCGCTCGCGCGATCCTGGTTCAACCGACTCGAATCGCTGCGAAAATCATGGATTGATCGGTTCTCTGTCGTGATCGCGGGCGGCTTGGGTGTCCTCCACGTCGCGCACGTGCTGGGTTCCGGGCTCCTCAGCCGCGCCGAGAGTGACTCGTGAACCGGTGCAAGCGGCAGGATTCCCGGATCTCCGGGTTCAGCAAGACGGGATGGACGGACATATTTTGGTCGAAGTGAAGTTCTGGCCAGAGAACAATTATCAGAGCGCCGAAGCCCAACTCGACGAGTATCGGATCTTCACGACCGTTCATGCTGCTGTGGTCATGATCGGAGCCCGGAAGGAATCCGGTTGGGCGTCCGATTACGAGGCCTCCTGCTTGACCGCGGGGACCTTCACACGCCGTCCGACCCCGCCCGATCTCGTCGGTTTGTGGCGCGTCGAGCGCGACGTCTCTGATCATCGACCGCTCCGAACCGATCACTTCCTCGTCCGAATTCCGAAGCGAGACTAGTCGCCCAGCGACTCGACGATCGGCACGTCGACGCCGAGGCCGCGCGCGGCCAGAACGCCGGACTCGACCGCCGCCTCGACGCTGCCGCCGTTGATGCTCGAGAGCGTCCAGTCGCCGGCGATCACGAGGTTGCTGAAGTCCGTGTCGCCGGGCGCCATTCGATACACCGTGCTGCCCGGCAATGTCAGCACATAACGCTCGGAGGGGTCGATGTTGGCGCGATAGTACTGACTGGCGAGGCGCTGCGCCCCGGTGCCGCCGGACACCGACTCGAGCAGCGACAGATCGAGGCCGCCGGGATCGTCCGGCGGCGCGCCGCTCGGCCACATATGCGCCGGATATCGGCGCAGCCACGCCGCAGCCTCGCGCTCGACGCGCTGCCGGACCCGCGCCGGATAGCTCGGGTCCGGGTCGGGCGGGTCGGGCGGAGGCTCGTCGAGCACGTCGCACAGGTAGGCCAGGCTGCCGGGCTGATGGTCCGCGGGCCACGCCTCACGCGGCAGCACGTCGCTCATGTCGGCCCACGAGCTCAAGGTCGGCGCGTAGCTGGTCTGCACGGTCGCGCCCGCGGTCCAGCCGAGCTGCGCGGTCGTCGGCTTCAGCCACAGCTGCACCGCCCGGGTCGCCACGGTCGCGCTGTGCTCGAGCATCGCGCGCCAGCGCGGGCTGCGTTCGGCGAGCGCGGAGGTCAGCGGCTTGAGCCCGCCGACGGCGACGCCGAGGACCACGGCGTCGAAGTCACGGCCATAGACGAGGGTCTCGCGACCGACCCTGACGTCGCACCACGCCGACTCGAAGTCGACGCCTGCGGCCGCGAGCGCCGCGCCATCCTTCACCTGGTCCCAGCGCGGCTGATTCGGCCAGCAGCGCAGCCCCTTCACGTCGATCAGGGGGTCGTATTGTTTCCCGTTCAGCTCCGCCTGGACGTCGAGCTCGATCTCCTCGATCACGTTCGCCCCGGCCATCACCCCCAGGCGACGGACCCGGCGGAAGTACTCGAAGCGGACCCCACGCGCGCGCAGCACCTCGTAGATCGGCGCGAACACGACGTCGCCCATACCGGCGTGCATGCGCCACAACGGCGCGCCCCGGTAGCCGAACACGATCCGCATCAGCGTCTTCATCGCCGCCCCCGCGGCCACCCGCGCCGAGGCCACGCTGGCCACCCCGCCCTCGTACGCGAAGGTCAGGTCGTAGAACGCCCGCACCGGCGCCGACCAGTATACCGATTCATCGCGCGCCCCGTGCTCGCGCAGCCAGGCCTTGAAGTCGAGCCCGTCGATCCTCGCGAAGCCGGCCGACCCGTACGGCAGCACGTCGACGAGCAGCCCGCGCAGCATCGCCAGACCGAGGCGCGCCAGCAGCACCAGCCGGCGCAGCTCGTCGGGCAGGTCGTCGAGGCGGGCCTGCAGCGCCTCCGTCGGACCGAGCAGCGCCGCGCCGAGCGCTCGCGCGTCGCCGGCGAGGGCCTCGCGCAGCCCCGCCGAGGGCGCCTCCCCGAGCAGCGAGTGGAGCACGCCCTGCCCCGCCTCGATCACCTGGCTGACCAGCCCGAGCAGCCCGGAGCCCGTCGACGCGCTCGCGGGCTGGTGCCCGACGAGCTCGTCGACGTGACCGGCGATCCACCGCGCGAGGGCGCGGACGTACTCGAGCAGGCGGACCGACCCGGGCGGTCGCGGGTCGCCCGGCACGCCGGGCATCGGCGGAAAGCGCAGGTTCCAGGTGTCCCAGCCGCCCGCCAGCGACTCCTGCAATGTGACGAGGAACTGCTCGCCGAACGCGTCGCGCCAGGTCTTGATCGGCGAGCGCGGGCCCGGCTCCCAGGCCGCGTACACCTCGCGGATCATGCGAAAGGCGTTGTCATAAAAGCCCATCCACATGTGGATCCCGTGCTCCTCGATGCGCTGGGCCGCCGCGCCGTTGCGCCCGCTCGCCCCCTTGCCGCCGAGCCGCCAGCCCTGCTGATACACCGTCACCTCGAAGCGGCGCCGCAGAGCCTCGGTGGAGGTGAGATAAAACGCCGCGGTCATGGCCCCACAGCCGCCGCCCAGCACGGCGACACGGATCGGTCGGTTGGCAGTTCTCATCGGTACCTCGCCACGATACCAGGGCCTTGACCCGTCGTGCACGCCCCCCTACGCTGGGCGCCGGTCATGTCGGCGCCCACCCGCACATTCAGCCCGTCCGGCCTCTTCAAGCGCCACCCCGCGCGGGAGGTCGAGTTCGAGGGCGCCTCGTACTCCCTGCCCCTGCACGTGTACGAGTGCGATATGCACATTGTCAGCGGCACGGTCGCGCTCGCGCCGCTGGCCCGGCTGCTCGCGCCCGAGGGGCTCCTGCCCGTGCCGATGCTCCTGCCCGACGGCTCATCGGTCGGGGTCGCCCAGCTCTGGCTCAATGATTATCGCGCCACCAGCATCGGCCCCTACCGCGAGATCATGGTCAGCTTCAGCGTCGGATCTCCATCTCACGCGCACATCGCGCGGAACTTCATCTCGCCGCTGGGCCCCTTCGCCGACCCGCGCTGTGCGGTGCTCGTGCGCTGGCTTTACCTCGACCAGCCCCGGGCGATCGAGCTCGGCCGGCGCGTCTGGGGCTTCCCCAAGCTGCCCGGCAGCCTGTCCTTCGTGGCCAGCCCGGACGGCGCCCGCCTGACCCACGAGACCCTCGACGAGCGCGGCCACCAAGTCCTGCGCGCCGAATTCACCCGAGAACGTGGTCCTGGCGCGACGCTGCGGGCCCTCGCCGCGATGCTGCCCGGCCTGGGCGTGGCCACCACCCTGCGCCTGCTCGGCGAACGCACCCACAGCGCCCTGGCGATCACCCCACGCGAGCTCAAGCAGACCCGCGCCCGCGTGCGCTTCCAGGGCTGGGTCGACACCTTCCCCTGGCGCGGCGAGCTCACCCTCGGCGAGGAATCTCCCTGCGCCCGGGCCCTGCGCGAGCTGGCCTTCGCGCCCCAGGTCGTCCAGCACATGCCCAGAGTCCGCTTCGTCATGCTCGGGCCGACCTGAGCGCCGCGGACCGGCGCCCGCAAACTCGTCGCGCCGCGCTCGGCAATCGTGGCACGCTGAGGACTCCGCATGGAACCCCGCGAACACTCCGGCCTCTCGCCCGCGCTCGACGAGACCATCGCGTCCAGCCTCGAGCGGTTCGTGAGCACCAGCCGCTCGATGGACCTCCTGGACGACACGATGGATTCACCGTCGCGTCGGACGCCCGACCTGGACGGCCCCTTGCCGGCGCAGATCGGCCGCTTCGAGGTGCGCTCGCGGCTCGGCGCCGGCGGCATGGGTGTCGTGTATGCCGCGCACGATCCGACGCTCGACCGCCCGGTGGCGCTGAAGATCATCCGCGTCGAGGTGGGCGGTCCTCAGGACAGCACCGGCACCAACCGGCTGATCCGCGAGGCGCAGGCGCTGGCCAAGCTCTCGCACCCCAACGTCGTCAGCGTCTACGAGGTCGGCCGCGTCGACGACCAGATCTGCCTGGTGATGGAGCTCGTGCGCGGCCTCGACCTCGGCCGCTGGCTCGGCCGGGAGACCCGCTCCTGGGACCAGGTCCTCGCGGTCTACTGCGACGCCGGGCGCGGCCTCGCGGCGGCTCACGCCGCCGGCCTGATCCACCGCGACTTCAAGCCCAGCAACGCGATCGTCGGCGACGACGGACGGATCCGCGTGCTCGACTTCGGCCTCGCGCGGGCGCGGGCGCGGCCGAGCGACAAGGCCGAGCGCGACGAGGCGCCGCCGCGGATCTCCCCCAGCGCCTCGGCGACCCTCGACCTGCGGCTCACTCGCACTGGCGCCCTGCTCGGCACGCCCGCATACATGGCGCCGGAGCAATTCCTGGACCGAACCGTCGACGCCGCCTCCGATCAATTCGCGTTCTGCGTCGCCCTCTATTCGGCGCTCTTCGGCGAGGCGCCGTTCCCCGGCTCCACCGTGCTCGCCCTCTGCGAGGCGGTCTGCGCCGGTCGCGTGCGCACCCCCCGGCCCGGCCCGGTGCCGGCCCACGTCGTCCAGGCGATCCTCCGCGGCCTCGCGGTCGATCCCGCCGCCCGCTGGCCGTCGATGGACCTGCTGCTCGCCGAGCTGACCCACCGACCCGAGCCGCGACAGGGCCCGAGCTCGGCGCTCTTCGGCCATCGCGGCCCGCAGGGGCGGCTGCGCCAGCGCCTCGCGGACCTGCGGCGCGGTCGCGGCGGCGTGGTGATCCTCGAGGGCGAGGCGGGCCTCGGCAAGAGCCGCCTCGCCCGCACCCTCGCCGACGAGGCCCGCGAGCTCGGCGTCCGGGTCCTGCGCGGCGCCTCCGACAGCCAGGGCTTCGTCGCCGCCTATCACGCCTGGCGCGACGTCGTCGTCGACGTGCTCGACCTCGCCGACCTCGCCGAGCGCGGCGAGCCCGAGCCTCGCCGCGCCCATGTCGACGCGCTCTTCGACCAGCTCGGCCTGCGCCGCGAGCTCGCGCCGCTGCTCGACGACGTCGTCGCGCTCGGCCTGGCGGACAACGAGTTCACCCGCCAGCTCGACCCGACCGTGCGCGCCGACAACCTGCTGACGCTGCTCGCCACGCTGCTGCAGCGCCGCCTCGAAGGCCGTGCGACGCTGATCCTCATCGAGGACGCGCACTGGTTCGACACCGCCTCGTGGGCGCTCGCGCTCGCGCTCGCGGGCCTCGCCGCCGATCATGCGATCCTGCTGTTGCTGACCACGCGCCCGGACGCGTCGCCGCCGCCCGCCCGCCACGAGCTGCTCGCCCGCCCCGAGCTCGAGTCGATCCAGCTCAGCGCGCTCAGCCCCGAGGACTCGGCCGCGCTGCTCGGCGCGCGTCTCGGCCTCGCCGAGCTCCCCGACGAGCTCGCCCGCCGCGCCTTCGAGTGGACCCACGGCACCCCCTTCTTCATCGAGCAGGTCGCGCTGGCGTTGCTCGAGGCCGGCCTGGTGCGCCAGCAGGGACCGCGCGCCGTGCTGGTCGCGGGCGAGGCGGAGCTCGCCGCCTTTCAGGTCCCGGGCTCGGTCGAGGCGCTGATCCTTCGCCGGCTCGATCGTCTGGCGCCGGCCGCCCGCGAGGCGCTGAACCTCGCCGCCGCGCTCGGCCGCGCGGTCGCCCCCGACGAGCTCGAGGCGTTGCTGCACCGCGTCGACCCGGCGCTCGACGGACCACGCGCGCTCGAGGCGCTGCTCGCCGCGGGCCTGCTGGTCCGCCCGCCCCACGACCCCGGCGGCCTCACGTTCCCCCACGCCCTCGCCCAGAAGGCGATCTACGAGCAAACGCAGCCGTCCGTCCGCCGACGCTTCCACGAGATCATCGCCACCTGGTACGAGGAGCACGAGCGCGCGCACGCCCCGGATCGCCTCGGTGTGCTCGCCCACCACTGGACCCACGCCGCGCTCCCGGACAAGGCGGTCGTCTATCTCGCGCAGGCCGGTGAGCAGGCCTTCCTCGCCTTCGCCAGCCGCGAGGCGATCACCTATCTCAACGAGGCGCTGGCCGCCAATGATCGCCTCGCCCGGCCGCTGACCGCCGCCACGCGGGCGCGCTGGCACCAAATGCTCGGTGAGGCCCACGTCAAGCTCGGCGAATACCACGCGGCCCGGCGCCACCTCGCCCAGTCGCTGCGTCACCTCGGCTATCGCCCGCCCGGCGCCACCCTGGGGGTCGTGCTCGGGGTCCTCGGCCACCTGCTGCGCCAGCTCTTCAACCGCCTGGCGCCGACCGCCATGGTGCGCAGCAGCGGCGCGGCGGCGCAGGTCGCCCGCGACGCGGCCCGCATCTATCAGGCCCTCAGCGAGCTCGCGTTCTTCGAGCAGAGCCCCCTGCACCTGACCCACGCCGCGCTCGCCGGCCTCAACATCGCCGAGCGCTCGGGCTTCGCCCGCGAGCTCGCCGTCAACTACTCGACCGTGGCGATCCTCTTCGGGGTGCTCGACCGCCATCGCATCGCCCGCAGCTACGTCGAGCGGGCCCGGGCCGCCGCCGAGCTCGACGGCACCAGCGCGACGCTGGCCTACACCTCGCTGCTGCGCACGGTATATGGGCAGTCGGTGCCCGAGCGCGCCTGGCTCGAGCACGACCTGCCGGCCGCGATCGCCCGCTTCGCCGCCCTCGGCGACCGCCCGCGTGTGCACATATCGCTCGCCAACGAGGCCTTCTATCGCCTCGTCATCGAGGACTTCGTCGGCGCCGCGCGAACCGCCGCGACGCTGCTCGAGCACCTCGAATCCGCGTCCCCGCAGATCCAGAACTTCGCGCTGGTGCAGCGCCTCGCCCTCGACCTCGTGCGCGGCGCCCCCGACCTCGCGCACCTCGACCGCCTCGAGGGCCTGCTGCAGCGGCGCCGCCTGGCCCACGGCGACGCGCTGCTCGGCGAGGGCGTCGCCGCCGCCTGTCGCCTGCGCCGCGGCGAGCTCAGCCACGCGCTCGCGCTCGCCGAGCGGGTGATCGCCCGCCTCGCATATCAGCCGCCGACCACCCTCTACACATCATTCGGCATCCGCGGCGCGCTCGACGTCTTGCTGGCCATCGACCCCCACGGCGCCCGCAAGCCGATCGAGCGCGCCCGCAAGGCGCTGCGCCAGATCGCCTTCCACAACCCGGCCGTGCGCCCCATGGCCGCGCTCGCCGACGCCCAGGTCGCGGCCGTGTTCGCGGCCCCCGCCGCCGCCACCCGCCTCGCAGAACACGCCGCCGCGCTCGCCAGCGCCGCCAGGCTCCACCACAGCGAGGGCCTCGCGCAGCTCGTGCACGCCCGCCTGCTCGCGCCCGCCGACCCCGAGCGCCCGCGCCTGCTCGACGCCGCCGAGCGCAGCCTGACGCTCATCGAGCCCTGCCACGCCCTGAGCCAGCTGCGCCGGGCGCTACCGCCGGCCGCTCAATGATGTCGCATGATGCCGCATGATGCCGCATGATGCATGATGCCGCTCGGTGCGGCCTCGTCCACGCCTGGTGTCGCTCGGTGCGGCCTCGTCCACGCCTGGTGTCGCTCGGTGCGGCCTCGTCCACGCCGACGCGCGGGCCGCGATTGATGCGCGACGGACCCGCCTGTATCATCGCGGCGACGTGGACGGAAGGGGCGGAAGGGGCGGAAAGGACATCGCGGCGTCCCTCGGGATCACGCCCGAGGTGATCGCGTGGCGTCGCTCGGCCATGGGGCTCGACGACGCCGCTCGCGCGTGCCTCCGGGGCGCGGCACCCGAGGCCGCAGCCGGCATGCACGCGCTCATCGATCGCCTCTACGAGAAGCTCCGGGCGATCCCCGCGACGCAGGCGCTGCTGACGAGCGACGAGCTGGTCGCGCGCCTCAAGGCGCAGCAGCGGGCCTATCTGCAGGAGCTCCTCGCCGCGGAGCTCGACTGGCCCTACGTCCTGCGCCGGCTCGCCATCGGCGAGATGCACCACCGCGTGCGCCTCGCGCCGCAGTGGTACCTCGCGACGTACGCGCACATGATCGCGGAGCTCCTCGAGGCGCTCATCATCACCGCGCCCACCGTGGCGGACGGCTGCGAGCGCCTGTGTGCGCTGATCGCCTCGGTGTGCCTCGACGCCAGCCTCGTGCTCGACTCCTACGGGCGCAGCGAGGAGGCGGCGCTCTGGGTCCGCTCGGAGGAGATGCCCGCGGAGCCGCCTGCGCCCCGGAGCGCCGCACCGGCGCCGTCGAGCGCGCCGGTGGCGAGCAGCGGCCCGACGCAGATCCGGCTGACCGCGGAGGCGACCGATGAGCGCCGCCGGTTCCTCGGGCTGTCCGACGACGATCTGCAGCGCCTCCGCGAGCTGCGTCCGCTGATCGCGGCGCACACCCCGGCGATCCTCGAGGACTTCTACGCGCTGCTCGCGTCGCGGTCCGAGACCGCCACGCTCGTGCCACCGGACACCGCCCGCCGGCTGAAGCAGCAGGTCGCGTCCTACTGGATGGAGCTCGTCGACGGCGGCTTCGATCGCCCCTACGCCGCGTCACGGATGCGGATCGGCGTCATCCACGAGAAGGTCGGCGTCGACACGGCGAGCTACCTGACCGGGCTCGCGCGCCAGCTCTGCGGCTTCACGCGGGCGATCCTCCGCGAGCGACCGGAGCCGCTCGGCGAGCTCCGGGCGCTGGTGCGCGCCGTGTTCTTCGACCTGTCGTTCGTGATCGACGCGTACATGGAGGCTCGCGTCGACACGTTGCTGCGCACCGATGGCTACGCCAACCAACTCGTCGCGGGCCTCGCCTCGGCCGTCGCGGTGATCGACTCCCGGGACTGCCTGTTATCGGCGAACCGCACGCTGCTGGCGCTGATCGGCGGCGACCCCGGCACGCTGTACCGGCTGCCGCTGGAGCGCGCGCTGCCGCTGCCCGAGCTCGCCGGGCTGGTCCGCAGCCTGCGCGCGAGCGGCAACATGCGCGAGGTCGGCATCGGCCGGCTCGGCCCTCGCACGCTGCGCTGCACGGCGATGTGGCTCGCCGGGCACGGGAGCGCCGGGCACGGGAGCGCCGAGCAAACGATCGCGCTGGTGCTCGACGACATCACCGACATCCTGCGCCTGGGCCACGACTTCACGCGTCAGGCCGATCTGTTCGAGCAGGTCGCCGACGCGGCTGGCGCCGTGCTGTGGGAGATGGACGCCGCGAGCGGGACGA
>Ga0073899_10003182_pt1 | contig 14623 bp, 11 predicted proteins | sample KloWWTmetaKNB5Ph_FD_88975 | JGI IMG/M metagenome (GOLD analysis project Ga0073899, IMG submission 88975) | Active sludge microbial communities from Klosterneuburg, Austria, studying microevolution and ecology of nitrifiers - Klosterneuburg... | ecosystem: Engineered > WWTP > Aerobic digester >...
AACGCCGTGCACCGCCGCAATCTCGAGCTGATGATGATCGGCGACCCGAAGCGGATCGACGAACTCACCGTCGCGATGCAGCGCCGCAACCACGGCATGACACGCTTCAAGTCGCGCTTCCTCGGCTACCGCGACACGCTGTGCCCCAGCCTGCGCCAGACCCGCTGCCCGGTGCTGGCGATCCAGCCCGAGCGCGATCCGCTGCCGCAACCCGACGCCGCGTCGCGGGTCGCCTATCTGGAGAGCACCGCGCCACGCATCGCCTGCCGCATCATTCACGGCGCCAGCCACTGGGTGGCGTTCGAGGCGCCGGACGAGGTCAACCGGCTGCTCATCGAATTTCTCGGTGCGCGTGGCCGCCGTGACGAGGGCGGCGCCTACGTCTGAAACCGCTACATGCGGAACACGGCGAACGCGGTGGGTTTGGCGGGCGTCCGCCCGGCCACGTCGAGCAACTGGGCGAGCACGGCGCGCGTCTCGGCGGGCGCTATGACCATGTCGCACCACAGATGGCGGGCCCAGTTCAGCGCGCCGGCCACGTCGTCGCTGGCGTCGCGCGAGGCGGCGGCGCGGGCGTTGGGCCACATCAGCAGCGCGTTGGGCTTGAAGGCGCGGCCGCACATCGCGTAGCAGGCCGCGCCATAGGCGTGGCCGATGATCAGCGTGAACTTGGGCACGTCGGCATTGGCCACCGCATTCAACAGCTTGGCGCCGTGCCTGCCCAGGCCGCGCTGGTCGGGCAGATCGCTGTCGGCGAAGCCCGGTGAGTCGACCAGGAACAGCAGCGGGATGTCACGCTGGCAGCACAGCTCGACGAAGTGCGCGCCCTTGGCGCCGGCCTGCGCCGTGACTTCGCCGTTGTTGGCCAGGATGCCGACCTCCAAGCCCTCGATGCGCGCTAAGCCGCAGACCAGGGTCTCGCCGTGCAGCTGCTTGAACTCCTGGAAGCGGCTGCCGTCCACCAGACGGGCGATGATCTCGCGGACATCGACGCCGGGCTGGTCGCCGATGCGCACCAGGCCGGCAAGTTCCTGCGGGTCGTACTGCGGCGGCTCGACCGGGGCCGGTGTCCAGCGCAGACCCGGCGGCGCGCCGAGGTGCGCGACGATGCGGCGCGTGATCTGCAAGGCATGGGCGTCGTCCTCGGCCAGGTGGTCGGTGACGCCGCTCACCCGGCTGTGCATCTCGGCGCCGCCCAGCGGCTCGATGTCGACCACCTCGCCGGTGGCCGCGAACACCAGTTGCGGGCTGCCGAGGAACATCGCGCCGCGGTTGCGGATGATCACCACCTCGTCGCACAGCGCCGGGATGTAGGCGCCGCCGGCGGTCGACGGCCCGAACACCAGCGCGATCTGCGCGATGCCCTCGGACGACATCTTGACCTGGTTGTACATGACCGAGCCGCCTTGCCCTTCGTCGGGAAAGATGTTCTCGAGGTCGGGCAGGAAGGCGCCGCCGGACTGGACCATGGTGATGCAGGGCAGGCGGTGCTGCCAGGCGAACAACTGTGCGCGCACGTGGCGCTTGGTCGTCATGCCGAACATGGTGCCGCCCTTCACCGTCGGGTCGTTGACGATCAGCATGCAGGCGCGGTCGCCCACCTGGCCGACGCCGGTGATGATGGTCGCTCCCGGCGGCACGCCCTCGTACAGATCGGCGGCGGTGAGCTGGCCGATCTCCAGGAAGGGCGAGCCCGGGTCGAGCAGGGCGGCGATGCGTTCGCGCGGCAGCATCTGGCCGCGGCTCTTGTGCAGCTTGCGTGCCTTCTCGTTGCCGCCGATCGAGGCTTCTTCGCGCCGCGCCTGCAGGGCCGCCACCATCGACTGGCAGGCGTCGCGCCGGCGCCTGAACGCCACCGTGTCGGTGGCGATCGCGGACGACATCGGGCTCATGGGCGCGGACGCTACATGCGGAAGACGGCGAACTCGGTGGCTTTGGCGGGTGTTCGGCCGGCCACGTCGAGCAACTGGGCGAGGACGGGGCGGGTCTCGGCCGGGTCGATGACCATGTCGCACCACAGATGGCGGGCCCAGTTCAGCGCGCCGGCCACGTCGTCGCCGGCGTCGCGCGAGGCGGCAGCGCGGGCGTTGGGCCACATCAGCAGCGCGTTCGGCTTGAAGGCCCGGCCGCACAGCGCGTGGTAGGCCGCGCCGTAGGCTTCGCCGACGATGAGGGTGAACTTGGGCACGTCGGCGTTGGCCACGGCGTTGAGCAGCTTGGCGCCATGCTTGCCGATGCCGCGCTGGTCGCCCAGGTCGCTGTCGGCGAAGCCCGGTGAATCGACCAGGAACAGCAGCGGGATGTCACGCTGGCAGCACAGCTCGACGAAGTGCGCGCCCTTGGCCGAGGCCTGCGAGGTGAGCAGCCCGTTGCCGGCCAGGATGCCGACCTCGAAGCCCTCGATGCGGGCGAAGCCGCAGACCAGGGTCTCGCCGTGCAGTTGCTTGAACTCCTGGAAGCGGCTGTCGTCGGCCAGGCGGGCGATGATCTCGCGGCAGTCGCCGGCGTGGTCGCCCGTGCGCGCCAGGCCGAGCAGCTCATGCGGGTCGTAGCGGGGCGCCTCGACGGCGGTGCGTGTCCAGCGCAGGCGCGGCGCCTCGCCGAGATGGGCGACGATGTTGCGCGTGATCTGCAAGGCATGCGCGTCGTCTTCAGCCATGTGGTCGGTGACGCCGCTGAGCCTGCTGTGCATCTCGGCGCCGCCCAGCGGTTCGATGTCGACCACCTCGCCGGTGGCCGCGAACACCAGCTGCGGGCTGCCGAGGAACATCGCACCCTGGTTGCGGATGATGACCACCTCGTCGCACAGCGCCGGGATGTAGGCCCCGCCGGCGGTGGACGGGCCGTGCACCAGCGCGATCTGGGCGATGCCTTCGGCCGACATCTTCACCTGGTTGTACATGATCGAGCCGGCCATGCCTTCGTCGGGAAAGATGTTGGCCAGGTCGGGCAGGAAGCCGCCGCCGGACTGCACCATGGTGATGCAGGGCAGGCGGTGCTGCCAGGCGAACAACTGCGCCCGGGTATGGCGCTTGGTCGTCATGCCGTACATGGTGCCGCCCTTCACGGTGGCATCGTTGACGATCAGCATGCAGGCGCGGCCGCTGACCTGGCCGACGCCGGTGATCATGGTCGCCCCCGGCGGCACGCCCTCGTACAGGTCGGCACCGGCGAGGTGGCCGATCTCCAGGAATGGCGAGCCCGGGTCTAGCAGGGCCTTGATGCGCTCGCGGGGCAGCATCTGGCCGCGGCTCTTGTGCAGCTTGCGCGACTTCTCGTTGCCACCCAGCGTGGCCTCGTCGCGGCGCGGCTGCAGCGCCGCCATGCGCGACAGGAAGGCGTCGCGCCGGCGCTGGAAGTCGGCACTGTCGGTGGCGATGTCGGATTGGATCGGATGCATGGCGTGTGGTGCGTCGCCGATAGGACGGCAAGGATGTGGCGGCAGGGATTGGCAGCCTAACGAATGTTTGTTATCTTAACGGCCTTGGCGCCTTCACTGCAATCCACGCACACCCAACGATGAAATCACCGAAACCCGCGGCGCGGCCCGCAACAGGCCGGCAGCGCGCTGGCGGGAGCGCGCGATGAGCGTCGTCAAGTCGGCCCTGTCGGCCAGCCCCGAAGAGTTGCGCGCCAACCGCGAGTTCTACGACGGCCGCGTGGCCGATCTGCGCGCGCGCCGCGCCGCGGCGGTGGCCGCCGGCAGCGAAACGGCCCGCGCCGCCCTGCGCGAAGCCGGGCAGCTGCTGGTGCGCGAGCGCGTCAGCGCGCTGCTCGACCCGGGTTCGCCCTTCCTCGAGTTGTGCCAGCTGGCCGGCGAGGGCCTGCACGGCGACACCGTGCCGGGCGCCGGCATCGTGGCCGGCGTGGGCCTGGTGTCGGGCCGGCCCTGCATGGTGATCGCCAACGACGCCGCGGTACATGACGGTGCCTATAGCGCCATCACCGGCAAGAAGCATGTGCGGGCGCTGCGCTTCGCCTGGATGCACCGCCTGCCCTGCCTGACGATGGTGCAGTCGGGCGGGCGCCAGTTCTTGCGCGAAGGGGGCACCCAGCCTGGCGTGTTTGCTGATGACGGCCAGTTCGGCTCCATCCTGTATAACCAGCTGCGCATGTCGCGCGAGGGCATCGCCCAGATCGCCAGCGTGCACGGCCCGGCCGCCGACAGCGGCGCCTTCGTGCCGGCGGTGTGCGACGAGGTGGTGGTCGTGCGCGACCAGGGCGCGCTGGCCTTCGGCAGCAACGCGGGGCCGGTGCCTGCCGACGCTGACCGCGCCAACCGCCAGGACGGCAACACCGACCGCCTGGCCGAGAGCGACGCGCACGCCATCGCCATCCTGCGCGACGTCGTCGCCCACCTCGGCGACGTGCCGCGCCAGCGCCGCGACGTGGGCGAGGTCGTCGAACCCCTGCACGACCCGGCGGAGATCAACGCCATCATCAGTGCCGACCCGCGCATCCCCACCAACAACCGCGAGATCGTGCTGCGCCTGATCGACGGCAGCGACCTGCACGAGTTCAAGCCCGACTACGGCGACACGCTGATCACCGGCTTCGCCCGCATCAAGGGCTTCGAGGTCGGCATCCTGTGCAACAACGGCGTGCTGTTCTCCGAAAGCGCGATGAAGGCGACGCAGTTCATCGAACTGTGCTGCCAACGCGACATCCCGCTGCTGTTCATGGCCGACATCAACGGCTTCATGGTCGGCCGCGAGGCCGAGGAGGCCGGCATCGCCAAGCACGGCGCGAAGATGATCACCGCCATGACCTGCGCGAACGTGCCCAAGTACACGCTGATCATCGGCGGCTCTTACGGCGCGGGCTACCTGGCGATGTGCGGCCGCGCGTTCAAGCCCAACGCGCTGATCATGTGGCCCAACGGCCGCGCCGCGATCATGGGCCCGGACCAGGCGGCCACGACGCTGGCCATGGTCAAGGACGACCAGCACAAGCGCGACGGCACGAGCTGGACCGACGCGCAACGCGAGGCCTACAAGGCGCCGGTGCGCAAGACCTTCGAGGACTTCGCCAACGCCTACAACTTCGCGCGCAACACCTGGTGCGACATGGTGATCGAGCCGGCCGAAACGCGCGACGTGATGGCGCTGCTGCTCGATTTGGCGGGCCGCGTGCCGGCCGTGCCTTTGCGCTTCGGCGTGTTCCGGATGTGAACTGGGAATCGACGCCGTGTTCAAGAAAATTCTGATTGCAAACCGGGGGGAGATCGCCTGCCGCATCGCCCGCACCTGCCGGCGGCTGGGCGTGGCGGTGGCCGGTGTTCATTCCAGCGCCGACCGCGACGCGCTGCATGTGCGCCAGATCGGCGAATCGGTGGAGATCGGCGGCGCGCCCGCCTCCGAAAGCTACCTGCGCATCGACGCGGTGATCGCCGCCGCGAAATCGGTCGGGGCCGAGGCCATCCATCCGGGATTCGGCTTCCTGGCCGAAAACGCTGCCTTCGCGCGCGCCGTCGAAGCGGCGGGTCTGGTGTTCATCGGCCCGACCGCGGACGTGATCGAACGCCTGGGCGACAAGGCCGCAGCCAAGCGCGAGGCCAAGGCCGCCAAGGTGCCGATCGTGCCGGGCAGCGAGGCACCGAGCGTCGACCCGGCCGCGATCGCCGCCTCGGTGCGCGCTGTCGGCCTGCCGGTGATGCTCAAGGCCGCAGCCGGCGGTGGCGGCAAGGGCATGCGCGGCATCACCAGCCTGGAGGGGCTGGAGCAAGAGATCGAGTCGGCGATGCGCGAGGCCAAGAACTCTTTCAGAGACGCCGGCCTGATCGTCGAGAAGCTGATCCGCCAGGGCCGCCACATCGAGATCCAGATCGCCGGCGATGGCCAAGGCAGGGTGATCCACTTGTTCGAGCGCGAGTGCACGCTGCAGCGGCGCCACCAGAAGGTGATCGAGGAGGCGCCTGCGGCCAACCTCAGCGCCAGGATGCGCGACAGCATGGCCGCCGATGCGGTGCGGCTGGGTGAACGGCTCAAGTACCGCGGCGTGGGCACGGTCGAGTTCATCGTGGGTGCCGACGAGTACCACTTCCTCGAGGTCAATCCGCGCCTGCAGGTCGAGCACCCCGTGACGGAGATGGTCACGGGCCTGGACATCGTGGAGATCATGCTGCGCATCGCCAGCGGCGAGGGCCTGCCGGTGCAGCAGGGTGATGTGCGCATCCATGGCCATGCCGTCGAGGCGCGCATCTGCGCCGAAGACCCGGCGGCAAGTTTCCTGCCGTCCACTGGCAAGCTGTCGCAGGTGCGCTTCCCCGACCTGGGCGTGCGCGTCGAGACCGGCATCGAAAGCGGCATGGAGGTCACGCCCTACTACGACTCGATGCTGGCCAAGCTGATCACGCATGCGCCGACGCGCGACGAAGCGCTGGACCGGCTGTCACTGGCGCTCGAGGACACCGTGGTCTTCGGCGTCACCACCAACCGCAGCTTCCTGCGCCGCCTGATCGACCTGCCCGAGACCCGCACCGCCACCTTCCACACGCGGCTGATCGACGAGCAGATCGCCGGCTGGTCGCTGGGCGACGCGCTGCACGACACGCAGACCCTGGCCGTTGCCGCCTGCCACTGGCTGCAGTTGCAGCGCCAGGTCGAGTCGCGCAGCCCCTGGAGCCGCTGGCACAGCAGCGGCTGGCAGATGAGCGTCGGCGGCGAAAGCTTGGCGCCGATCCCCAGCCTGCACGTCGAGACGAGCGACGGCGTCAGCGCCGAGATCCGCTTCGGCCCCTTGCGCGCCGACGGCAGCCTGCTGGTGGGCGTGAACGACGCCCGGGTGCCGGTGCGGCTGGCGCCGGCTGGCGGCGACGCCGGCAGCTACCTGGCGGTCACAGACACCCATCGCGAGACCGTGCGCCTGCACCGTGACGGCGACATGCTGTACCTGCACGACCGGCGCGGCTCACACAGCCTGAAGGTGGTGCCCTACCTGTCCTACATCAGCACCTCGGCCCAGACCAGCGGCGAACTGAAGGCGCCGATGATGGGCCTGATCCTGAAGGTCAACGTGGCGCCCGGCGACCGTGTCGACAAGGGCGCCGTGGTGGCGATCCTCGAGTCGATGAAGATGGAGATGCGCATCGTTGCCGAATGCGCGGGCACGGTGGCTTCGGTCAGCTGCCAGGCCGGCCAGACGGTCGAGCGCAACGCGGTGGTGGCGTCGATCACGCCGGATTGATTTGTCGCGCAGACCGGCACCCGCAAGCCTGCCTGTAAGGATCTGATCGGCCGCGGCGTCCTGCTCTGCACAGGCTCACCTTCAGCCCGTCACGGTCGGCGCCTGCGCAGCGCCTACTTGCGCTTCTGCTGTTCCATCAGCGCACGCAGCCGGCTCTTGTGCTCGTCGGTGGAGAACAGGTAGTTCTGCACGTAGGCCTCATAGCTCAGGCAGGACTGCAGGTCGGTGTCCTCGCCGCGGGCGATCGCCAGCTTGCTGGCCGCACCGGCGCGGCGTGGCGTCGCCTGCTTGATCGACGCGGCGATGGCCAATGCCGCGTCCAGCAGGCGTTCGCCGGGGACGACGTCGACGAACAGGCCCGCGGCGCGCCCGGCCTCGGCCTCGACGCTGGCGCCGGTGAGCAGCCAGTGCCTGGCGCGCACGCTGCCGACGATGCGCGGCAACAGGTAGGAGCAGCCCATGTCGCAGGCCGCGGCGCCCAGACGGCCGAAGGCGAAGAAGTAGCGCGCCTTGTCCGAGGCCACGGCGATGTCGCAGGCCATGGCCAGGGCCGCGCCGCCGCCGACCGCCGCGCCGTTGACCGCGGCAATCAAGGGCAGCTCCAGCTCGCGCATGCGCTGCACCACCTTGTGCAGGCCCCGGATGAAGCGGAACTGCAGCTCGGCGTCGACACCGTCGGGGTTGACGACCTGGCCCAGCTCGGCGCCGGCGCAGAACACCTTGCCCGCGCCGGTCAGTACCACGGCGTGCAGGCCGAGATCGTCGTCGAGCTGCTGCAGCACGCCCAGCATCTGGTCGGGGAAGGCCAGCCCGAGTGGATTGCGTTCGCGCGGGCGGTTCAGGGTGACGATGGCCACGCCTTCGCGCCGCTTGACGAGGATGTCGGCCGGCGCGGTGCTGGCGGCTGGGGTGTGGGTGCTCATGCGGGCCTCGCAGGGGTCGGTGATGGCGGCAGCGCTCAGCGCGCCGCGCGCCCGAGCAGGCTGTCGCCGATGATGTTGCGCTGGATCTGGTTCGTGCCTTCGATGATCTGCAGCACCTTGGCGTCGCGGAAGTAGCGGTTGATTGGCGTGTCGGCCGAGATGCCCGCGGCGCCGAACAGCTGCACCGCGTCGGTGGCCACGCGCATCGCGGTGTCGCTGGCGAAGCACTTGGCCATGGCCGCGATCGGTGCCAGCTCGATGCCCGACGCGCCGCTGTCCACCACCGCCGCCGAGCGGTACACCAGCTGGCGCGCGGCCTCGGTCTGCATCGCCATGTCGGCCAGCATCCAGCGGATGCCCTGGTTCTCGCTGACCTTGCGGCCCCAGGTGACGCGGTTCTTCACGAACTCGATGCTGTGGTCGATGGCACCCTGCGCCAGGCCGACGCCGCGCGCGCCGATTAGCGGGCGGCTCTTGTTGAAGGCCTCCATCACGTCCTTGAAGCCGCGCCCGTCCTCGCCGATGCGGTTGGCTTCGGGCACGAACACCTCGTCGAGGAACAGCGGGCACGAGGGCACGCCGCGTGCGCCCATCTTGTCTTCGTGGCGGCCGACCGTGAAGCCCTTGCTGCCACGCTCGACGATGAACAGGTTGATGGTGCGTGCGCCCTCGTCGTCGCCGGTCTTGGCCGCCACGAGCACGAAGTCGGCGATGTGCGAGTTGGTGCACCAGATCTTCGAGCCGCTGATGCGGTAGCCGCTATCGCAGCGCCGCGCGCGGGTGCGGATGCCGGCGACGTCGCTGCCGCTTTGTGGTTCGGTGGTGGAAAACGCGCCGCGCAGTTCGCCGGCGGCCAGCGGGCCGAGCAGGCGCCGCTTCTGCTCATCGCTGCCGGCGGCGAGGATGGCGCCGAACGGCACCCACTGCACGATCAGCAGGTAGGCGGTGTTGTAGCAGACGCGGCCCAGTTCCTCCACGGCCAGGGCGGCCGACAGCATGCTGCCGGTGCCACCGTACTCCTGCGGAAACGGGATCGTGAACAGGCCGACTTCGCGCAGCAGGTCGAACATGTCCTGCGGATACTCGGCGCTGCGGTCGATGGCGGCGGCACGCGCCGCCACCTTGTCGCGCGCCAGCCGCCGCACCAGAGCCTGGATCTCGCGCTGCTCGTCGTTCAGCGCATAGGCTTGCATGAGCTGCGGGCCCTTCAGCCGGCCGCCTTGTCGCGGCACTTGATCATGCGCATCGGCGTGTAGGTGATGGCCAGCGTGCCGTCCTGCTTGACGATGCGGTTGTGCGTGCGCACCAGGCCGCGGCCGGGACGGCTCTTGCTCAGCCGCGCTTCGATCACCTCGCACTCGACGTGCAGCGTGTCACCGGCGAACACCGGGTTGTGCACCTTCAGGTCCATCTCGAGGAAGGCGAAGCCGGTGTGCTGCATGGTTGCGTGCACCAGCAGGCCTTCTGCGAAGGTGTAGGCGAGGGCGCCCGGGGCGACGCGGCCCTTGATGTCCGACTCGGTGCGCAGGAACTCGAGATCGGTGAACAGCACCTCGGTCATGCCGGTGCAGGTGCAGAAGTTGACGATGTCGGTTTCAGTCACCGTGCGGCCCACGGTGCGGAACTGACGGCCCAGAGGCAGGTCTTCGAAGTGCAGGCCGATGCCGAGGATTTCCATGGGTCTCGCTCTGTGTGCAGCGGTCAACGGGCGACCAGGTTCATCAGGTCGGGGCTCAGCTCGGGATAGCCGCAATCCGGCCCCAGCACGGGGATCAGCTTGCCGTCTGCGCGCTTGCCCAGCGTCGGCTGGATGCGCCGCAGCGGCCGTGAACGCGCGGCTTGCACGGCGCCGGCCACGTCGCCCGTCTGGGCCAGCAGGGCCAGGTTGCACAAGGTCGGGAAGATGATGGTGCGGCGGCGCTGCGCGCAGTCCTCCAGCGCATCGGCCGGGCGTACCCAGAACGAGTCCACCGCCTCCGAGCCATCGTGCTGCGCCACCTGGCCGGCCGGCGCGGCGGCGATGAAGAAGTGGGTGTCGAAGCGCTTGGGCGAGACCTCGGGCGTCACCCAGTGGGCATAGGGCACCAGTTGCTCCAGCGCCAGTTCCAGGTCTTCTTCGCAGACCATGTCGACGAAGGCATTGCCGCCGGCGGCTACCCGCTCCTGCCAACGCTGGTGCATGGCGGCACGCTGCGTGCCGTCGATCATGGCGCCGCCGTGGCGGGCCAGCAGCAGGCCGCTTTCCTCGAAGGTCTCGCGGACCGCGGCCACGCGCAGCGCAAACTGTGGCTCGTCCGGCAGGGGGCCACCAACCGCGCGTGCGGAGATGCGCGGGTCGGTGTCGGAGGCCGATATCTTGCCCCCGGGGAACACCGCAGCACCGCGGGCGAAGTCGATCTCGTGGTGCCGAACCACCATCAGCGTCTCCAGCCCCTGCGGGCCGTCGCGCACCAGCACCAAGGTGGCGGCCACGGCCGCGACGGCCGGCGCGCTGCTCGTCGGGCCGACCATGTCAGACCCGCATCTCTTGCGCGATGATCGTGCGCTGGATCTGCGACGTGCCGCCGCCCACCGTGGACTGCATGCCCTCGCGGAAGTAGCGCTCCATGTCGCCCTCGGGCGTCATGCCATAGCCACCCAGAATCTGCATGCCCTGGCGAGTCACGGTCTGCAGCGTCTCGGACGCGAACAGCTTGGCCATCGCCACTTCCTTGCGGCAGGGCAGGCCACGCGCGGCGAGGTCGGCGGCGCGGTAGGTGATCAGCCGGGCCGCGTCGGTCTGCGTCTGCATGTCGGCCAGCATGTGGCGGATGACCTGGAATTCGTAGATCGGCTTGCCGAACTGCACCCGCTGCTGCGCGTAGGCCAGGGCATCGTCGACGGCGCCCTGCGCATTGCCGACATAGCTGGCCGCAACCGCAACGCGCTCCAGCGCCAGGTGTTCGCCGGCGATGATCTTGAAGCCCTCGCCCGGTGCGCCCAGCATGTTGGCCGCCGGCACTTTCACGTTGTCGAGGAAGATCTCCGTGGTCACGACGGAGCGGCGGGCCAGCGTCTGCAAGGGGCGGATGGTCATGCCGGGCAAGTCGTTGGGCACGATCAGCACCGACAGGCCGTTGCGCTTGTCAGGAGTGTTGGCGGTGCGCACCAGCATCAGGATGACGGCGCCGCGGTTGCCGGCGCCGCTGCACCACAGCTTCTGGCCGTTGACGACGTAATCGTCGCCGACGCGCTCGGCGCGGGTCTGCACGTTCGCCACGTCCGAACCGGCGTTCGGTTCGGACATCGAGATCGGGAAGCGGATCTCGCCGCGCATGAAGGGTTTGAGGAAGCGCTGCTTCTGGTCTTCGGTGCCATGCAGCGACAGGTTCATCGCGGTGAAGATGCCGCCGGCGATGGCCACCGAGAAGTCCACGCCGTAGCAGGAGAGCGCCTCGCAAAGCAGCGCGTACGAGAACACGTCGCCGCCGTCACCGCCGTCGGCTTCGGGCACCAGCAGGCTGTGATAGCCAAGCCTCGCGGCCTTCTCATAGGCCTCGAAAGGGAATGTCCGGTCCATGTCGCACTTGCGGATGTACTCGCGACCGATGTCGCGATCCACCCAGCGGCGCACCGATTCCTTCCAGGCCTGCTGTTCTTCGGAGAGGAAGTTCATGGGGTCGCCCTTCTTGCTTGCGTTAGTGACGCCGGCCGCGCACCGGCTGGCATGCCAGCAGACCCGCCAGTGGCGACAGATCGGGAAGGTCCTCGAGGCGATCGATCAAGTCCAGCACCTCGGCGCTCGACTCTTCGTCGAGCAAGGGGCGCGCGATGGCGCGAAACTTGTCGTCCAGTCTCGCCCGCTGGGCGTCCAGGTCTGCCGTCGGGACGCCGCAGTCGTGGCGCCGACGCAGGATGGTGCCGTCAACGGTTTCGATGACCACCTCAGCCTGCGTCAAGGCGTTGCACTCGCGGAAGAGCTCCACATGCACCCGATCGCGCAGTTCGGTCAGCGCTGGGTCGTTCGTGGATTCGTCGCTGTAGCTGGCCATGTTGGCCGTGTCGATGCCGGCGATGGCCATGGCCACGACATGACGCAGGCTGAACTTGGCTTCCAGCCCAGTGCTCGGCAAGGGTATGTTGCACACGCCCTCGCTGCTGGCTGCGGCGTGCACCGTGGCTCGCCGAACGTGGCTTTGGTCGAGGCCATGTCTCTCGCGCAGGTAGCGCGCCGCTTCGATGGCCGCGTGCGTGCCGTAACAGGCCGCGTGGTACTTGAACAGGTTGTCGCGCAGGTACAGCCCGCAGGCCGGCTCTCTCAGCCCGGCGGCGGGGTCGAAGTCGGGGCCATGCGTAGCGGCGAAGCCCTGCACGGCCTCGATCGCGTCGCTGCGGCAGGTGAAGCCGCGTGCTGCAAGCTGCGCAGCCATCATGCCGTCGGCGCTCGCCTTGCCGGCGTGCAGGGGCTTGCACATGGTGCCGAACATCGCCTTCAGTCCCGCGGCCTGGGTGGCCGCGATGCCCAGGGCATCGGCGGTGTCTTCGGCATCCAGGCGCAGTAGGCGGGCGCAGGCGGCGGCCGCGCCGAACGTGCCGATGGTGCCGGTGCTGTGGAAGCCCAGCGCGTAGTGCCCCGGCGACACGGCCGCACCAATGCGGCACAAGGTCTCGTACCCAGCGACGAACGCGGTCATGAACTCGGCGCCGCTGGCACCGCGCGCTTCGGCCAGTGCCAGCAAGGCGGGTACCAGCACCACACTCGGATGGCCCGTGAACGACATGTTGACGTCGTCGAAATCGAGCGCATGTGACGCGGCCCCATTGATCAGCGCGGCCTGGCGGCTGCTGGCGGCGAAGCCATGCCCGACGACCGTGGCCTGGGGGAAGCCGCCTTGCTCACGCGCTTCCTCGGCCAGCATGTGCGTCACCGGCTCCTGGGCGCCGGCCAGGGTGACGGCGATCCAGTCGAGCAGGCAATGGCGAACCAGCATGCGCGCGTCGGCAGGCACACCGTCGAAGGTCCATGCAGCGTTTTGCGCTGCCAGGGCGCGGGTGAAGCGCAGGTCCCGCTGCGACGGTTTGGCGACTGCCATCAGAACCGAGCCTGCAGATGCGCTTGAGGATGCGGTTGCCGAAGCGGTTGCAAAGCGGGTGGTCATTTCATTGCCCCTTCCATTGCGGTTTGCGCTTTTCGCGGAACGAACGCGGCCCTTCGATCGCGTCCTCACTGAGGTACACGGCGTCGAAGGCGCGATGCGATGCACGCAGCGCTGCCGTCCGGCCCATTTCGGTGGCCATGCGCACCATCTCCTTGGCGCCGCGCACGGTGAGCGGCGCATTGACTAGGATGCGTGCGGCCAGTTCCTTGGCACCTTGCAGCGCCTCGCCCCTGGGCACGACGCGGTTGACGTAGCCCAGCTCGTAGGCGCGCTGCGCGCTCAGCGGGTCGCAGGTCATGGCCACTTCCATGAGGATGCGCTGCGGCAGCATGTGGATCACCGGCGATGCCCACGGCATGCCGCGCCCGACACGGCCTTCGGTGATGGCGAACTTGGCCGTCTCGTCGGCCACGCACAGGTCGCACATCTGCGCCAGCAGCCAGCCACCTGCATAGGCATAGCCCTGCACGGCGGCGATCACGGGCTTGCTGACCTCGACGTTGTCGCCGAGCACGGGCATGAAGTTCTTGGGCGGGATGCGCAGCACCGTGTCGGCGGCCTCCACCAGGTCCATGCCGGCGCAGAACGTGTCGCCTGCGCCGGTGAGGATGGCAATCTGCGCCGAATTGTCCGCCTCGAAACGAGGCCAGACCTCGAAGAAGGCCTGACGCACGGCGCGGTTGAGCGCGTTCTTGCGCTGCGGGCGGTTGATGGTGATGACGGCGATGCCGTCGCTGACCTCGTACAGCAGTTCGTTGCTCATCGCTTTCCGTTCAATGGCTGGGGTGTGGGAAGACGCTCCGCGCGGTAGCCGAGGGCTTGCGACAGCTGCGCGGCGATCTGGATCACGATGCCGGTGAGCCGCTCCGCCACGGCGCGCCCCCGTTCGATGGGAGCGGCGATGATGACGGCGGCATTCACCTGACCGTTGGGTTCGAAGATGGGCGCAGCAAAGCCGGCCACGTCGGGCGTCACCTCGCCGATGGTCGCACCATGGCCGGTGGTGCGTATCCGCTCGATGATCCTGGCCAGCTGGCGACGGTCGGTCACCGTCTTGTCGGTCATCGCCCGGAGGTCCGCCGTCGCAAGGTACTCGCGTCGCCAACCCTCATCCTGAAATGCGAGCAGCACGCGGCCTGCCGAGGTTGCGAACAGCGGGCGCGTGGTGCCCACGGGCACGGAATAGCGCACCGGCTTGTGGCTTTCCAAGATCTGGGTGTACGTCAACCTGCCCGAGATCCGGTCGATGACCGCGAGCAGTACCGTCTCGCCGGACTGCGCGCGTGCTTCGCGCAGATACGGGGTGGCCACGATGGTCAGCGAGCGGGCCGCAACGAGCGCCGCGCCGAGTACAAAGGATTCCGGGCCGAGCCGGTA
>Ga0073899_10003183_pt1 | contig 14619 bp, 11 predicted proteins | sample KloWWTmetaKNB5Ph_FD_88975 | JGI IMG/M metagenome (GOLD analysis project Ga0073899, IMG submission 88975) | Active sludge microbial communities from Klosterneuburg, Austria, studying microevolution and ecology of nitrifiers - Klosterneuburg... | ecosystem: Engineered > WWTP > Aerobic digester >...
AATCAGCGAGCGCCCCCATGGCCCCAACCCCGGTGAAGCGCCGCGGACTCCTCCGCCGTCTCGCGCTTGTTCGATCCACGACGGAGTCGCTGGGCTGATCCTGACCTCCTCGAACTCCCCAGGCCCGCAGCACGACCACGACCCGATGCCGCAGTGACTCGCCCGCCGGGTCTGGACATCGGACCTGCTCAAGTGGCTGGTGCGCACCTACCTGCCCGCGGCCGTCACGAACTCGCTGGCGGAGCCTCCAGCAGTCCGAGCCGCAAGTCCGACGGCGACCATGGTTACAGGCACATAGGTGTGTGTCTCAGCGGTTGCCTCAAACCGTCGCCTCTACAGTGGCCGCGGCTTGGCCCAATACTTCGTTCACCCAGACGATGAGGTCGTCCTGCTCTGCCCCTTGTGTCGTCATGATCGCTTCGAAGGGAAGAGTGGCTAGAGCAACCTGACAGCCGGCAATCGAGGTGAAGTCGTCGTGGCGCTTCTGCTGTGGCCCTGTGAGTTGAGACCAAACGATCGGTTCGGTCGGCAGACTCGCCTTCCATCGCCCGACTGCGTGACCGGCGTGTGTCGCGATGTAATCCAGGGAAGTGGTCGCTCGAGGTAGCAAGTCCACAAGCGCGTCGTAGCCGCTTTGGGAGCTTTCGATGTCCGCCTCTACCTTGTCGAGCTTCTCTCGAAGCGCAGCCTCCTGGGCCCTGTTCCTCCGCGTCATCCAGATCAGTCCACCGATGGCAAGGAGCGCGGCAGGGGCTGCGACGATTCCGGTCAGCACGAGCGTCCCACCAGCAATGCCGGCGCCTCCGGCAGCGATGGCGCCCCCGCCCAACTTCGCTAGAGCTGCATTGGAGCGGGCAACTCCCGCGAGTCCCGCAATAGGCGCACCGGTAGAGGCCGTGCCAAACATGACAGCCGAGGTGAACGCGGCATACGCGGCGGCCCCCCCGGCCGCAGCCCCCACGGTTGCCCCACCTAGGCCGCCCATCAGCGCCTTCGCGACGCTATGCGTGGCCAAGTCCAGTTGGACCTTGGCGACTGTCACAGTGGCCGACTGGTCATCGTCGTCGGCCGCCAATGCCGCTGGCGCAGGGGGCGCGGGAGCGCCCTCGATCTGACCTGCGACGCTCACGAATGGCAAGAAGAACTCGTCACGCGCACGGTCGTGCGCTGTGTTGAAAGCTTCGCCTTCCACCTGCACTTGGTTCATGCGCTCTTCGAGAACACGCTGCACGCGTCCAAGCCTCTCTTTCGTCGAGCGGAACGAGGGTGGCCTCCTTGAAGTTGCTGAGCCGCCTAGCGACGCTTCGCGGTGAGGCTCATTGGGGCTAGGTTGCGCAGAGAGGGCGGTGGCGCGCTCGCGTAGCTCCTCAGACGTGACTCCCAGTGCGGATGCAATCCCGACCAGACGGTCGGGACCGGGTCGTGTAAGACCACTCTCGACTCGAGAGATCGACACTCCAGCACCCTTGCCGTAGCCGGCCGCGACTCCCAGTTCCTCCTGAGTCAAGCGAGGGTCTTGTTGCACGCGAAGGGTTCGAACAACTTCGCCCAACGCTTCGGGTGAGGGCTCCATGGGGCGAGTTTAGCATGCAGGTCGGACCGTTGCTTGACTAGAACACTAAGTCCCGACATAGTGTCGCTATAGCCAACCTCGGCCCATCCCTACTGGAGGTAGCACCCATGGCTCGACTCAACACTGCAACCCTTGTGCTGCAGGTGGCGGACACCGCGTACAGGCTCAACCTTGTCCGCCAGGATCCGGCCGTGATCAAGAGTGCGCGGCAGGCTCGCGGGGATGCAGCTGAAGCCCTCCGGTCTGCGAGCGCTCTCGCTGTTGAAGTCAGGGGTGCGTGGCTCCGTACCGGAAGTTCTGGCGGCAGCGATGGATGGCGGGTTCCCGTCCCGACCGCTTCATGACAATGGATAGCCTGCGTAGCACGGAGGCGCGGAGGCCCCCGGCCACAGCCGACCTTGGCCCCGAGGACCTCGTGACGACGTCCCGCCCCCGAACCCACGTTCAACCATCGGAGCTTCCCACCATGTCCTACAACCCTCTCGCCGAGGAACTGGCCATGAAGGGAGCCGAACTTGAAGAGCTTCGCGGCCAACGGTCAAGGCTTAACGCTGACCTCGACTGGCACTCCAACTTCGATCGTGCCGGGAACCAGGAGTCCTTCACGAAGCGACAGATGGCGTTCGACGCCACCGAAGCAACGCTGGATGAAGTCGTTAGTGAGTTGGCCGCACGGCAGTTGCGAGCCGTATCGCTGAAGGCCAACACCAAAGCCGGATGGGATCCCCGCTACTGGAACTCCGCTGAACGCCGTCGCGCAATGCAGTCGCTGACGGAGAACTGCCATGAACTCACCCAGCTCGAGGCGCAGAAGGCCGACCTGGACGGCCGCCTCGACAGGGGTCGCCGGGGACTGATGGCCGCGAAGCACGCGATCGCCAAGTACGACGAGATCGATCGGACCGCGACCCTCGAAGCGATTGCAGCACTCGACGCGGAGATCTCGGTCCGAAAGCTCGAGCACAACAGCCTGGCTCGTCGATGCGAGCATCTGGACCTGCGACTCGAAGGGCCCGTCAAGGTGCTTAAGGATCTAATTGCCGACGCGAGTGAGGCCACGTGCAACCGCAATGACCTGGCTGTACGCGTTGACGGCCTCGAGAGGGAGATGGACCGGGCTGCCAAGCTCGACAAGTCCCTCTCGGGAGCGACCAACGGGTACGAGAAGAAGTTGATCCACGAGAAGTGCCAAAGCAAATTCGGCCACGGCAGCCCGCGCTGGGTGATGAACGACCGACGCCGAGCCGTGGCGGACGCCAAGAGCCAGATCGCGAAGGGAGATCGACGCATCGCTGCCATCCAGCGTGACGTTCGCAAGGCCGAGCAACGCGTGGCGAGAGTCGTGGCTCGCGGGACCAGAGATATACAAGCCCTCGTGATCGATGGCAGCAATCTCTGCTATCAGGACGGGACATTCATCGGCACGGCCGCACTTCGCCCTCTGTGTCTACACCTCCAAGGCGAGTACGTGATGACCGTGATCTTCGACGCTTCAATCCGTCCGCTACTCGGAGGGCTCTCAGAATCCAGCCTGCGTGCAAGGTTCCCCGACATGAAGGTTCATGTTGTGGCTTCGCGAACGCAAGCCGACGAGACCATCCTTGCTGCGGCCCAAGGCCCGGGCGTATACGTACTCAGCAACGACCGCTTCTCCGAGTACCGCGACAAATCGGCGGTCAGGGACAACCGACTGATTCGACACGAGATCCTCGACGAGCAGATTCTGATCCACTTCCTCGAGATCAGCCTGCCTTGGGGACAGACGCGGTGACCAGCACCACGCCGCTCTCGACATAGACATCGGGCCGCACGCAGGCCGTCGGGAAGGTTCAGAGCGGCATTTCAGGGTTCACGTACCCCTGGAGCTACGTTCGGCTGGCCCTGCGTACGTCTCATCACCGCGTGACGGGCAACTTGACCCCTCGGTGCGAACGATCTGCCTAGCGCAACCATGGTGGCTTGCGCGAGGCGCGATGTCCCGCCATCCCGCGCGCGTCCTACGCGCGCGGAAGCGCGTACGGCATCCCACAACACCCGGCATGCAAAATCCCCGAACCGGCTCCACGAGAGGGTGATTGAGCACGCGGTAGGGCATCGTGGGGTACCCGACCACGCCGATCTTTGCCGCACTGCAGTACTTCTCTGGGGTATGCGCGGGACGCCACGGCAGCCGGACCTCGACGTCAGGGCTTCCGCAGTATGACGTCGCTCATCTCATTGACGGCACTGGTGAGGTCATCGGGGATGTGGTCCATCGAACGGCAGGCCAAGCGGAGGGCGCCAATCGAGAAGTCTGCCCCCTTCTCCCTCTCGAGCCATCTCTTGAAGTCTTTCGGCACGTTCCCCTCTCGCTCCTCGAGGCGGCGGACATGCACCGCACGGAGTTCCTCCCAGGCCGTGGCTCCAGGAACGAGCTCACCGACAGGCAGGTACTCGACGACATCGCGACGTGACAGTCCCACGGGATGCGCACGATCACCAACCCCCTTGTCAAGAGCCCGCATGAGCCAAGTTCGCAACCACTTCGTCTCTTCCCTCGCCTCGCTGTCCGGTATCCGCGTGAGGAGGTGCACCTTGGCTGCGTCCGTACTCGAGTCGGCCTGTAGTTCTCGCGCAGTAGCCCACGCGTCGGTGAACGTTGACATTGAGATCGCGTCGAGCAGCGCAAACGCGATGGCCTCTGTGTAGTCGAACAACATCTGGGACTCGATTGAGCCAGGGAGCTTCGTCCCACCGTGAAGGGGCAGTATCTCAACTCCCAGCGAGGCGATCTCGTCACCCAGAAGTTCCCGAAGCACCACCTCATCATGGATCCCCTCCACTAGGAGAAAGCCCCGGCGGGAAGACAGCACATCGGCGGGAGTCAGGCCAAGGTCGAGGAGAACATCCCTCGCGTGACTTTCGAGTTTGAGAATCGCCGACGCTTCGACCTTGACGGGGACGATGCTCTGCATTGAGAGCAACGATGGGCTGTGTGACGCTGCCCAAAGCGCCGCCCCCGCGCTGTGAGAAAGCCGAACAAGCCGATCCATGGCTCGAGCCTCGGCGGCCCGATGAATACCCCGTTCAGGTTCATCGACGACGAGCAAGGAGGTTCCTCGAAGGGCGCCCGTCGCGTGCAAGATGGCCAAGACGGCCCACCTTCGTTCCGCGAAGCTCAAGCGACTCAAGGGGAAGCCTCGATGCAGAATCGACGGGCCATCATGAACGCGAATGAGAAGCCTATCGTGGGGCGAGGCACGCCATTCCGGTGTTTCGCCCGCTAAGAGCCCTTCCTCTGCAGGGACGTGGAGGAATAGCTCCACTGGAGTCGGAAGGACGTCGCGTAGAACGCTCGTGGCTGCGGTTCCCCAGCGGATCGCCGCGGCCCGCGTCTCCTCAGAGCTGCCCCCTGAGCCTCGGATCACACCTTGGGTGAGGGTCAGCAAGTCCTCGTCGGACAGGTCGTCGGGATCTAGCGAACCAACACCTATCCAGTCAGCAACCGTGCCGTCGACGTGGATCCAGGAGTTGGGGTAGAAGGGCCCACCGCGAAGAAGCGTTCCGTTTAGCGTCTGAAGGGTGTGGAAGTTGATCGGGGAGTGGTCTAACGAGGAGTAGGGATTATGGGGGTCCGCTGCTTCGGAAGCTCTTATCGCGCTCTCCACTGTGTCCATGTGTTGTGCAATCGCAGGAAATGCAGGCTCCTCCATGACGAACGGACGCATCTCGACCCAGTCAGGTCCGCCGCTGGAGATTTCCATCAAGCGCTGGCCACGGATCGCCTCGAAGAGCCGCTCCACCTCGGGATCCGCCTCGTTGTCCGGGTCACGTAGTTGCGCGAAACGTTCATCCCCACATCGGGGTTGTGAGCACAACAGGCGAAGCCACCTTTCATACGCCAGTTCGACGTCAACATGGCCGTTGCCGGAGTCCATCGAGTAGATGACGCTGAACTCGCCGTCAACTCGCGAAAGGTACTCGGCCATCAGGTCGTCGCCGGCGGCGTACCAGTCCTCCTCCACCAACTTGTCCACGGGTCGCTCGATCAGCGGGACCGGCTGCCCAAACCGCACCACCAGCGTCGCCTGGCTTGCCACTGCTCCAGCAGACGGCCCCAAGAGCTGCTTGACTGCCTGCAAGAACCGGGTCTTTCCCGCGCCGTTCACGCCGAAGAGGGCAAGTGATTCAGCGGGCCAAGGGATGAGTCGGCCCTCGACAAGCATGCCGACGACTTGAAGTTCTCTATGTACCCGGGGCATGTCGGGGATGCTATCTGCCCGAACCGAGGCGCCTCACGGCACGAGACGATGCCCGGCTTCCTGCCGGGAGCGGGCGACAACTGCGCCCCAGCTACTGACTGCCAGCCCACGCCAAGCCGGCCATCGCCGCAGGGCTGCGGAGTTGCCCGCGCCCAAAATTGCTGTGCGGGCGTAGACGACCGTCTCATGGGCGTGTGTGGCCCGTCTCGTGTTTGCATGTTCAGCGGCCGGAGCCGGGTGCTTGCCCAGCCGCGGGCCGGGCACGATCGACCGACGGCCCTGCTCGTGTCGAGCCACCCAGAGCCCTGTCTCACAATCGGCCGTCGCCAGTGCGGCCTGACGCGCGCCGACGCCCAGATCATTGATGGCGGCGGCGAGGCGATAGAGGTATGGGCCAGCTTCCGTGTGCTCTAGAAGCGAAGTAGGTACCGCCAGAAGACCCAAATGGCGGATCCCTCGGACGGGCCGACTGCGCGGATCACGAACCAGAATCTGCATCCATGAAGATGGCGATGAGCTCCCGCGGCAAGGACCGCTCGTAGTCTCGGTCACCAGCTGCGAGGACGACCATGGCGTCACCTCTGATGGCTCCACCAAACATGCCGACGCCCGCCATCTGGAATAGTGCTGTGGCGCGCTCGTTGATCTCGTCCTGATCGAACTGTGCGTAGCGTGAGTTCACGTAGACCGCCAGCTCGACACCTTCAATATTCAGGTGCCCGGCTTCAACCGGTCCTCCATGCACGTACGGGTAGTAGCTCATTGCGTTGCGCTCGTTCACAGTGACGGCAGCAAGCGGCGAATCTCCGCATGGGATGTGCAGTCCGGTGATACTCACATTTCGTCCAGTGTGCAGCGATGGTCATGTTTGTCGTCGTCCATCGCTAACCATTTCAAGATGCGAGTCAGCGACGGCCGTACTCAGCGGAAGCCGTGCTCGAGAGCGCGTTGGTGGATTTGCAGAAGCCGCGCGGCCTGGCGCTCACTCGGCACCCTCGGTCGGGCTCCCGTCATCAGTCCCACGATGTCGTTGTCAGCGGGCGATAGAAGCCTGTTCTCGCGACAGAAGGCGTGTACTCGCTTCCATTCGTCCACCGGGATCTCGAAGATTTTGGACTGCGCGGCGATGGTGTTGTCGATTCTCTGAGTGGCCCGCGCGTCCTTGTGGACTTGTGCGACGGCGTCAGCCGACACCAGCTCGTCGGCGAGAGCGGCAGGGAGGCTGTAGGGCACCTTCTTGACCAGGTCCCAACATTGCTCGCGCTTGGCCCACTCAGTGACGTTCTGGATCGGGCGTTGCTCAGCCGTAAGCACCCGGAAGCAGAGATGTGCCACGTCGAGGCTCGCATCGAGCAGGGCCTCAGAGGGCTGCTGCCGGTTCCAGATCGTCGCGAAGTCCAGGCGCGCACCCTTGGCCTGTGAAGCGATGGAATGGGCCAACTTCGCCATCGTGTAGGCCACGATGTTGGCGAGGTAACCGGACTGGTACCAGTCAATCTTGGCGACGCGAGCGCGAATCGTCTGGAAGAGAATAGCCTTCGCCACCAGCTCTTTGAAGTACGCCTCGTTGAACTGCGCATCACTGCTGGCCCAACGGTCGGCGACGGAGTTCGCAAAGGCGAGGAAGTTCTTCTGCGCTCCGGCGCTCACCTTGTGGGGCTCCTGACCCCATGACACTGAATACTTCGCCGCGTCCGTCTTGGTTATCAGCTGGGATCTGGGGTACACCGCTTCGAACTTCTTGGCCTCAGCCGGGGTCAGCTTGGCCTTCTCGTTCTGGTACTGGCCGCGGGTTCGCTCGTAGAACCACTTCGTCTGGAAGTGCGTTCCGGCCATGCTGGGTACGAGGACCTGCCGGGACAACGTCTCCATGCGGACGTGGAAGGGGCTGTTGGAGAAGAAGTCCGCTTCACTGATGCGGTTCTGGCTGTTCGCGAAGCGTGAGACGTTCGGGACGAGCTCCACGGCGGTCTCGGGCTCGACGACGACCAGCTTCATCTGGACATGGACCTTGGAGAGGTCGGGCTTGGGGGAACTGTCCCGTCGCACGTAGAACAGGGAAGCCGTCGTCTGACCTCCGTTGACGATCTGGAGGTCGCGGAGTCCGACGATTGCGCCGTCCGGGCCAGTCTCCACCGCGGTGGCCGTCGCAGTGACACCGTTGTTGTAAGCCATGAACAGCTGCGGGTCGCTAAGAATGGTGGTTCGAATGCCCTTGTTGATGTTCCCACGGCCGCTGAGGAATGAACGCACGTTGCTCTCCAGCAGGCGGCTCCCGTATCGGCCGTACAGGTCGGCGAGAAGATTGCCGGGCACTGCCGCCAGGTACGTCTCGAACTCCCCTTCCCCGTGGACGCTAAGGGCCGGAACCCCGCGGGCGCCCCACTCGGTGAGGTCGAGGTCCAGCTGAGCGCGTCCTTGGGAGGAAGTGGCGAGGGCCTCCAACCGTCGCAGGTCCCAGATGTGGAAGTCGACCGGGATGTCGCCGACGAGGCTCGACGGGAGGCTGGCCACTCGGGATCCCAAAGCGAGGTCTGTGAACAGATAAAGGCGGAAGCGCGTGATGGAGCGCCCTCTGCTGTGGATGTCACGCGCCAGCTGGACCGCGGGTTCGGCGGGCTCCCGGTCCACGGGGAATGTGCCGGCAACGGCGTCGCCCAAGTACGCCTCGAGCAGACCGAAGAGGCGCTGCACCTCTGTGTTGCCGATCGTTCCTCCGACCCCGGATCCATCGAAGTGGGCGATGGCCAAGGCGACAGAGTCATCGCTGTCGCCCAGGTCGTGACCGTCAACTCCGCTGTTGCGGCGCCCACTCTGACCCCGGAAGTGGATGGGGACGAGGTTTTCGATCTCTTCAGCCGCAGCCATCCGATCGGCCATCTCGGCCACGAAGGCTGAAGCGGTGAGGTCGTTCTCGATATCGGCCCGCACCTCGACGGTGTTCAGCAATTCTGAGAGAAAGTCACTCATGGTCGGCCCCCTCGTCTTCCACGATCCACGCTTCCAGTCCTCGCACATCGAATTGGTACCGCACAGCGCTGACAGGGCTCGGCATTTCAGCGGCTCGAAGGCTCGGAAAATCCCCGTCGACCCGAAACACGGTCGTGTGCTGCAACGTGAAGCAGGTGTCCTCGTAGTAAGGATCCGAAAGATCGACTCCGAGGCGCGAGATCAGGAGATCCAACAGGTGGCGCTCGGCCGGGTCGGCGCCGAGAGCCTCCCTCCAGGTCTGTACGAGATCGACCAAGGAGCGTGCACCGTCGAACTCGCCCGATCGTTCATCAAGGTCGAGCACTACAAGGTGCAATGACTTGTCCGCAGGGTCGAGCTGCTCTGCGGACGAGACCTTGACCGTCGTGGCCTTGGAGCGCTTGGCCTTCACCTCCCAGACGTGTCCCGAGGGAAAGGTGTAGTCCTGAACGCCGCCGAGTGGACCAGACCATGCCCGGACGAGCTCGGCACGGGGCATGTCCGCGCCGACCACGGTTTCGCCGGCCCACAGCTCAGCGACCAGACCGCGGAGCCGTTCTAGGGTGAGTCGCTTGGCCGGGCGTGGTCGAAGGAGCACCTGCCATTGCGCGAGTGCGAGCAGGAACTCATCGATGGCGGTGCGAGGTGGCGTGGGGGCTGCTGACCTATGGACGAGGTCCACGCCGAGTCTGACGAACGTCGGGAACAGCGACTGGTCACCGAGCGTCCAGGTGGTCGCCCACCGGCCGTCCTCACGCCGCGAGGAATACGTCGAGACATCCCGACTCAGGTCGTCCAGCGCTGGATCTTCAGGCGTGATGAGCGCCATCACCGCTCGACCACGATCATCCGAGCCGAACAGGAGCTCCAGGGGATGCCCCGGATCGAAGTACTTCTTGGCCGGGGACTTCTCGGAACACAGACGAGACCACTGGTCCTGGACGTCGTCAGTCTGCATCGGTGCCCCATTCCAACTGTGCGAGCCAGCCCTGCTGAGCGACCGTGTTGATGACGTAGTCAGCGTCCGTGGAGGTGTCGTTGACATCCACGTGACGCCCGGGAATAGCGATCTTGGTCGCGACGACCAAGTGCTGGTCGACGTGTTCGAACCCGGCGGGTGTGAGGGAGTTCTTCCACTTGGCCCGCAACGGGTAGAGCATCAGCACTGGGCGCGGGAGGCAGTGGTAGACGGCCGTTTCCGGAACGTTCTTCGGGCGCTTGCCCTCGGGCCACGTCCGGGAGTCCCAGAAGGCCATTTCCGCTGCTTCACGGGCTTCCTTGGATATGAAATTCAGCGACGCGACGTCTGTGGAGCCGGCCAGTCTGGCAGAACCGCCCGACACCCTGAGAACATCGGCACCGGACACAGTGAGTGTGCGCTCGGGGGGATGGAAGGGGATCCCGAGGCTGACGTCGGGGGTACCCGACTTCTTACCGTTGACCAACACGACGTCCCACTTCTGCATGCTGGGTGACTTCGCGTTCCGCACGAAGGTTTGGAGGTTGTTCCCCGTCCAGATGAGTTCCCCCTGGTCTGTCACCAAGGCGTCAAGATAGTCGGCAATCGTCGACTTGGCGACTCCGCGCCAACCCGGCCAGTTCATGCGGTTCGCCGGTTCGATCGAGGCGCCGAGGTCCGCCAGCAACGACTTGATGGCCGACTCGTTCGTGGCGAGGCTGTTGTCCGTGCCGCTGAGCCGGACGGTTTCGATTCGTCGGCCGCCCAAGGAGACGGACTTCTTGAAGGTGGTCGCGGCTTTCATCTTGTTTCGGGCAGTCACCAACAAGCTCTCCGGGTGCTTCTTCACCGCGAGCCCGAAGTCCGCTGGAGTCAGACGCTGGGCCTTCATCTCCGCGAGGTCATCCCGGAGTTCCCGAACGGCGTCATCGACGAATCGGAACTGATCGGCGACATCCGTCGTGATCCACAGTCGAGTGAGATCCTCGTACCCGTCGCGGTAGCCGAACCAACGCGCCATCTGCATCAGGGTGTCGAAGGCGCCGGCTCGCCGATAGAAGTAGCTGGTCGTCAGTCCGTCGAGAGTCAGTCCGCGGCTGAGGACGTCCCCGCCGACGGCGATCATCCGAGGCGGCTTGTCCCACGCCATCTCTTGGTCGATCAGGGCCTTGTCACGGTCGGAGTTGACCAGTGTCACGCGGACGTCGGCCACCGAGGACCAGAGTGCATCCAGTACCTGGGCCCAGGAGAAGCCGACCTCCGCGTACACCTGTTCGTAGGTCTCTTCGATGGACTCGAGGTGTGCGTTGGGCCGCCCGTCGGCGTAGTCAGCGGCGTGGAATTCGACGGCATTGCGAAGCTCGACGGTGTACTGCTCGACCAACTCGTGAACCTGACGCTGGATGTTTTTGAACCGTGAAACGTTCACCAACATTGAGCGACCTCCGCCGTGGCCGCGGAGGTCCCGGACCGCAGTTGCGATGAAGAAGGTCCGGACCGCCAGTTTGAGGCTCGGCGGGAGTCCGGGCACCGAGTCGTTCGACTTGTGACGGCTCGGCACGTAGGTCTCGGCGTCGGTCACATCCATGAGTCCGCCGTCGAAGACGTCGTCGCTCGTGCCGAACGTTGCGGTGGCTCCCACGTAGTTGGTGGGCGTATCGAGGCTGTAGACGTAGTCCCTTGGAAACAGATCATTCTCGTGGTCGTGGTCGATGAAGATGTTGGCAAAGGGAGTGGCCGTGAAGGCGATGTAGGAACTGCGTGTGAACTTGGCGAGGATGCCACGGATTGCTGCGTTGATGGCCGTCGGGGAGTCCTCGTCACCCGTGTTGACGGACGCGTAGTCGGACTCGTCGTCGAGCAACAGCAGAGGTAGGTCTATCCGACCGCTGGATCCGGCCTGTTGACCCAGCCAATCCTGCACCGCGTTGAGGACGCTCTTGTTCTTCTTCAGGACGAAGACGTACGGCGAAGGGGTGTTCTCGGACACCGTGATACTGGAGGCCATCAGGCTCGACTTGCGGAAGTCCTGCATCACCGTCGTCATGCTCTGCGCGTCGGCGATTGTCTCGTTGAGGAGTCCGATGCCGAGGAACTTCTTGCTTGCCTGCTGGTTGTTCTGTCCGCCCTTCTGCGCGATCAATCGGGTGTCACGACCGATGAAGGCTTCGTCCAGGCGCTCCTGTGTCTGCTGTCTGAGGCTCTCGGTGCTGCCGGCGAGCACGATGATCAGCCGGTATCCCGCGTCAGCAGCCTTGTTGAAGAGCCCGAGGTAGGTGCCAGTCTTTCCCGACTGGACCTCACCGATCACCAGGCCACGACGTCCCCACGTGCCTCCCGCCTTGGGATCGCCGACGAGATCGAGGATCTCATCGGTGAGGTGTCCGAGTTTGTCGACAACCTTGGGGGGGCGATCGTTCTGGAGCAGCCACTGCTTGTACGACTTCCAGCGTGTCCACTCGATCTCGCCACGCCGTTCCGGAAGCCAGGAGACGAAGTCCTCGGACGTCACAGCGGTGCCGAGGTCGACGTCGATCTGCAGCCTCTGAATGAGTTCGCGCACCATCGAGTCTATCTCCTCGTCCGAAGCGGCGGGCGCGAGGATCGGTCGCAGGCCGGCGACCATGTCACGCAGCTCCTGCTCCGTGTGCAATCCCGTGCTCAGGGCACCGCTCGTAGCGAGCTTGAGTCGCTCCATCGCTTCGGTCTCAGCCACGCGTTGCCTCCTTGAGGATGTCAGCGCCCTGGGGGTGGTCGCTGAAGGGTTCTACGTTGATCATCGCCGCGACGAACGCCACGTCGGTCGCTGCGGACCCGGCGGCCGCCGAATAGGTCGTCCACATGTCACGGGCAATCTCTGCTACAGCGAGGTCCTCCAGACGGTTCTCCAAGACCTGATCCTTGGCCAAACGATTGAAGATGTCGTCGCCGGGCATCGTCCCTTCGATGAGGGTGAGAAGGCGCCCGAGCTCTGCCTCGCCCTGCCCCCCCGACGCCACGAGTGCGGCATCCACGGCTGGATGGTTTCGATTTAAGGCGTAGGTGAATCCGTGCTCGTGCATCACGAGCTGCCAAACGTGCTGCGTCGAGCTCTTCTCCTTGCGGCCCTGCCAGTTCAGCGTGTTCTTGCTCGGAACCGTTACGCGGTCCGCGAACTTCTTGAGCCGCCGGCGCACTTCAGGTGGTGGCTGTGCGGTGGCCTTCTTTATGTCCAAGGCCCACAGGTGGTCGAGCGTATTGGGGACGTCGACCTGCACTCGCGAAAGCTTCGCCATGTCCTGCCTGGGAAGGATGCGGAACCAGGTACCCCAGATTACGAGGCGACGAGCCCTGTAGATGTAGAACCCTTGGCTGTCACGGAGTTGTCCAGCCACCTGCAAACTGGCACGGTCTGCGGAAGACAAGGTCGTCAGTCGAGGCACCGTGTACGGCTGAACTGTGACTGTCGAGCCCTCCACCTTGAACGACTCGGACGGCAGACGCTGAGTCCGGCGGTGACTCGAGAGGAACGGGTCGACTGCGGGGATCGCGCGACCGTTCAGATGGATGGCGATCGGGTGTCTGGAATCTCCGATGAAGCGGTGGAAGACGAGACCGAGGTGATCGCGTACGCCCGCCATCACTGCGTCAAGCTCGGCCGCGGACGATCCGGCATGTGCTCGCAACTGGTCGAGGTCGCGCCAGAGGACGAGAGTGCCAGTCTCTTGGGCGTGGAGTCGCTCGACGCATGGCAGAGCAGCGACTTCGGCCTCGTCCAGCAGGAGCAGGGACCACGTGCCTAGGCGGAAGAGGTGGTCGAGGTTCCAGGAGTAGGCGACTACGCCCTCGGCCGTCTTACTCACCAGTGTCAAGTCCCGACATTGGGAGAGGGAGGCCGTTTTGAGGCCAAGGCCGAAGCGTCCGAGGTCATCAGCCGAGCGCTGCTCGGTAGAGCTGCGGGCCGCCAAGCGCATTGCCTCTCGGGCTGCCTCGCGCGACATTCCCGCCCCGTCATCGAGGACGACCACGAAGTCAGCGGGCTCGCTGGCGAAGAGAATGTCGATTCGTGTGGCGCCCGCAGTGATCGAGTTGTCCACGAGATCAGCGATAGCCGCCTCCAAGGTGTAGCCCACAGCACGCATGGACTCCATCAAGTGGGGCTCCGGGGGGATGTTCTCCTCAGTTGCCATCGATTTGCTGCTTCAGCTCTCCGTCGTCGTTTCCGTCAGGCCCGGACCTTCAAGGGTGCAGTCATCCACATTTCGCCAAACCGTGGGAGCCCCCGGGGGGCCCCACCCTGCCACGAGGGCGACCGCTCATGGCCGATTCTGTGCAACAGACGTGTCCGATGCCTTTCGGTTGAGACGCTCTTCCACAAGGTCAGCCATAAGCGCAGGGCCCACGTGCTCCCAGATGCGCAGCGGTTCCCAGCCTGCAGCGCGAAGATGCTCGTCGGTGTCACGATCTCGCCTTTGGTTCACCTCGATCTTTGCCACCCACCATTCCCGATTGGTGATGGGTGGCACGAAATGGTCCGGACAGCCGTGCCAGAAGCAGCCGTCGACGAACACCGCGAGGCGTCGTCTGGTGAACGCCACGTCGATGCGCCGTCTCGGCAGGCCGGGAACCGGGTACTGCACCCTAAAGCGACGCCCGCGACGATGCAGTTCACCGCGGAGCTCAGTCTCGGGATGAGTCCCCTCCCGACGCTGCTGGCGGAAGCGCTCACGAACTGCCGGATCGGCGGGAGACCGCGGCCTTGGCAGACCCATCGGGGTGGTGGCATTTGGCGTGTCGGGGCCACCTTGCATACTGCTAGCCTGGCAGCCGCACACCCGTTCGAGAGGACCCGATGTCCCAGATCCCTGTGATCGATCTCTTCGCTGGCCCGGGAGGGC
>Ga0073899_10003187_pt1 | contig 14605 bp, 17 predicted proteins | sample KloWWTmetaKNB5Ph_FD_88975 | JGI IMG/M metagenome (GOLD analysis project Ga0073899, IMG submission 88975) | Active sludge microbial communities from Klosterneuburg, Austria, studying microevolution and ecology of nitrifiers - Klosterneuburg... | ecosystem: Engineered > WWTP > Aerobic digester >...
AACCACGACTGATCTGCACTCTGTCGGCACCTCCGTCAGAAGGACCGCCCGCCGGGCGGTCCTTTTTTCGTTCCGATTGACGATTCGCCACTTTGCACGCACCCTTGCGCAGTGGAGGTCCAGCCATGTGCCAGATTTTCGCGGGTCAAGACCCGCAGCGTTATGAATCCGTCACCCGTCGGCTTCGGCTCAACGGGCAATCCACCTCGATCCGTCTTGAGCGCTCCTTCTGGCGCATCCTCGACGATATTGCCGCGCGCGAAGGGATGACCACGCCCGCCTTCGTGTCGAAGCTGCACAACGAAGTGCTGGAACGCCATGGGGAGGCACAGAACTTCACTTCGCTTCTGCGCTGCGCCTGCACGATCCATCTGGGCGAGCTCGAGCGGATAACCTCCGATCAGCAAATCGCTGCCGAATAGGGTCAGAAAAACGCGCGCGTAGTAACCCGTTACTACCCACCCTCAAAATTGGTCATTTAGTTTTACCAAAACCACGATGTTTTGGAGGACTTATGGCAAAAGCCATCCATTCGATGATCCGCGTCCTCGACGAGGCGCGATCGGTCGCGTTCTATGAGCAGGCTTTTGGCCTGAAGGTCGCGGACCGGCTCGACTTCGACAGTTTCACGCTGATCTATATGTCAAACGTTGAAACGGCGTTCGAACTGGAACTGACCGTCAATAAGGGCAGGACCGAGCCCTACAATCTGGGCGACGGCTACGGCCATCTGGCCCTTTCGGTCGACGACCTCGATGCCGAACATGCGCGCCTGACAGCGGCGGGCCTTGGCCCGCGCAAGCTCGTCGACTTCCGCAACGGCGACCAGCTCGTCGCGCGGTTCTTCTTCATCGCCGATCCGGACGGCTACCAGATCGAACTGTTGGAACGCGGCGGCCGTTTTCTCTGACGGCCGTCTTATCTTTGGGAGGGAACAAGACATGACCAGAATGGACAGAACCGGTCTGACACGCCGCGCACTGCTTGGGCGCGCGATCGCGTCGGGCGCCCTTGCCGTGATCGGCACGGGCTTCATCGCCGCCAAGGACGCCGCCTGGGCGCTGGAGGTGACGCATATCACCGCCGACGAAATGGCAGCACTTCTGCAAATGGCGCGCGACATCTACCCCCACGACCATGTGGCCGATCAATATTACGCCGTTGCGGTCAAAGGGTATGACGCCGAAGACAAGAAACAGATGGTGGCCGAAGGCGTCGCCGCCCTGAACGCCGCCGCCGTGGCCGCAGGTCACGCCAGCTATGCCGCCATCGGCTGGGAAGAAGACCGCGTGAAGGTCCTGCAATCTCTGCAAGACACACCCTTCTTCCAGACCGTGCGCGGTGGCCTTGTGACCGGCCTTTATAACCAAAAAGAAGTCTGGCCGCTCTTTGGTTACGAAGGCGAGAGCTTCTCGAAAGGCGGCTACATCGAACGTGGCTTCAACGACATCAACTGGCTTTGACCTGAGGAGGTTCACATGGTCGCGAAATTCGAACTCAGCGACGACTCCGTCGTGGTCGTCATCGGCACAGGCGCAGGCGGGGGCGTTTTGTCGAACGAACTGGCCCAGAAGGGCGTGAAGGTCGTCGCACTCGAAGCAGGCGGGCGCTACCTGCCGGAAGATTATATCAACGACGAATGGGAAAGCTTCGGCCAGCTGGCCTGGACCGACCCGCGCACCACCAGCGGCGACTGGCGGGTGGCCAAGGACTTTTCCGGCCTTCCCGCCTGGATCGTGAAGGCCGTGGGCGGCACGACGACCCACTGGGCCGGCGCTTCCATCCGCTTTCAGGACCATGAATGGAAGGCGCTCACCAACTACGGCAAGGTCGAAGGGGCCAACCTTCTCGACTGGCCGATCGACGGTGCCGAAATGGCGCCCTGGTATGAAAAGGCCGAAACCAAGCTGGGTGTCACCCGCACCGGCGACCGCGCGGGCCTGCCGGGCAACAACAACTACAAGGTCTTCGAGAAGGGCGCGCTCGCGCTCGGCTACAAGGAAGTCCATACCGGACGCATGGCCATCAACTCTGCCGACTATGACGGACGCATGGCCTGCCAGCAGACCGGCTTTTGCTTTCAGGGCTGCAAATGGGGGGCGAAATGGTCCGCCGCCTATACCGACATCCCGGCAGGCGAAGCGACCGGCAATCTGGAGGTCCGCGATCACGCCCATGTCGCGCGCATCGTCCATGATGATGCGGGCAAGGTTGCGGGCGTCGAATATTTCGACAAGGACGGCAACCTTCAGCTTCAGAAAGCACGCGTGGTCTGCGTGGCGGGCAATTCCTTTGAAAGCCCGCGCCTGTTGCTGAACTCCGCCTCCACGATGTTCCCCGACGGGCTGGCCAACTCGTCTGGCATGGTCGGCAAGAACTACATGCGCCACACCACCGGTTCGGTCTATGCGGTCTTTGACAAGCCCGTTCGCATGTGGCGCGGCACCACGATGGCCGGCATCATCCAAGACGAGGCACGCCTTGATCCCTCGCGCGGTTTCGTTGGCGGGTATGAGTTGGAAACCCTCTCTCTCGGCCTGCCGTTCATGGCCGCTTTCCTCAACCCCGGCGGCTGGGGGCGCAGCTTCACCACCGCGCTCGACAGCTACGAAAACATGGCCGGCATGTGGATCGTGGGCGAGGATATGCCGCAAGAAACCAACCGCGTGACGCTGTCGGAAACCAAAGACAAATGGGGCTTGCCAGTTGCGAACGTCAACTTCACCGACCATGCCAATGACGTGGCAATGCGCAACCATGCCTATGCGCGCGGTCAGGCGATCTATGAGGCTGTGGGCGCCACTCGCACCTTCCCGACGCCGCCCTATCCCTCGACCCACAACCTCGGCACCAACCGCATGTCGGAAAATGCGGCGGATGGGGTTTGCAACAAGCATGGCCAGACGCATGACATTGCGAACCTCTTCATCTCGGACGGCTCGCAGTTCACCACGGGCGCGGCCGAAAACCCGACCCTGACCATCGTGGCGCTGGCGATCCGGCAGGCCGATCATATCGCCAACGAACTTTCGGCAGGCAATTTGTAAGACCGCATTGCCCCTGCACGCCGCCCTTTTGGGGCGGCGTGCGTCCGCTTCGGACCCTGTTCAAATTCGCACAGGCTTGCCGCATCTCCTGTTCTTGCCGCGCCCTCACCCCCCGCCACACGGTCCCGCGCCCGGATCTGCGGGCGGCCATTCCACCTTTTGGCCATTGCCGGGCATATTTTCCCTGCCGGACGGCGCCGTGAAGAACCGCCTGCCAGATAGGGCGAAGTCCCTTCACTTCAAGAGAAATTTCGCGTGATACCGCGTGATGAGAGGGTGATTTCACATCCCCATCCCGCGGTCCCATCTTGGTCCTGCCGAAGCCGGACAGATCAAAAACCGGCCCGGATCATTCACAACTCCGCAAAGGACCAGATTATGAAACGCACCCTTATCGCCGCCCTGATCGCCGCCACGGCTGCCCCCGCTGCTTTCGCCTATACCGGCGCACCGCAATTGCTGTCGCCCGTTGACGAAGCCGAAATCCGCTTCCTCGTCCCGTCGGCCGACCTGTCGAACCTGACCCACGCCCAGGCCGCCGCGCTCGCCGCGACGCTTTACAGCAGCGACGACAATGAAAAAGGCGCACAGATCCGCGCGATCCTGAACTGAGCGATGCTCCCTGTCGCACGGGCCGTCCCCTTGGGGCGGCCCGCAGTGCCTGCAAGCTGCCCCGTGCCAGCTTTCCACCGGGCACGTCCGCGCCTCCGGTCTGGCAGACCGCCGCAACCTGTGGCAAACTGACGCCAAGAGCGATGGAGGAGAAAATGGACAAGACCGCCTGACCCGATCCCCCCGGAATTCAGCAAAAGGTCCTGCCATGCCATTTCTCAATGCGGTGCTGCCGCATCCCATGCGCTTCCCTGACGGGCGCGAAAACCCCTTCATTGCGCATCTTCAGGCGGTCATCCAACACCCGAACATCACGGTGGGCCGCCACACCTATGCCAATGATTTCGATCCGCCCGCCGACTGGGCGGCGCGGCTTGCCCCCTACCTTTACCCCGGCGCGCCCGAAAGGCTGATGATCGGCCCCTTCTGCCAGATTGCCCATGGCGCGCGCTTCATCACCGCCTCGGCCAATCACCTGATGACGGGGTTCACCACCTATCCGTTCGCGATCTTCGATCCCGCGACCCTGCCCCTGATCCTCGGTCAGTTGACCGGGCTTTCCGATACGATCATCGGGCCGGATTGCTGGATCGGTCACGGCGCGCTGATCTTGCCGGGCGCGCGGCTTGGGGCCGGGGTCATCGTCGGCGCCGGCGCGGTGGTGGGCGGCGAAATCCCCGCCTACAGCATCGTGGCGGGTAATCCCGCTCGCACCATCCGCCACCGCTTCGCCCCCGATGTGATCGACCGCCTGCTTGAACTCGCCTGGTGGGACTGGCCGCTCGACCGGATCGAGGCCGCCCTGCCCGCCCTGCTGGCCGACGATCTGGGCGCACTTTTGGCCTGCTGAAAGACGCCCGGTAAATCTGGGGCAGCCGCACAGGTTGCCCCTTGATTTACCCCAGCCCATGCCGTAACTCCCGCCGCAGGCCTAGGGGTATAGCTCAGCTGGTAGAGCGACGGTCTCCAAAACCGTAGGTCGCGGGTTCGAACCCTGCTGCCCCTGCCAAATCAATCCACCTCAGCGCGATTTCCTCTGCCCCGCCCGAATGCTGTCCGGCGGCATGATCTCCGGCTGCGGGGCCTTTGCGAAAACCTCGATCCGCTTTGGCTGCTGACCGCCCCCCCCCGCGCGCACTGTCCCGACAGTGTCGGGACGGATGCCATACGCCTGCCAGACGCGGAACAGACGGCTTGCAGACACCTGTTGCGGCCCTTCCGGGCATTCGTGAAAGGGTCTGTCGTGGGAGGCGGACCTCACTCACCTGTCGGATGTCTTCGGGTCGCTGAAGGCAATGGACTTGAAACGTTCGACCTCGGTGTCGGTCGGGGTTTGACCGCTGAACGTACGCACAAAGGCGCGGGTGCGTGAGAAGCGCAGCGTCATGTCTTCCTTGATATCCAGCGAATATTGGCCGACCTGCGTGAAATAGAGCACGCGGGCCCTGACCAGCGCTTCGTCCGGAGGGAAGCCGTGGCGCGTGAACATGCTGGTCAGCGCATCAAGCCGCTGTTGATCGGCACTGACGACAACAGCCAGAACGTCAGCGTCGCGGCGCGCCCAAAGCCTGACCGCGATATCGAGGCGGGGATCAAAAAGCTCTTCGTTCGCCCAGCATTCGAAGACGTTCAGTATGGCTTCGGTGATCGTCTGCGCCGGACGCAAGGCGCGCTGGATGATGGGCCCGGTGTTCTTGGCCAACCAATGGTCCAGCATCTGGTCATTCAGATCCTGCGGGCTTTTGAAATACCAATAAAAGCTGGAGCGCGAGACGTTCAGTTGCTTGGCCATGATCTGGACCTTGACCCGGTCGATGCCGTCGCGGATCAGGGTTTCCAACGCAAGCTTCAGCCAGTCTTCACGCGTGGAACGCCCTTGAGAGTCGACCTCCGCCTGTTCATTTGTGGATACCATCCGTCTTGTCCCCAGGAAGATTCAGTGCGCAGCCTATCCGCACCACGCAGGATTGCACAGGGTTGCGGCTGAACTCGCCCTCTTTCGAGGAGAGTTTGTCTGTACATAAATGTCTATCGATGTAAGGATCATTGGAATCGGGTTTGGAGGCGCGCATGGAAAAGCAGGACGAGACGCGGAGCGGACGTGGGCGGGGCCGCAGATCGGCCGGGACCACCGCGCCAACCATCAACCCGGCCTATGTCCGGATGCGCAATCCCTTTGCGCCGCAGGTCGCCTTTTCTGCCGATCAGATTGCCGCCATCCACGAGGGTGCTCTGCGCATACTGGAAGAGCTGGGCATCAAGGTTCTGCTGGACGAGGCACGCGCGGTCTACCGTCAGGCCGGGGCGCTGGTCGACGAAGACAGCCAGATGGTGCGCATCGGGCGCGACATCGTAACGGCAGCCTTGTCGACGGCGCCGAAGTCCATCCGCCTTCGGGCGGCCAATCCAGCGCGGGAGCAAGCCTACGAACTGGGCTCGATGCTGTTCATGGCAGGCGCGGGCTGCCCCAACGCCTATGACAATGAACGGGGTCGCAGGCCCGGCGATCTGACCGGCTACCTGGAGACCCTGCGTCTGCAGCAGTCTTTCGATGTGATCCACATGCACGGCCCTTCGGTCGAGCCGCAGGATGTGCCGATCCATCTGCGCCACTACGCCATGATGAAGGGCCAGTTGGAAAACTGCGACAAGCCGCTGTTCGTCTATTCCCGCGGCCGCCAGCAGGTTGAGGAAAGCTTCGAGATGATCCGCCTGGCGCGGGGGCTGGATGATGCAGGCATCCGCGACGGCGTCTGGGCAACGACGGTGATCAACTCCAATTCGCCGCGTCAGCTGGATCTTCCGATGTCACGCGGGATCATCGATTTTGCCCGCGCGGGCCAGATGACGATCATCACCCCCTTCTGTCTGGCCGGGGCTATGGCTCCAATCACCGTTTCTGGCGCCTTGATGCTGCAACATGCCGAGGCGTTGGCAGGCATCACACTGGCCCAGATCACCCGGGCGGGAGCGCCGGTGTCTTATGGCGGGTTCCTGTCGAACGTTGACATGAAGTCCGGCTCGCCCGCCTTCGGCACGCCAGAGCATATCCGGGCCTGCATCGGTTCGGGGCAATTGGCGCGTCACATCGGGTTGCCTTGGCGTTCGGCCACCGGGGCCGCGTCGAACACAGCGGATTCCCAAGCAGCGAGCGAGACGATCAACGCGCTGTGGGGGTCAGTCTTGGGCGGCGCCACCGTGACCGTACACGCAGCGGGCTGGCTGGAGGGCGGGCTGACGCTGGGCTATGAGAAATTCATCCTCGACATCGAAAACCTGCAAACCATCGCCGAACTGGCGACCCCGGCCCCGGCCGATACGGCGGCGCTGGGTTTCGACGCCATTGCGGAAGTTCAGCCGGGGGGCCACTTCTTTTCGACCGCCCATACGATGGAACGGTATCAGACTGCCTTTTATCGCCCGCTTGTCGCCGATTTGTCGAACCACGGCTCCTGGGTGGAGGCGGGTTCGCTGACGGCCGCCCAAAGGGCGACGGCGATCTGGAAACAGAAACTGGCGGAATTCGTCGCACCGGAGGCCTGTACGGGCGTGGCAGAGCGTCTGGACGTCTTTGTCCAGCAGGCGACCGAATCAGGCGGCGCGAAACCGGAAGACTGAGCCAGAGCTGGTCGAAGCTTGTCGGCGACAGTATTCTAATAAATGATGCGAAAACAATGGGCTGAATGGCAAATCCATTGGCAGTTCTAAGCTTGAAGAAAATATATACAGAGCCGCCTATATGTTCATTAGTGTACACGCGACGGCATGGATCGTCAGTCGGTCAGGGAGAGTGCTATGGATCATCGCACCGGCATCTCTCGTCGGCATTTCATCGCAAGCACGGCGGCCTTGGGGCTTTTCGCGGCAACGGCACCCGCCTTCGCGCAAAGCGCCCCGAAGCGCGACGGCACCCTTGCCACTGGCATCGAAGGCGCCTCGACCGGCGACACGCTGGACCCGCGCACCTTCAATTCGCCTTACTGGGCAGTTGCAGCGGGCACGATCTTCAACACGCTGGTCGAGGTTCAGGGTTCAGCGAACGAACTGAAGCCGGGGCTGGCAAAGTCGTGGGAAGGCAGCAACGGCGGCAAGACCTGGGTCTTCGAACTGGCCGACAATGCGACGTTTCATGATGGCAAGCCGGTGACCACCGCCGACGTGATCTATTCGCTGCAAATCCACAATGCCGAAGACAGCCTTGCCAATATCCGCGCCGTCGCGGCTTTGCCGAGAACGCCTGGTTCATCAAGGAACGCGAGGCAGGTCAGAAGGATCGCCCGGTCAAAGACATCGTGCGCGACATGTTCGCCGATGCCGACGACATGACTATGAGCGCAAAGAAGGATGCCTTCGGCAATATCGGCGGCTGGCTGGCGCTGAATGACGACGATCTTGCCCTGAAGGCCCGCAACCGGCTGATCCTGACCGAAGGTTTCCCAACTTATGGCGGCATGGCGGGACGCGATCTGGATGCGCAGGCCCAAGGGCTGAAAGAAATCGTCGACGAGGATTATCTGCGTTACCGGGTCCACACGACGGCCTATCTGACGGAAAAAGCTGCATGCGATGGGTATTCCCGTCATGCGTCCCGCAGGCGGGCATGCAGTCTTTGTCGATGCGCGCAAATGGCTGCCCCATATACCGCCGCTCGCCTATCCCGGTCAGGCGGCGGCGGTGGCCCTGTATGAGATCGCAGGGATCAGAAGCTGCGAAATCGGCACGGTGATGTTCGGCGCCAGACCCGATGGAACTGAGGCTCCGGCGGCGATGGATCTTGTGCGGCTTGCCCTGCCGCGGCGGGTCTACACCCAGTCCCACGCCGATTACATAGCCGAAGCCTTTGAAGAAGTCGCCCTGAGGAAGGACAATCTAAAAGGCTTCCGTATCGTCGAACAGCCGCAACTCATGCGGCATTTCACAGCGAAGTTTGCCCCGTTGCAATAAGGCGGCCCCGTGCGCGGGGTGTTACGCTCATTGACTCTGCCGTTCATGTACACTAATGTACGTTAACGGCAGGTTTTTGCTTTTCAAACGGCGGCTGCCGGTTTCCAAGGTTATCCCCGGGGGACTTGCACGGCATGCAAAACGTCATCCGAACCTGCGCGCCGCAGCCGAGCCGCAGCCCGTCCAAACCTGACCGGTACGCAGCGCAAGCCGCTGGCGCGGCATCATCGGGAAAAAGTGCCGCAACAGCGCCAATGGATATCTTGCTGGTCATCGTTCCGGGATATTCGCTTCTTAGCCTCGGCTGTATTGTCGAACCGCTGATGGCGGCCCAGACTTTAGCCACCGTTCAGCCTTTTGCATTGTCGCTTTACGACCTCGGCCCAGGCGCAACCTCCGCGGTGAAAGAGTTTCGTATCTCCGCGGCACGCGCTTTGCCGGAGCTGGAAGCGCGAATATCGGCTCGTCCGGCTCCCGGTGCGATCTTCTTCTGCTGCGGCTTTGATGTGCCGCATCACGCACGCGCGCCACTGCGTCGCGTGATGCGGCAAGCGCACCGCGCCAGCCTGCTGCGTTATGCTCCGCAAATCGTTCAGGATACTGTCGGAAGGATGGGCAGGAATCTTGAAAATCCAATTGGTATCAACGCTCTCGCCGAAGCTGCGGGCGTTTCGCAACGGCAGTTGGAGCGGTTGTTCGGTCAATATCTGAACGCACCGCCTCGCAAGTTCTACTGCGATCTGCAACTTGGGCTGGCCTGGCAATTGTGTGAACAGACTGACCTGCCTGTCGTCGAGATCGCTCTGGCCGCTGGCTTTTCGTCGCATGCAGCACTGTCCCGCAAATTCAAAATCAGATATTCGATCACCCCCTCGGAAATGCGGGCGGGGGTGCGCGTTTTAAGACGGCCAACTAAACAAAACATCGCAGTGATTGGTGCAGTGGAAGGGACAGCCTAGGCCCTTGGCTTTGAATTGCCGCTTGCCCGCCCCTTAACCCTGGTCGGGGTAAAAAAGACCATCCTGATGTGGTTTCGATGGTCGGGATCGCAGGCCTGATCGGCGCACAGGCTTTGGGGTCAGAGGTGCAGCAGTCGCTGCAACATGCAGACAACGGTCGGGGATTGTTGGCGGGTATTACGCTCCTCTTGCGCCATGGTGGACCGGATTGTGCAAGGCAGTTTCCGCCGCAAGCAATGATCGCTAGTCTGCGGGGAAAAAAGGAACCGTCATGCCCCCCGTCGATGAGCCGGCCGCACCACCCGAACTGACCTTGCGCGGGTTGAGGGTGTTTGTGGCCCTGGAAGAAGCGGGATCGATTGCCGGGGCCGCCGCGCGGATCGGCGGGTCTTCGTCCGGGGTCAGCCAGCATATCACGGCTCTGGAAAAGGCCGTCGGTGCGAAGCTCTTCGACCGCCGGGCAAAGCCGGTCACCCTCACCATCGCCGGGCAGTTGCTCCGAATGCATGCGCATCGCATTCTGTCTGTGGTTTCTGACGCTCAAAGCGACCTGGCGGAGGTCAGTCTGACGTCGCTTCCCAACCTCAACCTTGCGATCATCGACGATCTGGACGCATCCCTGACGCCTGTGCTGGTGTCAGCACTTCAAGCCCGGTTTCGGCAGTGCTTTGTACATGCTTTTTCGGGGCGATCCGACGAGGTCATCGAACTTTTGCAGGTGCGACAAGCGGATATCGGCGTGACCGCTCTTACCCCCGAAGATAGTCAAACCTTCACCTCACAGCAAATCCTGTCGGAGCCCTTCATTCTGGTGGTGGCAAAGGGGGCTATTCAACCGGGGCAAGATGCGCGTGCCATCCTGCAAAAGCTGCCGTTTGTGCAATATTCTGAAGCGATGCCGATCGGTCGCAAGGTTGCGGCCCATCTCAAAAGGGTAAAGTTGAACGTCGCCCGCAAATTTTCATTCGATGCGACGCGGTCAGTGCTGGCGATGGTTGTTGAAACCGGGGGCTGGACACTGACCACACCGCTGAACTTGCTGGATGCCGAACGCTTCGTTCCAAAAGTCGACATCCTGCCGCTACCCTTTGCGGGCGAGTCCCGGCATATCTACCTGGTCGCGCGCGCTGAAGGTCTGGGGCGCCTACCCCAACAGCTTGCCCGCGATTGCCGAAGACTGGTGCGGGAAAAGCTGGTGCCTGCCTTTGCCGCGATAGCACCGGACATGGCCGACGCCATTGAAGTGGCCGAAGAGGATGACCTGCCAATAACCCCGGTCAGCTTTGGGAAAAACGGATGATCTCGCTCACCAGACAGTCGAGGCTGTCGGTCCAGCCTCCATCTTGGGGCAGGACATGGGTCAGGAGCGAAAGCTCGGTGCAGGCGATCAACAGATGATCCGCCCCCGAAAGACTTAGCGCCGCGAGGCGCGACATCTCGGCCTGCGCGGTGGGACCCGTATCGCCCGACTTGACCGCCCTGATCAGCGCAAGAACGGGTGCGTCGTCGTGGGGCCAGACCGGCGAAAGGCCTGCGTCTGCAAATGCAGCGTCAAACGCCCCAGTCAGACGGACGGCAGGCGAGGCGAGCAAAGCGATGCGTCCTTTCGGCAGCCCGGCGACGGTCGCGGTGCGCATATCCAGAAAGGGCAAGGACGTGGCGTCGCTGATCTGCATCGCATAGGCATGGGCGGTGTTGCAGGGCATGGCCAAGGCTTGAGCCCCCGCCGCCTGCAAATCGCGCGCCATTTGCACCAGCACCGGCCCAGGGTCATCGCCCGTCCCCTCGATCAGGCGTTTGATCCGGCTTGGCACTTGCGGGTTCTGATGCACGATCAGCGGGATATGGTCGGCGTCATCGCGTGCCGGTGTGGCGGCCAAAACGCGGGCCATCAGAAGAACGGTGGCTTCCGGCCCCATCCCGCCCAGGATGCCGACACGTTTCATGCGTGCGGCAAAACGTGGGTATAGCCGGTCAGGCCGATGGCACCACCCGTGTGCAGAAACACGATCCGCTGGCCTTTCTTGAAGTGGCCTTTGCGGCAGAGATCAATCAAGCCAGCAGCGCCCTTGCCGGAATAGACCGGGTCCAGAAGGATGGCTTCGGTCTTGGCAAAGATGTCGATCGCCTCAAGCGTGCTTTCGGCCGGAATGCCATAACCCTTGCCGATATAGTCGCAATTGGCGACCACATCTTCACGTTTCACCACGCCTTGCACACCGATCTTTTCCTCGGTCGCCTGAGCCAGCCGGAACACGTTCGCCTCTTGCGTTTCTTTCGGGGCGCGCACCCCGATCCCCAGAAGCGGCAGTTGCGCGTTCAGCGCTTTCAGCCCAACGATGAGCCCGGCATGGGTGCCGGCCGATCCGGTGGCCGTGACCATATGGTCGAAGCTCAGACCGCGCTCGACCATCTGCCCCAGCAGTTCAAGCGCGCAATTCACATAGCCAAGCGCGCCGGTTGCGTTCGATCCGCCGCCGACGATGGCATAGGGTTTGCGCCCCTCGCCCTTCATTCTTTCGGCCACGGCCATCATCTCGGCGTTCATGTCCAACCCCGGCCCGCGATGTTCGATGCTGGCGCCGTGCAGGACGTCCAGCAGCACGTTGCCATTCAGCCGGTAGTTGGGTTCGTTATAGCCGGTCCGGTCTTCCAGCAGGATATGACAATCCATCCCCAGCTTTGCCGCCGCCGCCGCCGTCTGGCGCGCATGGTTCGATTGCGTGGCGCCTTGGGTCAGCACGATGTCGGCCCCCATCGCCACCGCCTCGGCCATCAGGAATTCCAGCTTGCGGGTCTTGTTGCCCCCGGTGGACAGGCCCGTGCAGTCATCGCGCTTGATCCAGATTTCCGGGCCGCCCAGCAAGGCCGACAAGCGCGGCATGGGTTCAAGCGGGGTCGGCAGATGGCCAAGGCGGATGCGGGGGAAACGGGAAAGCTGCATGTCTCAATCCTTCAGATACTGGGGGCGGTCGCGAATTTTGCAAGGCGGATGTCGGCTGTGCGGGCATGACCCTCCATGCCCTCGAACCGGCTGATCGAGGCAGTGACAGCGGCAAGGCGGGGTAGCGCCTCGGCTTCCACCCGCTGCCAAGTGACGGTTTTCAGGAATTTATGCACGGAAAGCCCGCCTGTATAGCGTGCGGCACCGCTGGTGGGCAGAACATGGTTGGTGCCAGCGGCCTTATCGCCAAAGGCGACGGTCGAATTCGCCCCAAGAAAGAGCGAGCCATAGGCGCGCAGCCGGGCCTTCCACCAGTCCAGATCCGCGGCCTGCACCTGCAGATGTTCCGGGGCCACACGATCCGCATGCGCCGCCATCGTTTCGGGACCGTCGCACAGGATGATCTCGCCCAGAGTGGCCCATGCGCCTTCGGCGGCGGCGCGGTTCGGCTGCGGCAATTCTGCGGCACACAGAGGCGCAAGGCGCGCGACTTCGGAGGCCAACCTGTGACTGTCCGTCACCAGCCAAACCGGCGAGTTGGCGCCATGCTCGGCCTGCCCGATCAGATCCCAGGCCACCACCAGAGGGTCAGCGCTGGCATCAGCGATCACCATGCTGTCGGTCGGACCAGCCACCATGTCAATGCCAACGCGACCAAACAGCAGTCGCTTCGCCTCAGCGACATATTGGTTGCCGGGGCCTACCAGAATATCGGCCTTCGGCAGGCCAAAAAGACCAAAGGCCATGGCGGCCACGCCCTGAATGCCGCCAAGCGCCAGTACCCGGTCTGCGCCACACAACTTGAGCGTATAAAGGATGGCATCTGGCACACCCGCAGGCGCGCCCACGCGCGGCGGCGACACCGCGGCCACATGGCCAACGCCCGCAACCTTGGCCGTTGTCACCGTCATCATGGCGCTTGCGATATGGCTGTATCGCCCCCCCGGCACATAGCAGCCCGCCGCATCCACCGGGATCAACCTTTGGCCGACGGTCAGGCCGGGGCGCAGCTCCACTTCCGTCTCACGGACGCTGGCGCGTTGGGCTTGGGCAAAGCGCGCAATGTTTTCATGGGCATAAGCGATGTCGTCTTTCAGGCCTTGCGGCACCCGTGCGCAGGCTTCCGCAATGGCGGCTTCTGATATTTCGATCTCGCCCTCAAAATGATCAAGGTCGCGGGCCAGACGGCGGGCCACAGCCTCGCCGCCTTCCTCGACCTCGGCCAGAATGGCCGCGACTTTTGCGGATAGGTCGGACCCTTGCAGCGTATCGGCGGGTTTGGCACGTTTCAGATAGGTCACGCTCATGCGGTTTGTTCCTTGACGAAGTCTGCCGCCGTCACGACGATTTTTCCGCCAGTGATCACGGGCAGGACGGCCGTTTTGGCCACCCGGTCCGACCGACCTCCGCTGCGGCGCGCAATGCGCTCTTCGACCATAGTGTTCCTCTTTGTAGTGCGACTGATCGAAGGCCAATCGACAGAACAGCGCAATCGGCAACGCTGCTGTTCAAGAGATTTGACAGATAGGTTCCATTTTTCTGAACGCCAGGTGGTCAGATTGACGAAATGATCCCGTTTCACGCTTGATTTGATGGCGAGAAAATGGAGCTGCCAGATGAAGTCCCAAGCCCGGTGTGTTGTAATTGGCGGCGGCATTGCTGGTTGTTCGACGCTCTACCACCTGACGCAAGAGGGATGGTCCGATGTGGTTTTGCTGGAGCGCAACGAACTGACCTCGGGCACCACATGGCATTCGGCAGCGCAGGTCACCAATTTTGGCATGACGCAGACCATGGTGGGGCTGAAAAGCCATTCCATCAAGCTTTACAAGGAATTGGCGGCAGACCCCGACTATCCGATCAACTACCACCACGGCGACGGCGGCATCCGGCTGGCAAATTCCGAAACGGTGATGGACGGCTACCGCCATTTCGCCAGCCAGGCCAAGGGTATTGGGGTGGAGTATGAAATCCTCGACGTCGCCGAATGCGCCCGCCGCCATCCGCTGATCTCGATTGACCGGCTGATCGGCGGGTTATGGGATGGGCAGGACGGCGACATTGACCCGGCGCAACTCTGCCAAGCGCTGGCCCGCCGC
>Ga0073899_10003188_pt1 | contig 14598 bp, 13 predicted proteins | sample KloWWTmetaKNB5Ph_FD_88975 | JGI IMG/M metagenome (GOLD analysis project Ga0073899, IMG submission 88975) | Active sludge microbial communities from Klosterneuburg, Austria, studying microevolution and ecology of nitrifiers - Klosterneuburg... | ecosystem: Engineered > WWTP > Aerobic digester >...
AGAGTGGCCGCGTCGTTGAAATGACGATGAAAGCCACCGATTCGCTCGAAGCGGCCGATGTGCTCGATACCGACATGGAATACCTCTACGGCGACGGCGAGTTCTGGCACTTCATGGACCCGACCAATCACGAGCAGGTCAGCGCTGATGCTTCTGCGATGACCGATGCGGTGAAATGGCTCAAGGGCAATGAGATGTGCATGGTGACGCTGTGGAATGGCGCGCCGTTGGTGGTGACGCCGCCGACCTACGTCGAACTGCAGATCGTCGAGACCGATCCGGGCGTGCGCGGTGATACCTCGGGTGGCGGCGGCAAGCCGGCCAAGCTTGAAACCGGTGCCGTCGTGCGGGTGCCGCTGTTCGTGCAGAACGGCGAGGTGCTGAAGTGCGATACCCGCACTGGCGAATACGTCTCGCGCGTCAAGTAAGACGTCACTGGGAACCCGCATGGACAAGGTCGCGATCGACTTGCTGATCGAAGCCGAGTGGGTGATTCCGGTGCAGCCGCACGGCGTGGTGCTGGAGGATTACGCCGTCGCGGTCGATCACGGACGTATCGTCGCGCTGCTGCCCAGCGTCGACGCACGGCAGCGCTATGCGCCGCGCGAGACGGTGTCGCGGCCCGGGCATGCGTTGATCCCCGGTCTCGTCAACAGTCATTGCCACTCGGCGATGGTGCTGATGCGCGGACTCGCCGATGACCTGCCACTGATGGCGTGGCTGCAGGACCACATCTGGCCGACCGAAGCAAAGTTCGTCGGCGCCGAAATGGTCGCCGATGGCACCCTGATTGCGGCAGCGGAACTGCTGCGTGGCGGCGTCACTTGTGTCAACGAGATGTATTACTTTCCAGAGGTGGCTGCGGCGACGCTGAAGCGTGTCGGTCTGCGCGCCGCAGTGGGACTCACGGTCATTGAGTTTCCGACGGCCTGGGCCAGCCATGCCGATGAGTACATCGACAAGGGCTTGGCACTCGCTGATGAACTCAAGCACGAGTCAATGCTACGTGCCTGCTGGGCACCGCATGCGCCATACACCGTGTCGGACGCCAGCTTTGAAAAGATCCGCATGTATTCGGACCAGCTCGATATTCCAGTGCATGTGCATCTGCACGAAACCGCATTTGAGGTTGCGGACGCGCTGCGTCAGCACAAGGAGCGGCCGTTCTCACGCCTGAAGCGACTGGGTTTGGTGAACCGAAATTTGATTGCGGTGCACATGACGCAATTGACTGAGTCCGAAATCGCGCAGTGCGCGGAAGCCGGCGTCAGCATCGCGCACTGCCCGGAATCGAACCTTAAGCTTGCCAGTGGTTTTGCGCCGATCGAAGCACTGCGGCGCGCTGGGGTGAACATTGCACTCGGTACCGATGGTGCAGCCAGTAACAACGACCTCGACCTGATCGGCGAGATGAAGACGGCGGCACAACTGGCCAAAGCGGTAGCGCAGGATGCGGCCGCACTGGATGCCGCATCGGCCTTGCGTATGGCGACATTGGGCGGCGCACGTGCACTTGGCTGGGACGAGCGCATCGGCTCGATCGAAGTCGGCAAGGACGCCGATCTGACGCTGATCGCACTCGACGAGTTCGACACACTGCCGGTGTACCACCCGATTTCACACGTGGTCTACGCCAGCAATCGCCGCGATGTGCGCGATGTCTGGGTGCGTGGCGAACGCAAGCTTGATGGGGGTCGTCTCACCGGGTTCGATATCGAACGATTGGCTGCCACCGCACGCAGCTGGGGCGCACGCATGCGCCGGAAGGAGTGATATGCAGACGGCTGATCCGCAAGAAATCGCGAAATTCAATGAACAGGCACATCGCTGGTGGGACCCGAAAGGCCCATCGCGTGCATTGCATGAACTGAACCCACTGCGCCTTGCGTTCGTGCGCGAACGCATCACGCTGAAGGGCGCGCGCGTACTCGATCTTGGCTGTGGCGGCGGCATCCTGACGGAGGCGCTGGCGGCGGAAGGTGCCGATGTGCTTGGCATCGATGCCGCCGATCAGCAGATCGAGATCGCCCGATTGCATGCGCTCGAGTCGGGTTCGACGGCGCAGTACCGCCATGTTGATGCCGAACAACTTGCCGCCGACATGCCGAGTGCGTTCGACGCGATCTGTTGCATGGAAATGCTCGAACACGTCGAGGCGCCGGAGCGCGTGCTTGCGGCCGGCGCGACGCTATTGAAACCAGGCGGCTGCTTGTTTCTGTCGACGATCAACCGCAACGCACGCAGCTTCGCGCTCGCTATCGTCGCGGCTGAGCATCTGTTGCGGCTGTTGCCGAAAGGCACGCATCGGCATTCAATGTTCATCCGCCCGAGCGAACTCGCGGCCGGCTTGCGTGCGGCCGGATTCGAGCTGCGCACGCTCGAAGGCTTGCACTACGACCCATTCCGGCGCAAAGCTTGGCGTAACAGTGATGTCGGTGTGAACTATCTGGCGCACGCGGAGAAGTCCGTTGTCGGCTAGGACGCGTGCGCTGCTGTTCGACCTCGATGGCACCTTGCTCGACACTGCGCCGGACATGATCGCCGCAGCCAACGCGCTGCGTGCTGATGAGGGACTGGATGCGCTGCCGCTGATGACCTTGCGCCCATTCGTATCGAAGGGTGGCCGCGCCATTTTGCGTGCGGCATTTCCGCATCGCGATGAGGGTCAACGCGAGTCGTTGCTTCAGCCGTTTCTCGATCGCTATCGCGCGGCCATTGCGGTCGCGACACAGCCATTCGATGGCATCGTCGACTTGATGACGGTGTGTCGTGTGCACGGCATCGCACTGGGGATCGTGACCAATAAACCGGGCTGGCTGACCGACGCGCTGCTGGATGCGCTCGATCTACGTCGCGAATTTGCGGCCATTGTCAGCGGCGATACCTTGGCTGACAAGAAGCCGCATCCAGCACCGGTCCTGCACGCGCTGAAGCAGCTCGCGGTGCCGCCCGCGGATGCGTGGATGTTCGGCGACGACCGTCGCGATATCGAAGCGGGCAGGGCCGCAGGCACGCGTACGATTGCGGCGGCGTTTGGGTACATCGATGCCGGCGATGATCCGCAGCTTTGGGGTGCCGATGTGCTCGTGCGCAATGCCCATGAACTGATCGCCCACTTGGACTGAACACGATGGATGATTTTTCCATCGAAGCTGATGCTGCGGGGTTCTTTGCGAAGTGGGCGGAGGCCTGGCCAGCGGCGCGCAGTGCACAACTGTTTGCCTCGGAGGGTGAATGGCCGCGGTTGCGGGCACGTATTGGCGTCTTGTTCGAGATTGGCGAAGCCTGCTGGGTGCTGCGTGACGCGACGGTGCGTGCGCATAAGTTGGCGTGGTGGAAGGATGAGTTGCGCCTGAATGGTGAGAGTCGCCCGCGCCATCCGCTGTTGCTGGCCACTCCAGGATTGAAGCTCTCGCCGCGAATGGCTGACTATGCGCTGCAATCGCTCGATGATGCGACGCCTTCGAATGCGTCGGAGACGCTCGTGCGTATCCAGCGCTTGGCCGAGAACAGCGACGATGCAGCGGTTGTCGTGGCTACCGTTCAGATCTTGGCGGTCGCCATGTATTTGCTGGCCTTGCGCGAGGGTCAAGCGAGTGCATTTGCGCACGCGCCATTGGATCTGCGCGCACGCCATGGCGTCGCCGATGCGGAAACCGGCACCGTGTTGGGCGCGCTCGTGACAACACTCGCCTTGATCTGGCGCGACGAACTGCAAGCGCGTTATCGCCGCTTGCCGCGCGTCGAGTGGCATGGTCAGCGCGGTTTGCGGGTGCTGCACCACGCAGCACTGCGTTTGATCGATGCGCTCGCGGCCGGACGCACGCTACCGGCGGTGAACTGGCGCAACACCTTGACCGCTTGGTGGGCGGTCGCCGGAATGCATTGAACGGTTACACTGCGCAGCGATTTCCGGCGGCTTGACGTACCAATCACGCGTCCCCATTGAGCATACGCCGCCGGCCACTCCGGAACCGTTGCCGCTCTGCGGCGCAGACCTTGAAGGAATTTGCATGAGCACGACACCCGCTACGGCACGACTGTTGCCTGACATTGCCAACGAGGCACAGCCTGCCGTTGCCGGACTACTCGACTGGGTCGGCATGGGTGATATCGAATTGCCGGTGCGCGTGGCCGGACCGGACGGCACGCCGATCCACGCCCATGCGCGTATCACCGCCTACGTGAACCTGCAGAAGCCGGAAGCGCGCGGCATCCACATGTCGCGCCTGTACTTGCTGGTTGATCGCCTGCTCGGTGCAGAAGTGCTGACGCCGTGTTCGGTACGCAAGGTATTGCGTGAATTCGTTGATTCGCATGCCGATCTATCGAGTCGCGCATTGTTGCGCGTTGCCTTCGACTACATGGTTCGGCGTCCGGCTTTGGTCAGCGACAACAGCGGCTGGAAGTCTTACCCAGTGGTGATCTCCGGCCTGCTGGATCGGGGTCAATTCACGATCGAGACTGCGTTCGAAGTGACTTATTCGAGCACTTGTCCGTGTTCGGCAGCGTTGGCGCGGCAGATCATCCAAGATCAGTTCAAGACCGACTTTTCCGCTGACGATGGGCTCGATTACGGACGTGTTTTGGCTTGGCTCGGGTCGGAGCAAGGTATCGTCGCAACGCCGCACAGCCAGCGTTCCGGTGCCGAAGTGCGCGTCCGCCTGATACCGAGTTTCGATTCGTTTCCGCTGGTCGCGCTGATCGATCGCATCGAAGGCGCTTTGAAGACACCCGTGCAGACCGCTGTGAAGCGCGAAGACGAACAGGCCTTTGCACGCCTCAATGGCGAAAACCTGATGTTCTGCGAGGATGCGTCACGGCGCATGCAGAAGGCGCTCGACGGCGATGAACGTATCGCCGATTTCTGGGTCCGCGCCACGCATTACGAAAGCCTGCACCCGCACAATGCCGTCGCGATCGCCACGAAAGGCATCAGTAGCGGCTACAGCGCCGGCATGGACTGGGTCGGCGATCTCAAGCGCTGAATTCAGCGATCGCCATCAGAAGCCGCGACAGTTAAGGCATCGGCCCGACAACGAGTTGTGGATCGAGTCGGGTGTCGAACCAGTTCATGCCCCAGTGCAGGTGTGGGCCGGTGGCGCGGCCGGTGGCGCCGACTGCGCCGATGATGCCGCCTTGTTCGATGCGTTGATCGGGTTTTACGTCGATGCGGCTCATGTGCACGAAGACGCTGGAGAGACCGTGGCCGTGGTCGATGATGACGGTGCCACCGGTCAGGTACAGATCTTTTGCGACGAAGCTGACGATGCCGCCTGCGGGCGCATGGATTGGTGTGCCGGTGCCGACCGCGACATCGATGCCGTAATGCGGGTTCTTTGGCGTGCCGTTCAAAATACGCTGGCTGCCATAGACACCGCTGATGCGGCCGGTGTTCGGCCAGATGAAGCCAAAGCGATAGTCTTGGCGCGCATCGTCACGTTCGCGTGCGCGCGTGACCAGCGCCTGGTCGTTCGCGATGCGTGCGGCGATCTTTGCATTCGGGTTTACCGTCGATTCGGCCAGACCATTGACGCGCTCGATCGCGAATTCGCGTGGCGTGATCGACAGTGTCAGTGTCTCGTCCGCTTGATCGGCATAGTGAATGCCGACCGCCGCCAGTCCAGTCACGTCGCGCCCTAGTCCGAACAGGAAACTGCCGTCCGGCGCAACCCGCAAGCGGCGGCCTTCGAAAGTGACTGTCGCGTCCGGCTCGGTCCGCCCGATGACCAAGGCCCCCGGTGTCGTCGTTGCCGGCAGTTCGGTGCGCTGCGATGCGGCATGCCCAGCCATCGAGATCATCGCCAACGCAGATGCGACGACCTTGGCGGTCATGCGGATGCGAATTCCAGGCGCATTGCCCGTGGTGTTTGATCGAAGCCGCCGTTGTGCCACACGCGGCGACCGTTCACGAAGGTCGAATGGATCGATGACCGAAAGGTCTCGCCCTCGAACGGCGACCAGCCGCAACGCGACAACGTATCCTCGCGGCGAACCTGCTGGACGCGGTTCGGATCGACCAGAACCAGATCGGCAAAGCCACCTTCGCGCAGAAAACCACGGTCCTGAATGCGGTAGCGCTTAGCCGCCGCATGCGCGAAGCGCTCGACCAGCGTGGTGATCGGAAAGTCGCCATCGAAGACGCGCTCCAGCGCACATTGCAGCGCATGTTGCACCAGCGGCAGGCCGGACGGCGCGGCCGCGTAATGCTGCGATTTCTCTTTCAGCGTATGCGGCGCATGATCGGTCGCGAGCACATCAAGTCGGCCTTCCGCCAGTGCACGCACGATCGCTTCGCGATCCGCCGCATGCTTGATCGCCGGATTGCACTTGATGAAGTTGCCGCGGCGCAAATAGTCACGACTGTCGAAATGCAGGAAGTGGACGCAAGTTTCGGCGGTAATGCGCTTGTGCTCGATCGGGCCGGGTTCGAACAGCGCCAGTTCGTCGGCGCTTGAAATATGCAGCACGTGCAGGCTGCTGCCATGACGTTGCGCCAGTTCGATCGCCAGTCGTGTCGACTTGATGCAGGCCTCGCGCGAACGCAGTTCCGGATGCAACTCGACCGGAATATCGTCGCCGTATCGAAGGCGCGCCTCGGCGACGTTGGCGTCGATGATCGGCGTGTCCTCGCAGTGGGTGATGAGCGTGCAGGGCGCCTCACGGAAGATCGCGTCCAGCGTTTCCGGGTTGTCCACCAGCATGTTGCCGGTGGATGCGCCCATGAACACTTTCAGGCCAGGCACGCGTGTTGGATCAAGCTTGCGAATTTCGCCGAGGTTGTCGTTGGTGGCGCCAAGATAGAAGCCGTAGTTTGCCGCTGAGACTTCGGCAGCACGGGTATATTTCGCTTCCAGCGTCTCGATGGTGACTGCGGGCGGGCGAGTGTTCGGCATTTCCATGTAACTGGTTATGCCACCGGCAATGGCGGCACGCGATTCGCTGGTGAGGTCGCCTTTATGCGTGAGCCCGGGTTCGCGAAAGTGCACTTGCGAGTCGATCATGCCGGGCAGTAACCAGAGGCCGCTGGCATCGACCACGGTTTCGTCGTCGGTGGCAGTCAGGCTGCGTTCGATCCGAACGATACGGCCATCGCGGACGCGCAAGTCGGCATGGAAGCTGCGGCCGTCGCTGACCAGCAGGGCGTTCGTGATCAACCAGCGCGGTTCGCTCATGGAGGGCTCGATTCGTGGGACCTGCGATTCTAGCTGTCCGGCGCATCCGGCGGCGGATCAGCGGCCGGGTTGCGCGCCCAGAATCTCGCCGTGAAACGATCCGGAACCGGATCCATGCCGCCGTCGCACAGCGGTTGGCAGCGCAGCAAGCGCGTACTCGTCATCAAGCAGCCGCGAATGGCGCCGTGACGTTCGATCGCAGTCATCGCGTAATTCGAACAACTGGGATGAAAACGACAGCGCTGACCGAGCAGTGGACTCAGGAAGCGCTTGTAGCCCTGCAGCAACTTGATCAAGATTCGATGAAGCATGCGAACATGCTAGCGGGCGCGCCGCGGTTGTGAGTGGTCCCAGCATCGGCTATAAAGCGCCCCCTTTAGAGTGTCGGGTTTTCCGGCACTCCGGTTGCAAGCAACAGGTTGGAGGTTGTCCGATCATGGCAAAGCCCACAAAGAAGCCCGTCGCCAAGGCGAAAAGCGTGAAACCCGCCGCCAAGCCGGCCAAGAAGCCGGTCGCCAAGAAGCCCGTTGCCAAGACCGCTACGAAAAAGGCTCCCGCGAAGAAAATCACCACCAAACCCGCTGCAAAACCAGCGGCCAAGCCAGTTGCCAAGCCCGGTCTGGTCAGCAAGCTGAAACAGGCGTTGTTGGGCAAGGCCAAGCCGGCCAGCAAACCCGCCAAGCCGAGCAAGGCTGCGAAGTCGAGTAAGCCGACCAAGCCGACCAAGCCACTGGCGAAGAAGGCTGCGCCGAAACCGGTCGCGAAGAAGGTCGTCGCCAAGCCGGCCAAAAAACCGGCAGTCAAGAAGGTGGTCAAGAAAGTTGCGAAGCCGGTAGCGAAACCAGTTGCGAAATTAGTTCCGAAGGCAGTGGCCAAGCCAGTCGCCAAGCCAGTCGCCAAGCCGGTGATCAAGCCTGCTGCCAAGTCGGCTGCTAAGCCCGCCGTAAAGCCGGTGGCCAAACCTGCGGCCAAAGCAGTGCTGCCGGTTTCCAAGCCGGCCGCAGTAGCGGCAACCAAAGTGGTCGCCCAATCCGCCAAGTCCGTCAAATCCACGCCGGCTTCGGCACCCGCGTCCAAGCCAGCGACGATCGTGCGCAAGGCGGTCGCAGTGGCGGCAGTCGTGGACAAGAATTCGAAGAAACAGCAGAGCCCGATGCATCCCGTCAGAATCCCCGACAAGAAGAAACCCATTCGAGTAGATCTGCCCGTCGGTTACAAACCGAGCGCAAAAGAGTCTTACATGAACGACATGCACGTCGAGTACTTCCGCCAGAAATTGAGCGGATGGCGCGCCGAACTGGTCGAGGAATCGAAGCAGACGATCGACAATCTGCGTGACGAAGTCCGCGATGTTGGCGACGAAGCCGAGCGCGCAACGCGTGAGACCGAAAACTCGCTGGAATTGCGCACGCGTGACCGTTATCGCAAGCTGATCTCGAAGATCGATGACGCGCTGCGCCGCATCGACGATGGCGAATACGGTTTCTGTATCGATACCGGTGAAGACATCGGCCTGGACCGCCTCGAAGCGCGTCCGACTGCGGAACGGACGGTGGATGCTCAGGAACGCTGGGAGCATCGTCAGCGCCAGATTGGCGACTGAACTAGTCCGCACGTGGAGTAACGAAAACCCCGCTACGGCGGGGTTTTTTCTGCCTGCGCCGCGGTGTCTTTGATGGTCGCGATCAATGCCGCCAGACCATTCGCGCGCGTCGCCGACAGGTGCTTGCCGAGACCGATCGCCTCGATGAACACCGGTTCGGTCGTCAGGATTTCGGCCGCGCTGCGACCGGAATACACGCGCAGCGTGAGTGCGACCAACCCGGAAACAATCGACGAGTCGCTGATCGCATGAAATACGAGTCTTGAGGCATCGCCTTGCGAAACGACCCAGACCATCGACTGGCAGCCATGAAGGCGGTTCGCCTCGGTGCGCCATTCATCCGGGAACGACGGCAGTTTGCGGCCGAGGTCGATCAGATACTGGTAGCGCTCACTCCAGTCACCGAAAAAAGCAAATTCCTCGGCAATTTCCTGTTGGATTGGATCGGTAAGCACGAGGTCACTCATTTCGCAGCAACCTTCCAGCGCGGACCTTGCGGCGTGTCCTCGATCTCGATGCCTTGTTCGGCGAGTTGCTTGCGGATCGCATCGGCACGTGCAAAATCGCGAGCTTGCTTTGCGTTTTGGCGCTCTGCGACCAGCGCATCAATCGATGCCGCACCGAGCCCGCCGGATTCGGTGCCGCGCGCAAACCATTCCGCCGGATTTTGTTGTAGCAGACCGAGTGCGAAACCACCCGACAGCAGCGCCGCCTTGAGGCGTGAACGATCGGCGGTATTGGCCGCCTTGCGCGCTTCGGCTGCGATCGCCGACAACGCGGCCAAGGCTTGTGGTGTATTCAAGTCATCGCACAGTGCCGACTCAACACTCGCCGGAATCGAGCCGACCGTTGCGTCGACATCCGCGAGATCGCGCAGCGTGCCGTAGAAACGATCGAGCGTGCGCACGCACTGCTCAATCAGTCCGTCGGTCCAATCCAGTGGTTGGCGGTAATGCGCCGACATCAGCGCTAGGCGTAGCGCCTCGGCGGGATGGTGAGCGAGCACTTCATCGATGCGGAAGATATTGCCGAGCGACTTCGACATCTTGCGGCCGTCCATGTTCAACATGCCGTTGTGCAGCCAGAAGCGCGCGAACGGTTTGCCGCCATGCGCGCAGACTGACTGCGCGATCTCGTTCTCGTGGTGCGGGAACTGCAAGTCGATGCCGCCACAATGGATGTCGATGGTGTCGCCAAATGCGGCCTCGCACATCGCCGAGCATTCGATATGCCAACCCGGCCGACCGCGACCCCAGGGCGAATCCCAACCCGGCAATTCCGGTGTCGATGGTTTCCAGAGCACGAAGTCGCCAGCGCTGCGTTTGTAGGGTGCGACTTCGACGCGCGCGCCGGCCAACATTTCGTCGGTCGATCGGCGCGACAACTGCCCGTAATCCCGATAGGTGTCGACCGCAAACAGGACGTGACCTTCCGCCGCGTAGGCATGACCCGTCTCAATCAGTCGCTCACACATCGCGATGATCTGCGGAATGTGAGCAGTGGCATGCGGTTCCAGATCGGGCAAATCGACGCCCAGCGCGGCCATGTGGGTGCGATAGGCTTCAGTGAATTTGCCAGTGATGGCGCTGATCGGTACGTGTTGATCGATGGCTGCTTGGTTGATCTTGTCGTCGACGTCGGTGATGTTGCGGGCATAGACCAGCGCCGGATAATGCCGGCGCAGCAGTCGTGCGAGCACACCGAATACCACCGGGCCGCGGGCATTGCCGATATGCACGTAGTTGTAGACGGTCGGTCCACAGACATACATGCTGACGCGATCTTGATGCTGGGGTTCGAAGCGCTCGACGCGGCGGCTTAACGAGTTAAACAGGTTCAGGGACATTGCAATCAACCATGGTGGACTCGTAATTCTAGCCGGCAACCGGCGTCGCATTGGCAGCCATTCAGTCGCGACGTGCTGTAATTTTCACGGCTCATTACGCAAGGCGCACCTCATGAACCGAATGTTGCTTCCAATGATCCTGCTGGCCGCTGCGCCGGTAGCACTCGCCCAGTCCAACTATGTCGACCGCCAAGCCGGTCCAGTCGCCGAAAGCATCAGCTACGGTTATGCCGATGTGCTGCGTGTCGATCCGATCTACGAGACGGTGATGACCAGCGAACCGCGTGAGGAATGCTACGAACGTCAAGGCCAGTATCGCGAACGCTCCGGTGGAGATCCAACCGGCGGCACCGTACTTGGCGCGATCATTGGTGGTGCGCTCGGCAACCAGGTCGGCAAAGGCGATGGCCGTAACGCCGCGACTGTCGCCGGTGCGGTCATTGGTGGCGCGATTGGCCGCGATGTCGACAAGAACAACGGTTCCGCAGGTGGTCGCTACGAGCGTGGCGGCACGAATTGCCGTGTCATCGAAGTGCAGCGCGAACAACGACAAGTGGTCGGCTATGACGTCGAATACCGCTATCGTGGCGAAGTCTTCATGTCTCGTCTTAACTACGATCCGGGCGAGCGAATGCGCGTCCGCGTCGCGATTGCACCGGCCGATTGAGCCGCATCGCATCGTCAAAGTTCAGGGCTGCGGTATGCAGCCCTTTGCTTTTTGGTCCGAACGCATGTTTCAATGACGCCATGCAGCAAATTCTTGCCACCCGCTCGTTCAACAGCTCGGCCGACCAAGCCTCGGGCATGACTTCACGCGCGCGCCGTCGTTCCGACTGAACCGGCCGGCATTCCGTTTTTTCGACGAAGCCCGGCCCAGTGCCGGGCTTCGTCGTTTTCATGATCCGAACATCCAGGCTAGGGAGCATTCATGATCCGTCACTTCCTCAACACTCAAGACCTTAGTCGCGCCGAACTCGATGCCGTGCTTGACGAAGCCGCACGCCTGAAGCAGTCGCCGCTCGGACGTGATCTCGAAGGGCGCACGATCGCGTTGTTGTTTTTCAATCCCTCGATGCGCACGCGCACATCGTTTGAGATTGGTGCTTGGCAACTAGGCGCGCATGCGGTGGTGCTGGCGCCGGGCAAGGATGCCTGGGGCATCGAGTTCGAGCCGAACGCGATCATGGATGGCGACGCCGAGGAGCATGTTGCCGAGGTGGCGCAAGTGTTGTCGCGCTATTGCGACCTGATTGGTGTGCGCGCCTTCCCGAAATTTCGCGATTGGACTTACGACCGCGAGGACAAGGTGCTCAAGGCCTTCGCGCAGCATTCGCGCGTGCCGGTGATTAACCTCGAAACGATCACCCATCCCTGCCAAGAACTTGCACACGCGTTGACGCTGCGTGAGAAGTTCGGACGTGACCTGCGCGGCAAGAAATACCTGCTGACCTGGACTTGGCATCCGAAGCCGCTGAATACCGCGGTTGCCAACTCGGCGCTCACGATCGCAACCCGACTCGGTATGGATGTCACGCTGCTGTGCCCGAATCCTGACTACCTGCTTGATCCGCGCTATATCGATATCGGCAAACACAATGCGGACGAGTCTGGCGGCTCGTTTCGCGTCACCCATGACATCGAAGATGGCTATCGCGGTGCCGATGTCGTCTACGCCAAGAGTTGGGGCGCACTGCCTTATTTCGGTGCTTGGGAAGGCGAGGCGCCGATGCGCGCGATGCTCAAGCACTTCATCGTCGATGAAGAAAAAATGGCGTTGACGAACAACGGTCTGTTCTCGCACTGTCTACCGCTGCGACGCAACATCAAGGCCACCGATGGCGTGATGGACGCGCCGTATTGCGTGGCCGTCGACGAGGCTGAAAATCGGCTGCATGTGCAGAAAGCGGTGATGAAACAACTCATTCAATGGCAGTCCGGAGCACAGGCATGAACAAGACCGTCGTCCTTGCATTCTCGGGTGGACTGGATACCAGCTTCTGCATCCCTTACCTGCAGGAACGCGGCTGGGAGGTGCATACGGTATTTGCCGATACCGGCGGCGTCGACGCGGACGAGCGGGCATACATCGAGCAGCGTGCGGCAGAACTCGGGGCGACCTCGCACCGCACCGTCGATATCGCGCAGCCGATCTGGGACTCGTTCGTGGTGCCACTGATTCAGGCCGGGCAGTGGTATCAGGGCCAATACCCGCTGCTGGTGTCAGATCGTTACTTGATCGTCGAGCATTCGCTGAAGCGCTGTGACGAATTGGCGACGCGCGCCTTCGCACATGGCTGCACCGGCATGGGCAACGATCAGGTGCGCTTCGATCTGACCGTGAAAGCACTCGGTGACTACGACATTCTGGCGCCGATCCGCGAAATCCAGCGCGAGGTCGGCGAGGTACGCAAGTACGAGCGTGAATATCTCGAAGCGCGCGGCTTCGCCGTGCGCGACAAGGTCAAGGCCTACACGATCAACGAAAATGTGCTCGGTGTGACGATGTCCGGCGGTGAAATTGATTGCTGGGAAGAGCCCGGTGTCGGTGCGCGCGGTTGGTGCAAACCACGTTCGCAATGGCCGTCGCAGGCCCTGCGTCGCACGATCCGTTTCGAGCAGGGTGTTGCGGTGGCGATCGACGGAGTTTCCATGAGCGGCGCGGCCATATTGGCGCAGTTGAATCACGAGTTCGCCGAATATGGCGTCGGTCGTGGCATGTACACCGGCGACACCACCATTGGCCTCAAGGGGCGCATCGTCTATGAAGCGCCGGCGCTGACCGTACTGGCTGCGGCGCACAATGCGCTGGAGGAATCGGTGTTGACCAAGGCGCAGAATCGCTTCAAGCCGTTGATCGGGCAGAAGTGGGTTGAGCTCGCCTACGAAGGCTTTTTCCACGATCCGTTGAAGCGAGATTGCGAAGCGTTTATCGCGTCGAGCCAAACGCGCGTGACCGGTGAGGTCACGGTGGAGACACACGGTGCCAAGGTCGATGCGATCAAAATCGTATCGGACTATCTGCTGACCAGTCGTGGTGCGACGTATGCGCAGTCGGCCGACTGGGGCGTGGCTGAGGCCGAGGGCTTCATCCAGCTTTACGGCATGTCGTCCAATCTGTGGGCGGAAAAGGGTAGGGCGAAACGTGCGTGACGCGGTCCTCGGGCATCTCGAACGGTTGGTCGCGTTTGACACGCGCAACCCGCCACGGCGGATCGACGAAGGTGGCATTTTCGCCTATTGCGCGGCGCAGTTGGTGGGCTTTGATGTACGCATCCGCGATCACGGTGCCGGGTCAGTCAGCCTGTTCGCTAGTCGCGGTCAACCGCGTGTGCTGGTCAACGTACATCTCGATACGGTGCCGTCGAGCCCGGCATGGAGCGCGGACCCACATGCATTGCGTGTGATCCAGGATCGCGCCATTGGTCTTGGCGCCTGTGACATCAAGGGTGCGGCTGCAGCGTTGCTGGCTGCCGTGCAACAGGTGCCAGGCGATATCGCGCTGTTATTCACCAGCGACGAAGAAGCGAACGATGCGCGCGGCGTTGTTGCCTTCCTCGCCGACCGGCCGGCATTCGACGCGGTACTCGTGGCTGAACCGACGCAGTGCGAAGCAGTGCTCGCACACCGCGGTATCGCTTCGATGCTGGTGAACTTCATCGGGCAGGCCGGACACGCCAGCGGCGAAAATGCGATGCTCGACTCGGCCTTGCACCAAGCCGTGCGCTTCTCGAATGCACTGCTCGATCGGGTCGAGGCGGATCGGGCATTGCGCTTCGGCGGGCTGACCGGGTTGCGCCTGAACATCGGTCGCATCGACGGTGGCATCAAGGCGAACATGATCGCGCCGACGACCGAGTTGCGCTTCGGATTCCGTCCGCTGCCATCGCAAGACATCGACCAACTGCATGTTGATTTTCGCGCCCTATTGCCGGTTGCTGAGCGCGCTGTCTATCACGAGACGTTTCGCGGTCCAT
>Ga0073899_10003191_pt1 | contig 14595 bp, 11 predicted proteins | sample KloWWTmetaKNB5Ph_FD_88975 | JGI IMG/M metagenome (GOLD analysis project Ga0073899, IMG submission 88975) | Active sludge microbial communities from Klosterneuburg, Austria, studying microevolution and ecology of nitrifiers - Klosterneuburg... | ecosystem: Engineered > WWTP > Aerobic digester >...
AGGTCTACCTGGACCTCTCCTTCTTCAACGAGATGGCCCAGCGACTCGGCGCGCCGGGCGACTTCGCGCAGGCCTATGTCATCGCACATGAGATCGGCCACCATGTCCAGAACCTGCTTGGCATCGCCGACAAAGTCACCCGGCTGCAGCAACGCGCCTCGGCCACGGAGCGTAATGCCCTGTCGGTGCGGATGGAATTACAGGCCGATTGTTTTGCAGGGGTCTGGGGGTACCATGCGCAACACAGCCGCAACCTGATCGAACCCGGTGATTTCGAGGAGGGGCTACGAGCCGCCGCGGCCATCGGCGATGACCGCCTCCAAAAGATGGGGCAAGGCCACGTGCAACCGGAAAGCTGGACCCATGGATCTTCCGAGCAACGAATGACCTGGTTACGGCGCGGCCTCCAATCCGGCGATCCCAATACGTGCGACACCTTCTCGAGCGGGCGCACGTAACCCGCCGCACGCCATCACGTCCACAAGAGGTCCACATGAGTCTCTTCGATCTGCTTCAATCAACTGCGGTTTCGCAGACGCGGGAAGCCTTCACCCCGGAACCACCGTGGAAGGCGAAGACCGTCATCGCAGCCGGCCTCACCACCCTTGCAGGCATGGCCGGCTGGATAGCAGATCTCGCGCCGTTGGCCGTGGCGCGCTTCGGCGGAAGTTATATCGGAGGATTTTTCCTCGGGTGGGCGTTTCGCCGATTCGTGAAACTGGTCTTTGTCATTGGAGCCTTCGCCGTTGCCGGCCTCGCTCTGATGAAAAACTTCGGCTGGTTGACGACCGATTGGGGACAGGTCGAACGGCACATCACACACCATCTCACCGCCGTCCGACAAGGCGCCGAAGGGGTGAAACAGTTCCTCGCCAGTTATTTGCCGGCAACCGGGGCCGCCGCAGCCGGAGTGTTTCTGGGCTTCAGAAAAAAATAACCGGCAGGGTGTCAAAACCCGATACTGATTCCCCCGCCAGATCGGCTGCCGCCGCCGATGCCAACGCCACCGAACACATTCCACCAAGGGCCCGGCGCGCGACGGTCCTCCACTCGCCGAGGAGTCCAGCGATGCAAATGCTTGACCTCCAGGGTGGGAAACCGATAGTCGGCCTCATCCATTTTTTCGACCGCTGCCCCCGTCACCTCGCCGACAATCGTCACTCTGGTGCCGTCCGCTATCGTGGCCGGATCAAGAAACTCTTTCTGCAACGCGAGAAACCGCCCTTTCGACTCCATGCGGTCGGTCATCGGCTCCTGCTCATCGTCCAACGGAAGTTGCAACACCTCCAGTTGAGTGCCGCCCTTCAAGGCTTTGGCTTTGAGCACTTCACCAGCCCACACCACAACCTTCCCGCGGTAGGAATCGGGAGCCTCCAGCACCTGACTGAACGTCACGGTCTGGTCGATCTGTGGTTCGAGCGACTCGGGGATGACCGACGTCGCGCACCCGGCGGTCACAGCTAGGAGTCCCACTACCAAAAACTGGCGTATCTGCATCAGCATGCAGTCAGTATAACGCCGCAGGAGAGAGGATGCCACGGCAACATTCCCCCTCAGTTCCATCCCCCTCGGCGCAGCACACGACCACATTCCATCCGCTCCCGCCCCTGGGCTATACTGCAGCTCTGACGACATTCTCACGAAAGGAATCCTCCCTATGTCGCGTTCGGCACTTCGTTCCGCAGAGCAGATTGTCCGTGGTGCGGTCGGCCTGATGGCCGGTATGAGTCTGGTCGCAGGCATCTTCACCACCGAAGCAGCAGCCATTGAGGCCACGGTGCTGGATCGCGCAAAGCTCGCCACCATCGGCGTCCTGGAAGACACGCAAGACCAGCGCACACCGGACAAACCCGGCAAGATTCTGGTGCGTGGAACGGGCTTTCATCTTCGCGATGGCTACATCGTCACGGCGCGGCACGCGGCGGAGAAGCAGGATGTGACGACCGGCAGCGTCATTCAGAAACAAATCCATGTCTTGACCACCGACCTCCACGAAATCCCGGCCGACCTCGTCGGCGACAGCGCGTTCATGGACGTCGTGGTCTATCGCGTCACCGAAGCGCATCGCGCCAAGTTACGCACCGGTGTCGCCTTTGCCCCCGGCGACGTCCAACCGGGGCAGGAAGTCTTCACCGTCGGCTATCCCATGGGCTGGGGCCCGACCATGTCGTTCGGCCACCTGGGCAATACGAACACCTTCCTCCAGACCGTGGACACCCGATTGATTCAAGCCGACGTGGCCGCCTGCAGCGGCAATTCCGGCGGCGGCCTCTTCAACGACAAGGGGGAGGTGGTCGGCATCATGCACGCCATCATCCAGACCGAACGGGACGACTCCACCGCGCATTGCAGCCGGATGGCCTTTGCCATCCCCTCGATGCTGGCTGAACGAATCGTCACCGCCGCCCTGGACGGAAAACCCCTGGCCTTCTCCAAGATGGGCATCCACATGGTGGCCGTAAAGGATGGCACCCGGTGGCGCATGGCCGTACGAGATGTGATGGAACCGGCCAAGTCCGCCGGCATTGAGAAACACGACATCATCATCGCGGTGGACGACACCGACATTCAGGATGCGGCCCATTTAAAGAACTATTTGATCGAACGAACCAAGCCCGGACAGCAAGTCAGCGTCAAAGTCCGCCGCATCGATACCAATCTGACGTTTACCGTCACGTTGGCTGGAGGGTAATCTGATCTCTTAGGACAGGCCCGGCAGAGCTTGATACCAGCCGTTGGCTTGGGCGAGGACGATGGCGCGGTCGAAGAGGCTGCTGATGTGATCGTTGGTCAGGAGCGCGGATTTCGGACCGTCGGCCAGAATCTGTCCCCTTTTCAGAAAGATCACGCGATCGACCTCGGGCGGAATTTCGTGCAGATGGTGGGTGACAAGCACCACGGTCTTACCCTTGCGGATCTGCGCGCGCACAAGGTCCAAGTACTGGAAACAGGATTTGAGATCGAGCCCGCTGGTCGGCTCATCCAGCACAAGGACCGGCGGGTCGTGGACCAAGGCTCGCCCGAGAAGAAACCGCCGCTGCTCCCCTGTCGAGAGATGCCCGAAGACACGCGTGGCAAACGATTCGATACCTAACTCCTGCATCACCTCATCCGCTCGGTCGACCTGGTCGCGCGTAAACGTCTGATGCGCGTAGGTATCGTTGCTGGCGTAGAAACCTGAGAGGACCACGTTACGCCCTTCGGCACAGATCAAGTAGTCCCGCTGCAGGTCGTAGGACACGATCCCGAGTTTCTTGCGCACATCCCACACGTTCCAGCCTTCCTCACCAAACAGCCGCACGCGGGTCTCATCCAACGCCAAGGGATGGACTTCGCCGGATAACAATTTGAGGAGCGTAGACTTCCCTGCGCCATTGGGACCGACGATGGCCGCATGTTCGCCCGCGTGGAGGAGGAAGGAAAAGTCCGAGAACACGAGGGTGTCGCCTCGGCACACCGTGGCATGTTGAATGTCGAGGATCGGGGAAGAGATCGTCATGAGAGGGTTAGGTGGTCACAACCGGACCTGTCGCCTGGGCATCACAGGCTACCTGGTCGCGTCCCGCCGACGACTTTACCCAACCGGCGCGACTGTTCGAGCCCGGCTCGTGCCAAAGCATCAGCGCGTTCGTTTTCAGGATGACCGGCATGGCCTCGAACCCAATGCCATTCAAGATGATGGTCGGCGGCCAACGCATCCAGCCGGCGCCACAAGTCCTCATTCTTCACCGGCTCCTTGCTGGCAGTTTTCCATCCGCGCCGCTTCCAATTGTGAATCCACTCGCTGATCCCCTTTTGGACATACTGCGAGTCGGTGTACACACGCGCCTCTACCCGCTCCGGAAGCGACTGTAAGGCTTCAATGACGGCGAGCAGCTCCATGCGATTATTGGTCGTCGCCGGATCGCCACCACACAATTCGGTTTCGGCACCGCTGATACGCAGTAACGCCCCCCATCCGCCAGGACCAGGATTTCCGCTGCAGGCTCCGTCGGTATAAATTTCGACCATTGGTTCGAAGGCCCCTTTCGCTGATACTGACTGATGAACGAGATGCCGCAGGTCTCCCAACCAATGCGTCCCCCTATCCAACCAGGGAGGGATCCCGGCGTGTCTTGGGTTTCGGTGGGAACCGAGGTGATCGACGCGATGGATTCTGACTATCCGGAACCAGCGCCCAGCGTTGAGGAGCCGGAAATTTTCGGCGTCGCCGTCTGCACATCGGCGTTTTGCGCACGATGAAGCAGTGCGTGATCCATGAGCACAAGGGCCATCATGGCTTCAGCGATCGGCGTGGCGCGAATTCCGACGCAAGGATCGTGACGCCCATTGGTTTCGACGGTCACCGGATTGCCCTGCTTATCGATGGAACGGCGCGCGATGCGAATACTCGAGGTCGGCTTAATGGCAATGGTAACGATGACATCCTGGCCGGTCGAAATGCCGCCGAGAATGCCGCCGGCATGATTGGTCACAAACCCTTGCGGCGTCAGTTCATCGCCATGCTCCGACCCGCGTTGCGCGACCGAGGCGAACCCCGCACCGATCTCCACCGCCTTGACCGCATTGATACTCATCATGGCGCCGGCCAGGTCAGCATCCAGTTTCGCGTAGACCGGGGCACCCCACCCGACCGGCACCTGCTCGGCCACGGTCGTAATTTTCGCGCCGACAGAATCGCCGGCTTTCCGCAATTCATCCATGAACGACTCGAGCGTGCTCACAACCCCGGCGTTCGCCGAAAAGAACGGATTGTTGCCCACTGCCTCCCAGTTCTGGAATGGCACATCGATCGGTCCGAGCTGACTGAGATACCCACGAATGACGACACCATGGTTCTCTCGCAGCCATTTCCTGGCAATCGCCGCCGCCGCCACTCGAACCGCCGTTTCACGAGCCGAAGACCGGCCACCACCGCGATGGTCGCGGATGCCGTACTTCTGCCAGTAGGTGTAGTCTGCGTGGCCGGGGCGAAAGGTGTCGACGAGGTTGCCGTAATCACGGCTGCGCTGATCTTCGTTCCGAATCAAGAGGGCGATGGGCGTCCCGGTCGTCTTCCCCTCGAAAACCCCGGAGAGGATCTCAACGGTGTCGGATTCCTGGCGCTGCGTCACATGGCGTGAGGTGCCCGGCTTGCGCCGGTCGAGATCCTGCTGAATGTCTTCGATAGAGAGCACAAGACCCGGCGGACACCCATCCACCACGCAACCAATCGCCGGTCCGTGGCTTTCGCCGAATGAAGTGACGGTGAAGACTCGGCCCAACGTATTGCCGGCCATGGGTTGGATGACTCCTGCCTACTCGACGAGATCCAGCTTGATGCGTAGCTCCTTCAACTGATCGGCGCTTACGCTAGAAGGCGCCTCAGTCAGCGGGCATTGCGCGCGTTGCGTCTTGGGGAAGGCGATGACATCGCGAATCGAATCGGCGCCGCCCAGGAGCATGATCAGCCGATCGAGCCCGAATGCGATCCCCCCGTGCGGAGGGGCACCATACTCCAGCGCTTCGAGCAGGAACCCGAATTTGGCCTGCGCCTGTTCCTTGCCGATCCCCAACAGATCGAGAATCCGAAATTGGATATCGCTCCGATGATTACGAATGCTGCCGCCGCCGATTTCACTTCCATTCAGCACCATATCGTAGGCCTTGGCCCGCGCCTTCAACGGCTCTGTGTCGAGGAACGGCAGGTCTTCATCCATCGGTGCGGCAAAGGGATTGTGCATGAAGATATAGCGTTTTTCTTCCGGCGAGTAGTCCAGCAGCGGAAACTCCGTCACCCACAAGGGCTTCCAGGCGGTCTTGTCGATGAGATTTAATTCCTCGCCGAGCAACAAACGAATGCGGCCGAGGACATCGTGCACGATGGCGGGCTTGTCCGCGCCGAAGAGTACCAAATCACCCGGCTTCGCCTCCGGCAAGGCTGCCGCAAAAGCCTTCGCATCGAGGAATTTGGCAATCACCGATTCCAACTGCCCGTCCGCAGTCACCTTCAACCAGGCCAACCCCTTGGCGCCGAAGCTTTTCGCCGTTTCACCGAGTGCGTCGATACGACTGCGCGCAATGGAGGCTCCACCGGACACAATCAGCGCCTTCACGAGTCCGCCTTTGGTCGCCGCGTCTTTGAACACTTTGAATTCGCTCTTCGCCGCAAATGCCGTGACATCGTGCAGGGGCATACCGAAGCGAAGGTCCGGCTTATCCGACCCGTAACGCCCCATCGCGTCGGCATAGGTCATCCGCGGAAACGGCGTCGGTAATTGCACCCCGCCGGCATCCTTAAAGACAGAGACGATCATCCGCTCCATGAGCGACATGACCTGTTCACGATCCACGAACGACAGTTCGAGATCGATCTGGGTAAATTCTGGTTGGCGGTCGTTGCGAAGATCTTCGTCGCGGAAGCAGCGGGCGATCTGGTAATAGCGATCGACTCCGCTCACCATCAATACCTGCTTGAACAACTGCGGCGACTGGGGCAGCGCATAGAACATCCCGGGATTCACGCGGCTGGGCACCAGATAATCACGAGCGCCTTCCGGCGTACTCTTGGTCAACACGGGCGTTTCCACTTCTAGAAACTGCTCCGCATTCAAGAACGCCCGTACCGCCTGCATGATCCCGTGACGTAATCCCAACAACCGCTGCATCCTTGGTCGCCGGAGATCCAGATAGCGATACTTCAATCGAAGGGACTCGGTGATCTCAATGTCGTCCTCGATCATGAACGGCGGCGTCTTGGCTTCATTGAGAATCTCGACGGCATCCACGAACACTTCGATCTCACCGGTAGGGAGGTTCGGATTCTTGGACTCATCCGGCCTGGCCATCACCTGGCCGGTCACCGATACGACGCATTCGCTCCGCAGCGTATGCGCCGCCTGATGAACCGCCGCATTCCGCTCAGCGTTGAACACCACTTGCGTCAAACCCGTTCGATCACGCAGATCGATGAATAGCACCATGCCGTGATCTCGACGACGTTGCACCCATCCGTTCAACACCACCTGCTGGCCGACTTGCGCCCTGGTCAATTCCCCGCACCGATGGGTCCTGATCTTCATGCTCTTCTCCGCGTTGAGGGCCGCGATTTTCCGGCTGGGCCTCGTGGTCCCGGGCGCGAAGCCGATGATCCGCCGCGCCGTTTCTGTTGAAAGTTCTGGCCGGGACCTGAGCGCCGATCCGTCATGCCACGACCGGGGCCTTGAGGTTTCGCGCCGGATCGAAGCCGCTGAAACCCTCCTCCAGACTGAGGACGCTGCGGTTTTTGATCAGGCCCGGTAGGACGCGAGCCAGCGCCACGGTCAGTCCCCTGCGGAATCGGACCGGCCTGAGATCGCTGAAAACTCACCCCTTTGGCGGGACGACGAAACTTCGCACCGGGGCTCATTGGACGCCGCGTGGTCCCACGACCAGAACGTGGCGGTTTCGCACCGGCTAGAGACCGCTGGGACCGTGGGCCCCGTTCGGAACGTTGAGCTTTTGGTCCGCGCCCTGAACGTTCTGGCTTGGGCGGGCGAGGTGGAGCCGGCGCCGTCGGCGGCATCCAGCGAGTCGGCTTTCCCGACGCATCCAGTTCCGGCCGTTCAGCTCTGGCCACCCGATCTTCGACCAGCCCCCGCAACCGATTCGCCTCGCGGTCGGTCAAGAATCGATATTCTCGCGGCGCTAAGTCACCCAAGAGCAAGGGCCCCATGCGAACGCGCACGAGCTTGATGACCGAATGGCCCACGGCCTCGACCATCCGCTTCACCTGATGTTTCCGGCCCTCATGGATCGTGACCTCAAGCCAAGAATTGCTCTCCGCCTTGCTGACCTTATTCACCTTTGCCGGTGCAGTGAAGCCGTCTTCCAATTTGACGCCTCGTTCAAGGGCCTCGATCTTCGCATCGTCGAGCACGCCCTTGACCTTGATCAAATAGGTTTTCGGAACATGGTAGCGAGGATGGAGCAGCGCCTGAGCCAAATCCCCATGATTCGTAAGCAGCATGAGCCCTTCACTGTCGAAATCCAGGCGGCCGACCGGAAATACACGCACAGTGACTCCGTGCAGAAGATCCTTGACCGTGGGGCGGCCTTCAGGATCGTCCAGCGTGGACATGACATTCTTGGGCTTATTCAGGATCAAATAGACATACGGCTGCGCAGCCCGCAGATGTTTCCCATCGACTTTGACATGGTCGCGAGCCGGATCAACTTTGGTGCCGAGTTCCTTCACCACAGTGCCGTTGATCGTCACACGGCCGGACGTGATTAATTCTTCAGCCTTGCGGCGCGAGGCGAGGCCCGTCCCGGCGATGAGTTTTTGGAGTCTGACTTCCATGCAAACTTTCTGTGAAGCGTCTCTCGTCATTCGAAGAATCAGATTGGATTCATATCCATCGCATGACGCGTGACGAGCAGCGATTCACGACTGCGTTATTCCCACTCGATCGTGGAAGGCGGCTTGGAACTGATGTCGTAGACGACGCGATTCACACCCTTCACTTCGTTGATGATCCGGCTCGACATCTTCCCGAGCACATCATTCGGGATTTTGGCCCAGTCGGCGGTCATACCATCAAGGCTCGTGACCGCACGGATGGCAATGACATATTCATATGTCCGTTGGTCACCCATGACACCGACCGTCCTGATCGGCAGCAGAACGGCGAAGGCCTGCCAAATTTCGCGATACAGATCGGCGGCTCGAATTTCCTGATCGACGATCGTTTCCGCCCCGCGCAGAATCGCCAGCCGTTCCTTGGTCACGGCCCCGAGCACCCGGATCGCCAAGCCGGGACCGGGAAACGGTTGCCGCCAGATAATCTCATCCGGCAAGCCAAGCTCCTGGCCCAAGACCCGCACTTCGTCCTTGAATAGTTCGCGCAGGGGCTCCACCAGCTTCAATTTCATTCTGGTCGGCAATCCCCAGACATTGTGATGTGTTTTGATCGTCGCCGAGGGGCCCTTGAAGCTGACGCTTTCGATGACATCGGGATATAACGTGCCTTGCACGAGATATTTGATGCCTTTCAATTTTTTGGACTCGACCTCGAAATTCTTGATGAACAAGCGCCCGATAATCTTTCGCTTCCGCTCGGGGTCGGTCACGCTCTTCAAGCCGGCAAGAAATTGACTGGTGCGATCCAGAATTCGCATGTTCAGATGCATCTGCGACGAAAAGGTTTTTTCCACCTGGTCACGCTCGCCGGCGCGCAACACGCCGTTGTCGACAAAAATACACGTCAGCTGATCGCCGACCGCACGGTGCGTCAAGGCCGCCGCCACAGAGGAATCCACCCCGCCGCTCAAGGCGCAGATCACCCGTTCCGTCCCGACTTGTTGCCTGATCTGCTCCACGGCTGTTTCGACATAGGAGCGCATGGTCCAGGTCGGCTTACAGTCGCAAATATCGTAGACGAAGTTCTTGAGGATCGTGGCGCCCTCAGTGGTGTGCGCGACCTCCGGGTGAAATTGAAGGCAATAGATACGTTGCTTCGCGTCATGTCGCTTCATCGCCGCAATGGGAGAATTGTCCGTGTGTGCGATGGAGCGAAATCCCGGCGGCATTCGTTCGATCCGATCCCCGTGCGACATCCACACCACGGTCGAGCCACGCGTTCCGATTCCCTTAAACAGATCCGACCGGTCATCGAGGGCGAGGTCAGCCCGGCCGAACTCGCGGTGCGGGGCCTTCTCTACTTCACCCCCCTGGAGATGCGTCACCAACTGCATTCCATAGCAGATCCCGAGAATAGGAATGCCCTGTTCGAAGAGTTGCTTGGAGACGGAAGGGGCCTTCTTGTCGTACACGCTCGACGGTCCGCCGGATAACACGATGCCTTTGGGCCGATAGGCCAGCACCGTCGCGAGCGGCACGGTGCACGGCAAGATCTGCGAGTAGACCTGCGCTTCACGGATACGCCGTGCGATCAGCTGTGTGTATTGGGACCCGAAATCAAGGACAAGAATTCTATCGTGCCAGAGTTCCATAGGATCGTATCTCGTGAGGCGTGAATCGTCGTGTGTGAGAGGATCTGAACTGCGAGATACGCTTCACGTGGAACGCTTCACGCGGGGTTATTCCCAATCAGTTCGATAGTTGGGAGCTTCTTTGGTGATGATGACGTCGTGCACATGTCCCTCGCGGAGACCGGCCACGGTCTGGCGGATGAACGTCGCCTTTTGCTGCAAATCAGGGATGGTCTTGCACCCACAGTAGCCCATGCCCGACTTCACGCCGCCCACCATCTGGTAGATATGGGGAGCCAGCAAGCCTTTGTAGGGCACCCGTCCCTCAATCCCTTCGGGGACCAACTTCGGTGTCGGTCGTCCTCCCTGGCCGTATCGATCACCGCCACCGCGTTCCATGGCTCCAATTGAACCCATGCCCCGGTATACTTTGTAGGTGCGTGCCTGGAACAAAACGGTCTCACCCGGAGCCTCTTCCGTGCCTGCCAGCAGGCTACCCAGCATAACCACTGAGGCACCGGCGGCTAGGGCCTTAGTAATATCCCCAGAGTACTTGATCCCGCCGTCGGCAATGACCGACACATCAGACCCGGCCAACGCTCTGGCGCAGTCGGCGATCGCAGTCAACTGCGGCATCCCGGCGCCGGACACCATGCGTGTCGTGCAGATCGAACCGGGACCTACCCCCACTTTCACCGCATCCACACCGGCCTTCACCAAATCCTTGGCCGCCTGAGCCGTCGCGATATTGCCGGCAATGATGTCCAGCTGGGGGTGCGCTTTTCTCACCATTTTGACCGTGTCCAGCACGGCCTGCGAATGCCCATGCGCCGTATCCACAACCACCACGTCCACGCCGGCCTTCACCAGCAACGCCACCCGGTCCGCGGTATCGGGCCCCACGCCCAACGCCGCCCCGACCCGTAAACGACCGTGAGCATCTTTGCAGGCATTGGGATACTTGATCCGTTTCTCGATATCCTTAATCGTAATCAGCCCTTTGAGTTCAAACTGCTTATTAACGACCGGCAATTTTTCAATTCGATGCTCGTGCAGGATCTCACGGGCTTTTTCGAGACTGGTTCCCTCCGGAGCGGTAATGAGTTTGTCACGCTTCATCACCTGCGACACCTTCAGGTCCATTCGCGTCTCAAACCGCAAGTCGCGATTCGTCAGAATCCCGACCAGCTTGCCTGCCTTGGTCACAGGGATACCGGAAATCCGGTACCGGGCCATGAGATCGTACGCATCACGAATCGTCTGATCCGGCGAGATCGTAATGGGATCCAGGATCATCCCGCTCTCAGATTTCTTCACCCGATCGATTTCAGCCGCCTGATCGGTGGGAGAGAGCACACGGTGCACAATGCCGATGCCACCCTCCTGCGCCATGGCAATGGCCAACCGCGCTTCGGTCACGGTGTCCATGGCGGCACTGACGATAGGAATATTCAGAAGAATGTTTCGAGACAAGCGAGTCCGGGTATCGACCTCGCTGGGGAGGACCTGTGATTTAGCCGGTACCAAGACGACGTCGTCATAGGTGAGTCCGAGCCGAATCTCCTTCTCTAACATCAGTCGCCACCCTCTCCCGGGCTGTTCGCCCGTTGCCCTTACACTCTCGTAGTTTTATCGACCTGCCCTAACTCTGCGGCCGCATCTGCCTCTTCCTGCAACCGCTCGCTGCCTTCATCCGCCGGCATAAACTGCTGTACCCGGGTGTTTCCGCTATCAACGGCGAACACACTTCCCCGGGAATCCACCCCAATGCCGTAGGGGAAGTTGAATTGCCCGTCACCACCGCCGAACCCACCCCACTGAGCGATGAAGTTGCCTTCACGGTCGAACTTCTCGACGCGATGGTTGCCGGTATCCGTGACGTACACGTCTCCCTGACCATCGACCGTAAACCCCCAAGGAGAACGCAATTGTCCGGCTTCTTGGGCCAACGGGCTGCTGGCGTGGCCGGCCTCTGAGCTGCCACCCCATTTGGTGAGCAACTGCGGCAAGACGTTGGTGCTGGTGTCGAACTTCTGGACGCGGTGATTGCCCATATCGACGACGTACACCGTGCCGTCGGCCTGGTCTACGGCGATCCCTCGAGGGAAGTAGAATTGCCCGTCGGCGTTGCCGAAACTGCCCCACGACATAATGAACTCTCCGCCCATATCGAACTTCTGCACTCTGAAGTTGGCGCTGTCGACGACATAGATGTACCCGCGAACCCGATCGATCGCGATACCCCATGGGGCATTGAACTGGCCTTCGCCGTTCCCGCGCGATCCGAACTTCATAATGTACCCGCCCAACTTCCCGTCGAACTTCTGGACGCGGTGATTGTTGGTATCCACCACGTAGACATCGCCTTTGGCGTCGCAGGCGATGCCGGTGGGATTGTGAAAGTTGGAATTGGCGGCGCCGAAATTTCCCCAGAGAATGATGAAATTCCCGGTGCGATCGAACTTCTGAATGCGGTTATTGCCGTTATCCACGACGAAGATGGCCCCTTGCTGATCGATGGCCAGTCCATAGATCGGCGCCATGAATTCGCCGCCGTGCAACAGAGAGGCGCCACGACCCGGCTTTCCCCACTTCGACACACAGAGATAGCCGGAGGTGTTGACAAGAATTGTTGCGCTCGCGGGTGTCGAGATATTGTTCCCGAGGTCTTTGAACCAGACGATGACGGTTTTCTGCCCATCGCCCGGGGAAAGAATGAACGGAATCGTCGCGCCGAACTTGATGGCCGCCGGAACCTCGACCCACCCCGGCGTTCCCGCCATCGGCGTCATCGGATTCTCTGAAATGTAATAGGCCGCCACGCCGGTATCGAGATCGGTGGCGGAAATCGTAACCACAATTTCGGGCGAATTCGTCATGAACGCGCCATGGTTGATGACCGCATACGGCGTTTGTGGAGCCGTGATGTCGATCAGCACTGGCGTCGCGGACACTTCGTCCGACAATCCACTTTCCGTTCCATCTTCATAGACCGCCGTCAACGCGTAGTAGTAGGCCTGATCGTTGGTCAATCCGGAATGATTGTAGGGGCTGGTCACGCCCTCGATCTTGGTGCCGCTCTCCGGCGTCAGATTCGACGAGGTATGGAAGTAGAGGTTGTAGGACGCCGCGCCCGGCACGTCCATCCAGCTTAAGAATGTTTCGGTATCTCCGGGCTTGATCGCCAAATTGCGGGGAATCGGATACTCGCTGACGACTTGCGCCCGCTCGCGCTCCGCCTTCCCGCGATTCAGCTCTTCATCGGTTGGAATGTACTTGATCACCCGGTGATTGCCGCTATCGACCACATACACCGCCCCTTCCTTATCCACGGCCACGCCGGAGGGAAAATTCAGCTGGCCTTCGGTCTTGCCGCGATTTCCCCATGCGCATAGGAAGGTGCCGTTACCGTCGAATTTTTGAATGCGGTGGTTCCCCTGATCGACGACGTACACATTACCCAGCGCATCACAGGTCACACCCCAGGGTGCTTTGAACTGGCCGGGACCGCTTCCTTCGCGTCCCCACTTAGTCAAAAAGCTCCCGCGGGTGTCGAACTTCTGAATGCGGTTGTTCCCCTCATCGGCGACGTACGTATTCCCAACGAAGTCCACAGCCACACCGCGCGGGAAGAAGAACGCGCCGTCGAAACTGCCGTCCCGTCCCCATTTCAGCAATGGCGTCCCGTCTCCCTTAAACTTTTGAATCCGGGCGTTGTTGGTATCGGTGACGTAGATGTTGCCGTCCTGGTCGGTCGTCACGCCCCAGGGCGCGTCGAACTTATTCATGTCGGCACCACGCCAGGCGAAACCGAACTTGCCCCAGGCCTTCATGGGATTGCCCTCGGTATCAAGACGTTGCACGCGATTATTGCCGGTATCCGCGACATACACCTGGCCGTCCGCATTCGTAGTCAGGCCGCGTGGATAATAGAAACCGCCTTCCGCACTGCCGGCTTCGCCCCCCCAACGACCGAGGGATTTTCCGTCTTTGTCGAACTTTTGGATGGAGTGATTGTCGGTATCGGCGACATAGATATTGCCGTCCTTATCCACCGCAATGCCGGTCGGCGAGCTAAATTCACCCTCATCCACGCCCTCCTGGCCGATAATCTTCGCAATCAGGTAGGGCGCCGGGATCGCCATGACTTCCTGGGATTCCGGACTTTCCCCCTTCTGCGTCACCACAGTCACGACATAGTGATAACACGTGCCGTTCGCCAAATCGTCGTGCACGAACGGCGACTGTGCCCCTTCGACACACGTCCCTTTTTCCTTGGTTACCCCGATGACGGTCTTAAAATCGTCTGCGCTGGCGATAGGACGGGTGAGCTCGGAGAACTTGATCTGCACGCCCTTGGTGGTCATGAAATACAAGTTGTAATACATGGCATCCGGCACGGCGTCCCAGGCAATCATCACCCGGCCATTTCCGGCTGTGGCGGCCACGCCCGTCGGTGCAGGAGGCAAATCTTCCTCCTCAGCAACGGAGTCCCCGGCGCCCCACTCACTCTGACTTCCTTCCGCCGTGAGATACCGCCGGTCAAACCGAAACATTTCGTCGAGCAGCCAAGCCTTGATCATGGTGTTCCTCGTGGTACGAGATTGGTGAAGATTGGCGGATGTTTCAATAACTTAGATCGGG
>Ga0073899_10003192_pt1 | contig 14592 bp, 11 predicted proteins | sample KloWWTmetaKNB5Ph_FD_88975 | JGI IMG/M metagenome (GOLD analysis project Ga0073899, IMG submission 88975) | Active sludge microbial communities from Klosterneuburg, Austria, studying microevolution and ecology of nitrifiers - Klosterneuburg... | ecosystem: Engineered > WWTP > Aerobic digester >...
CGGGCCGATCGGCGCGCCGGCGGGGCTGGCCCAGCGCTGGTCCCGGTCGCCGACGCCGACGCCGGTGCCGGGGTCGGGCTGGAGGCGCCGGGCGATGCCGCGAGGCTCGTCGCGAAGCGGCGCAGGTCCGGAAGCACGATCGAGATGCCGGAAGGAAAAGGCTGGTCGGGAGGCAGGCCGGATACCGCGGGATTCGCGTCGCGAAGCGCCCGCAGGTAGGCCTCGCGCGCGGCGGGGCTATCGGGGTAGATCGCCGAGGCGAGCACGGAAAGCGTGTCGCCGGGCAGGGACCGGAACGCCGGCGGCGAACGGGCGAGTCGTGGATCGAGCAGGATCGCGTATTGGCGCGAGGCCGCGTCGCGACCGTCGCAGGAAGCCTCCAGGCGAAGCTGCAGGGCCGGCTCGTTGACGGGCGCGCGCGTGCGGATGCGCAGGCGCCACGCCCTTCCATCGGGTTCGACGGCGAACGTCGCGCGTGAAATCTGGGGAAGCCCGGCTGCGCGGGCTTGGCCGAGCTTGAAGCAGTCGGCGCGGGGAATCGCATCGGGGGCGGTCTCGAGCGCGACCGTCGCGTTCAGGGGCTCGCCCAGCGACGAATCCACCGTCAGCTCGCCAAGCCCCATGGCCTGCACCGGCGCCGTGGCGCCGACGAGCAGGCAGGCGGAGATCCACCGGAAGGCAGGGCATGCGTGCGCCGTCATGGGGTTCGTGTCGCCTCTGGAGGGCGTCTACCCTGCCATGGCTTCAGGGGGATTTGCAGGACTCGTCGACGGCCTTCTGCGCCTTCACGCGTTCCGCCTCGATCTGCTTGTCGTCAAGCAGGACGCGCTCGCCCTTCTCGTCGTAAGTGGCGATCCGGCCGCCGTCGGTCACCGTGCGCAGGTAGGCCTTCGCGCGGTTGCAGTTCTCTTCCTCGAGCTGGGCCTTCTTCTCGACGTTCTCGGCGACCTTCGCCTTCTCCTTCGCCTCGAGGCGGCTCTTCTCGAGTTCCTTGTCGCGCTCGACCGAGGAAGTCCGCGGCGGCGCGGGTTGTCCCGTGCCGATGTTCAGCTGTTTGGATTCCTGGGCGGGCGGGGGCTGGTCGGAGTAGGTGACACGGCCATCCTTGTCGACCCACTTGTAGAGTTGCGCGAGCGCCCCCGTGGAAACGGAGAGGGCGATGGCGAGAACCAGGATTCGTTTCATGGCGGACTCCTTGTCGCGTTCTGCTTCACGGCCGGGAAGGCCAGTTGTTCGAGACCGAGCTGCGCGAGCTCGCTTGCGCGCCTTGCCAGCCGGCTTGCGCCGGCGAAATCGCCTGCCGCAATCGACGCCCGGGCTCCCACCAGGGATTCCCACGCCTTCGCCCACAGCGCGCGGCGCGCCCGGGCGCGCTGGATGTCCGTTTCGGCCTGCGCGACAAGCGCGCGGGCCTCTTCGGCGAGCGCCCGCGGATCGGCGGCGGGTTTTTCCTCGGCGACCCCCGTGGCTGGGGGCGCCGCGATCGTCCCACCCGGCACCGGATCGGCCGTCGCACAAGCCGCAAGCGTCCCTACCATCGCCGCCGTCGCCAGCCCTCGTGAAGCGCTGCCCCAAATCCGTGATCTTTCAAGCATTTACGGAACCTTACCGAGAATTCACCGCAGCGTCAATGAAGGGCATCCCGGAAGGCCGAGATTGTTGGGAGCGCGACCGCCCCGGTATAATTTCCTTTTGTAGAGAGGCCGAAAGCATGCGGGTCATCCAGAAAGCGCTCACATTCGACGACGTCCTCCTCGTTCCCGCCCACTCGACCGTACTCCCCCGCGAAGTCAGCCTCACCACCCGCCTCACGGGGTCGATCCCGCTCAACATTCCGCTGCTGTCGGCGGCCATGGACACGGTGACGGAATCGCGCCTGGCCATTGCCCTCGCCCAGGAAGGCGGCATCGGCATCGTGCACAAGAACATGACGCCGCCGGCGCAAGCCGACGAGGTCGCGAAGGTGAAGCGCTTCGAGAGCGGGGTGGTGAAGGACCCGATCACCGTCACCCCGAAGATGTCGGTCCGCGACGTCTTCGAGATCACCCGGAAGCACCGCATCTCGGGGCTGCCGGTGCTCGACCGGGGCCGTGTCGTCGGCATCGTCACGAACCGCGACCTTCGCTTCGAGACGAACCTCGACCAGCCGGTGAAGAACATCATGACGCCGCGCGGCAAGCTGGTGACGGTGAAGGAGGGGGCCAGCCTGGAAGAGGCCAAGGCGCTCATGCACCGCCACCGCCTCGAGCGCGTCCTGGTGATCAACGACGACTGGCAGCTGTGCGGACTGATGACGGTGAAGGATATTCTCAAGTCCTCGGAGCACCCGAACGCGAGCAAGGACCTGCAGGGAAGGCTGCGCGTCGGCGCTGCGGTCGGCGTGGGCGAGGGAACCGAGGAGCGCGTCGAGAGGCTGGCCGAGGCCGGCGTCGACGTGATCGTGGTGGACACGGCGCACGGCCATTCCCAGGGCGTGCTCGACCGCGTGAAGTGGGTGAAGCGCAAGTATCCGGACATCCAGGTGGTCGGCGGCAACATCGCCACCCGCGAGGGAGCGAAGGCGCTGGTCGACCACGGGGCCGATGGCGTGAAGGTGGGAATCGGCCCCGGCTCGATCTGCACGACGCGCATCGTGGCCGGCGTCGGCGTGCCGCAGATCACGGCCATCCAGAACGTGGCGGCCGCGCTCGAGGGGACGGGCGTCCCGTGCATCGCCGACGGCGGCATCCGGTTCTCCGGCGACGTGGCCAAGGCGATCGCAGCGGGCGCCTCGAGCGTGATGCTGGGCAGCCTCTTCGCGGGCACCGAGGAAGCGCCCGGGGAGATCGAGCTCTACCAGGGTCGCTCCTACAAGTCGTACCGCGGCATGGGCTCGCTCGCGGCGATGCAGAAAGGCTCGAGCGACCGCTATTTCCAGGAAGGCGACGGGGACGCGGACAAGCTCGTGCCGGAAGGCGTCGAGGGCCGCCTGCCCTACAAGGGCCCGGTGACCGCCATCGTCCACCAGCTGATGGGCGGCTTGCGCGCGAGCATGGGCTATACCGGGTGCCGGTCCATCGAGGAAATGCGCTCCCGGGCCGAGTTCGTCGAGATCACCTCGGCGGGCATGCGCGAATCCCACGTCCACGACGTGAAGATCACGAAGGAAGCGCCCAATTACCAGATCGACTGACCGGCGCGTGGCGAACGCGCCGGCCGGCCGTCGCCCCGCGACGGCGTGCACGGACCGGAAAACCGACATGGACAAGATCCTCATCCTCGACTTCGGCTCGCAGGTGACGCAGCTCATCGCCCGGCGCATCCGGGAAGCCGGCGTGTACTGCGAACTCCACGAGCACGACGTGGACGAGCGCTTCATCCGCGAGTTCTCGCCCCGGGGGATCATCCTCTCCGGCAGCCACGCCTCCGTGACCGAGGGCGCCCCGCCCGCCGCGGATCCTTACGTGTTCCGCGCGGGCGTGCCCGTGCTCGGCATCTGCTACGGCATGCAGACCATGGCCGCGCAGCTGGGCGGCGAGGTGGAGACGGGAAAGGTGCGCGAGTTCGGCTACGCCGAGGTGCGCGCCAGGGGGCACTCGAAGCTCCTCGACGGCATCCAGGATCGCGCCAACGGCGAGGGCCACGGGCTCCTCGACGTGTGGATGAGCCACGGCGACAAGGTCACGAGACTGCCGCCCGGCTTCGACGTGATGGCCTCCAACGAGACCTGCCCGGTCGCCGGCATGTTCGACGAGGCGCGGCGCTTCTATGCCGTGCAGTTCCACCCCGAAGTCACGCACACCACGCAGGGCCGGGCGATCTACTCGCGATTCGTGCACGAGATCTGCGGCTGCGACCGGAACTGGAACATGCCCGAATTCGCGCCGCACGCGATCGCGAGGATCCGGGAACAGGTGGGCGGCGAGGAGGTGATCCTGGGCCTGTCGGGCGGCGTCGACTCCGCCGTCGCCGCCGCCTTGATCCACAAGGCGATCGGCGACCAGCTCACCTGCATCTTCGTGGACACGGGGCTGCTTCGCCTGGATGAAGGCGACCAGGTGATGGACACTTTCGCGCAGCACATGGGCGTGAAGGTCGACCGCGTGAACGCCGCGCCCGAATTCTTCCGGGAACTGGCTGGCGTGGCCGACCCGGAGCAGAAGCGGCGCGTCATCGGCCGCCTGTTCGTGGAGGCGTTCCAGCACGAGGCGAAGTCGCTCCCGAAGGCCAAGTGGCTTGCGCAGGGCACGATCTATCCCGACGTTATCGAAAGCGCCGGCGCCAAGACCAAGAAGGCCGTCACCATCAAGTCGCACCACAACGTGGGCGGGCTGCCCGAATCGCTGCACCTGAAGCTCCTGGAGCCCTTGCGGGAGCTTTTCAAGGACGAGGTGCGCGCCCTGGGCCTCGAGCTGGGCCTGCCGCGCTCGATGGTGTTTCGCCACCCGTTTCCCGGGCCGGGCCTGGGGGTGCGCATCCTGGGCGAAGTGAAGGCGGAGTACGCGGCCCTCCTGCAACGCGCCGACGCGATCTTCATCGAGGAACTCCGCAACACGAAAGCGCCGGACGGCACGCCCTGGTACGACAAGGTCGCGCAGGCGTTCGCGGTCTTCCTGCCGGTGCGAAGCGTGGGCGTCATGGGCGACGGGCGCACCTACGATTTCGTGGTTGCGCTGCGGGCGGTGGAGACCACGGACTTCATGACGGCGCACTGGGCGCACCTGCCCTACGAGCTGCTGGGCCGCGTCTCCAACCGCATCATCAACGAGGTGCGCGGCATCAACCGCGTGACCTACGACATTTCGTCGAAGCCGCCGGCCACGATCGAGTGGGAATAGCGCGGCCGCGGGAGCGGGGCTTGCCACGCGGACGCCCCGGCCTGTAAGATAGTAACAAGTTACTTACTTACAGGGGTCCCGCCCGTGGCAAGCGTCGTCGACAGGAAGACCGCCCCCGCGCCCACGCGCACCCGGTCGAGTTCGCCGCAGCGCCGACGCGAGGTCGTGGCGGCGGTGGTCGAACTCGCGCGCGACTGCGGCCCGGAGGCCATCACCACGCAGGCGATCGCCGATCGCATCGGCGTCACCCACGGCGCGCTGTTCCGCCACTTCCCCGACAAGCGCGCGATGTGGTCCGCGGTTTTCGACTGGGTCGAGGAGCGCCTGGGCGTCGTGGTCGACGAGGCCTTTCGCGGCGGCGGCGATCCCCTCGAAATCCTCGAGCGGGTCTTTCTCGCCCACGTGCGGTTCGTGTCCAGCCACCCGGGAGTGCCCCGCATCCTGTTCCACGAACTGCAGCGACCGGCGGATTCCGATTTCCGCGATCGCGTGAGGAAAACCGTGCGCGGCTACCGCAAGCGTCTCGGCGAGCTTCTCGCGCAGGCCAAGCGCTCCGGGGTGCTGCCGGCGTCGCTCGACGAGGAGGCGGCGGCGGTCCTTTTCCTGGGCACCGTGCAGGGGCTCGCGGTGCAATCGACCTTGTTTCGCGGCGAGGCGGGCATGAATGCCGCCGCGCGGCGGCTCTTTCCACTACTGCTCGACGGTTTTCGGGGGCCAGGGCGATGAAACTCAAACTTCCTCAAGGGCGGTCTCTCGCGGTCGGCGCGCTGGCCCTCGCCATTCTCCTGGGACTCGCGTGGGTGATCGCCTCGCAGGGACCGCTGGCCAGGGTGCAGGTCACCGTCGCGGAGGCGACATCGCGGACGCTCCGTCCGTCGCTCTACGGCATCGGCACGGTCGAGGCGCGACGCACCTACGGCATCGGCCCCACGGCGGCGGGACGCGTCTTGCGCGTGCTCGTCGACCAGGGCGACCGCGTGAAGGCGGGGCAACTGCTGGCGGAGATGGATCCCGTGGATCTCGACGAGCGACTGGTTTCGACCCGGGCGGCGGCGGAGCGGGCGGCGCACAGCGCGCTCGCCGCACAGTCGGCGCTCGTGGAGGCCGAGAGCCGGTCCCGCGTCGCGCAATCGAATGCGGAACGCTATGCGGAACTGCGCCGCACGAAATTCGTGAGCCAGGAAGCCGCCGATGCGCGGCGCCACGAGGCGAATGCCGCCATCGCCGCCCGCCATGGGGCCGAGTCGGCGCTCGCCGCCGCGCGGGACGAGACGCATCGGGCGCAGGCCGATCATGCCGGCGCCGTCCGGTCGCGCGCCCACCTGCGTCTGGCGAGTCCGGTCGACGGCGTCGTCGCCGCGCGGCTCGCCGAGCCGGGGTCCACGCTGGTGGCGGGCCAGATGATCCTGCAGGTCATCGACCCGGCGAGCCTCTGGGTGCGCGCCCGGATCGACCAGGGCCGGTCGGGTGGCCTTGCCACGGGCCTTTCGGCCGACGTGGTCCTTCGGTCGCGACCCGGGGAAATCGTCGCCGGAAAGGTCGAACGCGTCGACCTGGTGGGCGATGCGGTGACCGAGGAGCGCATTGCCCAGGTGGGGTTCGCGTCGATTCCCGCCGGGGCGAGAATCGGCGACCTCGCGGAGGTCACGCTTCGCCTGGCCGCGGTCGAGTCGGCACTCGCGGTTCCGACCGCGGCGATCAAGCGCGCGGGCGGGCAAGCCGGGGTGTGGATGCTCCAGGGGGGCCGCGCCGCGTTCCGGCCGGTCACCGTGGGCGCCGAGACGCTCGAGGGCTTCGCGCAGGTCGTCTCGGGCCTGAAGGCCGGCGAGGGCGTCATCGTCCACAGCAGCCGGCCGTTGGCCGAAGGCGATCGCGTCGCCGTTTCCGCGAGCCTGGTGCGAGCCGCCCCGTGATCAACCTCGCCGGCCGCGACATCCTGAACGGCTGGGGGAAGTTCGCCTTCACCGGCGTGGGGCTGGGACTGCTCATCGGCGTGACGCTTTCCATGGCGGGCATCTACCGCGGCATGGTCGAGGACGCGACCGTGCTGATCGACGGCAGCGGCGCCGACCTCTGGGTCGTGCAGCAGGGCACGCTCGGACCCTACGCGGAACCGTCGAGCCTTCGTGACGACGTCGTGCGCTCGATCGCGGGCCTGCCGGGCGTGGCCGGGGCGGGAAACGTCGCCTATCTCACGATGCAGGTGAGCCACGGCACCGGCGAGGCACGCGTGATGCTCGTGGGCTTCGAGCACGGCCGGCCCGGGGAACCGGACCACCTCGTGGCGGGGCGGCCGGTGACGCGCGGCCACTATGAGGCGGTGGCCGACGAGAAGTCGGGGCTCAAGGTCGGCGAGCGCGTGCGCATCCGCCGTCACGACTACGAGGTGGTGGGACTCACGCGTCGCATGGTATCGGCGAGCGGGGACCCGATGCTCTTCGTGCCGCTCAAGGACGCGCAGGAGGTGCAGTTCCTCAAGGACAACGACACGCTCGTGAACGAGCGCGCGCGCACGGCCGCCAACCCCGCGTTCAACCGCCCCGGCGTGCCCGGCCTGCTCGAGGCGGTCCAGGCGAGCCAGGCGCAGAGCCGGCAGGTGAACAGCGTCCTGGTGCGACTGGCGCCGGGCGCCGACGCGGACACCGTGGCCGAGAATATCCGCCGCTGGAAGCGGCTCCAGGCCTACACGAAGGCGCAAATGGAGGAGATCCTGGTCGCCAAGCTGATCGCCACCTCCTCACGGCAGATCGCGATGTTCCTGGTGATCCTGTCGGTGGTGAGCGCTGCCATCGTCGCCTTCATCATCTACACGCTCACCGTGAACAAGGTGCGCGAGATCGCGGTGCTCAAGCTGATCGGCGCCACGAACGCCACGATCGGCGGCATGATCCTGCAGCAGGCCCTCGGCCTGGGCCTCATCGGATTCGTCGTCGGGCGGATCGTCGCGGGGCTGTGGGCGCCGATTTTCCCGAAGTACGTGCTGTTGATCCCGGGCGACGCCGCGCGGGGATTCGCCGCGGTGATGGTGATCTGCGCGCTTGCGAGCGTCGTGGCGATCCGCGCGGCGCTCAAGGTCGATCCGGCCGAGGCGATCGGGGGCTAGCGGCGATGACGGTCGCGAACGACACGCCGGCAATCCGTATCCAGGGCCTGAAGAAGCGCTACGGGGCGGGCGACACCGCGGTCGACGCGCTCAAGGGCGTCGACATGACCGTGGCGCCCGGCGAGGTGGTGGGCCTCATCGGCCCGAGCGGCTCCGGCAAGAGCACGCTGCTCAAGTGCCTGGGTGCGGTGATCGAGCCTACCGCCGGTCGCATGGAGATCTCCGGCGAGGCGATCTACGACGACGGGTGGAAGCTGGACGACCTGCGGGCGCTTCGCCGCGACCGGATCGGGTTCATCTTCCAGGCGCCCTACCTGATCTCCTTTCTCGACGTCACCGACAATGTGGCGCTCCTGCCCATGCTCGCCGGCGCCCGGAACGCCGATGCGCGCGCGCGCGCGCGGGAATTGCTCGACGCCCTCGACGTGGGGCACCGGGCGGCCGCCAGGATCTCGCAGCTGTCCGGTGGCGAGCAGCAGCGCGTGGCGATCGCCCGGGCGCTCGCGAACCGCCCGCCGGTCATCCTCGCCGACGAGCCGACCGCGCCGCTCGACAGCGAACGCGCGCTCACGGTGGTTCGGATACTCAACGGCATGGCGGCAAAGTTCCAGGCGGCGATCATCGTCGTCACCCACGACGAGAAGATCATTCCGACCTTTCGCCGCCTCTACCATATCCGCGACGGCAAGACCCACGAGGAGCCCGGCGAGGGCCGCGCGCCCTGACGGTTTCGCGCGGTAGCATGACGGACCCCGACGGCTCCGAAGGACGACCTTGACCCGGAAGCTTCCCGCGTCCCCGCCCGCGCCCGGCGAAGGCGACGTGAACACGACGCCGCGCCGCGCCGAATGGCAGGCGCGCGCCCTGGACGCCGGCACCGCATCGCTGCTTGCCCGCGATGCCGCCGTCTTCCTGCACCAGGCGGTCTCCACGCCCTGCCTCGATGCCATCGCCAGGGCCGAGGGCATCTGGATCGAGGACACGGCGGGCCGGCGTTACATGGATTTCCACGGCAACAATGTCCACCACGTGGGCTACGCGCACCCGCGTATCCTCGCCGCGATCAAGCGGCAGCTGGACGACCTGTCCTTCGCGCCGCGGCGCTTCACGTGCGAACCGGCGGTGCTCCTCGCGGAAGCGCTCGCCGCGCGGGCGCCGTTCCCCGGCGGCAAGGTGCTCTTCACCACCGGCGGGTCCGATGCGGTCGAGGTCGCGCTCAAGGTCGCGAGGGCCGCCACCGGGCGCTTCAAGACGATCTCCTTCTGGGACGCCTTCCACGGCGCGGGCTTCGGCGCGGCTTCCGTCGGCGGCGAGTCGCTCTTCCGCTCGGGCCCCGTCGGCCCGCTCCTTCCCGGTGCCGAGCACGTGGCTCCCTTCGCGTGCTATCGCTGCGCCTACGGCTACCGGACGGGCCCGGACGGCGCGGCGCCGGTGGCGACCTGCGCGATCGCTTGCGCGAAGATGGTTCGCTACGTCCTGGAAAGGGAGCGCGACGTCGCGGCCGTCGTCGCGGAGCCCGCGCGCGCCGTGCCCTATCTCGCGCCGCCCGGCTTCTGGCGGGCCGTTCGCGAAGCGTGCGACGAATTCGGCGCGCTGCTCGTCTTCGACGAGATTCCCACGGGCCTCGGCAAGACCGGCCGTTTCTTCGCGAGCGAACACGAGGGTGTCGTGCCCGACATCGTCGTGGTGGGCAAGGCGCTGGGCGGCGGCGTCCTGCCGATCGCGGCCGTGCTGTGCCGCGAAGGTCTGGACGTGGCCGGGGACTACGCGTTCGGCCACTACACCCATGAGAAGAACCCGGTGACGGCCGCCGCGGCGCTGGAGACGCTCGCCATCATCGACGACGAGGACCTCGTGGCCAACGCCCAGCGCGTGGCGCTCGGGCGCTCGAGCGGATGCAGGGATGGCGCGAGCGCTTCCCCGCCGTCGGCGACGTGCGCGGGCGGGGCCTGCTGCTCGGCGTCGAACTGGTGTCGGATCGCGATTCCCGCACGCCGGCAAACGACGCGGCGGAGCGGGTCCTCTACCGGGCTCTCGACCGGGGGCTGTCGTTCAAGACCACGATGGGCAATGTCCTCACCCTCACGCCACCGCTCGTGACGACCGCGGCGCAGATGGATCGCGCGCTTGACATCCTCGAGGAGTGCCTGGGGGCGTGACGGTGCGACCGGAGAGGGAAGGCCCGTCACGGGGCGGGAGGACCCGCGGCACGAATCGTTCGCGATGTTCGCGGTGGTGTTCGGGATCGTCCGCGGGCAGAATCGGCGGATGACCACTTTCATGCTCGCGCACTCCATTCGCGCCGCCGTGACCGCGTTCGAGCACGCCGACTGGGCCGGCGTCGATCGCATCTGCCACGGCATCCTCGCCGCGGGCAGCGACGTCTTCGAGGCGCACTACCTGCTCGGCCTGGTGGCCGAACGGGCGGGCAGGGCTCAGGAGTGCGTGGCGCGGCTGGATGCCGCGCTTCGTCTGAACCCGCGTCACCCCGAGGCGAACTTCAACCAGGGCGTGGGCTACGCGAAACTGGGCCGGTTCGCCGAGGCGCTGGCCTGCTACGACCGGGCGATCGAAGCGCGGCCGGCATTCGCCGACGCGCACTTCAATCGCGGCGTGGCGCTTGTCACGCTCGGCCGGCCGGGGGACGCCCTGGCGAGCTACAAGCGGGCGGTCGCCCTGGCTCCCGCGGACGCGCAGGCGCGCCACAACCTGGGGACGACGCTCGTGGAGTTGCAGCGTTTCGAGGAAGCGCTCGTCGCCTTCGAGCAGGCCGTCGCGATCGATCCGCGCTACGCGCGGGCCTTCGGCAGCCGCGGCGTCGCCCTGTGGCGCCTCGGGCGCCTCGCGGAAGCGCTGGAGAGCTGCGAGCGCGCGCTTTCGCTGGACCGAGCCGCGCCGGACGCGTGGATCAACCGCGCGATCGTCCTGCTCGACCTGGACCGCCCGGCCGACGCCCTGGAGAGCTGCGACCGGGCCCTCGCGCTCGGGCCGGGCGATGCCAACGCCCACTACAACCGCGGCAACGCGTTGCGGGAACTGGGCCGCCTCGACGAGGCCGTCGCGAGCTTCGAGCGCGCGGTCGCCCGCGACCCCCTGCACGCAGCGGCCCACTGGAATCTCGCCGATGGCCTGCTCACGCGCGGACAGTTCGCCCGTGGCTGGGACGAGTACGAGTGGCGCTGGCGGCTCGCGTCGCGGGAACACCTCCGGCGCGAGATCGCCGCCCCGCTCTGGCTGGGGCAGGGCGACCTCGAGGGGCGCACCATCCTCCTGCACAGCGAACTGGGATTCGGCGACACGCTGCAGTTCTGCCGCTACGCGACCGAGGTCGCGCGCCTGGGCGCGAAGGTCGTGCTGGAAGTGCAGGAGCCGCTCGTGTCGCTGCTGGGAACGCTCGAGGGTCCTGCCGAGATCGTGGCGCGGGGCGGACCGCTGCCGGCGCTGGATGCCCACTGCCCCCTGATGAGCCTGCCGCTCGCGTTCCGCACCGACGTCTCGACCGTGCCCGCCGCGGTTCCCTACTTGCGGGCGGACCCCGCGCGAATGGCCGCGTGGCAGGAGCGCCTCGGATCGGGCACGCGGCCGAGGATCGGCATTGCCTGGAGCGGCAGCGCCGGCCTGCGCAACGACCGGCGAAGCATGGCGTTCGCCCACATGCAGTCCCTACTCGGCCCGGAAGCCGACTGGTTCAGCCTGCAAAAGGAAGTTCGCGAGGACGACGCCACGCTCCTCGCGAAGTGCGCGAGCGTCCGCCACCTGGGCGGCGAGCTCACGGATTTTGCGGAAACCGCGGCGCTCGTGGCATTGATGGACCTCGTGGTGACGGTCGACACCAGCGTCGCCCATGTCGCCGGCGCCCTGGGCAAGCCCGTCTGGATCCTCCTGCCCCACGTGCCGCACGACTGGCGGTGGCTGCGGGATCGCGAAGACAGCCTCTGGTATCCCACCGCGCGGCTCTTCCGGCAGCCGTCGCCGGGAGACTGGGCCGGCGTGATCGGCGCCGTGGCGGCGCGGCTGCGGCGGGATGCGCCGGTGGCCGCGGGGGGGAGCCCCCATGGCAGCCGCTGACGCGGAGTTCATGCGCGAGGCCCTCGCGCTCGCCGCGGCGACGGGCGACTCGGGCGAGGTGCCGGTGGGTGCGGTCGTGGTGAAGGACGGCGAGGTCATCGGGCGCGGCGCCAACCGGCCCATCGGGTCGAAGGATCCCACGGCACACGCCGAGATCGTCGCGCTTCGCGAGGCGGCGGCGGCGCTCGGCAACTACCGCCTCACCGGCTGCGAGCTCTTCGTGACGCTGGAGCCCTGCGCGATGTGCGTGGGCGCCATGCTCCATGCCCGGCTGGCGAGGGTCGTGTTCGGCGCCGCGGACCCGAAGACGGGCGCCTGCGGCGGCGCCGTCGGCCTGGCTTTCGAGGCCAGGCTCAATCACCAGACCGCGTTCGAGGGCGGGGTGCTGGCCGGCGAGAGCGCCTCGCTCCTGAAGCGATTCTTCGCCGAGCGCCGCTAGCCCGTCGGGGCGGGCGCCGGGGTGTAAAATTTCAGGCTCCATCCGGCAAGACCGCGAATGTCGCCTCCCCGTTTCGTCCACCTGCGCCTGCACACGGAGTATTCGATCGTGGACGGCATGGCGCGCTTGGACCATGCCGTGGCCGCGGCCGCCGCGGACGGCATGCCGGCGCTCGCGATCACCGACGCGGGAAACCTCTTCGGCGCGGTCAAGTTCTTTCGCGCGGCACGCGGATCGGGCGTGCAGCCCGTCATCGGCTGCGACCTCGCGATCACCAACGACAGGAGCCGCGATCACCCGCACCGCATCGCGGTGCTCTGCCGCGACCGAGCCGGGTACCGCGCCCTGTGCGAGCTGATCACGCGCGCCTACGCCGAGAACCAGTGGCGGGGTCTCGCCGAGGTCCGCCGGGAGTGGCTGAAGGGCGCGACCGGGCTGATCGTCCTGTCGGGCGCGGCCGCCGGCGACGTCGGCGCCGCGCTGCTGTCGAACGCGACGGCGCAGGCGGAGTCGCTCGCGCGGGCGTGGGCCGAGGACTTCCCGGGCGCCTACTACCTCGAAGTCCAGCGCGCCGATCCGGCGAGGAGCGAAGCGCACGTGCGGGCCGCCGTCGCGCTCGCGGGCCGGCTGGGCTTGCCGGTCGTCGCCACCCATCCGGTCCAGTTCGTGAAGCCGGAGGATTTCGCCGCGCACGAAGCGCGCGTGTGCATCGCCCAGGGCTACGTGCTGGGCGACTCCCGCAGGCCGCGCAACTTCCGCCCCGCGCAGTACTTCAAGACCCAGGCGGAGATGGGCGAACTCTTCGCCGACCTGCCCGAGGCGCTCGAGAATTCCGTGGAGATCGCGCGGCGCTGCGCCTTCGAGTTCTCGCTCGGCCAGACGCTGCTGCCGGATTTCCCGACGCCCGACGGCCAGTCGATCGGGGACTTCCTGCACGCCGGTGCGTCGCGCGGGCTCGAGGAACATCTCGCCGCGCTCTACCCCGACGAGGCCGCGCGCTCGGCCGAACGGCCGCGCTACCGCGAGCGCCTCGACTACGAGGTGGCGACCATCGTCCAGATGGGATTCCCGGGATACTTCCTGATCGTGGCCGATTTCATCGGCTGGGCCAAGGCGAACGGCGTCCCCGTCGGGCCCGGGCGCGGCTCGGGGGCGGGCTCCCTGGTGGCCTACGCGCTGGGCATCACCGGCCTCGACCCGCTTCGCTACGAGCTGCTCTTCGAGCGCTTCCTCAATCCCGAGCGGGTGTCGATGCCCGACTTCGACATCGACTTCTGCCAGGAGGGGCGCGACCGCGTGATCGAGTACGTGCGCGCCAAGTACGGCGCGCAAAGCGTCTCCCAGATCGCGACCTTCGGCACGATGGCCGCGAAGGCGGTCGTGCGCGATGTCGGACGCGTGCTGGGCATGGGCTTCGGCGAAGTCGACCGGATCGCGAAGCTGATTCCCTTCGAGCTGGGAATCACGCTGGAGAAGGCGATCGAGGCCGAGCCGCAGCTGAAGCAGCTGGTGGCGGAGAACGAGGAAGTCGGCGAGCTGATGCGCCTGGCGAGGGCCCTCGAGGGCCTCACCCGCAACGTCGGCATGCACGCGGGCGGCGTGCTCATCGTGCCGGGCAAGCTCACGGATTTCACGCCGCTTTATTGCGCCGACCGGTCCACGGCTTCGGTGAGCCAGTTCGACAAGGACGACGTCGAGGCGTCCGGGCTCGTGAAGTTCGACTTCCTGGGCCTCACGACGCTCACCCTCATCGCCGAATGCGTGCGCCACATCCACGCCATGGGGCGGCCGGATTTCGACATCCAGGCGATTCCCCTGGACGACGCGGCGGCCTACCGGGTCTTTTCCACCGGCAACACGGTCGCCATCTTCCAGTTCGAATCGCGGGGCATGCGCGATCTCATCATGAAGGCGAAGCCGGACCGGCTGGAGGACCTGATCGCGCTGAATGCGCTCTACCGCCCGGGTCCGATGGAAATGATCCCGGAATTCATCGAGCGCAAGCACGGCCGCAAGCGCTGGGAGTACCTCGATCCGCGCCTGAAGGAAATCCTCGAGCCCACCTATGGCGTCATGACCTACCAGGAACACGTCATGACGATCGCGCAGGTGATCGGCGGCTTCACGCTGGGAAGCGCCGACCTGCTCCGGCGCGCGATGGGCAA
>Ga0073899_10003193_pt1 | contig 14590 bp, 15 predicted proteins | sample KloWWTmetaKNB5Ph_FD_88975 | JGI IMG/M metagenome (GOLD analysis project Ga0073899, IMG submission 88975) | Active sludge microbial communities from Klosterneuburg, Austria, studying microevolution and ecology of nitrifiers - Klosterneuburg... | ecosystem: Engineered > WWTP > Aerobic digester >...
CGGCGGGGTGCCTCAGCGCCGCGAGCTGGAATTCTCGGCCCGTGCGCCGGCCAGCATGGCCAACAACGGAACCAAAAGGAAAGCGACGCCGGCGAGGAAGCCGAAGACGACGGCCAGGCCGACCAACCGATCCTGGTGGGTGACGAAGCTGGTCAGCAGCGTGAGTATGGCGGCGAGGCCGAATCCGACCGGCACGAACTGCAACAGCGGGTGGATGGCGGTGCCGGGCACGCCGGCGTCGGATTCCTCCCGCCAGCCGGTGTCGTCGTCGTCGGGGTGCAGCGGTCGAAATGGCCGCTGGGGGCGCAGTGGGGTGGCCGCCCCGCTGCGTCCGGCGGAGAAGCTGCCGCCAGCGCTGCTGGTGAGGGTGTCGTCGTAGTCGGCCCGCCGGTACTCGTCGGAGAGCACCGCCCAGGCTGCGTTCAGCTCCCGCATCTTGGTTTCTCGGGCCGCTCGTTCGGTCGGCGGGCCGACGTCAGGGTGGGACCTGCGCACCTGGGCCAGATAGGCGCGACGCAGGGTGGGGGCGTCGTCGCCGGAGTGGGCGCCGATCGTGTCGTAGAGCGTCACCCCTCGATCGTACCGGCCGGTCGGGTCGCCCACCCACGCGGTCACGTCGCCGTCGGCGGTAGCGTGCTGGCGTGTTCGTCAAGATCTGTGGCATCACCAACGAGGAGGACGCGCTGATGGCGGTGGCCCTGGGGGCCGACGCCTTGGGCTTCGTGTTCGCCCGGTCGTCCCGCCAGATCACCCCGGCAGCGGCCGCCGACATCATCAAGCGGCTTCCACCCGACGTCCTGGCGGTGGGCGTGTTTCGGGACGAGGCCCCCGAACGGGTGGTCGACCTGGCCCTTCGGGCCGGATGCCGCGGTGTGCAACTGCACGGACACGAGACCCCCGAGATGGCCGATCACATCCGGCCAAGCTTCCCGGTGCTGATCGTTGCGATGGCGGCCGGGTCCTCGGCGCTGGGCCACTTCGATCGCTTCGGGGCCGACGCGCTGTTGCTCGACGGCCATGCCCCCGGGTCGGGCGAGGTGTTCGATTGGTCGCTCACCGAGGGCATGCCGTCCAACCGGCGGGTGATCCTGGCAGGCGGGTTGACCCCGGACAACGTCGCCGACGGCGTCTCGGTGGTGCGGCCGTGGGGCGTGGACGTGTCGACCGGCGTGGAGCTGACGCCGGGTGTCAAGGACCCGCGCCTGGTGCGGGCGTTTATCCACGCCGCCCGTGACGCCGACGATCCGGTCGCCCGTGTTGAGGGCCCCGGCCCGTTCGACGGGTATGAGGAGTAGTGGACCGATGACCTCCCGAAATGCGATGGCCGCCATGATCGATCACACCCTGCTGACACCGACGGCCTCGGCCGGCGAGGTCGAGGCCCTGGTCGTCGAAGCCCTTGAGTTGGGGGTGGGGGCGGTCTGCGTGTCGCCGTCGCGGGTACGCCTGGTGACCGACCTCCTCATCGGCAGCGACGATGCTCGCCCGGCGGTCGCCTCGGTGGTGGGGTTTCCCTCCGGCGCCCACGTGGTGGCGATCAAGGCCGCCGAAGCGTCGGTGGCGGTGGCCGCCGGGGCCGAGGAGGTGGACGTCGTCGCCGACCTGGCCGCGGTCGCCGGGGGGCGCCTCGATGCGCTTGCGGACGAGACCGAGACGATTCGCGCCGCGATCGGCCCCGGGATCGTGCTCAAGGTGATTGTGGAGAGCGCAGCCATCCTGGCGCTCGGCGACCGGGGGAGCGGCCTGCTCACCGACGCCTGCCGGGCGGTCGCCGATGCCGGGGCCGACCTGGTGAAGACCTCAACCGGGTTTCATCCCGCCGGGGGAGCGTCCACCGAGGCGGTGGTGCTGATGGCCGCTGCGGTCGCCGGTCGTGGATCGGGAACGGTGGGGGTGAAGGCTTCGGGCGGCATCCGCAGCGCGGCCGACGCCTTGGCGATGGTCGATGCTGGCGCCACCCGCATTGGGGCGTCTGCATCCCGGGCCATCCTGGGGGATGCGATCCTCACCGAGCGGCCGGCGCCGGGCGAGGTCGAGGTCGAGGTCGAGGTCGAGGAAGCGTAGGAACTGCGGCGATCGGGTAGAACGGAGCTTCCCGGCGGCACGGCGTTGTCGGTACCGCCCGAGCAACGAGGAGCCCCCCGATGAGCGAACGACTGCTGGTGATCGGCGGTGACGCAGCCGGGATGTCGGCCGCGTCCCGCGCCAAGCGCCTCAACCCGTCCCTCGATGTGGTGGCGTTCGAGCGGGGCGAGCACACCAGCTATGCCGCCTGCGGTATCCCCTACGTGCTCGGCGGCGACATCGACTCGATCGATGATCTGGTCGCCCGCACGCCGGCGGAACATGCCGAGAACGGCATCGACGTCAAGATGGCCACCGAGGCGATCGAGATCGACACCGCCGGGGCTCGGGTCAAGGTGCGCGAGCTTGAGACCGGCACCGAACGCTGGGAGGGCTACGACCAGCTGATGGTGGGCACCGGCGCCTCCCCGGTGCGCCCGCCGATCGACGGCATCGACGCCCCCCACGTGCACGGGGTGCAGCACCTCGACGCGGTGCCGCCGCTGCTCGCAGCGGCCGAGCGGGCCGAGGGGACTCGCGTGGCCCTGATCGGCGCCGGCTACATCGGCGTCGAGCTGGCCGAGGCGTTCGCCAACCGCGGGGCCAAGGTGACGATGCTCGAGGCCGGCGACCAGGCCATCCTGCGGCTGCCCGCCGACCTGGCCGACGACCTGCGCGCCGGCATCGAGGGGATCGGGGTCGAGCTGCGCACCGGTGCGGCGGTGCAGGCGATCGAGGCCGACCGGGTGACGACCGATGACGGCGAGTATCCCGCCGACCTGGTCGTGCTCGGCCTGGGGGTGGCCCCCAACACCGACTTGGCGGTGCGAGCCGGCCTGGAGACGGGCCCGAAGAAGGGCATCGTCACCGACGACCGCCAGCGCACGAGCGTCGAGGGTGTCTTCGCCGCCGGGGACTGCTGCGTGGCCCGGCACCGCATCTCGGGCGAGCTGGCCTACGTGCCGCTGGGCACCACCGCCAACCGGCAGGGCCGGGTGGCGGGCACCAACCTGGGCGGCGGCGATGCCCGCTTCCCCGGCATCCTCGGCACGGCGGTGCTCAAGCTGTGCGGGGTGGAGATCGGGATGACCGGGCTCAACCTGGACGAGGCGACCGAGGCCGGTTTTGACGCGGTCGCCAAGACGATCACTTCGTCGACCGCCGCCCACTACTACCCGACCGCCGAAAAGGTGCGGGTCAACATGGTGGCCGAGCGGGGCACCGGGCGGGTTCTCGGCTGTTTCATCGTCGGCGGGGCCGGGTCGGCCAAGCGCATCGACGCTGCGGCGACGGCGCTGTGGAACGGCATGACCGCCGAGCAGCTGGCCGATGTCGACCTCAGCTACGCCCCGCCGTTCTCGCCGGTGTGGGACCCGATCTCGATCGCCGCACGAGTGGTGTCCGAGGCGCTGTAGCCGACGGATCGTGCGCGACCACTCTCGCAGGGCGAGCGTGGACTGGAGGGAGGGCCCCGCTCTTGATTCTTCATACCCACAAGTTCATACTCAGTGAATGAGCACTGTCCGCCGAACGATTTCGCTCCCGCCAGTCATCGCTGATCGCATCGATGCCGAAGCCATCGAGCGGGGCGTGTCGTTCTCCCAGGTGATCGCCGAACTGGCCAGCCGGGAACCGGCCCCGCTGCCATACGGCGGCCTGATCGACGATGACCCTGACCTGTCCCTCCGGGTGGAGGAGTTGCTCGCACGCGCCGACATCTAATCGTTTGCGACACTGGGCCGATCGTTTCGGCCATGAACCGGGCCGAGGGCAACCGCCATCGGCTGGCGAGCGGCCTGCTTGCTAGCCTGGGTCGGCGGGTGGTGGTTCCATGGCCGGTCTACGCAGAGGTCGACCTTCTGCTTCGTTCACGCAATCACCCTGAACCGGCGCTCGCGTTCGGGGTAGCGCTCAACGAGGGAGTTCATCAACTGCTTGCCCCGTCGGCCGACGAGCTCCGGATGGCGCTCAGCCTGGGAGAGCGCTACCTGGATACCGGGGTCGACCTTCCAGACCTGATGGTCATGGCGATGGCAACGTCTCGTGACTGTCCGATCCTGACGTGGGACTTTCGCCACTTCCGAACGGTTGTGCTGCGCCAGGGCCACTACTGGGATCTGCTGGTGGGCGAGGCGGATCTGCCAACGTCATAGCCGGATGCGTCACCGTTGACACGCCTGACCTATTGCTGGGCGAGGGTGGACCGCAGGGCGATCTTGTCGATCTTGCCGGTGGCGTTCTGGGGAAGCGCCTCGACCACCTCGATCCGCTTGGGAACCTTGAACGGAGCCAGCGAGTTGCGGACGTGCGCCCGCAGCTCGTCGGCATCCGCGCGCCGGCCGGGGTGGGCCACGACGACGGCGGTCACCACCTCGCCCCAGCGGGCATCGGGGGTACCGACCACCGCCACCGATTTCACCGCCGGGTGCGACGCCAACACCAGCTCCACCTCGCGGGCCGACACGTTCTCGCCGCCGGAGATCACCAGGTCCTTGAGGCGATCGGTCACCCACAGCCGCCCGTCGGCGTCGAGGCGGCCCAGGTCGCCGGTGCGCAGCCAGCCGTCGGCGCCGAAGGTGTCGGCGGAGGCCTCGGGACGGTTCCAGTACCCAAAGGCGACCTGCGGTCCGGCCAGCTCGATCTGGCCGACCTGCCCGGTCCCTACCTCTGTCGTCGCCCCGGGGTCGACCGGCGCTTCCCCAGTGGGATCGGCGGTTGAGCCTTGGTCGGGGATCGGCGTGATCCGAACCCGGGTGAGCGGACCGGGGAAGCCGGCCGCCGCGAGCAGGCGCGGTTCGCCCCCGAGCGCGGAGCGGTGGCTGGCGGCGTCAAGGAACACGGCGTTGCCCGAGGCCTCGGTCATGCCGTAGCCGCCGGAGAACTCACACCCCAGGCGGACCGACGCCTCGGTGAGCAGCTCGGGGGTGATCGCCGAGGCGCCGTACCCGACCGCGCGCAGGGTTCCCGGCGGCACCGAGTCGGTTGCGGGATCGTCGAGCAGCATCGCCAGCATGGTGGGCGCCAGGCTGGCCATCGTGGCGCCGAAGCGGCGGGTGAGGTCCCAGAACAGGCCGGCCTCGAAGCGCTCGGCGAGGACGACCGGGCGACGGGCCAGGTGCAGCGCCAGCACATTGTGGGCCGACACGTGACACAACGGGAACGGGTACAGGTAGGTGTCGGTTGCGCCGACCGGGCGCCCGAACAGCGCGGTGGTGGCGCCGGCGAGCAGCGAGGCATGCGTGAGCACGACCCCCTTGGGGGTGCCGGTGGTGCCCGACGTGTGGATGATCCAGGCCGGGTCGTGCGGGCGACGCGTGGCCTCGTCACCGGCCGGGCCGCCGGGCAAACCGGCCGGATGGTCGTCGAGCAGCTCGTCGATCTGGGGAAGTCTCCAGCGCAGCGGGGTCGAGCCTCGCTCGGACAGGTGGTCGACGACCGGGTCGACCAGGTTGTCGGGGCCGATCACCAGGGCGGCGTCGACATCGGTGAGCACGTCGGCGATCTCGGCGGGGTGCAGGCGCTGGTTGGGGAGCGACAGCACCCGTCGGGCACGTGGCACGGCGCTGAGGGCCAGCGCCACCGTCGGGTGGTTGTGGGCCAGCACCGCCACGCGGGCGCCGGGGGCGACCTCGGCGCTCACCCGCGCCGCCAGCGCCAGCGAGGCCCGGTTCCACTCGGCGAAGGTCCAGCTGCGCTCTCCGAAGGCCAGGGCCATCGTGTTGGGTGCGTGACGCGCAGCGGCGTCGAGCTCGTCGCCCAGCAGCACGGTCAGGCCCGCTCGGGCGCCGGGCCGGCGGGTCGGGAGTGGTCCCAGTCGGCCAGCAGCGTGCGCAGCGCCGTCAGCAGGCTGAGCGGCTGGTCGAGCATCAGGTGATGGCCGGCCTCGGGGATTTCGACCACCGGTGCCCGGCGGCCCAGTCGCTCGTACATGTAGGCGCCGATGTCGGGGGTGACCAGACCGTCCTCGGCCCGAAACAGCGCCACCCGGCAGCTCACCTGATCGAGCAGGTCCCGGGGCGCGGAGCGGGGCGGCACGAAGATCTCCGGGTCGAACTTCCACGTCCAACCGGGCAGGGTGACCGATCCGGCGTCAGCGCCTGAGTCGTCGGGGTGGAATGGGACGAGCGAGTGGCGGGCCACCCAGTCGAGCACCTCGGGCACGTAGTGGGCCTGTTCGGGCACGGTACGGAACCGGGCGACCGCATCCTCGTAGTCGTCGTACACCTTGCGGTTGGCGAACAGCTTGCCCACCCGGGAGGCCTCGACCTCGGGGTCGGGCCGGGACACCGGCGAGTCGAGGATGACGATGCCGGTCAGCTCGTCGCCGTGCCGGGCGGCGGTGGCGATCGAGACGAACCCGCCCATCGAGTGCCCGACAACGACCGGCTTGGGCGCCATGTCGGCGTCGTTGGCCACCGCCATCACCTCGTCGCACCAGGCGTCGAGGGTGTATTCGTCACGCCGGGCCGAGTCGCCGTGCCCGGACAGGTCGATGGCGGCCACCCGGTGATCGTCGGCCAGGAGCGGCACCAGAAAGCTCCACCAGTGAGCGTGGGCGGCGCCGCCGTGCACGAACACCAGGCCGGGCGCACCCGGCGGGCCCCAGGCCAGGTAGTGGATGTCCGCCCCGCCGGAGGAGACCCGGTGTTCGGTGGGAAGCGAGGTGGTGGCCCGTTCGAACCAGCGGGGCACTGCGTTGGTCGTCACTGCGTCGGTCGTCACCCGACCGACGATAGGGCGTGGCCGGCGGGCGCTGGGGCCCGAACCTCAGGGCTCGAAGGGGCCCCGGCCAAGTTGGTCGCGCACGGTGACGACGTCGGGGTTGGTCAGATGTCGGCGCTGCCAGTTGGCGCCGTCGACCACCAGGGAGTGGCCGGAGATGAAACGCCCGTACGGCGATGCCAGAAACGTGGCCGCCCACCCCAGCTCGCGCGGCTCACCGAGGCGCAGCGCGGGCTGGCTGCGGGCCCGGGCCTGGTTGCGGTCGAGGTTGGTGCGGATGTCGGCGGTCATGTGTTCGTGGGGCATCAGGCCAGGAACCAGGCCGTTCACCTGGATGCCGTAGGGGCCCCATTCGACGGCGAGGGTCTCGACCAGGTTCTTCACCCCGGCCTTGGCGGCCAAGGAGTGGGCGAAGCCGGGGCCGCCGGTCCAGGCATACGACGCGCCGACGCAGACGATCGACCCCGGGGTGCCGGCGGCCAGGTGACGCCGACCGAACTCTCGGGAGCACAGGTAGGTGCCGTTGAGGGTGATGTCGACCACCGTGCGCCAGGCGTTGGGCGACAGGTCCTCGGCGGGGGAGGGGAAGTTGGCCGCCGCGTTGTTGACGAGCACGTTGGGCAGGCCGAACGCGTCGGTGGCCGCTTCGAAAGCGGCGCTCACCGCGTCGGCGTCGCGAATGTCGCAGCGGACAGTGAGCACCCGCCCGCCGAGCGGACCGAGGGCGGCCTCGGCGGCGGCGAGGTGATCGGGGTTGCGGCTGGCGACGACCAGGTCGGCACCGAGGCGGGCGAACTCGGCGGCGATGGCGGCGCCCAGGCCGGTGCCGCCGCCGGTGACGAGCACGACCGAACCGTCGTAGGTGCCCGCCGGCAGCGCGGCGGCGCCCAGCGGGGGAGGTGTGGGGAGGCCGGACGGCATCTCGTTGGACGGCACGGCTCAGCTCCCGGTGTAGCGGGGCTGGCGGCCTTCGGCCCTGGCGGCGCGGAACTCGGCGAAGTCGTCGGATCGGTTGACGTAGGTCTGGCCGATCAACTCGTCCTCCATCGAGGCCCGCACCTGGGGTTCCGACATGCGGCCGATCACGCGCCGGGCCAGCTTCACGGTTGCCGCCGGGGCGGCGGCGATCCGCTCGGCCATCTCCCGGGCGGTGTCATCGAGTGCCTCGGGGGTGACCACGCGCGACACGATGCCGTGGGCCAGCGCCTCCTCGGCTTCGAGCACGCGCCCGGTGAGCACCAGGTCGCTGACCAGCCCGGGGCCGCAGATCTGAAACAGGCGGGCCACCCCGCCGGTGTCGGGGATCACCCCGTGGCCCACCTCGGGCAGCATGAACCGCGCGCCGGTGGCTGCGATCCGGATGTCGCACAGCAGCGCCCGCTGAAACGACCCACCCAGGGTCCAGCCGTGGCAGGCCACGATGACCGGGGCGTCCAGGTCGAAGAGCTGCTGGATGCCTCGGTGGCCCCGGGTCATCAGCTCGTGGTGGCTCATCGAGGTTTGGTTGACGCCGATGGCGCTGACGTCGCGACCAGACGAGAATGACTTGCCGGTGCCCCGCCAGATGACCGCCCGTACGTCGGGGCGGCTGCGCAGCTCACCGAGGATCTCGAACAGCGCCAGGTCCATGTCGTCGTCGAAGGCGTTGTGCTTGTCCGGACGGTCGTTGGTGATCACGGCGATCGGGCCGTCGATGTCCAGTCGGACGTTGCTCATTGGGCATCCTCTTCGGGTTCGGTGCGGTAGTGGTAGCGGTAGGCCTCGGTGAACCCAAGCTTCCCGTAGACGCTGCGGCCGGTCTTGTTGGACTCCTCCACCTGAAGGTAGGCCAGCCGGCAGCCGGCCCGGGTGCCCCAGGCGGCCAGCTCGGAGAGCACGGCGGCCGCCAGCCCCCGCCGCCGCCGGGCGGTTCGGGTCCACATCGAGAACACCCCCAGCCATGGGCCGTCGACGATGCCGGCACCGACCGCCTGGGTCTCGACGTCGCCCTCCGGGTTGTCGTCGGGCTCCAGGGCGGCGGCAAATCGCCGGCGTCCCAGGGCGAGCGGTGCGGCAGGTTTTGGAAGGTCGCGCTGCAAGGTCCCCAGCCCGGGCTCGACGATCGGTGAGCGTTCGGCGGCGCCGTACATGATCGCCAGGTCCGCCTCGGCGGTGTCGCCGGCGAGGTCGTCGAAGCCGACCAGCCACGATGGAAACGGCCGGTGGTGCGACACCAGCGGAACCTTGGCCCGACGTTCGCAGCGGTTGCGGATCTCGCGCAGGTCGCCCACCATGACCACGGTGGGCGCCTCGATCTGCCAACCCCGTTCGGCCAGCGCTTCATCCAGACCCTCGGGGTCGCTGAGCGGCGAGACGATCACCCGGGCGGGCAGTTCGAGTTGGGCGTAGCGCTCCCGCACGATGCGCAGGGCGTCGTCGATCTCGAGGCCGGGGAGGCCGTGCGTGTCGACCGAGTTGGCCCGCCGTCGGCCGCCGCCGGCAACGCGCATGCTCCAGCCGCCCAGCGCCTCGATCGGGACGTTGGCGAACGCCCGCCCGGCCACATCGCTCAGCTGCTCCACCTCGGCGGGGCTGGCGGGTGAGGGTACGTGGACCTCCGGTCGCACGGTGGCCAGCTTCAGCTGACCGATGCCCCGCACCTCACGGGCGAGGCGCAACGGGGACCAGGCGAACCCGGTGGTGCTGCCCGGCTCGGAGGGCAGCTTGGCCGCCTCCTCGTCGGCGTCCGTGGCGTCAGCGTCCGTGTCGCCCGTTGCGCCCTCGGCGGCATCGTCCGGCTCGGGTTCGGGGGCCAGGTCGGCGGGTGCCAGCACCGTGCCCGGGTTGGCGAGGGAGGCCAGGCGGTGGGCCAGGTTGACCGCCGGGCCGATCAGATCGCCGTCCTGGTCGATCGCCGGTCCGGAGGCAAACCCGGCTCGAAGCGTGGTGAGCGATTCGTCGACGTCGCACAGGTCGATCAGGCGCCAGGCGATGGCGGCGGCACACTCGACGTTGGGGGCGGCAAACATCACCTCGTCGCCGATCATCTTGATGACGCGTCCCCCCAGCGCCGAGACCGTGTCGTAGGCCAGGTCGTCGAAGCGATCCATGGCCGCCGCCAGCTCGGCCTCGTTCAGCTGCTCGGTCAGCTCGGTGAACTCGACCAGGTCGGCGAATCCGACCACCGCCGTGTGGGTGTCGGCCTCCTCGGTCCCCACCGCCAGCACGGCGCGCTGGGCGGCGGAGGCCAGGTGTCGGCGCCAGACCAGGCCCAGGGTCTGGTCGAGCATCGGCAGGGTGATCTTGACCGCGTCCACCAGCTGGGCCAGGTCCAGGTCGTCGATCGTCGACCCTTCGGCGCTCAGGCGGCCCTCGACGGTCAGCGCCTCGACGAAGGCGGCCACGGCGGCCGATGACACCCGGGCCATCGATGAGCCGAGCACCCGGTTGAGCGCCAGCTGTCGTTCCAGGTCGATGGCACCCGCATCGATGGCGGTCTTGATCACCTCGACGATCGCCAGGTCGTCCTCGGAGAACGCCGCCTCGCCAGATGGAAGGTCGGGAAACCCCAGGGACCGTCGCATGCGGAGCAGGATCGGGGCCGGGACTTCGGTCTTGGCGGCGAACTGTTCGACGGTCCAACGGGGCGGATGGATGCCCAGCATCGACGTGACCAGCTGGGCCATCGCTTCGGGATGCTCGGTGGCCGCATCGGCGGCGCGACCGTGCAGCCGGCGGCCGGCCTCGGGCACCGGAACCGGGGGTAGCCTGGGCAGGGCCTCGCCGGCGGCCGGTGCCACCGGGCCGGGGTCCGCCAAGACGATCCGGGGTTCCGTTACGCCGGGGCCGATCGCGTCGTCGTCGCTGGTCGAAGGAGTGCTGATGGTTCCTATCTTGGACGCTGCGGGGTGGTGCGCGCAGCCGTTTGGGCGAGCGCCACCCGTTTTCACGGCCGGGCCGTCCGCACGGTGGTCCTCAATCGCCGGCCCGATCCCGGCGGTCGAGCACGGAACTACGGTGCGGGGGTGGCCAAGCTCCGCTTCTTCTTCGGCACGATGGGCTCGGGCAAGAGCACCCAGGCGCTCCAGATCCACCACAACCTTCGGTCCCGCAGGCTGACCGGGGTGCTCGCCACCAAGCTGGACCGGTCCGGTGGGCAGGTGTCATCGCGGCTGGGGGTGGCCGCCGAGGCGCTGGAGGTGACCGACACGATGAACCTGGTCGAACTTCTGGCCCCCGACGCGCCCGGCCCGGATGCCGCCGCCGCTCGCCGTCAGGCCGCCGGCCCGGTGACCTATGTGGTCGCCGACGAGGCTCAGTTCTACGCCGAGGCCCAGGTGGAACAGCTTGCCGAACTGGTCGACCTTCACGGCGTGGAGGTCTATGCCTTTGGATTGTTGACCAGCTTTCAGGGTCGCCTGTTTCCGGCGACGGCGCGGTGGCTGGAGCTGGCCGATGAGCGTTCCGAGCTGCAGGTTGAGGCCCGGTGCTGGTGCGGGTCGCGGGCCACCCACAATGCCCGGCTCATCGACGGAGCCCAGACCTTCGATGGTGACCTGCTCGTCGTCGGCGACACCCCGCCATCGGGGCCCGACCCCCAGACCGCCATGGAGCTCGACGAGCGACGGGTGACCTATGAGCTGTTGTGTCGGGCCCATTGGGCGGCGCGTCAACCAACCCCCGAGAGCGCCGGCCACACGGCCGCCGAAGGCGAGCAGACATGACCGAACCGCAGGCGTCCACCGAGCACCCGAACCCATGGCGCCCCGGCCCTCCGGACCCCTGGGATGCCCACGCCGCATGGTGGCAGGACGAGTTCACCGAGGGTGCGGACCCGGAGTACGTCGAGCAGATCCTGCCGCTGATCGCCTCCCGGCTGCCCGCCGAGGGCCGGGTGCTCGACGTCGGCTGCGGCGAGGGCCAGGTGACCCGCCTGGCGGTGGAGCACGGCCTGTGCGCCGTTGGCCTGGACCCGGCGGGTGCCCAGATCGACGAGGCGCAACGACGCCGCCGGGCTCGAGCCGTGTCGCCGGGCGGCGAAGCCGCTGTATCCCCGGGCGGCGAAGCCGCTGTATCCCCGGGCGGCGAAGCCGCTGTATCCCCGGGCGGCGAAGCCGCTGTATCCCCGGGCGGCGAAGCCGCTGTATCCCCGGGCGGCGAAGCCGCCTACGCGCGGGGCAGTCTGCTCGACCTGCCGGTCGGTGACGCCACGGTCGACTTCGTCGTGGCATCGCTGGTCTTCGAACACGTCGGCGACTACCGGCGGGGCCTGGCCGAGGCCGCCCGGGTGCTCGTGCCGGGGGGCCGGTTCTTGTTGTTGTTAAATCACCCGCTGCTCCAGACCCCCGACTCGGGTTGGATCGACGACCACGTGCTCGACCCGCCCGAGCAGTACTGGCGCATCGGGCCGTACCTGAGCGAGGTCATCAACGTCGAGGAGGTGCAGCCCGGGATCCACATCACGTTCCACCACCGGCCGCTGTCGTCGTATCTCAACTCGGCGATTTCCGTTGGGCTCAGCCTGGATCGCATGGACGAGCCGGCGCCGCCGCCCGGGTTTATCGCTCGCGCCCCCGAATACGCCGAGGTGGTGGAGATCCCCCGCCTGATGGCGCTGCAGTTCACGCGCACGTCGGCACTCCACTCAATCGGGCAACCGCCGCCCGACCAGGCGCAGTAGCGTGGCCGCCGTGGCACAGTTCGTGGTCGTCGCAGGCATGTCGGGCGCGGGGCGAACCCAGGTCGGGCACATCCTCGAGGACCTGGGCTGGTTCGTGATCGACAACCTGCCGCCGTCGCTGGTGCCCAAAGTGGCGGAGCTTGCCCAGGTGCCGGGCAGCGACCTCGACCGCATCGCGCTGGTCGTGGGCCCCACCGCTGAGAAGGCCCGTCTGCTCGATGCGGTCGCCGGGCTTCGCTCCCACGGCGCCGACGTCCAATTGATGTTTCTCGAAGCCGACACCGAGACGCTGGTCCGTCGCTACGAGAGCACCCGGAGGCGACACCCGCAGGGCACCGACGGCGGGCTGCACGAGGCGATCGAGGCCGAGCGGGCCGAGCTGAACCCGGTCAAGGACGCCTCGGACGCGGTGATCGACACGACCGGGCTGAGCGTGCACGACCTGCGCCGCCGCCTGGGAGACGGCTACGCCCCCGAGCAGGGCGAGCCCAGGGTGCTGGTCAGCGTGGAGTCCTTCGCCTACCCGAAGGGCGTGCCCAACGACGCCGACCTGGTCGTCGACTGCCGGTTTCTTCCCAACCCCCACTGGAACGAGGAGCTGCGCGAGCACGACGGCCGGGAGAGTTCCGTGCAGCAGTGGCTCACCGAACAGCCGATCACCGACGTGGCCTACGAGCAGCTTCGTGCCTTCCTGGCCACCGCCATCCCCGGCTATCTGCATGAGGGCCGGGCCTACCTCAACCTGGCCCTCGGGTGCACCGGCGGCAAGCACCGCTCGGTGGCGATGGCCGAGCGCTTCGCCGGCTGGTTGCGCAGCGAGGGCTACACCGTCCGGCTCCGCCACCGAGAACTGGACGGTGGATCGTGACCTGGGACCGCGACCTCTGCGGAGCGCCGGTCGCCACGGGAGCGGGGTAGCTCCAATGGCCTGCAACGTGGTGGCGATCGGTGGAGGGCACGGCCTGTCTGCGACCCTCCGGGCCGTCCGGCGCTACGCGGATGACATCTGCGGCGTTGTGACCGTCGGCGATGACGGGGGTTCCACCGGCCGTCTGCGACGGGCGGGCTGGGACGTGGTGCCCGGCGACCTGCGCAAGAGCCTGGTCGCCCTCGCCCCGCCGGAATCGTTGCTGGCCGCCGGGTTGGAGCATCGCTTCGAGGCCGGCGAGGTGGCGGGCCACACCGCCGGCAACCTGTTGCTCGGTGCGATGATGCGCGAGTGCGGCGGCGACCTGATCGCTGTGCTCGACGCGTTGGGCGAGGCCCTCGGCACGGTGGGCCGGGTGCTGCCGGCTGCGGTCAATCCGGTGACCCTGCTCGGCGAGACCTCGGAGGGCTGGGTGCGGGGCCAGGTCGAGGTGGCCTCGACGACCAACCTGGTGCGGTTGGGCTTCGAACCGGCGGATCCGATGGTGCCCGGCGACGCGGTCGACGCCATCGTCGCGGCCGACCAGGTGATCCTCGGACCCGGCAGCCTGTACACCTCGGTGTTGGCGGCGGCGGCCGTGCCCGGCATCCGTCGAGCCGTCGCCCGCTCGACCGCACAGGTCGTCTATGTGGCCAACCTGGCCGCCCAGGAGCCCGAGAGCGAGGGATATGACGTCTCCGATCACGTTGCCGCGCTCGCCGTGCACGGGCTTACCCCCGACGCCGTGCTCTACGACCCGGACCGCTTGGCCGGCGTCGACGGGGTGAGCACCGCGGTGGGCGAGCAACTGACCGAGGCCAACCCGTGGGTCCACGATGCCGAGCGCCTGGCCGAGGCCCTCGCCGGGCTGGCCGGCGTCCCGCTTTGGTCCGAACGGGAGCAGGCCGCAAACGACTGAACTGGCGGCGGCGGCGCTGATCTGGTGCCATAGGCGGGAGGTCGAACCCGTCACCCGACCTTTTCGAGCGGCGAGATCGCCGCCCGACCACCTCGGCACGGCGCCGGGGCACACACCTTCGACGAGGGGATACACATGACAGTTCGAGTAGGCATCAATGGATTCGGGCGCATCGGAAGGAACTTCTTCCGGGCCGCCAAGGCGTCGGGCGCCGACATCGATTTCGTGGCCGTCAACGACCTGGGGTCGCTCGACATCATGGCCGGGCTGCTCCAGCGCGACTCGGTGCACGGCCGCTACCCGGGCACCGTCTCGGTGA
>Ga0073899_10003194_pt1 | contig 14589 bp, 10 predicted proteins | sample KloWWTmetaKNB5Ph_FD_88975 | JGI IMG/M metagenome (GOLD analysis project Ga0073899, IMG submission 88975) | Active sludge microbial communities from Klosterneuburg, Austria, studying microevolution and ecology of nitrifiers - Klosterneuburg... | ecosystem: Engineered > WWTP > Aerobic digester >...
CGCCGGGCGCGGGACCGAGGCGCTGCTCGAGGGGCTCGAGGCCCTGGCCCGCGCGCGCGAGGCCAGCGATCACCGGGGCGAGGTGGCGTGCGCACGCTTCCTCTCGCAGCTCTCGGAGGCCGCGGGCGCCGACGCTGCCGCCGGGATCTGGCGCGCGGTCGCCGGGTGAGCGGTCAGCCCTGCGGGTTGGCTTCGGCTTCGGCCCAGGCCTCTCTCAAGATCTCGGCCACCGCCTCGTAGAGCGCCTCGGGGATCTCGTCGCCCACCTCGAGCTCGAGCAAGGCGCGGGCGATGGGGACGTCGCGGACCACCGGCACGCCCCAGGCGTGCGCCGCCTCGACCATGCGCCGGGCGAGATCGCCACGCCCTTGCGCCACCACGCGGGGCGCGCCTTCACCCTCTTCTTCGTAGTGCAGCGCCGCGGCGAGGTGGGTTGGGTTCACCACCACCACCGTGGCGGTGCGCACCGCTCCGACCGCGGCGCTGGCCAGCATCTCGTGGTGCGCGCGATGGCGTGCTGCCTTCAGCTCGGGGTCGCCCTCGCTCTCTTTGTGCTCCCGCTTGACCTCGTCTTTGCTCATGCGGTTGCGCTTGAGCCAGGCTTGCCGCACCACCAAGAGGTCGACCGCGGCCAGGGCGAGGCCGACGATGGCGGCGATCCAACCCAGCTTGCGCAGCAGATGACCGCTGACGGTGGTGCCCTTCCCGGGCTCGCCGGCGGTGGCGGCAATGTCGGGGGCGAAGTCGACCAGGAGGCGAGTGGCCAGATAGCCCACGATCAAGGCGGCCAGCAGTGCGCGCACGACGCCGATGGCCCGCTCGCGCGAGACCAGCGACTTCAGTCCAGAGACCGGGTTCAGCTTCGTGAAGTCGGGGCCCAGCTTCTTCCAGGCCACGACGCCGCCCGCCTGCACCAGGCCCGATAGGCCCGCGGCCAGCGCCGCGGCGGCGACGATCGGCAGCGAGAGCCCGAGCACCTCGAGCGCCAGAGCCATGGGCGGCAGCGGCGCGGAAGGGTCCGCGATGGCCCGCGGAACCAGCGTGGCGGCTCGCGCCAGCGTGGCCACGATGGCGGCCGGCGCCAGCGCCACGGCCACCACGAACGTGATGGCCTGCGTGAGCGGGTGCGAGATCGGGCTGTCCCCCTGCTCGCGCGCCTTGCGCAGCCGCTGGGCTGTGGGCTCCTCGGTCTTGTCGCTCACCGCGGGCGAGCCTCTGCCGACGGCGCGAAGCGGTCAAGACGAGCGGGAAGGGTGTGCGTGCGCCGCGCGTAGAAGGTCGCGATGCGCGGAGCGTCTCGACTCGCGGCCACCATTCTGGCTGGCCTGGGCGCCGCGGGTTGCGCGGCCAGCGGCGCGTCCCCGCGGCCGCGTGCGCAGTTGCCGGCGCCGCATCGGGCGGCCGCCGCCGCCAGCGCGCAGGCGACCCAGGCGCCCCCCCATGCGGGCTGGGCCGTCGCCTACCGGCGCGAGTGTCGCGGCAGCATCACGTTGCCGCGCGTCGCGCCGTCGGGATCGCTGTTCACCTACTGTGACGCAGCCTTCGACCTGGCCGCCGGGCGGTTCCGCGAGAACGTGCCGATCGGCGTGCTGGCGCTGGTCGATGACCGGCACGCGCTCTTCGATGACTATTCCGGCGACGGCTGGGTGCTCGGCGCTCTCGACGGGGCCGGCCGAAAGCAGGCTCGGGGTGGGCGGGCCGAGCAGCTCGCACTCTCGCCCGACCGACGGCGCGCGGCCAGCATCGAGCGGGCCGAACGCGGGTGGGCCGTGGTCGTCCGCGACGTGGGCACGCAGAACGAGCTTTCGCGCACGGCGCTCGAGAACCACACGGACGCCGATCAGGTGGCGTTCATCGATGACGGCGATCCCGTGGTGTTGACCGATCGGGCTTGCCGCAAGCTGAGCTGCGGCAAGCGGTGCGTGCGGGTGCAGTGTGCCACGCGCGGCGTGTACCGTGCGGGCGCGGCCGGGCTGTCCCTCCTCGGCCCGCGCTTCAGCGACGTGGCCGAGGTTGCGCCGGCCAGCCGACGGGCGCTGCTGGTGCGCAGCGACGGTTCGCGCGAGGTCGTCGAGGTGCCGAGCGGGCGGCGGATCGTGGAGCTATCGCCGGTGACCGAGGACGCGACGGCGGTCGCCATCGCTGCCGATGGCGCCACGGCGGCTTGGCTCGACGGAGGGCTGCGCGTCGTGAGCCTGGCAAGCGGGCAGCCGGTCGAGGTGCACCATGCGCCGGCCCTGGCACCTTCGGCGCTGGCGTTCTCGCCCGACGGGGCGTGGCTGTTCGCGACAGAAGGGCAAACGGTCGTCGTGCTCCGCAAAGGCGCGCCCCCGAACGCGCGGAAGGTGCCCCCAGCTCCGGAGGTGCCGCCAGGGTTCCGCGCTTCCACCGTGCGTTCGCACGAACAGACGTTCTCGAGCTTCGACGACGCCAGCGAGATCGTGTGGCCCAACCAGATCGCCCGGTTCCGGAGCAACGACGACCGGGTCGATGTCTGGGTGTTCGCCACGGACGCCGCCGAGCTGGGACGCGAACGCTCGCTCGACGACTGGGCGAGCGCCGCGGTGGCGCGCTACGAAGGTCACACCGGTGGCGCTCGGCAAGTACGTTCGTGGTCGGACGGCCTCCGTCGGTCGGTCGAGTACGCGGTGTTCGTGCGCGACGGCTGTGAGCCGTCCGACCGGTACGTTCGCATCACCCACCACGGCGAGAGCGTGATGCGCGTGGTCGTCGAGGTTCCCCCGGCCGAGAAGCACGCGGTGGTCGCACCGCTGCTCGAGCGCTTCTTCGACCGAGCGCTGGGCCGGCCGCCCAGCGAGCGGAAGCGGGCTCAGTCGCCACCGGTGGCGCCGGGCCCGTGCTGAGCTTCGGGTCAGCTCAGAACGGCAGCCCGGGGAACTTCCAGCCCTGCCCGCCGCTCGAGCGCCACTGGCTGGCCGTCTGCTGGATCACCGGCGTGCGGATCTGCGGCGGCGGATGCGAGCGCTCGAAGCCGAACACGATGTCGATGGGTGACATCGAGTCGAGCCCGGCGAAGAACTGCATGGTGAGTAGGCCGCCGCCCTCGGTCCAGTGATAGGCGGGGGCACGGCGCTTGCCGGCGGCGAGCACGTTGTTCGTGCCCGAGACGTCCGCCCCGAGCTCGTTCGGCTGGTTGAAGATCGGGATCACGTTCGACAGCACGTGGCTCACCTCGGCGGCGGTCACCCCGCCGCCGCCGCTGGCGGTGCAGGGCAGGTGGCCCAGGTAGTGGTGGCCCAGCTCGTGCCCGAGCACGAACGCGATCTGCTCGTCCAAGATCTCGTGCTGGCGCTTGACCTTGCGCCCGTCGGCGTCTTGACCGGGATCGAAGAAGCCGGGTGCGGGCCGCACGATGGGCTGCCCGGGCTTCTGGTTCTTGGCGATCAGCTGGATGTACTGGCCGGTCTTCTGAGTACCGAAGATCTCGTCGGTGGCCTTGGTGCGTGCCAGGTGCGACTCGATGTCCAGCAGGCCATCGCTGATTGCCATCACGCTCTTGCCGCCCTTGGTGCAGGCGGCAAAGGCGTTCACTTCACCCACCCGGTCGTCCACGATCAGGGGGATGCCCGCCACCTTCTGCGAGCTCGCGGGCTCGAGCGCGGCGATCAGCTCCTGGATCACGGCCTGGGCGCGACCCCGGAGGAACAGGATGTCGGTCGAGTTGATCGGGTCGTAGGCCACCGGCGGCAGGGGCGGCTGTGCCGGCTTGCCGGGCGCGGTTCCGGGCGGGGGCGGCTGCCCCGGCTGCGGCGGCTGGCCGTAACCGGGCGGGGGCGGCTGGCCGTAACCGGGCGGGGGCGGCTGCCCCGGCGGGTACCCGCCGTAGTAGCCCGGTTGCTGGGGGTACTGCGGGCGCGAATTGCCGCTCTCCATCTCGCACCCGGCGGTCGTGACACCGAGGCAGGCAAAGACCAGGGCGAAAGCGCGAGTCATGGCGGAAGCGTAGCAGGCGCGGCGGATCATCCCGAATCCATCTACGCGGGGGCCCGCCCGGGGCTTCCCCGCCGGCGATTTCGCCGCGGGGTCACTATGCTTCGGGCGCTTGGAGCTCCGAACCCACGAATCGATGCGCGCGGTCGGCGAGCCCACCTGGCGCGCGCTCGCCGATCCCCGCTACCCGTTCCTGTCGTTTGCCTGGCTGGACGCCCTCGAGACCACGGGCTGCGTGGGAGCCGAGCGCGGCTGGTTGCCGCTGCACCTCACGCTGGAAGAGGGCGGACAGGTCCTCGCGGCCGCCCCCGCCTACGTGAAGGGAAACAGCGAGGGCGAGTTCGTCTTCGACTACGCCTGGGCGAGCCACGCCGAAGGGCGCCTGGGCATCGACTACTATCCCAAGCTCGTGGTCGCGGTGCCCTTCACGCCGGCCACGGGGCCGCGCCTGCTGATCGCGCCCGGCGTGGACCCAGCGCGCGTGGCCCGGGCGTTCGCGGAGGGGCTTCCGGCCCTGGCCGAACGCATCGGGGCGTCGAGCGCGCACGTGCTCTTCCCGACCGCTGCCGAGGCCGACCGGCTCGAGGCGGCGGGCATGGCGCACCGTGCCGGGCTGCAGTTCCACTGGGAGAACGCCGGCTACACCTGCTTCGACGACTTCCTCGCGGGCTTCGCCGCCAAACGCCGCCACCAGCTGCGGCGCGAGCGGCGCGAGGTCGCCCAGGAAGGGCTGGTGTTCGAGTCGCTGCTCGGAAGCGCCCTCGACGCGGCCCGCATCGACGCCGCTTACGAGCTGTATCTGACCACGGTCGACAAGTTCGTGTGGGGCCGGCGCTACCTGAACCGCGAGTTCTTTCACGAGATCTGCTCCACCATGGGCGATCGGGTCCTCTTGGTCTTCGCCCGTGAGCCCGGCAAAAGTGCGCCGCTCGCCGGCGCGTTCAACCTGCTGGGCTCGGACACGCTCTACGGTCGCTACTGGGGCGCGCATGAAGAGCGACGGTTTTTGCACTTCGAGGTCTGCTACTACCGCGGGATCGACGAGTGCATCGCCCGCGGGCTTGCGCGCTTCGAACCCGGCGCCGGCGGCGAGCACAAAGCGGCGCGGGGCTTCGCCCCGACCGTGACGCACAGCTGCCACAGCGTGCTCGATCCGCGGCTGGACCGGGCGGTGCGCGACTTCGTCCAGCGCGAGCGGGCGGCGGTGGTGGAGCACGTGGCTCGCGAGCGCGACCTCAGTCGCCGATGCCGCTGAGGAACAGCGCGTGCCACGACAGCACCGCCAGCACGGCGTGCTCGGTGCTTGCCGCGTCGCCCTCGCCCGGGTTCGACCAGCGCCAGACGTAGCGCGCCTCGAGCCACGGCCCCTGAGCCTTGCCGGCCAGCGGCAGACCCAGGCCGACGGGCAGCTCGATGCCGCGCGTGGCCCCGAAGTCGCCCCCGGCCGGCTGCGCGACGAACGCACCGGCCCCCAGCGAGAGCGAGTCGATGCACAGGTCGAGGGTGGCGGGACCTTGCTCGGCGTCGCGCGACCACCGAAGCAGGAACAGGGGCCTCAGCTCGACCCCGAACTCGACCGCGCGGCGCACGTCGTGATCACGGCCCAGGGCGTCGGCGTAGCCCGCGTACAGGCCCAGGGTGGCGTAGTAGCTGAGCGACGCCCGCATTGCCCCGAGCGCCTGCTCGGACACGGTGGTCACCCCGAGGCCGAATCCCACGTCGAGATCGCCCTCGAACCGCCCGTACACGCCGTCGCCGCTGCCGCGACGAGCACCCGCCACTTCGCCGCGGACCGTCGAGGCGGTGGCCTCGCCCGGCTCCCAGCGCTCGGTCTGGGCACCCGAGAGGGCAGGCCAGAGCACCAGGGCGAGCACGCCGGCGCGCATCTCAGCCTTCCACGGCCCGGGCGATGGCCTCGCGCAGCTCTTCCGCGAACACCAGCCGCACGCGCGACAGCCGCTGCCCCCGCAGGCGACCGAGCAGGTAAGAGACGTCACCCGGGCGGCGGGGTGCCCCGGTCGGAAAGATCACGGACAGTGATCCATCGGAGTCGTCGAACGGCAGGTCGGAGGCGCAGTCGAGGCCCACGTAGACGTCCGGATCGAGGCCTGCGTGCCGGGCCACCTCGCGCGCGCGCTCGAGCAGCTCGCGGCGACTGTCGGGCTCGGCGTCGCTGCCATACAGCTCGAGCGTCTTGAACAGCTGGCGCTTGACCATGCGCTGGCACAGATCGCCGAGCACGGGGTCTGCCGCGGTCTGCCACTCGGCGATCGCCGTCCACAAGAGCGCGTCGTCGAGGGTGAGGTACTCGTGCAGATCGGCGTCGGCGTCGCGCGCGAGGGTGGCGATGGCCGCCGGCACTGCCGGCAGACGCGTGCCGTCGACGAGCAGCTCGCGCACCCGCCCCAAGATGCGCGCCATCAGCCACTCGCTCGCGCGGCACGTCTTGTGGAAGTAGACCTGCTGGAACATGAACAGGCGCGCCAAGATGAACGACTCGATGGCGGGCAGGCCCTTGGCGCCGTCGATGGCCAGCGGCGGCGGCCCACCGTTTGCCGGGGCCACGCCCAGGCGCAAGCTGCGAAGCAGCCAGTCCAGGTCGAACGAGCCGTAGCCCACGCCGGTGAAATACGCGTCCCTGAGCAGGTAGTCGCAGCGGTCGACGTCGAAGGTGCCGCTCACCGCGCGCGCCAGGAAGGTGAGCTCGTGCCGGCCGTGTACCAGCTCGGCGACCCGGCCGGGCAGGGTCGCGTCGTAGCGCGACAAGATCCGATGCACGTCGGTCCCCGGGTCCATGATGATGCGGCTGGTCCAGGTCTCGTGACGTGGGCCGTTCGGCATAGCCTCTTCGAACAGGTGCGAGAACGGGCCGTGCCCGACGTCGTGCAGCAGGGCGGCGGCCAGCGCGTCCCGCGCGCGCTCGGTGGTCACGCGCTGCCAGAACGGGAGCTGGTCGTGGACCTGTCGCATGCGCCGGATGAAGCGCGTCATCACGAAGGCGGCGCCGATGGCGTGGGAGAAGCGCGTGTGGTCGGCGCCGGGGTAGGCCAACGACGCGAGCCCCAGCTGCCGGATCCGGCGCAAGCGCTGGAGCTCGCCCGCCTCGAGCAACGCCGCGACGATGTCTTCCTCGTCTGTCTCAAATTCGACCAGTCCGTGGACGGGATCTCTGAGGATCAAGCCTGCCTCCGCGAGCGCTCTCGATGACTTAGCCTCGACTTAGCAAGGCCACGATCAAAACGCGACCGGGTCCGGGGCCGGTGTGCGTTCGCTGCCCACCCTGGACAACCTGGCCGATTCACGGTTTGCTTCCACCTAGCGAGAACCCCCACTCTCGCTGGAGCACCCGCATGGACGCACCAGGCACCGGCAGGAGCGCACGATCGCATCATGCGCTCCGCCTCGCGGACGTACTGCGGCAGCTTCCCGACCGCGAGCTCTCGTCGCTGATCGATCGGCTCGAGATCAGCGTGGACCAGGCCAAGCGGATCGACGTCGCATCGCAGGTTGCCCGGGCCCTGGTGTCGCTGCCCGAGGTGCGGGATCCGGCGGCGTACCTTCCGGCGGCGACCGCCGAGCTGTTCTTCCGCATCGCCGAGGCGAAGGGTGCGCTGGTGCTCGACGCGCTGCCCTCGGCGGTTGCGCCGCTGGTGCATCGCGGCATGGTGTTCGCCCGGCGTGGCGCCCACGGCGGGGTCGAGCTGATCTTGCCCATCGCCTACATGGTGCAGGTGAAGAGCTGGCAAGGCGACGACCCGCGCGGCGCCCGGGCGCTGCTCGCCCAGGCCAGCCCCGAGGTCGCCAGTAGCATTGCCTCGCACTACCTGGGCCGCCCGGCTACCCCGCCGCTGGCGCTGTCGCTCGAGGCGGCGTGGGAGATGATGAACGATCCCCAGGCGCTCGCCCAAGAGGTCGACGCGCTGGCGCCGCTCGAGCGGAAGCTGCTCAAGACCGTCGAGAAGGTCGGCGGTGAGGTCGAGACCGAAGAGCTGCTGGATCTCGAGCGCGAGCCCATGCGCCTGCGCGGCGCCACCGGCGCCAGCCCGTCGCGCCGCGGGGTCGGCTTCGCGCTCGAGCGCCGGGGCTTCTTGATTCCGGTCTATCCGAACCGCCACGTGATCCCCAGCGAGGTGGCGGTGCTGGTCGGCGCCCAGCGTCGCGCGGAGCGCGAGGCCCAGCGTCGCGAGATCTTGAGCTTCGTGCTGGCCGAAGATCATGCCCCGCGCCGCGCGCGGTTCGCTGAAGATCCGGTGCCGCTGGCCCTGGCCATGGCGCTGGCGGTGCGCGACCCGTCGGTGGACGTTCGCCCCGGCGTGGGCACCCCGCGCTCGCTGACCTCGAAGCTTGCCACGCGCTTCGGCAAGAACCCCGAAGCCGTGGCGCTGATCGCCGCGCTCTCACGCGCCATGGGCCTGTGGGAAGCCTCGGTGGTCAGTGTGTCGTCGCCGCCCGGTGCCAGCCGGGTCGGGGATCTGGGCCGCCTCTTGTTCGAGACCTGGCTGCGCGGCGGCGCCTGGGACGAAGCGCGCCCGGACGGTGAAGTGTTGCGGGTGGCCACCGAGTCGCGAGAGGCCAGCGCCGTGGGCGTGCTCCGCCAGATCGTGCTCGATGCGCTGCGCGAGCTGGGCGACGGTCGCTGGGCACCGTGGGAGGCGGTGGCCGCCTTCGTGCGGGCCGACTCGCGCACGCCCGGGCTGGCGCGGCTGCTCGAGCGCTGGGCCGGCCGCGCCGGCGTCGAGGTCACCACCCCCGCCGAGATCGCGCGGCGCATCGCCTGCGAAACGCTGCACGCCCTGGGCGTGGTCGACCTGGGCGATCCCGCCGATGACTCGATCCAGCCCACCCTGCGCATCACGCCCCGGGGGCGCGCCTTCATCACCGGCACCGCGCTCCCGAACGCGGACGCGCAGCGTGAGCCCAGCCGGTTCATCGACGGGCAGGTGCTGCGCCTGGGCCCGGCCGACAAGATCGGCAACGTCGTGGCGCTGTATCCGCTGATCGAGATCGGCTCGGTGACGGGCACGCTGGACGTGAGCGTGACGCCCCACACGCTGTCGCTGGCGCTGGCCGCCGGCTTCGAGGCCGAGAACATCAAGCTGCGGCTCGAGACCGTGGCCCAGCTGCCCGATCCGATCGAGCGCATGCTGACCCAGGCGTCGGCCGTGCTGGGCCGGGCAGAGTTCGTCCAGACCCAGGGCTTCTTGTGGGTGGAGGACACCGAGATCCGCGAGATGCTGCGGACCCGGCGCCAGACCGCCGATCTGTTCGTCGACCCGTCACCGCCGGCGGGCCTCTTGCTGATGCCCGGCACCGACATCGAGCGGGTGGCCCGCCGCTGCCGCGCGCTGGGCATCGAGGTGGTGGTGGACGGCGAGGTGTATCGCACGCGCAGCCTGACCCCGCCGCCGCGCAACACCGCCACGCACCGCCGCACCGAGCCGCCCTCGAGCACGCTGAGCCGCAAGCAGACCGGCACTCGCCGCCGCTCGTCGTCGCAGACGCCCGCGGTCTACAAGCGAAAGCCCTGAGGGCTCAGGCGCCCAGCCGGCGTTCGACCCAGGCCTCGACGCCCGGCGAGCGCGACACGTGGGCGACCCGGCCGCCGGCCACGAACACCTCGGCGGGCAGCGCCCGACCGTTGTACTCGCTGGCCATGGTGAAGCCATAGGCGCCGGCGTCGCGCAGCGCGACCGCCTGCGGCAAATCGGGCCCGAGGGCGTGCAGGCCGAAGTCGTCGGCGCTCTCGCACACCGGGCCCACCACCTGCCACTCGGGGCTCGAGGGCGCGTGCTCGATGGGCTCGATGCGGTGGCGCGCGCCGTACAGCGCCGGGCGCAACAGATCGTTCATGCCCGCGTCGATCATGCACCAGCGGCGCGAACCGCTGGTCTTGCCCTGCACTACCGACGCGACCAGGACGCCGAAGGGCGCCACGAGCGACCGCCCGGGCTCGATGGCCAGCGCCAGATCTGCCAGCCCTTGCTCGGCGAGCAGCCCCAGGGCTGCGCGCACGAACGCCGGCGGCGGCTCGACGGGGGCCCCGCCGTAGTCGATGCCGAACCCCCCGCCGAAGTCGACGAATGCGAGCTCTCGGCCGCTGGCCCGGAGCTCGCGCGCGGCCGCGCACACCACCCGCGCGCTCTCCAGATAGGGCGCCGGCGTGGTCAGCATGGACCCGACGTGGGTGGAGAGCCCGTCGAGCCGCAGCGCCGCGCCCGCCCGCGCGACCTCGCCGAAGGCGGCCGGCAAGTCCCGGGCGACGATGCCGAACTTGGCTTCGTCGTGCCCGGTGGCGATGTGGGCGTGCGAGTCGATCGCGACGTCGGGGTTGATGCGCAGGCTGACCCGCGCCGCTTTGCCCACCGCCTGCGCGCGGGCCGCGACCCGCGGGATCTCTTCGACGCTCTCGAGCTGGATTGCCCGGATGCCGTGGCCGATGGCCCGATCGAGCTCCCAATCTTGCTTGGCCACGCCGCTCATCACGATCCGCTCGGGGCCCACGCCGGCGCCCAGCGCCACCGCCAGCTCGCCGCCGCTGACCACGTCGGCGCCGCCCCCCGCCTGCGCCACCGCGCGCACGATGCTGCCGGCAGTGTTCGCCTTCACGGCGTAGGCGACGAAGCCCGGCGCCGCGCCGAACGCGGCGACCAGCTCGCGGGTGGCCTGGGTGATGGCATCGAGGTCGTAGAAGTACGCCGGCGTGCCCACCCCGGCCTCTGCCCGAAGCTCGCTGAGCAGCCTGCCGCCCAGCGTGGCTCGACCGCCTTCGTCCCGTCCGAAACCCGACATGGGCGGCCTCATAGCCCATTTTTGCTCCCTCCGCTGTGGGTCCCGGTTCGGCCCGTGGTGTGGCACCATGGAGGCGGATGTCCGCCCGCCGCGCCAAGATCGTCTGCACCCTGGGGCCCGCGGTCAGCACCCGCGAGCGTGTGGCAGAGCTGATCGCCGCGGGGATGGACGTGGCGCGCCTGAACTTCTCGCACGGCACCCACGACGATCACGGGCGGATGGTCGAGCTGATCCGCTCGGAGAGCGAACGGGCCCGAAAGCCCGTGGCCATCTTGCAGGATCTGTGCGGCCCGAAGATCCGGACCAGCACGGTGGTGCCCCCGGCGGTCGAGGTCGGGCAGAGCATCGACCTGGTGTCCCGCGCGGCCGGCGACGACGCCACCATCGGGGTGGAATATGACGGGCTGCACGAAGATCTCCACGCGGGCGATCGCATTCTGCTCGGGGACGGCCAGGTCGAGCTGCGGGTCGAGCGGGTCACCGCCGAGCGGGTCACCGCCAAGGTCGAGCACGGCGGCGCGCTGCGCGCGCGCATGGGGGTGAACCTGCCCTCGCACCGCGTGCGGCAGAGCGCGCTGACCGACAAGGACCGCGACGACCTCGAGCTGGGGCTGAGCATCGGCGTGGACTATGTCGCGCTCTCGTTCGTGCGGGCCGCCAAAGACGTGGACGAGCTGCGCGCGCTGTGTGAGCGGCTGGGTCGTCCGACGCCGATTGTCGCCAAGATCGAGACGCCGAGCGCGGTCGACAGCATCGAGTCCATCGCCGCGGCCTCGGACGCGGTGATGGTGGCCCGTGGCGATCTGGGCGTGGAGCTGCCGCCCGAGCGCGTGCCGGTGGTGCAACGCCAGATCATCGGGACCTGTCGCGCGCTCCGCCGGCCGGTGATCGTGGCCACCGAGATGCTTCAGTCGATGGTCGACTCGCCGCGCCCCACCCGCGCCGAGGCCAGCGATGTCGCCGGTGCGGTGTTCGGCGGCGCCGATGCGGTCATGCTCTCGGGCGAGACGGCCAGCGGAAAGTACCCGATCCGGGCCTGCCAGATGATGGACCGCATCATCCGCGAGGCCGAGGCCAGCCCGTTCTTCGCGCCGCTGCCGTCCGAGCCGGGGGTCGAGACCGCCGAGGCCATCGCCCACGCCGCCTGCAACATCGCCCGCGAGGTCGGCGCCAAGGTGATCGTGGCCCTGACCGAGAGCGGGGGAACCGCCCGGCTGGTCTCGAAGGCCCGGCCCCGGGTGCCGATCGTGGCGCTTTCGCCCGACCAGCGGACACTGCGCCGACTCGCGCTATTCTGGGGCGTGTCGCCGGAGCCGCTGGAAGTGGTGACCGATCTCGAGCTGCTCGCCACGCGGACCCGCGCGCTCTTGGTCGATCGCAAGGCGGTGGGGCCTGGGGACCGGTTCGTGATCGTGTATGGGGCGCCGGTCGGGGGCCGGGGGTCGACCAACGCGCTCCGGGTCGAGGTCGTGAAGTGACCGGGCGCGGAGAGTGAACGGCATGCCGCTGGTCGCCGAGCAGATCCCGAAGATCCAGAAGTACGAGGTGCTCGAAGAGATCGGGCACGGCGGCATGGCCACGGTCTACCGCGCGCGCGATCGGCGCCTGGCGCGCGACGTCGCCATCAAGGTGATCCACAAGCACCTGCGCGAGAACAAAGAGGTCGCGCTGCGCTTCGTCAGCGAGGCACGGGCCGTCGCCAAGCTGAAGCACCCGAACATCGTCGAGGTCTACGACGTCTCGGAAGAGGACGACGCCGAGCGCTATCTGGTGGTCGAGCTGGTGCCCGGCACCACGCTGCGCAAGTTGATCTCGGACCGCGGCCACATGCCCGCCGAGGTGGCCGCCGCCCTGGGCATCGAGCTTTGCACCGCGCTCGAGCACGCGCACCGGCAGGGCGTGATCCACCGGGACGTGAAGCCCGAAAACGTGCTGGTCGATCTCTCGGATCGCACGCCCAGCAAGCGCGGCGCCTCTCAGGAACGCCCCGCCGACGCGGAAGCGGGCCGGGTGAAGATCACCGATTTCGGCATCGCCAAGCTGCTCGACGCGCAGGGCGTGACCAGCACCGGACAGGTGCTGGGCTCGCCGGCCCACATGGCCCCGGAGCAGATCGAGGGCGGCGACGTCACCGCCCGGGCCGACGTGTTCGGGCTCGGTGTCTTGCTCTACGAGTGCATGGTCGGGCGGTTGCCATTCGACGGGAAGAACCCAGCCCAGGTGTTGCGCAAGGTGCTGGACGGCACCTTCACGCCCCCCGAGCGCGCCCGGCCGACGGTCGGCAGCGGGTTCAGCCGGATCGTCGAGCGCGCGCTCAGCCGCGAGCCGGCGGGCCGCTACGAGAGCTGCGAAGAGCTGTGCGACGCGCTCCGTAGCGAGCTGACTCAGCTCGGGTTCGACAATCCGCGCCGCGAGCTGCTCGAGTACTTGCTCTCGGCCCAGAGCTACACCACAGATTACGAGCGGCGCATCGTTCCGCGGCTGGTCGAGATGGGCAAGACGGCCCGGTCGGCGAAGCAGGCGCCCACCGCTGCGGCGCACTTCAATCGTGCCCTGGCGTTCCGGCCCGACGACGCCGAGCTGCTCAAGCAGGTCGCGGGGCTCGCCCAGAGCGAGCGGCGCCGTCGTCTGGGCGCGCGCGCCGGGGCGCTGTTCGGAATGAGCGTGGTGCTCGGGGCGGCGGCCTACGGCGTGAGTCGCCGCGCGCAGACGCCAGTGCTGACCCCCGAGCCCGATCAACCGGTGGAAGCGCCCAGCGGGCAGCCGGTGCTCACGCCGTCGATCGTTGCGCCGCCCACGCTCACCGCCGACCCTTCGGCGCACAGCCGGGTAGCCAAGCCGGTGATCGGGCCGCTGCCGAGTGCCGCCTCCAACGGGAAGACCGGGACCGTCCGGATCCTGGTGCGCGGCGCGGGCGGCGGGATCGTGCGCATCGACGGCACGCCCCACGCCGATTGGTTCGGTAGAGACTTCGAGCTCGCGGTCGGGGCCCACACCCTCGAGGTGGTGCCACCCGACAGCTACTGCTGCATCGCCAAGGGCGCGCAGGGGTTCACGGTGATTCCGGGCGTCCAGACCATCACCGGAGAGGCCCTATTCAAGGACGCGACCGTGTCGCTGGTGGGGCCCGAGGGCACGCACGCCACCTGCCCGGACCACTTCCCGGGCGAGCTGCGCGTCGGGCGGGTGCTCAGCGTCAAGTTCCCGGGATCTTCGCGATCGGTGCGGGGCGAGTGCACCCTCTACAGCCCGAACGCCGATCCGAAGGTCCGGGAGGTCACGCTCGAGGCAGGCAAGTCCACCCAGCTTTCCTGGTAAGCAGTTGACGCGGTGGCGGGCGCGGTCGAACCTCTCGCTCGGCGCGTCCGCCGCGGCCCCGATGCCCCCGGCAAGATCCAGTCTCCTGATGCTCGGCTTCCTGGTGGGGCTCGCGTGTCTCTCGGGGCCGGCGCTGGCGCAGCCCGCTGCGGGCCTGAGCGACGACGCCAAGCTGGCCCGGGTGATCACGCTCTACGAGACCGGCAAGTACGGCGACTGCGTGAAGGCCTTCTCGGGGCTGATCGGAGCCGAGCCCCGTCAGATCAGCGACCCCGACGTGCTGGAGCGCGCGCGGATGTACTACGCCGCCTGCCTGATCGGGAACGGGCAGACCGCGGATGCCGAAGAGCAGATGCGCGCGGCGCTTCGGCAGAACCCGCAGGTGCGCCCCGACAGCCTGGTGTTCCCCGGACCGGTGATCGACCGCTTCCTTCAGGTGAAGGACGCGTTGAAGGCCGAGCTGGCCGAGGCCGAGGCCAAGAAGCGCGAGGCGGCGCGGGCTGCCGCCGCCGCTGCTGCCGCTCGCACCGC
>Ga0073899_10003195_pt1 | contig 14582 bp, 15 predicted proteins | sample KloWWTmetaKNB5Ph_FD_88975 | JGI IMG/M metagenome (GOLD analysis project Ga0073899, IMG submission 88975) | Active sludge microbial communities from Klosterneuburg, Austria, studying microevolution and ecology of nitrifiers - Klosterneuburg... | ecosystem: Engineered > WWTP > Aerobic digester >...
CGCGCGTGTGCCCAGGAGTGGCGACTGCATTGAGGGTTCGGCCCGGCAAAGCAATGGGAGCGTCGGCTTTCAGCCACTCGTCGGGATAGCCGTAGTCATCCATCGACGGGCGCTCGGCTGGCATCAAATCGCGATACGCCTTGGCCAAACCTGCGGCACCGCAGGCCGCCAAACGATCGATCGCAGGGTCTTGGGTGAGTTCGCCATGCATCAGGTCCAGCGTGTGGTGCTCTTCCCACCCCAAGGCCACCTGCGAGCCCACTTCACGCCGGATCGCGACCGCTTGCGTGTAGTGATCTCGGTGCATGTGGGTGACCAGAAATCGCCGTACGTCGCTTGCCGCGTAGCCCAACGAGGCCAAGCCTTCATCGAAGAGGGCGCGCGACTCTGGGATCGCCCACCCGCCATCGATCAGGGTCAATCCGGATTCGGTCTCGATCACATAGACGTTGACCGCCCGCAGCCCGTCCATCGGCAAGGGCAGGGGCATCCGGTGCACGCCCGGAGCAACCTGGGTGACTCCGGGTTGAGTCCACTCCATGGGCTAGCGGCTCACCAATCCACGACCAGTCACCGACATCAGGTCCTTGGCCAGGACCAAGCCAGGCTCAGCGTCACAGACCGCCGGCACTGCGTTGATCAGCCGTTGGGCGGTGATGATCATGCCGCTGACGTTGTGGTCGCCGAACTCACCGTGGTGCATCAAGTCGATGGTCATCATCGGTTCGCCGACGTACTCAATGCGGTAACAGCCATCCCCGCCCGTGGGTTGCGGCCACTCTGGGCACAGGTCAGCAGCCAACCGGGTGACGTGCTCCAACACGATGCGCGGAGTGCCGTCGACGGTTCCGGTGACAGTGAACTTCACCGCCCCCATCGTGCCCGCCGCGGCATTGACGCTCAGCGTTTCAAGGTCGCGATCGGTCGGTGCCTTCTGCACGTCCTCGATGAGCTGCGGGTCGAGCTCGACACCTAGGCCATCTGCCAAAGCGCGCACCACAGGACCCCAGGCCATGGTCAAAATACCCGGCGTCCACAGCAAGGCGTCGGCCTCAAGTGGCTGGCCAAACCCGAACAGATCGCGCATCACCACCGGTTGGTAGTACGTCGAGTAGTCGGCGATCTCGCTGACCCGCAACAAGTCGATGCGCTGGCACAAACTGCTGCCAACCAGGGGAAGTACGTCGTTAGCAAAGCCCGGGTCGATGCCGTTGACGTGCAGCGAAGCCCCGCCTTCGGCACATGCCTCCTCGATGCCGGCGATCTGCTTGTCGAGGCCCAACTGGAAGGGGAAACACAACACGACCGGACCCGAACTCACCACGTTGATGCCATGGCGCACGATGTCTTTGAGGTCCTCGATCGACTCAAACACGCGGTCATCAGTCATAGCGGTGTGCACGATCGCATCGGGTTTGAGATCCCAGATCGCCTGCTTGTCGTTGGTGGCCAACACGCCAAGGTCACGGCCAAGTTCGGCCAGTTGCCCTGCGTCTTTGCCTTCCTTGGCCGTACTGGAGACCCACACACCCACGAGTTCGAGGTCGGGGTGAGCGTCGACGCCCTTGATGGCGTGCTTGCCCACCGTGCCCGTAGCCCACACCACAACACGACGAGTCATGACTGCACCTCCAGGTCAGGCAAGTTGAGATCTAGGTTCGTGGTCTGCAAGCCGCCATCGACTTCGAGCACCTTGCCAGTGATGTAACCCGCGGCCGGGCTGCTCAGGTAGAGCGCAGCAGCGGCGATGTCTTCTGCCTCACCGATCTTGTGCAGCGGCGTCTTGTTGGTCATCTCGGTCGCCATCTTTTCGTCCGCCAAGACGAACTCCAGGGCGCTCGTGCTCACACTGCCCACCGCAATCGCGTTGACCCGGATGTGCGGAGCAAGGTCCTCAGCAGCTAGCCGGGTCCAGTGCGCCAGCGCAGCTTTTGCAGTGCCATAAGCCAGGTAGCCCCGACCAGCCACTCGGCCCACCACGCTGGAGATGTTGGTGATCGACCCTCCTTGACCCTTCAACATCAGGGGCACGGCGGCCCGCGCCAAAGCATGGGCGGTGGTCACGTTGAAGTGGAATGCCTCTTCGAGATAGGCCGGATCGGTGTCGAGGAAAGCGTTGGGGATCGTGCCGCCGACGTTGTTGATGATGGTGTCGAGGCGACCGAATTCGTCGTACGCCGCGCTCGCGAGAGCCGCCACCGCATCGAGGTCCATCAAGTCGGCTTTGACGACGAGCGCCTTGCTGCCGGCGGCCTCGATCTTGTCGGCCACCGCCTGCAACTGGCTGGTGTGCCGGGCACTGATGACCACCTTGGCTCCTGCTTCAGCCAAAGCGATGGCTGTCGCCGCCCCGATGCCTCGCCCAGCGCCGGTCACGATGGCGACCTGCCCGTCAACTTTGAACCGATCCAGAATCATGGCGAAACTGTAACGTGTTCTATTTTCGGGGAGAAGGGCAATGTGTCGGCAATCGGCACCGCGCACTTCGATCCGTCGCCGTTCTTCTCGTGGCACCCTGAGCCCATGGCATATCTGGATCACGTCGTCATCGCCGTACCTGACCTCGAAGCGGCCAAACAGGCTTGGGCCGACCAGGGCTTGCCCACCTCGACTGGAGGCAGGCATCCCGGTGGCACCTACAACGCGCTCGTGCGCAGCGCCGAGGAGGCGTACGTCGAACTCATCGCCGCCGAGCCCGACGCAACCTCCCCTTGGGCCGACCGGGTGCGAGGTACTAACGGTCCAATGGCCTGGGCAATTGGGGTCAGCGACATCGATGCTGCCCACCGCGCACTGCGGGAGGCCGGACACTTCGTCGGCGACATCCTCGACGGCTCACGCACCACCCCCGAAGGCAACCAACTGCAGTGGCGCACCTGCGACCTCGGGCCTTATCCGATGCACCCGCATTGGCCATTTCTGATCCAGTGGGTCGTGGGGATGCCACCGGGCCCCGCCGATGGCCCGACCCTGCGAGGAGTCACCATCGAGGTGCCAGAACCTGATCGCGTCCAGGCTGCGCTCGACACCTTGGGCATCGAAGGCGGTGTCTCCATCACGGTCATCTCAGGGTCTGCCGGGCCTGCCAAACTCGCCTTCGCAACCGACCCGTCCGACGAGTTCACCGTCTCCGGCACCCACATTGTCCGAACCAGTTCGCAGCCACCGGCCTGAGCGCCATATACTCACCAATCGCGCCGCGAGGCGCACGCCGCCTTAGCTCAGTCGGTAGAGCAATTCACTCGTAATGAATAGGTCATCGGTTCGATTCCGATAGGCGGCCCCAACTCCACTCCGCTGCTCGATGCGCGTAGGCGGACCCTCGTCAAAAATGACCAAGGCCCCGGGGGGGTTCCCTAGCCGAAGCTGGTACACCGTTGATCCCGGGGCTCTCTGATGTCCACTACGCTACAAGGCTGACAGCCGATACGCCAACTTTTGATGGCTTCGGGAGGTGCATGTGCAAGGCCGTCCTCGTCAACCCTGGCAGCTAGAGCAGCTTCTCTCTCCCGCTCGCATAGGCCCGTACCTCATCGCTGTGCCGACCAATGACTGGTCGGACGCAGTGGCACTGTACGACTGGAACACTCGCGCCAGCGCTGCCTTCTTCGAAGATCTGCACTATCTCGAGGTGGGTCTCCGCAACGCCATGGACCTCACACTCGTCGACTACGCGGCCAAACTCAACACTGACGATCCTTGGTTTGCGACTCCAAAGATTGCGCTGAGTCCAGGGAGTCGTGGGGTGATCGCCAAGGCACGAGACCGTGCCACCCAGGGTGGTGCCATCCCCGAGCTGCACGGCAAAGTGATCGCGGAATTGACGTTCGGCTTCTGGTGGTCCCTGCTATCCGACGGATACAACCGCAGCCTGTGGGCTCCTTGTCTCAAAGATGCCTTTGATGGTCAGGTGCGACGACAGCGACTGCACTCGGTACTCAATGACATGCGCGTGCTGCGAAATCGAATCGCTCATCATGAGCCACTGCACGCCAGAGACCTCGCCACCGACCACCAGGTTCTCCTTGATGTCGCCGGCCGAGTCGCGGCCCCGTTACGAAGCCATATTGAGTCGCTGACAAGAGTCCCTGAAGTGCTTAGTGGTCGGCCGTCGCAATCAGCGCCTCGATGACGTTCGACTAACAACGCCCGCAACGAAACGCCTGCCCAATACAAGTGCACGTGGCACGAAGCCGAACACAGCGCGTGAATAGGGCTATTCATCGACCAGACGTCATACGGTACGAGCCCTATAACAACCGATTCGTATGACGTCCTGCGCTGGCTGGAGCCACCACCGCACCGAAGGTCAGTGGCACATCGCCCGACCGCGATCACGCACACGACCATCGATACTCCGAAGCGCCAGGAGAATCCAGCAGCGCGCAACCTCAGGTCGAGCACGCCGTAGTGCTGGTTGTCGAAGTACGCCGATCCGGGTAGGCGCTTCTTGAGCGGGTAAAGGTTCTTGCCGCCCGTGCCGACCACAAAAGAGGTCATACCCCGCTTGGGGCTGACCTTTCCGGACGGAGTGAGTGGGTCGAATCGCTCGTAGGTGTGGTCGTGGCCACCGAGCACAAGGTCGTTGCCTCCGTCGTACGCCGCCTGCCACAGCGGGCGACTGCCTGGAGTGGGTCCGTGCTCACCGGAAGTGAAAAGCGGGTGGTGCACCATGATCGCCGAGCACCCCTGCGGGTGCCGATCGAGTTGGCGGGTCAGCCAGGCGGTCTCTTGGTCACAATCAACCTTGGAACAGTTGCTGTTGAGTGCGTAGATGCGCCACTTCCCGGCCTTGAATGAGTAGTAGCCCGGAGGTCCGGGCTGTTGGTCCGCGAAATACCGGTAGTAGCCCGCGGCGCCGGAGGTGTTGTACTCGTGATTGCCCGGGATCGGACGCGTGATGGAGCGCAATGAGCCCCAGCTGCGGTCATAGACCTTCATGAAGTCGGAGTAGGCGCCACTTTCATACTGCTGATCCCCCAAACTCAACACCACTTCGGGCTTGAGTCGCCGGGTTAATGCGGCTGTCTGGGCATCGCGGCAGGGCAACTTCTTGAGGTCTTCAGGCCCGCAGGCCACGTCGCCGATCGCCACGACACGCACGGCGTGGTTGCCGCGGTGAGGCGCAGCAGAGGGGGTCGGAGTCGCCGACTCAATCACGCTCGGGCTCACCGATTGACTCGGCTTCGACTCCGGGGCCGGTGAAGCACCACACCCCGTGAGGGCGAGTACGACGACGCTAGCGGCTACTCCTCGGCGCACTTCAACCCGTCTTTAGGCACCTCGCCATCAACCAAGTAGGCATTGATCGCGTCATCCACACACGAGTTGTTGGAGTTGTAGCCGGTGTGCCCGTCACCATCACGCGAGATGAGCACGCCCGAATCCAACTCATCGGCCAAGTTCACCGCCCACTGATAAGGAGTGGCGGGGTCGCGCGTCGTGCCGACAACCACGATCGGCGGGGCACCAGCAGCGGCCATCGCCTTGGTGACCTGGCCCGACTGCACCGGCCACTCAGCACACGTCGACAGCGAGAAGGCGAAGGCCTTGCCGAAGGTCGGTGAGACCTTCTCGAACTCCGCGAAGTACTTGGGCACCTGCTTGGTCGGGATGGAGTCGGAGTGATCGAGGCAGTTAACGGCGTAGAGCACTTCCATGGAGTTGTCGTTGTAGGAGGAGGGGCCGCGTCCGACGTACTGATCGGCCAGTTCCAGCAACTGGGTTCCCCTGCCCTTGGTGATCGCCTCGTCGAGCGCGCGGGTCAGCGAGGGCCAGTAATCCTTGACATAAAGCGGCAGCCAGATGCCGATGTAGGCGTTGCCGATCTCAAGGTCGCGCGAGGAGTCGGTGGGCAACGGGCGCTGCTCAATGTCGGCCAGGAGTCGACGGATGCGGGCCAGACCGGTCTCAACATCGTTGCCCAGCACGCACTTGGAATGCTTGGTGCAATCGGCAACATAGGCCCGCAGAGCAGTCTCAAAACCGCCAGCTTGCTGCATCGCCAACTCAGCGTTGGAAAGTGCCGGGTCGACAGCGCCATCAAGCACCATGCGGCCCACGTGAGTGGGGAACATGTTGGCGTAAGTCGCACCGATCAAGGTGCCGTACGACGCACCGAAGTAGTCCAACTTGCCCTCACCTAATGCCTGGCGCAGCACATCGAGGTCCTTAGCAACTTCAACCGTCGACATGTGCCGAGGCAACTCGCCTGACTCCTTCAGGCAGCCCTCCCCGAAGACCCGAACGAGACGGTCGAGGTTGTCGCGCTCGGCGCGCGTGTCTGGGTCGGGGTCGGCAGCAACGAGTTCGTCCATCTGCTTGGTCGACAAGCACTTGAGCGGCGCACTCTTGCCCACACCCCGGGGGTCGAATCCCACGATGTCGTAGTTGTCGGTCAAGTCACGGGGCCAACTGGTGCCAACGTAAGAGGCGTAACCAACGCCCGAACCACCCGGACCACCGGGGTTGATGACCAGCGAACCGATGGCCTCGTCTCCAGCCGGCACCTTGAGCAAAGCAAGTTTGATGGTGCGCCCATCAGGGGAGTCATAGTCGAGGGGCACGGTGAGTTTGGCGCATTCGTTGCCCGAGCCACACGGGCTCCAGGACAGCTTTTGGTCGTAGTACGTCGCCAACGCCGCATCGGTCTGCGGCATCGCCTCAGGTGATCGACTCGGCTTGGAGTCGGGCCACTTTGGGCCACCTTTGAAGGCGATCATGGCGGACCCGATCGTGGCCAAGATCAATGAACCAATGACCAGCGCGAGCACAAGGCCCAAGCGTGACTTTTTCGCGGGCGGGGGCATGTACGGCGCAGTCATGGCGACAACTCTAGGCGGCGCCTGGCTACGCCACGTCGTGTAGGTGGAGAGAGACCATCATCGACTCACACGCCAGCAACGCTGGCACGTTGAACTCCAACATTTGCTCACGAGCCTTAAAGATCGCCTGGATGCGGCGCAGGTTGCTCTCGCTCGTGGTACGGCGCGCCAGCGTCTCGACCTCGGTGCGGATCTCGTCGTTAACCAGAGCCGAACCACTGCCAAGTTGCAGGGTCAGGGCGTCTCGGTAGACCGAGACCAGATCCATCAACCCGCGATCAACAACGTCAAGAATGCGACGTTTGGCGCGGGTCTTTTGAGCATCGGTGAGCTCTTTGAGCGCGGGACTGTATTCGCGAGGACGTCGACCGCGCTCGACCACGCCGTACATCTTGTCGAGTGAATCTTTCTCGCGGGCGTCAGCAACCTCGGTGAGTGCCTTGGCCTCCTCGGTGGCTGCATTGACCACGTTGGCCGCCGCATCCAAACAAGCGTTGGGAGTGGTCAGCAAGAGCGGCAACTTGATCACCATGTTGCGTCGCGAGCGGGTCGCTTCATCGGTCGCCAAGGCCTTCGCACGCCCGATGTGACCCTGGCTGGCCTTGGCGGCATAGGCCGCGCGCTCGCGGGGCACGTTGTGGGCCTTGACCAAGAACTCAGTGACGTCGTGTGTGCTTGGGGTCGAGAGCACGACGTGCCGGGTGCGACTGCGGATGGTGGGCAGCACGTCCTCAACGCTCGGGGCACACAAGATCCACATCGTGCTCGGCGGAGGCTCCTCAAGCGCCTTGAGCAACGCATCGCCCGCGTGCTCGGTGAGCCTGTCGGCGTCTTCAACGATCATGATCTGCCAGCGGCTTCCACTGGGACGCAGCGCGGCACGCAACACCAACTCACGCATCCCTTTGACGCCAATGGAGAGCAGTTCGGTGCGGGTGATCGAGATGTCTTGGTGGGAGCCCACCTTCGCGGTGTGGCAGTCGTGACACGTGCCGCAGCCACCCTCGGCGCATTGCAGTGCGGCCGCGAACGCGATGGCCGCGTTGGAGCGACCTGAACCTGGGGGTCCGGTGAGCAACCACGCGTGCGTCAGGTCACCAGCCACTGCCCTTTGCAGGGTCTCAACTGGTCGCTCCTGACCAACCAGGTCATCCCACACGGTCATAACAGCGGCTCTATCCGGGCCCGGATTTGGGCCGCGATCTCTTCGCGGGGGAGTCGCGCATCGAGCACCAGGTAGCGATCTGGGGTAGCGCTCGCCATACGCAAGAAGGCTTCTCGAACCCGAGTGTGGAAGTCCTCCCCCTCAGCCTCAATGCGATCGCGTTCTTCGAAGCGACCCAGCCCATGCTCAGGCTCGAGGTCAAGGATCACGGTGAGGTGAGGACGCAGATCATGAGTGGCCCAGCGAGCGACCTGCTCCAACTCGGCAGGGTCAAGGGTGCGGCCCGCGCCTTGGTAAGCCAACGTCGAATCGACGTATCGATCAGTGATGACCACCTCGTTGCGCTCCAACGCCGGTAGCACCAACTTCTCCACATGCTCGGACTTGTCGGCGGCGTAAATCAACGCCTCTGTGCGATCAGCCAGATGTCCGGTCTCCGGGCTCAGCACGATCTCGCGCAACTTCGCACCCACCCCGGTGCCACCAGGTTGGCGAGTCAAAACCACCCTGCGGCCCTGGGCCTCCAACCACTGCTTCAGCAAAGCCGACTGAGTCGACTTGCCAGCCCCCTCACCGCCCTCAAAGGCGATGAACAAGCCGGTGGCGGTGTAGGTGCCGAGGTATTGCAAGGGGTGGTCCTTTCGTCAGCTATCTGAGCCTAGGAGAAGGCACCGACCAGAGCGGATTTCGGGGGGTGTGAAAGTCACAAGTAAACCTGTGACTTGGGCGCTTGACCCGGATGATCTCCCCCACAAAGCGTCAAAGTCACAAGTTAACCTGTGACTTTTCCCCCAGGTTCGGGGGTCAGCCAAAACAGCGACCCCCGGGGATCCCGAAGTACACCAACCCAGGGTTGGGGCCTTCTTCGCGGTAGTCGACACCGAGCCCATCAAGGGCTGCTTGCCACGACCCGGTGACGGTTGGGTCGGAGTTTTCAAACCCGTGGTCGGCGGTCAACAAGATGGTGACCTCGTCGATCACACCCAAGGATTCGAGACGATCAAGGAACACCCCCAGTCGTCGATCTGACTGGATCAGCCCTTCGCGTCCTTGGGCAGAGCGGGGTCCGCCTTCGTGGTGGCCAGCGTCGCTGACGATGTTGCTCCACCACGTCAGCCGAGGAGCGGTGTCCACCGATGCCCACAAGTCGAGCACCTGCTGCAGCCCGAGGTCATCGACGCGCTGACTCCAGGTGAACCAGCCGTCGGATTCGAACTCATCGGAGGTTCGGTACGGCGAATCAACCGGCGGCAAGAAGTCATCGAGGGCATCGGTGGTGGATTCGCCGGTCTCGCGCATCAAGCCCATGGTCGAGTAGTCGGCTCCACGGTCAATGGCCTCGTCGATCGACGCGGTGCGCACAGGTCGTGGAGCATCCGCATGGTCGTTGACCATTTCAAAGATGGTTTTCACCGAATCGTGCAGCCACTCCGCCGAGCGGTGCCAGGTCGTCTGGTCGTTGGGCACGACTTGGGATTGCTTGACGCGGTCGTAATAGACGTTGCCCATCACGCCGTGTCGGCCTGGGCCGACGCCGGTCAAAATCGCGGTGTGGTTGGTCAAAGTGATCGAGGGGAACTCTGCGACGGCCCCGCCCCTAAACGCGAGCCCGCGCTCGATGAGCCGGGCAACGTTGGGCAGCCAGCCTTCTTCGGCACCCGCAAGCACCTCGCCGCTGTGCCCGCCATCCCACAAGATCCCGATCACTCGTCGAGGCGAAATGTCATCTAGGTGCTCGGTGCGCACCACCCCGTCGAGCGGGTTGCCCTCACGATCAACTAGGTGCTCCACCGGCACGCCTGCGAGATGAGCCAGGGTCGGTCCCACGTCAACGAGTCGGGCGTGGTCGGCGACGAAGCCTTCGCGCCGTACTCCACATCCACTCATCACCCACGGCGCCCGCGACTGAATCACGTCGAGTGACCCGTGCTCACCGGTGTGACCGGTCTGGTCGATGAAGTCGTGCTTCGGAGTGTGCACGATGGCAAGGTCGGGTGAGCGTTCGGGGTCAGAAAAGAAGCTCAGCAGCCGTTGCCTGGGGTAGGGATAGGCGTTCTGGGTCGATCGCGCGGGGCTGGGGTTGGCCAGCTCTTCGGAGTACGGCAAGAACGCCATCGGGTCTTCGCTGCCAATCGGGTCGACGCCGCTGAGCAGTTCACGTCCGTGCTCGGTCCACCTGACGCGACCTAAATGGTTGGCTGCGTGGGCGTCGCCGTCTTCGACCCAGACCACGAGGTCCAAGATGTCGGCATAGGCGGGGTCGCATAGAGCCTGTACGGCGCGCTCGCGGATCTGCATGGCCGACAATCTAACTGCTCATTCGCCGCTGTGCCGTTGTTGTTGGCCCGAAACCCGCGGGGCCATCGACGAAGAATCAACTCGGCTCCACACCCACTGCTGCACCAGCAAGGTGACCCAACCGGCCAATGCCATGCAACCAATGTTGATGACCAGTTGCAGGGCCGACCCGGCCATCTCGTCCCAGTTCCCAAATGCGGCTGCCAAGGCCAAGTTGCCCGCCGCAGGAATGGTGGTCACCGAGATGAAGACACCCGACAAGCCTCCTGCTTTGGCCGAGGTGATCGACAAGACGCCGGCCGCCGCTGCGATCAAGGCCACCACAACCGACCAGCGATCAGGGGAGTAGATGAACGCAGTGGCGGGGCGTACAACGATGTCGTGCTCGTGCACCCACCCCAATCCGCGGCCCATCAAAGAGACCACCAAGGTCACCGCGATGGCGACAGCAAAGCCGATCGCCAAGCTGCGCAAGGCGTGGCGCAGCAGGCCGAAGCGTCGTCGTACTAATGCCACTCCCAGCGCCGCGATCGGACCGAACTCTGGGCCCAACACCATCGCGCCCACCGTCAGCACCTGGGAGTCCAAGATGATCGCGATGCCAGCCAGCAAGGTGGCCATGGTCATGAAGCTCAAGAAGGTGAAATTGAGTTCGGAGTCGTCGTAAGCCCGCGAGACGACCTCGAGCCACACCACCGCGTCGGCTCCGGCCCCGGGCGCTTCCTGCTCGGCGCGCAAACCAGCTTTCGAAATCCAGGCAGGCACTTGACGCAGTTGCAACGTGCCCTCGTGGTCGACATCGAGAGCCTCGAGATGGCTGATGATGTCGTTAACCGCTTCGCGTGCGACATCAACGATGATCAGATCGCCCTCAGGACGCACTGCGGCGCCACGCAACCGGCTCAGGTGACTGATGGCGTAAGAGTCTTTGAGCGAGTCAACCACCGCATCTGCCAAACGGGCTGGCACAGCTATTTCAAGTCTCAGCACGCCTCAATGATGGGGGCTCGCCCGGCGTCACGCGCAATTGCCCCTTTTGAAAGTTTCTTTTGGCAGCTGCATCCAAACAGACGACTCAAGCGGAGTAAGGGGTGTCAGACCAATCCAGAAGGGATTCACCATGAAGAAGATCCTCGCTGCCTCGATCGCAGCCTTAGCCTCAATCTCCGTCCTCGCTCCAGCAGCAAGCGGCGCTCCAGCCGCCGCCGAATCGGCCAAGGCAGCCAACACCAGCCTGGCCCAGGTGCTCACCTCCGATGGCAACACCTTTGATGGCAACTGGAGCGACTACGACATCGTCACCGAAGCAGTGCTGGCAGTGCTCGCCGCCAAGCCAGCCAGCCCCGTGGGTGTGCTCACTGACGGAAGCGTCGCTTTGACTGCCTTCGTGCCCAACGACCGTGCATTCCGCCGCCTGTGGGCTGATGTCTCGGGCCACCGCCTGCACAGCGAGCGCAAAGTCTTCAACAAGTTGGCCGGCAAGTTCGGTATCGACACCATCGAGCAGGTGCTGCTCTACCACGTCGTTCCGGGAATCACCATCGATGCCGCCAACGCGCTAACCGCCGATGGTGCCTCGCTTCCCACTGCACAAGGTGGCGCCTTCGAAGTCAACGTCGTCTCAAGCACTCCCCCAGTGGTGCGACTGATCGACAAGGACACCAACGACCGCAACCCTCAGGTCATCGTGTTCGACGTCAATGCGGGCAACCCTCAGATCGCGCACGGCCTTAACCGGGTGCTACGCCCGATCGACATCGACTGAGCCGCGGTCCACGACTACGTTCAGTCAACGTGAGTAGAACCGACTGGGCGGATAGCTCCATCACGGAGCTATCCGCTCGACTGGTTGACGGCGATCACGACGGGCTCGCAGAGTGTTACCACCGCTGGTCGGGGCTGATCTACACGCTTGCTCTACGAAGCCTGGGATCGCCAGTCGACGCTGATGACGTCACCAGCCAGGTGTTCATCTCGGCGTGGACTGGCCGCTTGCGGTTAACCCCCTCTGAGTCGGCCCTGCCGGCGTGGCTCATCGGGATCGCCCGACACAGGATCGCAGACAAGTGGGCAGAACGCTCGCGAGCCACCAAGATTGAAGGAGTGGCAGCGGCCATGACGCCCACGCAACAAGACTCCCAAGAGGAGAGAATTGTGCTCAGACATTGTGTGGAAACCCTCGCCGAGCCACGACGTACTGTCGTCAAGCTGGCCTTCTACGACGACCTCACCCACGAAGAGATTTCAGAGCGACTAGGTATGCCGCTCGGCACAGTCAAGAGCCACGTACGCCGCGGACTTCTTTCGCTGCGCGCCAGCTTGCAGGAGGTGGCCCATGTCGCACATTGATGACGAACTTCTAGCCGCGGCGGCTCTGGGAGACGACCAGGATCTGAGCACAGCAGAGCGGGCGCACCTGCTCGATTGCGCCACCTGCTCTGCGGCGGTGGCAGAACTACGCTCTCTGGGCGAAGAACTACGGTCGACTCGCGACGAGCCACTGAGCGAGCCCACCGGTGATTTGCTCGCGGTTATCTCCGCAGCAACGGCCTCGGGTCGCTCGACAAGGCCCGCGCGAGAACCACAAACCCCCGCAGGCACCGTTGTTCCCCTGCCGATCCGGCGTACGCCGACATGGATCAAAGCTGGCGCGGCAGCAGCCGTGGTCGGCGGATTCTTGCTGGGTCGCGTCACGGCACCTGAGCCCCCACCACAGACACGAGTGCTGGCATCGGTTCCCCTAGACACCCTGGACACTCAGCATCAGCAATTGGGTCAAGCCAAGATGCGAGTCAGCAACTCGCACATGTTCCTCGACGTCACTGCCGCCAGCCTGCCGGTGAAGGCGAAAGAGATGCATGAAGTCTGGCTGATCAATCTCGACGGGAAGCGAATGGTCGCAGTGGGTCTTCTCGACCCCGACGGCAATGGCACCTTTGAGATCCCCCAGTGGTTACTCGACCAGGGCTACCGGATTGTGGACATCTCCAACGAGCCTGACGATGGCAATCCCAACCACTCGGGCGACAGTTTGGTGAGAGGAACACTTCCCCAACGGGCTTAAGAGCTACTCAATCAGTGCCATGCTCTGATCTATGCGCGCACTGGTGAAGACCAAGCCCGGTCCCGGGCTAGAAATGATTGATGTTCCCGTCCCTGTTCCTGGCCCCGATGATGTGCGCATCCGGGTGTTGCGAGCCGGGCTGTGTGGCACCGACATCCACATTTACGACTGGGATCCGTGGGCGGCAGCCACCCTCAAACCACCGCTGGTGACTGGGCATGAGTTCTGTGGTCGCATCGATGCAGTGGGCGCCGGCGTACACGGCCTCGCCGAAGGCGACTTGGTCTCCGGCGAGGGCCACATCGTGTGTGGTCACTGCCGCAACTGTCGGGCCGGCCGTCGCCACTTGTGCATCAACACGGTCGGCATCGGGGTCAACCGCGACGGCGCGTTTGCGGAGTACATCGTCTTGCCCGCCACCAACGTGTGGAAGCAACCTGATGATCTCGACCCCGCCATCGGCGCGCTGTTCGACCCCTTTGGCAACGCCACTCACACTGCGTTGTCGTTCCCCATGGCTGGTGAGGACGTGCTCATTACCGGCGCCGGGCCTATCGGGGTGATGGCAACGGCAATCGCAAGGCATGTGGGCGCTCGTTTCGTGGTGGTCACCGACCTCAACCCAGTCAGGCTGGAACTCGCCCGCAACGCCGGAGCAAGCTTGGCGATTCACCCCTCCGAATTGCGTGATGCCATGACGACATTGGGGATGCGCGAGGGCTTCGACGTGGGGCTGGAAATGTCGGGTGCTCCTCCAGCAGTCGAGGGCATGCTCGACACGATGAACCACGGCGGTCGGGTGGCGATGTTGGGGCTGCCTTCGGCGTCGTACGCCATCGACTGGGGGCGCTTGATCACCCACATGATCACGATCAAAGGCATCTACGGCCGCGAAATGTATGACACCTGGTACGCAATGAGTTCGATGCTGCAGACCTCAGCGCCGCTGCGCGAGGCGTTGGCATCGGTGATCACTCACCGACTGCCAGCCAGTGAGTTCGAGCAGGCCTTTGAGGCCATCCGTGGCGGCGACTGCGGCAAGGTGATTTTGGATTGGGAGGAGATGTAGATGTTCCACTTCCGTGAGACGTTGCAGGCAGAACTTGGCGAGATCAAGAACGCCGGCCTCTACAAGGACGAGCGCGCACTGACCACCCCTCAGTCGGCGCATGTGTCCACGGCTCGGGGAGAGGCGTTGAACTTCTGCGCCAACAACTACCTGGGCCTCGCC